>Ga0209643_1000550_pt1 | contig 62157 bp, 58 predicted proteins | sample AutmiccBRH37_all_FD_187383 | JGI IMG/M metagenome (GOLD analysis project Ga0209643, IMG submission 187383) | Deep subsurface microbial communities from Mt. Terri, Switzerland - Autotrophic microbial communities BRH/37_all (SPAdes) (version 2) | ecosystem: Environmental > Aquatic > Deep... | reverse complement strand
ATGCCCGAGCGCTTCCATGAACGGCGCTAACCAGCGATCGAGATCCTGCCTCCAGTCCGCATCCAAGGCGGGTACTCCTCCGAAGCCAGCCCCCTATGAATCATCGAAATCCGCGCAAGGGAATCCCTACAGCAACAATCTGCCAAAATAGTGCTAGGCGGCGCCCGCGCGGCGAAGGGTCGCCTCAGGCCATCGAGGCCTGAGCGACCGCGGCGCGAGCGCGCCGCTTGGAGGGCTTGCCGGTGGACAGGCGGGCGGCGAAATCGTCGATCGTCGCCCGCAGGCCGGTTTCCAAGGGAATACGCGGCGACCAGCCCAGCAGGTTGCGCGCCTCGTCGATGACCGGACGCCGCCGGCGCGGGTCGTCGACGGGCAGCGGACGATGGACGATGTCCGAAGGCGAGCCCACCATCTCCAGAATCGTGCGCGCCGTCTTTGCGATGCTGAGTTCCGACGGGTTGCCGAGGTTGACCGGCCCCATGATCGTCGGCGCGCTGTCCATGAGCAACTCGAGCCCATTGACGAGATCGTCGACATAGCAAAAGGAGCGGGTCTGCGAGCCATCGCCGTAGATGGTGAGGGGGGCCCCGCGCAGTGCCTGGACGATCAAGTTGGAGACCACGCGCCCGTCGTTCTCCAGCATGCGGGGCCCGTAGGTGTTGAAGATGCGGGCCACCTTGATCTCCAGCCCGTGCATCCGCTGATAGTCGAAGAAGAGTGTCTCTGCCGCCCGCTTGCCCTCGTCGTAGCAGGCCCGGGGACCGGTGATGTTGACGCAGCCGCGATAGTGTTCCGGCTGGGGGTGTATTTCGGGGTCGCCATAGACCTCGCTCGTCGAGGCCTGCAGGATACGCGCCTTCTTCGTCCTCGCCAGGTCGAGGAGGTTGCACGCACCCAGTACGCAGGTGCGCAACGTGGCGACCGGGTCTTCCTGGTAATGCACCGGCGAAGCCGGGCACGCCAGATTGAAGATGCGATGGACGGGCCCGGAGATGGCGATGGGCGCGGTGACATCGTGATGGACGAAAGAGAACCTGGGATGGCCGTCCAGCGACCTCAGGTTCTGCAACGTGCCGGTATGCAGGTTGTCGATACAGACAACGAACGAACCGCGGTCCACCAACCGTTCGCACAGGTGAGAACCGATGAAACCGGCGCCGCCAGCAACGACCACCGTGTCGCGATCAACCACTGCCATCTGTCTCTCCAGGTAAAGGCTAGCGGCTTAACAATGTTTTGATCTCCCGGTTCCTGCTGCCGCACCGGTGGGGCCGGTGCGGCTCGGATGAATCGCACCCCTTCCGGCCGGATATGCGCGGGATGGCGCGTGCGGCTGTACTGCGTCTGTAGCGAAGGTGTGCCGCCTGCCCGCGATTTCGTCCCTCCTTGTTCTGCGGTCGTGCCTGTTCGGTCGAGCGTGTCCGATCGGGGGGAACGTGCGTCTCCGCGGGCGGTTACAGGACCGACTGACCGCGGATGTGCGGGAGCCGCCGGGCTCCTGATGGCCCGTCGGTTCGGGAATGTGTGCGTGCCCGCACCATACGAGGCGGCGAGGAGCAGCGATGTCGGACACGAGGGTGGCTCTGGTGCTCGCAGGCGGTATCGGGCTCGGCGCCTATGAGGCGGGTGCCTATACAGAGATGGACCGGGCGTTCGGCACGCCACTGGACAGGGTTGCCGGCTCGTCGATCGGTGCCGTCAATGCCGCGCTGATCGCCGGCAACGAGCCGTCTCAAAGGGTGCGCCGGCTGCGCGCCTTCTGGACCGAAATGCCATCGTTGCTGCCGGCGCTCCACGGCATCGGATCCTACGACGGATCGTGGCGGAGTATGGCGAACTGGCTCAGCGCGCTTCAGGTACGCACCGTCGGGCGCCGGGGCATCTTCCATCCCAAGCCGCTACCGGAATTGTTCAGCGGCGCACTGGGGATCTATGACCTCTCGCCGCTGCGCGCGACCCTGGAACGGATGGTGGATTTTGACCGGCTCAACGGCGGCGACGTGAGCGTCGCGGTGGTCGCGACCGATATCGCTACCGGTGAGGCCGTCACATTCGACACCGCCGCCGGCGATCGCATCGGACCAGACCACCTGCTCGCCAGCTGCGGGTTCCTGCCGGAGTTCGAGCCGACGGAGATCGAGGGGCGGCTGCTCGGGGACGGCGCGCTGACGGCGAACGCCCCGGTCGATGCCGTTTTGACGGACCGGCCCGACGAGGATCTGATCTGCTTCGTGGTGGATCTGTTCGCCCGGGACGGTGGCCGTCCGGACTCGCTCCTCCGCGCACAGGAACGCCGCCTCGACCTGCTGCTGGCGAACCAGACAGAGACCGCTCTCGCCGGCCTGCAGCGAGAGGACCGGCTCCGCCGGCTGCTGGCGGAGGCGGCCGACGCCATTCCTCCCGACCGCCTGAGCGAACCGGGGCTGCAGATGGCGGCGGCCGCCGCGCGGCGCTCCGGCACGGCTGTACTCCACTTGAGCTACCGGTCGGCGGACCATGATGCCGCCTCCGAGAAACAATATGATTTCTCGCCCGCCACCATGGCGGATCGGTGGAGAGCGGGGGCTCTGGACATGGCGGCAGCTCTCGACCGGCTCCGCCTGGATGAGGGAAGGACGGGACGGCGCGGGTTCGTCCTGCATCGCATCCGTCGCGAGACGAAGCGGGAGGCGCCCGCTTAGGAACGCTCCCCCTCCGCCGCCTGCCGCCTCAGTGCTTGGCGGTGGTGCCGTGCTGCGCGTCGAGGTCCAGGTAGCGGCGCGTGATGGACGAGATGTTCTCGCCCATCCAGGATGCCATCGCCTCTTCCTCGGCTAGGATCTGCTGGCAGATCTGCTTCGTCTCGTGGTCGCCCGCCGCTTCCGCGGTGGCGATCAGGGAGCGGTAGGCGGCGATCTCCATGTGCTCGAAGGTGTAGCTCGCCATGGAGGCCTTCACCACTTCGTCCGTCACGAACATGCCGCTCAGCCCTTGCCCCAGCGCGGTGAGCTTGCCCGTGAGGTCCTTCATGGTGGAAGCGCTCGCGCCGCGGCGCTTCAGGCATCCCTCCAGGAGCTCCGCCTGGCGGTGTGTCTCCGACGCATGGCTTTCCAGCCGTGCCTTCAGTTCCGGATAGTTCTCGATGCGGCTCGCGGTGTCGCGGAGCATCTTCTCGGCCTGCTCTTCCATCGCATGCGCATCGCGCAGCCACTCGACGAGCCGTTCTTCTGCGGTAGCCATAGCCGTCTCCATCTTTTCCGGAAGTCCACGCGCGGTGGTTCGCCCCTACAACCTCGCGGATCGGCGTTCGTTCCCCGGAACCATTAGGGTGCCGCAAATGTCTCCTCCCGGCAGATCTCGACATGCAGGGGAGACAAACGACCGTGGCAACTCGGGCTGAAATCCTGGACCTGTCCCGGCAGTCGAACCGGGGCGGGCTCACGCCGTGGTTCGACTGCCGCCTGGGCGAGCAGGTCGACCGCGGTCTGTTCCTGCCAGGCGACGAACTGGAGGCGGTCGGGGAAAAGCTGGTGGCCGAGATGGCGGCCTATCGTGAACAGGCGGGCGTATCGACGGCCGTACTGGGCATGTCGGGCGGCGTCGACAGCGCCTTGACTGCGGCGATGCTGAAGCGGGCGGGATGGCGCGTGGTCGGCTTCACCCTGCCGATCGAGCAGAACCCGGAGGAGACGGAGCGCGGCGTCGAGGCCTGCCGCGCCCTGAGCATCGAGCACCACCATCTCGACCTCTCGGAGCCCTATCGCGGCGTCGTCGGCGCTCTGGGTGGCCTCGACGAGCGGCTTCCGGCCGGGGACGCCGAGGCATTCCGGGTCAGGCGCGGCAACGTCCGCGCCCGGCTGCGCATGGTCACGCTGTACGATCAGGCGCACCGGTTCGGCGGCCTCGTCGCCAGCACCGACAATTTCTCCGAACTCGGCGCGGGATTCTGGACGCTCCACGGCGACGTCGGCGACTTGGCGCCGATCCAGTCCTTGCTGAAATCCTGGGAAGTCCCCTGGATGGCCCGCGCCTACGGCGTGCCGGAGAGGACCTGGCGGGCCAACCCGACTGACGGCCTCGGCATCGGCGAGGGCGACGAGGCGCAGATCGGCGCCACCTACCTCGAGTGGGACGTTACCGTTTTCGCGCTGATGGAGACGCTCGTCCGCAACCCCGGTCTGGGCCGCGACGAACTGGTGGCAAGCCTGGACATCGGCGCGGACGAGCGGGCGCGCTCCGCCGTCGAGGCCGTCCTGCGCCGCCTGCGGACGACGTGGCACAAGCGGCTCAATCCGATCCGGCTCGGCCATCCGGCGGCGGAGCGTTTCGACGCGCTCGACCTGCTCGACGCCCGGCTCTTCCGCCCCGCCGTGATGAAGGCGGACGAGGCGCATTCCAGCTTTTCCGGCGATCTCCAGGATCAGGCGAACCAGCTCGCCAGGGCACTCGAGGCCGCCGACATGCGCATGGTCACGGCGGAATCCTGCACCGCCGGTCTGCTGGCGGCGTGCGTCGCCGCCGCGCCTGGCAGTTCCGGCGTGCTCGAAGGCAGCTTCGTCACCTATTGCTCGTCCCTCAAGAGCGACGCCTTGGGCGTGTCGGCATCCCTAATCCGCGAGAAGACCCCTTACGATCCGGAGGTCGCGCGGCAGATGGCGGCGGGGGCGCTGGAGCGGGCGCCCGGCGCCCAACTGGCGCTGTCGATCACCGGGGTGGCGGGACCCGGCCCGGACCAAGGCAAGCCCGCCGGCCTCGTCCATATCGGCGCGGCGGTCAGGGGACGCGAGCCGATCGCGGAGGAGCACCGGTTCCAGGGACGACCGAAGCAGGTCATCGCGGCCACGATCCGCAACGCCCTCGAACTGGGGAAGAGGATGGTGGAGCAGCGCCGTGCGTGACGCCGTCGTACCGGATGCGGGCGACACCGCGCACCGCGTTCGCCGGAGCGAGCCGCGCTCATGCCGGGGAGGAGAACCGATGCGCCGAGCCCGTTCGAAACGCCGGCACGTCCCGCGGATTGTCACGGGTGCCATAGCGGGGTTCGTCGCGACCCTCCCCATGACGATGGCGATGCGGCGCCTCCACCGGGGACTGCCGCAGCAGGAACGCTATCCCCTGCCGCCGCGCGAACTGACCGAGCGGCTGACGCCCGCCCGGCGGGACGACGAGGGTCCCGACCGGGACGCCGGCCCGCAGGAGACGACAATGGCGGCTCACTTCGTCTACGGCGCCGCCGCCGGAGCGCTCCTGCCGCTGATACGGTCGCGGCCGACGGTGGCGACGGGATCGATCTACGGCGTCGCGGTATGGGCGGCCAGCTACCTCGGCTGGATTCCGACCCTCGGGACGCTGCGCCCCGCCACCGGGCATCCGGCCCGCCGGAACCTCCTGATGATCGCCGCCCATCTCGTCTGGGGTGCCGCACTGGCCGTCGCGCACCGGGAGCTGGTGCAGGCCGAGGAAGAAGCCTTCGCCGCCGGCCCGGAGGCCGATGCGCCCCGGCGGCCGGACGCATGACCCCTGGGGCGGGAGGCCACCGCACGAAGCCCGGCCGGCCCCCAACGCGAAAACGCCCGGGCTTTCGCCCGGGCGTTCCGTCTCAAGCTCCTGCTGGTCGCCCGGTCAGGCGGGCGTGAAGCAGGGGACCGGGGGGCCGCCGTCGGTGGGCTTGAAGACGAGCTTCACCTTCTGGCCGACCTTGATGCTGTCGAAGTCGGTGTCGACGATGTTGGTCATCATCGTCGTGCCCTCGTCGAGCGTGACGTAGGCGATGCAGTACATCTCCGGCGAGCGCCGCATGACGCTGTAGGAGTAGATCGTGCCCTTGCCCGACACCTCGACCATCTCGGTGTTGTCGCTGAGCGTGAAGGGCGACAGGGCGCGCGGGTACCAGTAGAGCTTGCCCGTGTCCTTGCACTTGCCGACGGTGAACTTGCCCGCGGCGCAGTTGTCCCAGAACGCCTTCGTTTCCGGGTTCGGCTCGGGCGCCGGGATCTTCCTCTCGGCCATGGTGATCACTCCCTCTCGAGGATGACGGTGGCGCTGCCGTGGCGGGTGCCGAGCGAGCCGCCCGTACCGTGCGCCAGAACCAGATCGCAATTCGGGACCTGCACCTTCGGGTGCGCCTCGCCGCGGGCCTGACGGACCGCCTCGAGCACCTTGGTCAGACCGCCGCGGTTCGACGGGTGGTTGTTGCAGAGCCCGCCGCCGTCGGTGTTGAACGGCAGCTTGCCGACGCCGGAGATCAGGTTGCCGTCGGAAACGAACTTGCCGCCCTGACCCTTCTCGCAGAAGCCCAGGTCTTCCAGCTGCATCAGCACGGTGATCGTGAAGCTGTCGTAGATCGACGCGTACTTGATGTCCTTCGGCGTGACGCCGGCCTCGGCGAACGCCGCCGGGCCCGACCAGCGCGCACCGGAATAGGTGAGGTCGATCTGGCCGCCCATCTGGTGCTTCGGCGCTTCGCCGGCGCCCAGGATCTTGATCTTCGGACGGTTGAGGCTCTTCATCACCTCGGGCGCCACGACGACGATGGCGCCGCCGCCGTCGGAGATGACGCAGCAGTCCAGACGATGCAGCGGGTCGGAGATCATCGGCGAGTTGACGACGTCCTCGACCGTGACGACCTTCTTCAGCATCGCGTGCTCGTTGTGCTGAGCATGATGCGACGCCGCGACCTTGATCCAGGCGAGCTGCTCGCTGGTCGTGCCGTACTCGTGCATGTGGCGCATGGCGCACATGGCGTACATGTTCACGACGGTCGGGCCGAACGGGAACTCGAACTGGACGTCGGGCGCCGACTGGTTATAGACGCGCGGCGCGGTGCCGGTCGCCATGCCCTCGGCGTTCGGACGACCGGCGAGCGTGATCAGCGCCACCTTGCACTTGCCGGCGGCGATCGCCTCGGCGGCGTGGCCGACATGCAGCACGTAGGACGAGCCGCCCGTGTCGGTCGAATCCATGTGCCGGCAGTTCTTCAGGCCGAGATAGTCGACCATGGAGAGCGGGCCGAGGCCCGGCGCATCGCCGGCGCAGTAGTAGGCGTCGACGTCGTCCACGGTCAGGCCGGCGTCCTTCAGCGCGCCGGCAGCCACTTCGGCGTGCAGCTGCGCCAGCGACTTGTCGACGGCCTTGCGCGTGGGATGCTCATAGATCCCAGCGATGTAGGCCTTGCCTTTGATGCTCATAGGGGTCCACCACCTCTCGGTTTCGTGGTTGAGGTGGCCGCAGGGTAGGGGGACGCATTTGTCCTGACAAGGCCCCGATCCGGGGACGCCTCCGGAACCTCTCCGAGCCGGGCCCGCGCACGGCTCAGCGTGGCGTCCGGCGCATCCGCTTCAGCACGGCGGTGCTGGACGAGACGACCCGGCCGGCGGGATCCGAATCCTTTCCGTCGAAGGCGCGGATCTCGCACCGGCAGAAGGCGAGGGAGCCGGTGCGGCGGATCAGTTCCGGCTTCGCGACGAGGGTTTCTCCCTCGACCGCGCCGCTCAGATAGTCGGTGGTCAGCGACACGGTGACGACGCGCTCGTCGGGCAGGTCCATGACCGCCACCCAGCACAGGGCCAGATCGGCCATCGTCGCCAGCATGCCGCCGTGCACCGCGCCGCCGCCGTTGCAGTGCCGCGCCTCGACCGTCAGCGTCACCGTGCCGTCGGGCTCCGGGCCCTCGGGCGTCCAGAACGGGCCGACATAGAGTTCGAAGGGGTCACGGGGATAGGGGATGCGGTATCCCGGGCGGGTCGTCTGGTCGGTCACGGTCGGTCCTGATGTTTCGAGAGCGGTTGCGCCCAAGGAAGCATGAACCGTGCCCCTGCGGAACCTCCGGCGTCGTCCGCCGTATGCGGGTGACGGAGGCGCGATCCGGCAGCCTCGCGGCGCTTACGCCGCAGGCCGTGACGCTTGCCCGTGCCCGGCGATGATGGTTCAGTCGGGTCCCGCAGACACAGAGGCCAGCATGGACCCCCACCTCGAAGCCCGCCTGTCGCTGCTCCTGACCGAGATGGAAGGCGAGCAGGGCGACCGGCACGAGATCTGGATGCGTCTCAAGCAGGAACTGGACGGCATGCGCGCCTTCGGCATGCCGGTGCCGGAGGATCTGCAGCGCCTGGAGGACGAACTGGAACGCGAGTTCGGCCCCCCGGTGGTGTTCGACGCCGAGTCCGAGGATGCCGACCCTGAGGATGGGACACCCGGTGGCGGGCCGGGATGACGGGCGGCCGATCGCTCACCATATCGCGGTGATATCGGGCTCGTGCCCTGAGGGAGCTTGGACATGATCGCCTGCGCATTCGGGATCGGCGTCGGGCCGACGATGTCGGCGCACTATCATCCGTCCCGCGACATCCCCCTGAAGCAGCGGCCTGAACCGGTGCCGGGCGACAAGTAGGCCGCCGTCAGACCGGCTGCGACGCCCCGCGTTCCGCCGGCAGCGCCTCCTGCGGCGTATAGCCGACGATCTCCTTCAGCAGCCAGATGGCGTTGTCGCACATGCGCTGCTGGTAGGACGCCGCCCGCATCTTCTCCAAGTGGAACAGGAAGGCGTCGTTGAACTCCTTCAGCGGCCCTTCGAGGAGATGGAAGACGTCGTCCATCGACAGGTAGCGACGCCGCGCGAGCAGGCCGATGTCCTCCAGGAAGATCAGGAAGCCGATGAAACTGCCGCGGGTATCGTCGTCGAGCGCCTCGATGCAGTGCGAGGCGAACTCGCCGAGCGGCAGTGATCCGTCGCTCGCCGCATGCTGCCGCACGATGAGCGTGCGCAGCTGCCCGCCGAAGACCATCTCGCTGCAGGCGATCCGCTCGACCAGCCGCATGTAGACGGCGGCCTGTGCCGTCCGCGTGGAGAGCGCCGCCTGCTCCTGCGCGATCTCGTTCTGCCTGCGGCTCTGATCGGCTTGGGATTTGGCGAAGCGAAGCGCGAGGATCGCGACCACGACCAGCCCCAGGCTGGAGAGGAAATAGAGGAGTTCGATGACGTTGCGGACCTGGTTGTGGCGTTCGGAGCCGTTCAGCCAGTCGGGAAAGTGTCCCGTCAGGAAGCCGGTCACGATGACCACCGCCAGGATCGCGTGGCCGCAGGCGACGACGACGATCGCGCCGTAGACGATGCACTCGCGCGCGAGGTCGCCGGCATCCTTCAGCGGCGCACGTCCGGTGGTCATCGCATCCCCTCCCGTCGTCTGGCGCGCGCAGTGCCGCGAACGGTGGTGCCCGGACCGATCCTAGCACTTCCTGCGGCGCCGGGTGACCGGGGAACTGTTCAGGTACCGCCGGCGGCCCGCCGCTGCCGGGCCAGCACCGTCTCGCGGTGTGCGATGTAGAAGGTCGCGACGAAGATCACGGCACCGCCGATCCAGGTCCAGACGGTCGGGATCTCGCCGAAGATCGTGAAGGCGATCAGGGCGGTGAACGGCAGTTTGGCGAAGTCGAAGGGCAGCACGACGGTGACGTCCGCCGCGCCGAAGGCCCGCGTCATGAAGATGTGGCCGACGGTGCCGCAGAAGGCGAGTGCCGTCAGCCAGCCGAGCATTTCCAGGCTCGGCCACTGCCAGACGAACAGGGCCGGGATCAGCGACAGCGGCGTCAGGATCAGCGTCATGTAGGTGACGACGACCTCCGGCCGCTCGGTGCGCGACAGCGACTTCACCACCAGGATCGAGGAGGCCGCGAAGGCGGCGTTGGCGATCGCCAGCAGCGAGCCGAGCGACAGCCCCTCGATGCCGGGCCGCAGGACGATCATCGTGCCGGCGAACCCGACGATGATCGCCGTCCAGCGGCGCAGGCGGACCGTCTCGCCCAGGATGAGGGCCGCCCCCATGGTCGAAAAGAGCGGCGCCGTGAAGCCGAGCGCGGTCGCCTCGGTGATCGGGATCAGCGTGACCGCCGTGAAGCCGCACAGCATGCCACCCAGGCTGAACAGCGCGCGCAGCACGTGGCCGCCCAGCCGCTGGGTCCGCATCGCCGAGATGCCGACCCCCGCCAGCCACGGCATCATGAAGGCGAGCGCCAGGATGTTGCGGAAGAACACCACCTCGAACGGATGCAGTTCCGTCCCGGCATGGCGGATCAGCGCGCTCATGCACGAGAAGAACAGCGCCGACAGCGTGGCGAAGACGGCGGCGCGCAGCGGCGGCGGGGCGGCCTCGAACCGGGCGAAGGCCGCGGCCATCCGCGTCGGCGTCACGACCTCCCGGCCGCAGCGTCGGCGACACGCGCCGCGACGGCGCGGCCACGCTTGATCCGCGCTTCACGCCAGCTGACATAGCTGGCGGCGACGAAGACGACGATGCCGCCCAGGAACGTCCACACGCTCGGTATCTCGTCGTAGAGGAAGAAGGCCATTGCGGCGATGATCGGCAGTTTGACGAAGTCGATCGGCTGCAGGGCCGTGATGTCCTGAAGCTTCAGCGCCTTGATGTGGCAGAACTGGCCGGCCGTGGCCAGCGCCGCGAGCAGGGCCATCCAGAGCAGTTCGGTCACCGACGGCGTCGTCCAGAAGAACAGGGCGGCCGGCAGCGAGATCGGCGCCATCAGCAGCACCTGCCACGTCATCACGGCTTCCGGCCGCTCGCTGCGCGACAGCGACCGCAGCGTCACCACCGTCAGGGCCCAGGAGGCTGCGGCGGCGAGCGCCAGCAGCGCGCCGGGGCCGAGGAGATCGAGGCCGCTGCCCCCCGAACCCGGCCGCAGGATGATCATTACGCCCAGAAAGCCGAGGATGGTGGCGCTCCAGCGGCGGATCCGCACCCTCTCGCCGAGGAAGAGGGCGGCGAAGATCGTGACCCACAGCGGCGCGGTGAAGGTGATCGCCGTGGCGTCGGCCAGCGGCATCAAGCCCACCGCCAGGAACCAACAGCCGAGCGACAGCGAGTTGAAGCCGGCGCGCACGCCGTGCATCCCGATCCGCTTCGCCCGGAGCATGCCGGGCTGCAGGATCCGGAGCAGCCAGGGCAGCATGATGACGAGGCCGAAGATGTTCCGGAAGAACAGCACTTCGAACGCGTGCACCTCGCCGGAGAGATGGCGGGCGATCAGGGTGATCGACGCATAGCACGCCGTCGCGCCCAGCATCAGACAGGCGGCCGCCAGGGGATGCGTGTCCAGGGGCTGGACGACGGCGGCCGCATCTGTCCCGGCCACGGATTAGCGCCCCTTGTTCGGGCCGGCGGCCTGATAGGTCAGCGTGAACTGCAGCAGGAGGGTGCGCTGCAGGTCGGAAAAATTGTCGTCCGACACAGCGAGCAGCCTTACCGCTCCGTCCTTTTCCGGCAGCAGCGCCAGCCCCTCGAAATTGTCCTCCGCCTCGGGCGCCGGCGGGCGGATGGCGCCCAGCACGCGGCCTTCCCAGGCTTCGGCCTTCGCCACGTCCGCCGCGGGCACCCGCGTCAGCCGGCAGCGCACCCCGAGCAGCAGTGAGAACGCCCGCTCCAGGACGAGCAGGTCGCCGTTCGGCAGGAAGACCGCGTCGGTCGGCTGGTAGGCGGGGTCGGTCCGGTACGAGCGGCCGATCCACTTGCCGTCGCGGCGGAGCCATGTGCGGTGCAGGCCGTCGTCGCCGCTCGCTTCCGCCAGGATGGCGATGGTGCCGTCGCCGGCCACGGCGACCGATTCCAGGCCCTTGTTCGGCGGCAGCGTCGCGATGTCGGCGGGCAGGTCCAGCCTGATCGGCGGCGCGAGCAGGCCCGCCCAGTCGGCGGCGTGCCGGACGACGCGATGGTCGCCCTCGTAGGCGACCAGCCACGATCCGTCGGGCAGGCGGCGCAGCGCCTCGGCGTCGCGCGTGCCCTTCGGTGCCTCCAGGTCGACGCCGCCCAGGGGGGCCGCGCGCACCGCGCCGACATCCACCAGCTTGCCGTCGGCGTCGAACGCCAGGGGGAACTGCAGGGCCAGTCCGTCGTCGCGCACCGCGGTCGCCGTGATCCCGTCGGCATCGACCTCCAGGCCGGAGACGCCGCCGAGCAGGTCGCGGCGGCCGAGATCGACCATCGCGACGAAGGAAAGGAGGGGTTCCTCGTCGGTGGGCTGCCCCAGCATGGCGCAGGCGCCGGCCGGGACGAACATCGCCACGGCCAGAAGGCGCTTCACGAGACCGAGCACAATCTCTCCCGCTTGCGGTAGGGTTGCGCCGGTTGGCGCCGATGCAGGAAAGCATCGTACGCTCATCGGGTTAAGGCAAGGTGTCGAAACCGGCGCTTTGCACGTTCGACGCGAACATGGGAGGACCCGCATGCAGTTCCTGGTCACCGCCTATGACGGCACCGACCCCGAGGCGCCAGCCCGACGGCAGGCGGTGCGCGAGGCGCATCTGGTCGGCGCGCGCCGCATGACCGAGGAGGGGCGCATCCTGATCGGCGGGGCGATCCTCGACGATGCCGGCGGCATGATCGGCTCGTGCTGCATCGTCGACTTCGCGACGCGGGCGGAACTTGACGAATGGCTGCGCACCGACCCCTACGTCACGGGCGGCGTCTGGCAGAAGATCGAGGTGGTGCCGTTCCGGGCGGCGGTCGGCGGTCCCGCCAAAAGCTGATTTCGCCGTGGCCCGCTCGCGAGAGCGGCGGCTACCCTGCTGAGGGATGCCGCCGCCTCGCTTGTACAGACCTGCGCCGCGCGATCCGTGCGACCGTGAGGTGTCCGCGCCGGCTGACGCCGACACGAAGTCTCCTTATAAAGCACCCGGCGTGCGATCGGTTCCAGCGCGTCCCGTCGGCCGTAGAGCGAGCCCACCCCATGCCTGCCATCGACATCCGGCCCTGCACCGAGGCCGACCTGCCCGCGGTGGTCGACCTCCTGCTCGCCAACACGCCGGCGGCCGAACGCCGCGCCGGGCCGCTGACAGAGCATGCGCGCGAGGTCTATTTCGACCATCCCTGGCTGCATCCCGAGATCGCGCCGCTGGTCTGCTTCGGCGCCGACGGACGGCTGAACGGCTTCATCGGTGCGACAGCACGCCGCATGACGTTTCGCGGCGAGCAGATTCTGGTCGCCGTGCCGGGCAACTTCGTCGTGCGGCCGGGCCCCGACGGCAAGGTCGACGCCTTCTCGGCCATCGGACTGGTGCGGCGCTTCCTGACCGGCCCGCAGGACCTTTCGCTGACCGACACGTCGAACGACCTGTCACGGCGGATGTGGGAGGCCGCGGGCGGTGCCGTCGTCGCCGGTTACAGCTTCGACTGGTTCCGGCCGATCCGCCCGGTGCGCGCCCTGCTGCAGGTGGTCGAGGCCGAGCGCAAGACGGCGCTGCCCATGTCGCGCTGGCTGCACCGCGTCGGCGGCGTGGTCGACGTCGCCGGCGCGCGGGTGCTGGCCCGGATGGCGGCGGGCAAGCGCGTGGATGCGGTCCTGGCGCCGTTCGACCCGGACTTCCTGCTCCAGCTCATCGCCCGGCACAGGGCCTATGAGATCGTCGGCGTCTACGACCGCGACAGCATCGCCTGGCTGATGCGCCAGCTCGAGGCCAAGGCCCAGGGCCGCACCCTGGTCTGCCACACGGTCACCGACGGCAAGCAGCCGATGGGCGCCTTCGCCTACATCCTGCGCGCCGACGGCTATGCCGAGGTGCTGTTCTCCTACGCCCGGGAGGGACGCTACGACTTCCTGCTCAGCGCGATGGCGTCGGACGCCGCATCGCGCGGTGCGGCGGTTCTGACGGGCACGGTGAAGCCGCCGCGGCTGCCTTCGTACAAGGGCCAGCGCTGCTTCTTCTTCGCCAACCAATGGACGGTCGTCCATTCCCGCCGTCCCGAGCTGGCGGACGCCTTCCACCGCGGCCGCGCCCTGCTGACGGCGCTCGACGGGGAGAAATGGACACGCTTCGGCGATCTCTTCACCCTGTGATGAAGCCGCCGTTAAGCCGACCTTAAAAGGCGGTTATATAGAAGCGTTTGCATCGGCCGTGTCGTTCGCGGCCGGAACCTAGTCGTCGAGGGGTACGATCCGCATGTGCGGCATCGCGGGAGAGTTGCGGCGCCACGGGAACGGCGCCGACGAGGCTGTCGCCCGGCGCATGATCCGCGCCGTTCATCACCGCGGACCGGACGCGAGCGGCGTCGAGGTCGACGGGCCGGTCGCACTGGCCCATGCGCGGCTCAGCATCATCGACCTCGTCGGCGGCGTCCAGCCGATGGCCAGCGAGGACGGCCGCTACCGCATCACCTTCAACGGCGAGATCTTCAACTATGTCGAGCTGCGCGAGCGCCTGATCGCGCGCGGCCGGCGCTTCCGGACCGATTCCGATACCGAGGTCCTGCTCGTCGCCTACGAGGAACTGGGCCCCGACTGCGTCGCCGAGTTGAACGGCCAGTGGGCCTTCGCCGTCTGGGACACCAAGGCGAAGAGCCTGTTCCTGTCGCGCGACCGGCTGGGCGTGCGGCCGATCTATTACGCCGAGACGCCGTCCGCCTTCGTCTTCGCCTCGGAGGTGCGCGCCCTGTTGGTGCATCCCGACGTCGGCGCCGAGATCGACCCGCGCGGCATCGACCAGCTGCTGACCATCTGGGCGCCGATCCCACCGCGTACCGTGTTCCGCGACGTGCGCGAACTGCCGCCGGGTTCCTCGATGCGCGTCGACGACACCGGCGTGCGCACCTGGCGCCACTGGCAGGCGGACTATTCCGAAGTCGCGATGCCGGCCTCGGTCGACGCGGCGGCCGACGACCTGCTGACCTTGCTGACCGACGCCGTGCGCATCCGCTTCCGCGCCGACGTGCCGGTCGGCGGCTACCTCAGCGGCGGCCTCGATTCCACCGTCGTCACGGCGATCGCCCGCAAGCGCCTGGGCGTCAGGCTCGACACCTTCTCGGTGGGATTCGAGGACGGCGCCTTCGACGAGACGCAGTATCAGAACGCCGCCGCCGAGGCGCTGGGCACCTACCATGCCAGCATGCGCATCGGCCACGGCGACATCGCCGGCGTTTTTCCGGACGTCGTCTGGCACGCCGAGCGGCCGATGCTGCGCACGGCACCGGCGCCGCTCTTCCTACTGTCGCGCTTCGTGCACGACAGCGGTTACAAGGTCGTGCTGACCGGCGAGGGCGCCGACGAGATGCTCGGCGGCTACGACATCTTCAAGGAGGCCAAGGTCCGCCGCTTCTGGGCGCAGCAGCCGGAGTCGGTGCTGCGGCCGAAGCTGCTGCAGCGGCTCTACCCCTACATGCCGGACCTGCAGAAGCAGCCGGCGGCCTATCTCCAGGGCTTCTTCAATGCCCGGCCGGAGGATCTGGCCAGCCCGTTCTTCTCGCACCAGCCGCGCTGGGGCATGACGGCGCGCACCAAGCTTTTCCTGTCGGACGCCTTCAAGGCCGAACTCGCCGGCTACGACGTCTATGCCGATCTCGCCGAGACGCTGCCGCCGGCGTTCCCATCCTGGGACCCGTTCTGCCAGGCACAGTATCTGGAGACCGAGCACCTGCTGCCCGGCTACATCCTGGCGACCCAGGGCGACCGGATGGCGATGGCGCATGCGGTGGAGGGGCGGTTCCCGTTCCTCGACCATCGCGTCGTCAGCTTCGCCGCCAAGCTGCCGCCGCGCCTCAAGATGCGCGTCCTGAACGAGAAGTTCCTGCTCAAGCACGCTTCCGCCGGGCTGATCCCCGAGGTGGTGCGCGCCCGCTCCAAGCAGCCCTACCGGGCGCCAGGCACCGCCAGCTTCTACGACGCCGCGACCGGCAAGGCGCGTGCCGACTGGGTTTCGGCACTGACCACGCCGGAGCGGCTGTCCCAGGACGGCGTCTTCAATCCTGGGGCGGTGACGCGCCTCCTCGCCAAGGCGGCGAAGGGGCAGGTGACCGGCACGCGCGACGACATGGCCGTCGTCGCGGTGCTCTCCACGCAGCTTCTCGCCGACCGTTTCGTCAACAACTTCGCTGGGCAGATGTCGCATGACCGAGCCGCTTGAGACCGAGATCCGTGCCTTCGTCGTCGAGAACTTCCTCTTCGGCCAGGACGACGAGACCCTGACCGCCCAGTCGTCGCTGGTCGAATCCGGCATCATCGATTCGATGGGCGTCGCCGAGATCGTGGCCCACATCGAGAGCCGCTACGGCGTCACGGTCGGCGACGACGAGCTGGTGCCGGATAATCTCGACTCCATCGAGCGCATCGCCGCCTTCGTCGCGCGCAAGAAGCAGGCGCAGGCGGCCTGAAGTCGGAGGCCGCGGAAGAGCATCTACCGCTCCGACCTTCCCGGCCGCAGCGCCGCAGGCGCGAAGAGCCGGGACCCAGGGCGAGCGCGCCGACGCCGGGAAACGCTCCCGCCGCCACGGCGCCGGCCCCCGGGTCCCGGCGCGGCGCCGCCTCCGGCGGCTCCACCGGGAAGTAGCTTTCTCGACCTGCACCGGTAACCGAGACAACCGAATTGGCAAGGACAGGCTGACATGCTGGTCCAGCATTTCCTGGAGGCGAGTGCCGCTCGCCATCCCGACAAGACGGCGCTGGTCGCAGGATCCGAGCGCCTCACCTATGCCGAGCTCGACGCGCGGGCGAACGCGCTGGCGCATGCGCTGGCCGGGCTCGGCGTGCGGCGCGGCGACCGGGTGGCGATCCAGCTCGAGAACGGCGTCGAATGCGTCGTCTCGCTGTTCGCGACGCTGAAGGCCGGCGGCGCCTACATGGTCCTGAACCCCAGCATGAAGCCGGGCAAGCTCGGCTACGTGCTGCGCGACTCCGGTGCGGTGGCGCTGGTCACCGACGCCGGCCATCTGGCACGACTCGCGGCGGCGGGCGAGGAGGCGCCGGACCTGCGCCACGTCCTGCTGACCGATGCGGAAGCAGCCAGGGAGACCGTCGGCGGCATCGCCCCGCTGTCGTTCGGCGGCCTGATCGCCGATCGGGCCGGTGTCGCCGGTCCGCCGGCCGTGCGCTGCATCGACGCCGACCTCGCCTCGCTGATCTACACCTCGGGTTCGACCGGCGAGCCCAAGGGTGTCATCTCGATGCACCGGAACATCGTCGCCGCCTCCGGCTCCATCATCGAATATCTCGGCAACACGCCCGAGGACGTCATCCTCAGCGCCCTGCCGCTCGCCTTCGACTACGGCCTCTACCAGCTGCTGATGTGCGTGCGCTTCGGCGGCATGCTGGTGCTGGAGCGCAATTTCGCTTTCCCGGCCGCCGTGCTGCAGAAGGTGGCGGCGGAGAAGGTGACCGGCTTCCCGATCGTGCCGACCATGCTGGCGATGCTGCTGCGCCTCGACCTGTCGAAGTTCGACCTGTCCGGCCTGCGCTATCTCAGCAATACCGGTGCCGCCCTGCCGGTCGAGCATATCCGGCGCCTGCGCGGGCTGCTGCCGCATCTCACAGTCTTCTCGATGTACGGCCTGACCGAGTGCAAGCGGGCGTCCTACCTGCCGCCGGACCAGATCGACATCCGGCCGTCCTCGATCGGCAAGGGCATGCCGAACAGCGAACTCTATCTCGTCGACGACGACGGCCGCCCGATCGAGGGTGCGGGCGAGGGCGAGCTGGTGGTGCGCGGCTCCAACGTCATGCCCGGCTACTGGCGCCAGCCCGAGACGACGGCGCGCACCTTCCGCGACGGCCCGGTGCCCGGCGAGAAGGTGCTGTTCACCGGCGACACGTTCCGGCGCGACGAAGACGGTTTCTACTATTTCGTCGGCCGCCGCGACGAGATGATCAAGTCGCGCGGCGAACGGGTCAGCCCGCGCGAGATCGAGAACGTGCTGTGCGAACTCCCCGAGGTCGCCGAGGCGGCGGTGATCGGCGTGCCCGATCCCATCCTGGGCCAGTCGATCCGGGCCTATCTCGTGCTGCGCGGCGATGCGGCTCTCGCCGACCGTGCTGTGCTGCGCCACTGCGCCGTGCGGCTCGAGGATTTCGCCGTGCCGCAGCGCGTGTTCTTTCGCGACGCCCTGCCGCTCGGCAACACGGGCAAGATCGACAAGAAGGCGCTTCTCGCCGAAGCGCTCGCCGAGGAGGCAGCAGCTTGAGCTTTTCCGCCGAAACCCTGCGCATCGACGCCGACGCGGCGATCGCGTCGATCACCACAGAGATCCGCCGCATCGTCGGCCGCGACCTGCGCCGGCGCGGCGTCGTGCTCGGCCTGTCGGGCGGCATCGACAGCAGCGTCTGCGCCGCCCTGTGCGCCGAAGCGCTGGGCAAGGACCGAGTCTTCGTCCTGCACATGCCGGAGACGGATTCCTCCGACGACAGCCTGCGCCTCAGCACAATGGTCGCCGACGCGCTCGGCGTGCGTGGTGCCATCGAAACGATCACCCCCATCCTCGAGGGTGCCGGCTGCTACCGCCGACGCGACGAGGCGGTGCGCCGGGACATCCCCGACTTCGGCCCCGACTGGAAGATGAAGCTGGTCCTGCCGAACATCGTGGAGACCGACAGCTACCAGATCACCTCGCTGGTGGCCCAGGCGCCCGACGGGCGCGTCGTGAAGGTGCGCCCGAAGCCCGAGGTCTACGCCGCCATCGTGGCCGCGACCAACTTCAAGCAGCGCACCCGCAAGATGCTCGAATATTACTACGCGGACCTGCTGAACTACGCCGTCATCGGCACGCCGAACCGCGTCGAATACGACCAGGGCTTCTTCGTGAAGAACGGCGACGGTGCCGCCGACCTGAAGCCGATCGCCCACCTCTACAAGTCCCAGGTCTATCAACTGGCCGCTCACCTCGGCATCCCTGAGGAGATCCGCTCGCGCCCGCCGTCGACCGACACCTTCTCCATGGCCCAGACCCAGGAGGAGTTCTACTTCGCACTCCCCTACGACCGCATGGACCTCTGCCTCTACGGCAAGAACCACAACCTTCCCGAAGCCGAAGTCGCCTCCGCCGCCGGCATCACCGTCGACCAACTCCACCGCGTCTGGCGCTCCATCGACGCCAAACGCAGCACGACACGGTATCTGCATCTCGCGCCGGTGCTCATGGAGCCGGTCGAAGAGATCGCCTGACCGCGAAAATGACCTCTCGCAGGGGCGGGGCTTGTCGGTCGAGATGGAATGCCGGCGTCGTCCCCGACAGCTGTCCCGTCTGCCGTGCACCCGGCCCGCGGCCCTTTCAGCGTGTGCACGGCGCCGCCTATTGGCACTGCCCGTCGTGCGAGGCGCGTTTCCTCGATCCACGACAGCGGCCGGCGCGGCGCGAGGAACATGCCGCCTATCGGCTGCACGAGAACGACGCCGACGATCCCGGCTACCGGCGCTTCCTGTCGAAGCTCGTGCTGCCGCTGCTGGAGCGGCTGCCGGCGAGCATGTCCGGGCTGGACTATGGCTCCGGTCCGAACTCCGCACTGGCGGCGATGCTGGGGGAGTCGGGGCACAGGCTCGCACTCTATGACCCCCTGTTCCGGCCGGATCGTTCCGTCCTCGACCAGCGCTACGACTTCGTCACCTGCACCGAGACGGCGGAGCATTTCCATCATCCGGCGGACGAGTTCGACCGGCTGGGCGGCCTTCTGCGGCCCGGCGGCCTGCTGGCCGTGATGACCTGCTTCCAGACCGACGACGCGCGCTTCGCCGACTGGCACTATCGCCGCGATCCCACCCACGTCGTCTTCTACCGCGAGGCGACGTTGCGGCGGATTGCGAAACAGCGCGGCTGGACCTGCGAGATCCCGGTGAAGGACGTGGCCTTCATGCGCCTGCCGGCGGCGTGAAGCCCCGCCCTGGACGTGAAGACGGGCCTCAGAGGCCGAGCATCCCCTTCGCCAGCACGCTGCGCTGCACCTCGTCGGTGCCGCCCATGATCGAGTTCGCACGGTGGTTGAAGTAGCGGGCGGAGGCGTTGCGTGCCAGATCCGGCGCCACGGGCTCGACGTTGGCGACCATCGCCTCCGCCGGCTCCGCGAGCAGCAGGGCGCACGGACCGATCGCCTCCATGGCGAGTTCGGTCGCGGCATGGTGCAGCCGCGCGCCCAGCAGCTTGGTGATCGAGGATTCGGCCCCAGGACGGTCGCCGCGGGCCACGCGGTCGAGCAGCCGCATCTCCGTCCAACTCATGGCCTCGACCTCCATGTCGAGGGCGGCGAGCCGGCGGCGGAACACCTCGCTGTCGGCGACCGGCCGGCCGTGCTCGGTCGCCCACGCCGCGGCCCGGCGGACGCGCGCGAGGTGCGCCCGCACGCGATGCGAGAGGAAGGCGCCGCCGCGCTCGTACTCCAGCAGGTACTTGGCGATTTCCCATCCTTGTCCCTCTCGCCCGACCCGTTGCGCCTGCGGCACGCGGACATCGTCGAAGAAGACCTGGTTGAACTCGTGCTGGCCGCCGAGGAAGGGCAGGGGGCGTACCGTGATGCCCGGGCGCGTCATCTCGATCAGCAGGAAGGTGATGCCCTCCTGCTTGCGGCCGCCGGCGTCGGTCCGCACCAGGCAGAAGATCCAGTCGGCTTCGTGCGCGCAGGTGGTCCAGATCTTGGAGCCGTTGACGACATAGTCGTCGCCGTCGGGCACGGCGCGCATGTTCAGGCTCGCCAGGTCCGAGCCGGAGCCGGGCTCGGAATAGCCCTGGCACCAATAGTCGTCGGCGGCGGCGATGCGCGGCAGGAAGCGGCGCTGCTGCTCCGGCGTGCCGAACGCCATCAGCACCGGCCCGATCATCTTCAGGCCCTGGTTCTGCAGCGGCGGCGCCCCGCCCAAAGCCATTTCGGTGTCGAACAGGAAGCGCAGCGCCACACTCCACCCTGGTCCGCCATGCTCGCGCGGCCAGTTGGGCGCGGACCAGCCGCGGGCGTGCAGGATCTTCGTCCAGCGGGCGGTATCGCTGCGCGAGGCGAACAGCACGTTGGCGGTCTCGGCCCAGCGTGCCCGTATGTCGTCGGGCAGGTCCGACCGGACGAAGGCGCGCACCTCTTCGGCGAAGGCGCGCTCTTCCGGCGAGAAGGCGAGGTCCATCGGCGGCCCCGTGCGGCTCAGATGCCGGGAAGCGGCTCGCCCCAGCGATCCTGGTAGACGAACTCGCTGAGCGCCCCGCGGCCGACCGGCCCGAACCGGCCCATCGGCCAGCCGATCGGGACGATCGCGTAGGAATGCACCCCGTCCGGCAATCCCAGCGCCGCCTCGGATTCTTTCTCGAACAGCAGGTGGCGCGTCGTCAGCGTGGCACCCAGCCCAAGGGCGCGCGCCGCGAGCAGCATGTTCTGGACCGCCGGATAGATCGACGCGCCGGAGGTGCGGTTGGGCGGCGCGTCGCCGTCCACTTGGCAGGCGACGATCCAGACCGGCGCCTCGTGGAAATGGTCCGTCAGATACTCCACCGCAGCGTGCTGGCGATGATACTTCTCCGCGGTCGAGCCCGGCGGCGGCGCGCTGGAGGCGTAGCGCGGCCCGATGATCTCGTCGAAGGCGCGCTTGTAGTGCACCTGCACCGCCTTCTTGATCTCCGGGTCCTTCACGACCAGGAACCGCCAGCGCTGGGTGTTGCCGCCGTTCGCGGCGGCGATGCCGGCGCGCAGGATCTTGTGGATCAGCTCGTCCGGCACGGGATCGGGCTTCAGGCGCCGCATGGCGCGCGTCGTATGGAGGATGGTAAAGACGTCGGTATCAGAGAGGTCCAGATCGTCGGCCATTGCATCCTCCGGCTTCGGCTTGTTCTGCGCCCATGCTCCACTCATCGTCCGGAACGCGCAATGCCCAGGGCCACGGACGACAGGGCGAGGAAACACGGGACGGCCGGCATGTGGTTCGCGAAATTCGCGCTGATCCTCGTCGTCGCCTATGTCGTCGTCGCCGCCGTCATGTACGGCGCACAGACATGGCTCCTGTTTCCGACGCGCCTCGCCGCCGCATCGGGGCCGCTGCTGCCCGCCGCGGCCCAGCGGCTGGAGGCTAGCGCCGCGGACGGGACGCGGCTGCACGGCGTGCGCATCCCGCCGGCACGGGAGACGGACGGCGATCGGCTCGTCCTGCTGGGATTCGGCGGCAACGCCTGGAATGCCGAGAGCGTGGCGCTCTATCTGCACGGGCTCTTCCCGGAGGCCGAGGCGGTCGCGTTCCACTATCGCGGCTATCCGCCGAGCGACGGACGGCCGAGTGCCGCCGCGCTGCTCGCCGACGCACCGCTGCTGTATGACCAGGCCGTCGGCGCCGCACCGGCGCGCGTCGTCGCCGTCGGCTTCAGCATCGGTACCGGGGTCGCGGCCGAAGTCGCGCGCAGCCGCCGGCTCGACGGACTGATCCTGGTCAGCCCGTTCGATTCGCTGGCCGCCGTGGCGGCCGACCTCTATCCGTGGCTGCCGGTCAAATGGCTGCTGCGCCACCGCATGCCGACTGCGGTGCTTCTGCGGGAGGCCACCGTGCCGACCGCGGTGATCGCCGCCGAGCGGGATGGGATCGTGCCGCCCCGGCGCACGGCCGCCCTGCGGCTCGCCATCCGCGATCTGGTACTGGATCGGACGGTTCCCGGCGCCGGCCACAACGATCTCTATGCGACGCCGGCCTTCGGCGCCGCGATGGTGGAGGCGCTGCAACGGATCCAGGACCGGCACCCATCGCGCTGAACCCGCGCCGCGGAGCCCTGTGGCGCCGCCGGCCGCCACCGGCGATTATGGGCCGGGAACCGCCGCGAAGCTCCTGCAACCGGGTGGGGACGGCGGACAGAAAAGCGCATGGGGCGGACGATGCAGCGGTACCGGGATTGAGCGCGAAGCCACGTGCGAAGCTGCTGGCGCCGTTCGCCGTGCGCAGCTTCCGGTTCCAGTGGCCCGCCGATCTCTCGACATCCTGGGCCCAGGAGATGGAGACGATCATCCTCGGCTGGTACGTGCTGGTCGCGACGGAATCGGTGCTCCTGCTGACGGTCTTCGCGTCGCTGCAGTTCGGCGGGACGCTGGTGGCGCCGGTGTTCGGTCTGGTCGGCGACCGGATCGGCCATCGCAACCTCCTGTGCGTGATGCGCGCGTCCTACGCGATCTTCGCCGCGACCCTGACCCTGCTCGCGACGTTCGACGCCCTCGCACCGCCGATCGTCTTCGTCATCGCCACCCTGGTGGGGCTGGTGCGGCCGTCCGACCTCGTCATGCGCAACGCGCTGATCGGTGCGACGATCCCGCCCGGCGGCCTGATGGGGGCGATGAGCATTTCGCGCACGACCGCCGACTCGGCGCGCGTCGCGGGCGCCCTTGCGGGTGCCGGCCTCGTCGCGACGCTCGGCATGGCGGCGGCCTATGCGATGATCACGACCCTCTACGCGACCAGCTTCCTGCTGACCCTCGGCGTCGCCGGGCGCGGCGGCGACGACGGCGCGGCGGCGCCCTCGGTGGGGCGGTCCTCGCCGCTACGCGACCTCACAGAGGCCGCCGCCTCGGTCTGGTCGACGCCGCACCTCCTGGCCGCGATGAGCCTTGCCTTCCTGGTCAACATGACGGCGTTTCCGCTCAGCGGAGGCCTGCTGCCCTATGTGGCGCGCGACGTCTACGGCGCCGACCAGACCTGGCTCGGCTATCTGGTGGCGGGCTTCGCGTCCGGCGGGCTCGTCGGCTCGATCACCCTGTCGCGGACCGCCGCCCCGATCCGTCCCGCCCGGATGATGATCGTCTTCGCCGTCGTCTGGTACCTGCTGCTGCTCGTCTTCGCGCAGACGCAGACCGCCGTCGCCGGTGTCGCCGTGCTCATGGTCGCCGGCTTCATGCAGAGCCTCTGCATGGTTCCCATGTCGGTCATGCTGGTGAAGGGCGCGCCGCCGCGCATCCGCGGCCGCGTCATGGGCCTGCGCATGCTCGCGGTCTACGGGCTGCCGGTCGGCCTGCTGGTGGCGGGCCCGATGATCGCGGGCTTCGGCTTCGCCATGACGGCCACTTGCTACGCCGTCGTCGGCCTGCTGCTGACCCTGGCGATCGGCCTGCACTGGCGCGCGCATCTCTGGGGCGTCGATACTCCCGGCAACGCACCGTAGGGATAGGTTGCCCATGACCCGCTACGAGATCGTGCCGCAGTCGGAGGGGCCGCGCCGCGCCTTCCGCATCACCCTCGGCCTGCGCGAGGGCTACACCCGCGAAGGCCGGATCTACGACATCGAGGAGGCCGTCCGCGCCGCGCACCGCTGGATGATCGACCGGTCGGCGCGTGGCGAGCCCTTCCTCTCCGGCATGTTCACCAAGGGCGAGGTCGTCTATGCGTGGCCGCAGCGCGAATCCGAGGCGGGCAGCGACCGCGAGCCCGTCGCCATCTTCACCGGCGAGGCGATCCCGCTCTACGCCGCGGAACTGGACGACGCCACGGTGACCGACCTGCTCAACGAACTCGCCGCGGAACTCGGGCGCGTGCTCGGCCAGGAGGAAGTCTTCGTCTCCTTCCGCGACCGCAGCTGGATCCTGAGCGCCGTGCGGCCGCCCTCCGGCTGAACCCGGCGGATCGGTCGCACCCGCTCTTGTGCGCGGACCGCCGTCGGAGGAAGGTTCGGGCGATGGAGCGACCGGCACGCACGAACGACGTGCCGGCGCTCGCGCGATTCGGAGGGGTGTCATGAAGGTCGGGTTCATCGGCGTCGGCAACATGGGCGGGCCCATGTGCCGCAACATCGTGAAGAACACGAATCACGAGGTGATCGTCTTCGACCTCGGCGCCGCGGCGGTCGCGCGCTGCACCGAGGCGGGCGCCAAGGCCGCCGGCAGCATCGCCGAACTGGTGGCGCAGGCGGACGTGGTCTTCACCTCCCTGCCGATGCCGAAGGACGTCGACGCGGTCGCCCTCGGTGCGGGCGGCATCGGCGAGAGCGCCAGGCCCGGCACCGTCTATTTCGACCTCAGCACCAACTCCCCCGTCGAGGCGCGCCGCATCGCCGAAGCACTGAAGGCGCGGGGCGTGACGATGCTCGACGCACCGGTCAGCGGCGGCGTCGTCGGCGCCGAGGCGGGCACGCTCGCGGTCATGGTCGGCGGCGATACGGCGGCCTACGAGACGCATCTGGCCCTGCTGCGCTCGTTCGCCGCCAACCCGATCCACATGGGCGCGGTCGGCGCCGGCTCGATCGCCAAGCTCGTCAACAACATGATGGCCTTCTGCAACATGGCTGCCGCGGCGGAGGGCTTGATGCTCGGTGCCGCGGCCGGCATCGACCTGGAGAAGCTGGCCACGGTCATCCGCACCAGCAGCGGCGGCAGCGCCATCTTCCAGAAGTTCGGCGAGCGCGCCCTGGCCGGGCAGTTCGAGGCGGCCTTCGCCCTCGACCTCGCCTACAAGGACCTGCACCTGGCGCTCGAGCTCGCCGACCAGCTGAACGTGCCGGTGCCGGCGGGGGCGCAGACCCACAACCTCATGCGCATGGCGCGCGGCATGGGCTTCGGCCGCGACGATTCGAGTTCAGTGGTCCGCGTCTACGAGGCGGCGGCCGGGCGTCCCCTGAGCGGCCGGTCGTCCTAGCCGGTTCTTCAGGCTGCCGGCGCCGGCGGGCCGTCGAACGACAGGAAGCGCGCGCCCAGGGCGGCCGCTTTCGCCGCCGCGGCCCTGTCGGCGACGTGTCCCACCACGAGGTGGGTGCGCTGTCGCCGCAGATCCGCGAGCAGCTTCTCCTGCCGCGCCGGCTCGCGCTCCGACGTCTCGACGAGAACGCCGCAGTCGACCTCGACGAGCGAGACGCCGCAGTCGCGCAATGGCAGTCCCATCGTATCGGCGCGCGCCAGCACCAGGATGCGGAAGCGCGACAGGGCGCGCAGCGGCGCCAGCAGTTCCATCGCACGGCTCGGCAGGATGTCCGGCGGCACACCCTCGACCCGCAGGATGAGCGCCCGCCGATGCGACTCGGGCATCTGATGGCAGATGGCAAGGAGTCTGTCCCGCGTCGGACGTGACTGCAGCGTCGCGGCGTGGATCGTTGCGACCATCAGCAGTGCCGGCCGTTTGGTTAGCAGGTTCGGTATCGCGTTCGAAACGCGCCCGAGCAGCATCATGTCGATATTGGCCAGGAGCTGCGCCGCGTCGGCGGTCACCTGGGCGAGGCGGCCCAGGGCGGCGCGCGTGTGCCGGTCGAACTCGGCGACCAGCACCGGCGCCGGCTCTCCCGAGGCCGTCTCCACACGCCGCATGTCGAGGCGGGCGGTGCCGTACAGCTCGGCCAGCACCCCCTGCTCGTCCGCCCGCAGCCGTTCTGCCGCCTGGGCGAGCTTGCTGCCGATCAGCTCGCCGACGTCGATGCCCGATCCGGCATCGTCCGGAGCCAACTCGATCTCGTGCGTCTCGACGACAACTGCGCCCATGGAACCGTCGGCCGCCTCGCCGAGGATCTGGCGCTCGATCTCGCGTTGGATCGCCTGCGCCTTGAACCAGGCGCTGTCGCCGTCGAGCCGCGCGAAGCAGATGACGAAGTCGCCCTGGACGTTGCGCGAGATCACGTCCTCGCGGTCGAGCCGGCCGCGAATCGTGCGAAGCGCGATCTCGTAGACGCGCGCCGACCAGCGCGCCCACCGGTCGCCGAAGTGGCTGCGCACGGTGTCGATCCGCACGAGCTGGAGCCGTCCTGCGGCGAGCCGGCGCGGTTCTTCGCCGATCAGCGCCGCCAGTTTCTCTCCGGCGGCCGCGTCATCCGCCGTCTGCGGCACGAAGGCCCACGCGACGATGTTGCGGCGTTCCATCGGCGTCGTCGCGCGCCGCACGCCGGCGACGATGGGACGTCCGTCTTCGGCGTGCAGGATCTGCGGTGCGGCTTCGTCGGTCGCCGTCGCGGCGAGGGCGGGGAACAGGTCCCGGCCCAGTCGCCGCCCCGCCGCGGCGCGCGCCGTCGGGCCGAAGGTTTCCGTGAAGGCGCCGTTGACGACGAGGACGGTACCATCCTCCTCCGACAGTGCCATCGGCGTGGCCGACAGCTCGAAGGTGGTCGACAGAAGTGCCTCGACGTGGGCGCGCTGCGCCGACAGGCGGCTGACCTGCGCGTTCACGCGCCGCCGCTTCGTCGTGTAGGTGAAGATGCGCGGCAAGGCGCGGATCGTGGCATCGTCTTGGGCGAGATAGTCCTCGGCCCCCGCATGGATCAGGTCGCTCGCCAGGGCATCCGGGATGGCGGGTCCCATCGCGAAGACGATAGCATCGGGCAGGGCGGCAGCGACTCCCCGCACCGCAAGAAGGGCCGAAGCCGCGTCACCGCCGGTGCCCACGACGACGATGCGGATATCCTGCCCGGTTCTGGCGCCCTGGACCTCCGCCGGCGTGTCGACCGCGCGTATCGGCATCGCGGCATGGTCGCTTGCCGCCAGGGCGGCGGCGATCGAATCGGCGGTTCGGGAATCGACGCCGACGAGCAGCACAGCCGGACGCTCGGCCTCGTCTGCGACCTGATCCTGGCGCGCCATCCTCGTTCGTCGTCCTTGGGCCGTGCTGCCTCGTTATTGTCACCTTGACCGCAACGCGTAACGGAGCCGTTAAGCCCGCGGTCACGCCCTTCGGTCGACAGCCGCAGGCGATCCCATTAGCCTAGGTACGGACAAATAGAATGCCGGCGGCGTCGCACGCCGGTCGCCCAGAGGACGCCCCTATGCAACTCGACTATTCCGAGAAGCACCGCGCGCTCCAGTCGGAGATTCGCGCCTTCATCGCAGCACATCGGGACAAGTCGCCCAAGCCGGGCGGCGGACGGCGGAGGCCCGACCGGCGGATGCTGGAGTGGCAGGCGCTGCTGCTGGAGCACGGCTATTTCGGCCGGACGATTCCGAAGAAGTATGGCGGCTACGGCGCGCCGCCGGACGTGCTGGAGACGGCGATCATCGCCGAGGAGTTCAGCCGCGCCGGCGTTTCGCCCGGCATCATGAACCAGGGCATCAGCATGCTCGTCCCGACGCTGCTGGAGGTCGGGACCGAGGAACAGCGCGAGCGCTGGATTGGCCCGACGATCCGCGGCGAGGTCATCTGGTGCCAAGGCTATTCCGAGCCGGGCTCCGGCAGCGACCTCGCCTCGCTGCGCACCCGCGCCGAACTGGTCGACGGGCACTTCGTCGTCAACGGCCAGAAGATCTGGACCAGCTCGGCGCATTTCTCGGACATGATGTTCCTGCTCTGCCGCACCGAGCCGGACAAGCCGAAGCACGAGGGCATCTCCTACCTGCTCCTGTCGATGCAGACGCCGGGCATAGAGGTGCGGCCGCTCCGGACGATGACCGAGCAGGCGACGTTCAACGAGGTCTTCTTCACCGACGTGCGTGTGCCCGCCGACCAGATCGTCATGGGACGCGGCCAGGGCTGGCATGTCGCCAACGTCACGCTGAAATTCGAGCGGCTGCTGCTGGGCGATTCGAACAAGCTGATGCAGCGCCTGCACCGCATCCGCGAGATGATGGAGCGCACCGACATCGACGGCGTGCGCCTGATCGACCGGCCCGAATGGCGCGACCGGCTGCTGCGCCTGCAGGGCGAGGTGATGGCATCGAAATATCACGGCCTGCGTCTGCTCACCGACACGGCCCGTGGCGAGGATTCTGGCGTCCGGCGAATGATCGTGAAGTATTTCGGCACGCTTCTGGCGCACCGCCTGTCGTCGCTGGCCGTCGACGTGATGGGCGCCAACGGTCTGATATACGAGCCGAGCGGCGAGAGTGCCGACGACGACGACGCGACCACCTGGTGGGTCGACTACATGTACGACATCGGGCTGATCATCGGCGGCGGCAGCTCGAACATCCAGAAGAACATCATCGCGGAGCGCGGCCTCGGCATGCCGCGCGAACCGAAGCCGGCACAGCCGACGCGTGTGGGGGCCTGAGCCATGGAATTCGGACTGTCCGAAGAGCAGCGTCTGTTCGACGAGGCGGTGCGCGGGTTCCTCGCCGACCGCGTGCCGATGGAGGAGCGGCGCCGGCTGGCGGAGGGCGAAGGGTTCGACGCGGGCCTCTGGGACGGGCTCGTCGAACTCGGCCTGACGGGGATGCTGGTGCCGGAACGATTCGGCGGCAGCGGGCTCGGCGTGTTCGATGCGGCGCTGGCCGCCGAGGCGCTGGGCGCCGCTGCGGCACCCGTGCCGTTCGCAGGGCCGGCCGTGATGGCGCCGCTGGCGATCCTGGCGGCGGGCGACGCCGGTCAGCAGGCCCGCTGGCTGCCGCGCATCGCGTCGGGCGAGGTCCGCGTCGCAGTCGCCTTCGCCGGCCTGTCGGGCACGGCCGGCGCGGGCACGGTGCGCATCGCGGACGCGAGCATCGACGGCGAACTCCGCGGTGTGATGGATGCGGCAGGCGCCACGCACCTGATCGTGATGGCGGGCGACGGCGGCATGGCCCTCGTCGCGGCCGACGCTGCCGGCGTCGCGGTAGAGGTCCGGCGGAGTCTGGACCGGACCCGCGCACTCGGCCACGTGACGCTGACCGGGGCGGCGGGCGAGCCGCTGGCTGCCGCGAACGATCCGCTCGCCGCAGCGCGGCGCGTGCTGGACGCGGGGCGAATCATGCTGGCGGCGGATACTCTCGGCGCCTGCCAGCACATGGTGGACGAGGCGGTGGCCTATGCGCTGCAGCGCGTGCAGTTCGGCCGCGTGATCGCCAGCTTCCAGGGCGTGAAGCACACCTGCGCCGACATGGTGACGATGCTGGAGCCGGCGCGCTCGCTGGTCTGGTACGCGGCCTATGCCCAGGACGCCGTGCCGGACGAGGCGCGCATGGCGGCGTGCCACGCCAAGGCGCATCTCGGCGAGGTGGGCCGCGACGTGTCACGCCATGCGACGGAGGTGCATGGCGGCATGGGCTTCACCGACCTGCTCGGCCTCCACTACTGGTTCAAGCGCGTGGCCTTCGACCGCCAGCTACTCGGCTCGCCTGAACGCTGCCGCGAAGAAGCTGCTGCGGCGCAAGGCTGGATCGCGGCCTGACCTCAGTCTTTGCCGCTCTCCCACGGATCGTAGGTGCCAAAGCTCCAGAAATGGCCTTCGGGATCGGCGCAGGTGTAGCCGCGCCCGCCATAGTCCTCGTCCTTGATGTCGATCTTGATGTCGGCGCCGGCGGCCTTCGCGCGCGCATAATGCGCATCGGCGTCGTCGACGATAAGGTAGGGGCTCTGCGTGCCGACGCCGCCGATCTCGTCCGGCTGCCGGAACATCAATCCATAGGCCGTATCGGTCATCGAGCCGACCATGATCATTCCATTGCCGAAGACGAGCTGGGCGTGGGTGATGGCGCCGGCCTGCCCGGGAACCACCATCTGCTTCTCGAAGCCGAAGGCCTCGCAGAGCCAGTCCACCATCTTCGCCGATTCGCGATAGCGGATCGCGGGGATGATCGTCGCGCGGGTGTTCTTCGCGTTGCCGGACATGACGCCTCCTTTCGTGTCGGCTGATCAACCCGTCAGGCGGCCGCGGGTTCATCGTTGCGGCGCGGTTCGATCCCCCGGTGGCGCAGCAGCCGGCCGCAGCAGCGGCTCCCGTCCGCCAGGCTTCGACGCAGAAACCGGCGGGTGCGATCCTGCCCCCCGGAGCGGTCCCGGCACCAGACGGCGAAGGTCGCGACCAGCAGCGCGGTAAGGGCGACTTCCTCCATCTGCCGCCGGACGCCACCCGCATCGAGCAGGGCGGCCTCGCGGATCCAGTGCACCGTCCGTGACAGGTTGAACACCAGGGGCACCCAATGGTGCGGATGGCCGGGCCAGAGCTTGGCGGCGATCATCGAAGCCGTCACCCGGCGATGCGGGGCGAGCGCGTCGAGGAAGCGGAGGATCGCGGTTTCGATGCGCTCGTTCGGCGGCTGCTCCACGAATCCGGCAGGCATCGGGGCCAGCATCGCGGCGACGCCGCGGCGGAGCCAGGCGTCGGCGATCGCATCGAGGTCGCGATAGCGGTTCGCCAGCGCGTTCAGGGGGATGTCCAGGCGCTCGGCGACGGTATGGAGGCGCACGCCCTCCCAACCCACCTGCTCCGCGAGCGCCAGGGTCTCCTCCACGATCCTGTGGTCGAGGTCGTCCGCGGCGTGAGAGCGTGCCGGTGCGGCCGGCGTGCCGGTGGTCCTGCGGGCCATGTCCATCTCCGTATCCGGGCGGCGGGGCGTCGGGCGTCGGGGCTTTGCAAAAGCCGGGCGCTTCATCGAAGCTTAGGGCGACCATTGCACCGGAAAAGGCCAGAGATCATGACCGAGCCGCGCCGCCCCGCTCCCCTCGATCCGCAGATGAAGGCCTTCCTCGAGGCCACCACAGACCGCGGCACGGCGGGCGTCGACGTCTTCACCGCCGACGTCGCCCAACTGCGGGCGAACGTCGAGGCGGGGCGGATCGGCTATGCCGGCGGCGGCCCTCAGATGGCACGGGTCGAGGAGTTCGCGGTGCCGGGTCCGGGGCGGCTGATCTTCTGCCGTCTCAACGTTCCCGAGGGCGCTGCCGCACCGGCTCCCGTCCTCGTCCTGCTGCACGGGGGCGGCTGGACCTGGAACAGCATCGACACGGTCGACCGGACGGCGCGGGAATATGCCGCCCGTTCGGGTTTCGCAGTCCTCTCGGTCGATTACTCGCTCTCGCCCGAATACAAGTTTCCGCAGGCGCTCAACGAATGTGTCGCCGCCGTGCGCTGGGTGGCCCGGGCGGGCGGTGAGCGCGGGCTCGACCCGAAGCGTGTCGTTGTCGGCGGCGACTCGGCCGGTGGCAATCTCGCGGCCGCGACGGCGCTGGTGCTGCGCGATGCGGGCGAGGCGCTGCTCGCCGGCTGCCTGCTGAACTACGGCGTCTTCGATTCCGATTTCGGTCGAGAATCCTATCGGATCTACGGCGACGGTACCTATTACCTGTCCGAGCGCATGATGCGCTTCTTCTGGCGCAATTACACCGCGACGCCCGACCAGATGCGCCACCCTCTGGCGGCGCCCTTGCGTGCGGACCTGGCCGGACTGCCGCCGCTGTTCATCGGCGTCGCGGAAGTCGACGTGCTGGCCGACGACAGCGCCGCGATGGCCGAGAAGGCGCGCGCGGCCGGGGTGCCGGTCGCCTACAAGGTCTATCCGGGCATGACGCACGGCTTCATCCGGGCGCCCGAGGAACTGGACAAGGCCGCAGAGCTGTTGGCCGACGGCGCCGCTTGGCTCCGCGGGATCGCCGGGTAGCTACTCGACGGTGACGGACTTGGCCAGGTTGCGCGGCTGGTCGACGTCTGTCCCCTTCAACACCGCCGTGTGGTAGGCGAGGAGCTGTACCGGGATCGAGTAGAGGATCGGCGTCACGAACGGATCGACGGCCGGCATCTCGATGGCCTCGACCGCATATCGGCCCGCCGCGGCGATACCGGCGGCGTCGCTGATCAGGATCACCTTGCCGCCGCGCGCGACGACCTGCTGGATGTTCGAAGCGGTCTTCTCGAAGAGGCTGTCAGAAGGCGCGATCACGACGACCGGCACAGCCTTGTCGATGAGGGCGATCGGGCCGTGCTTCATCTCCCCGGCGGCATAGCCCTCGGCGTGGATGTAGGAGATTTCCTTCAGCTTGAGAGCGCCTTCCAGCGCAATCGGATAGCTGGTGCCGCGGCCGAGATAAAGAACGTCGCGCGCCTGCATCACCGTCTTGGCGATCTCGCGAATGCGTTCGTCATGGTTCATGACCTCCGCCGTCCTGGCCGGCACCTCGAGCAGCGCCGCCGTCAGCTTCGCGGCCTTCTCGGCATCGATCGTGCCACGGGCGACGCCCATCTCGATCGCCAGCGCGGCGAGGACGGTCAGCTGGGTGGTGAAGGCCTTGGTCGACGCCACGCCGATCTCGGGGCCGGCGAGGGTGAGGAGCGAGCCGTCCGACTCGCGCGCGATGGCGCTCTCGGCGACGTTCACGATGGAGATGACCGTCTGCCCCTGCTTCTTCGCGTAGCGCAGCGCTGCCAGCGTGTCGATCGTCTCGCCCGACTGGGAGATGCAGAGCGTCATGCCGCCCGGCGTCATCGGCGGTTCGCGATACCGCATCTCCGAGGCGATGTCGGCGTCGACCGGGATGCGGGCGATCTGCTCCAGCCAGTATTTTGCGACGAAGCCGGCGAGGAAGGCGGTGCCGCAGGCCGTGACGGTGATGCGCGGGACCGTCGCGAGGTCGACCGGCAGTTCCGGAAGCTGCATGCGCCGGGTCGTCGGGTTGAACAGCGCCCGCAGCGTGTCGCCGACGACCGTCGGCTGCTCGTAGATCTCCTTGAGCATGAAGTGCGGGTAGTTGCCCTTGCCGATCATCGCACCGGAAAAGGCGGTCTCGCGAACCGGCCGTTCGGCGGGGTTGCCGTCGACGTCGTAGACCTGGGCGCTGCGCCCGGAGAGGACGACCCAGTCGCCCTCCTCCAGATAGCAGATCTTCTGCGTCAGCGGCGCCAGCGCTAGGGCGTCCGAGCCGAGGTACATCTCGCCGTCGCCGTAGCCGACCGCCAGCGGACTGCCCTGCCGGGCGCCGATCATCAGGTCGTGCTCGCCGGCGAAGATGATGGCCAGCGAGAAGGCGCCGTCGAGGCGGGCGAGCGTGATCTTGGTCGCCTCGACCGGCGACATGCCGTCGTCGAGATAGCGCGTGATCAGCTGGACGACGACCTCGGTGTCGGTCTCCGACTCGAAGGCGTAGCCGCGCGCCTGCAGTTCGACGCGCAGGGCCTGGAAATTCTCGATGATGCCGTTGTGGACGACGGCGACCCGCTTTGTTGCGTGCGGGTGCGTGTTGATTTCGTTCGGGGCGCCGTGCGTCGCCCAGCGCGTGTGGCCGATGCCGATCTTGCCGCCGAGCGGCTGGCGCTCGACGAGCTTCGCAAGGTTATCGAGTTTGCCTTCGGCGCGGCGCCGGTCGATCTTGCCGTCGACGATGGAGGCGACTCCGGCCGAGTCGTAGCCGCGGTATTCGAGGCGCTTCAGGCCTTCGACGAGGAGGGGGCAGACGTCCCGAAGGCCGATGATCCCGATGATGCCGCACATAGGATTGCTCGATGCTGCTGCGGTTAGCCTTCGGAGCCGGTCCGGCGTCGTGCGCCCTGTCCGGTTGCGAGTTGCCGGCGCGCGCGGAAGCGCCGCCCGCCCCCTTCGACGGTCTTCTCGTCGCCGCGCACGACGGTGAGGCCGTCGGCGGGAACGTCGTGGGTGACGGTGCTGCCGGCGCCGACGATGGCGCCGTCGCCGATCTTCACGGGTGCCACGAGCGAACTGTTGGAGCCGATGAACGCCCCGGCGCCGACGTCGGTGAAATGCTTCTCGAAGCCGTCATAGTTGCAGGTGATCGTACCGGCGCCGATGTTCGCGCCCGCGCCGATGCGGGCGTCGCCGATATAGGTGAGGTGGTTGATCTTCGCACCCTGCTCGACGGTCGCCTTCTTCACCTCGACAAAATTGCCGATGTGGGCGTCCTGCCCGATATCCGCGCCGGGCCGCAGCCGTGCGAACGGGCCGATGACGGCCCCGGATGCGACCTTCGCACCCTCCAGATGGCTGAAGGCGCGGATCTCCGCGCCGTCCTCGACGACGACGCCGGGGCCGAAGACGACGTTCGGGCCGACCGTCACGTCCTTTCCGAGGCGCGTGTCTGCAGAGAAGAAGACGGTCTCCGGCGCCGTCAGGGTGGCGCCGTCGCGCATCGCCTGTTCGCGCAGCCGGTTCTGCAGCACGGCCTCGGCCGCGGCGAGGTCGATCCGGGAATTGACGCCGAGCAACTCCGCTTCGTCACCTTCGACGACGGCGCAGGATAGGCCGTCGGCGCGTGCGATGGCGACGATGTCGGTCAGGTAATATTCGCCCTTCGCGTTCGCGTTGCCGACGCGATCGAGCAGTCCGAACAACGCCTTGCCGTCGATCGCCATGACACCGGAGTTGCACAGCGGCAGTGCCCGCTGCGCCGGCGTCGCGTCGCGCCACTCGACGATCGCCTCCAGGCTGCCGTCAGCGGCCGTCACCAGCCGGCCATACTCGTTGGCGGCGACGGGTCGCATGCCGAGCACGACGACCGCGGGCCGGGCCGGCGACTGCCGTTTCGCCAGCATCGCCGTCAGGGTTTCGGCCGAGATCAGCGGCGTATCGCCGTAGAGCACCAGCACGTCGCCCTCGAAATCCGCCAGTGCCTCGCGGGCGGCGCTCACGGCGTGGCCGGTGCCCAGGGCTTCGTGCTGGATGGCGGTCGCGGCGGGTGCCACGGCGTCGGCGACCTGTCCGCCGTCCGGCGAGACCACCACGACGGCGCGCTCGACGCCGATCCCGCGGACGGTCTCGAGCAGGTGCAGGATCATCGGCCGGTTGGCCAGCGGGTGCAGAACCTTGGGGAGCGCCGACTTCATGCGGGTGCCCTTGCCAGCCGCGAGGACGACGGCGGCGACCTGATCGTGCGTCATCTGGCTTCTTGCTGCTGTGCTCACCGGAATATCGTCTAGCATAGTGTCCATTTCGAGGCGTAGTGATGAAACGCACATTCTTTCGCACAGTGGCAATGCCGCCGACTCCTGGAAAGGGGAGGCAGGCCACGGCGACGGCACAACACCGTATGCGACAGCGGTGCCGCTCCGCCACCGTCCACGGACAACCGAAGGCTAGCATGACCAGACGTTTCACGGCCATCGTGCTCGATCTCGACGGTACCCTGATCGACAGCGCGCCGGATCTCCACGCGGCCGTCTCGGCGCTGCTGGCGGAGGAGGGGCTGCCGGCGCCGACCTTGGCCGCCGTCACCGGCATGATCGGCGACGGCATGGCGAAGCTTGTGGAGCGTGCATTTGTCGCGGCTGGACGGCCGCCTGCGCGTGACGCGCTACCGGACCTGCTGCGCCGCTTCCGGGCCTTCTACGAGGGGCCCGACCGCCCGCACCTGACGCGCGTCTACCCGGACGTTGCGGAGACGCTGCGGCGCCTGCGGGCCGAGGGCGTGTCGCTCGCCGTCTGCACCAACAAGGCCGAGGCCGCGGCCGTCGCGATCCTCGACGAACTCGGCTTGGCGGACCTGCTCGATGCGGTGGTCGGCGGCGATCGCGTCCCCGCGCAGAAGCCGGACCCGGCGCACATCCTGGCCACCCTCGACCGGATCGGGGCCGATCGGTCCAAGGCGGCGATGGTGGGGGACAGTCCGAACGACATCGCCGCCGGCCTCGCCGCCGGCCTGCCGGTGGTGGCGGTCAGCTGGGGCTACACGAACGTGGCCCCGCCCGATCTCGGCGCCGATTGCCTGATCGACCGGTTCGCCGACCTGCCCGCGGCGCTGGATCGCCTCGCGGCCGCCCCCGTCAGGCCCTGAGGCTGAGCCAGACGCGCGGATTGGTCGGCGACTGGCGCCGGACCCAGCGATAAGGCACCTGCTCCCAGGGGCGCACCTCCGGATCCCGCACGTCGAGTACGAAATCGCCATGGTCGGTGACGGCGACGAGCACGGCGTGTCCCCCGATCCGCGGCACGATCGCGAGCGCGATCAGCAGCGCATCCGGCGGCCATCCCATCTCGATCAGCCGGCGCCGCTTCTCCAGCGCCAGATCCTCGCAGTCGCCCTCGGTCTGCGGCAGCGTCCAATATTCGCTGCGCCCCGACGAGCGGCTGTCGGCGACGTAGCGGATGTCGCGGTTCACGCTGTCGTTGACGTGCGCGAGTTCGGCGCGTCGCGTTGCGTCTAGCGTGACCGGTCCGGCGACCTCGGACACCTCGTCGCACTGTGCCGGAAAGCGCTTGCAGAAGTCGACGAAGCCCTTGGGCGGCAGCGTGGCCGCCGCAGTCCGCATCGGCGTGGCCGTCGCCGTGGCGTCCATGCTCGCGCCGCCGGTGGTCTGGCAGGCGGTCGCGAACAGCAGCAGGACGATGGCCGGAAGAGCGCGTAGACGCATGACGGAGCCTCTTGTCTGAGGACTCCATGAAATCATGCCGTGGTTAAGCGCGGCTTAAGTCAGGCGAACGCGCTTCAGCGGCATGGTTAAAAATATATTCAACTTCATATTTGCTTTTACTTCTGCCGTATTGTCGAAAGCAGGATGCTGAAGCCTGCTTCTGCTGCGCTTTCGTCTTCAGAGACGACCTCCACCATCAGTCGGGAGAAGGCGCCGTACAGTATCCGTGCGCGGACATGCGCGGCCGGCATCGAGCCGCGGACGTCGATCCACTCCCCGTCCGGTGCCGCGGCGACCGACGTCGCGCTCAAGCCCATGCTTCGGGCCAGTCGCTCGACGAAGGCGAGGCGGGCGTCGCGGTCGAGCCTCGCCAGGGCACCGGCCGGATATCCCGTTGTGCACGCGGCGCGTATCGCATATCTGCCGGTGTCCGCAGCGACGCTCACGGTGCGTCTGCCGGCCCATTCCGTCGCCTCGGACACCGACCGGCCGGCGACGAGGACGCTGAACTCGCACCCCTCGGGTGCGAAGACATCTCCCGATGCGGTCCGGGCGGGCAGCGCGAACGCCATGCTCGTGGCGAACGAGAGGATCAGCAGGCCGATGCGCATGTTCGTTTCCATCCTGGCGCCGACCACTGTATCGCAGCCCGGGTGCGCATCGGGCGCGCATTCGGATGCAGCCAGCCGCGCCCGCGGGAGGTCGTTCTGAAGGCACCGACGACGCTGGTCGAGCCCGCCGACCCCGACACGCTCGAACGTGCCGCCGCGCTGATCCGGGCCGGCCGTCTCGTCGCCTTTCCGACCGAGACCGTCTATGGCCTGGGCGCGGACGCCACGAGCGACGTCGCGGTCGCGCGCATCTACGAGGCGAAGGGGCGCCCGCGGTTCAATCCGCTCATCGCCCATGTCGCCGACGTGGGCGCGGCGCGGCGACTCGCCGTTTTCGACGCGCGGGCGGAGGCGGTGGCGGCACGCTTCTGGCCCGGTCCGCTGACGCTCGTCCTGCCGCGCCGCGCCGACTGCCCGGTCTCGCTTCTGGCCTGCGCCGGCCTCGACACCGTGGCGATCCGCGTGCCGGCTCACCCGATCGCCCGGGCCCTGCTGCGGGCGGCTGCGGTGCCGGTCGCCGCCCCCAGCGCAAATCCGTCGGGCGCCGTCAGCCCGACGACCGCCGCCCACGTAGTTCAGGGTCTCGACGGTCGCGTCGACATGGTGATCGACGGCGGCGCGTGCGCCGTGGGCCTCGAATCGACCATTCTCGACCTCTCCGGAGCGGATCCCGTCCTGTTGCGCCCGGGTGGCGTGACGGCCGAGGACCTCTGCGCCGTCATCGGCCCGGTGGCGATGCCGGGTGCCGATGCGCATGCCCGGCCGAAATCGCCCGGCCTCCTGCTGCGTCACTACGCGCCCGGCATTCCCGTTCGCCTCGGCGCGACGGCGGTCGGGCCGGAGGAGGCGCTGCTCGCCTTCGGCGCTGACGTGCCCGGGGGCGCAGTGGAGACCCTCAATCTCAGCCCGTCGGGCGACCTCACCGAAGCGGCGGCCAATCTGTTCCGGTATCTGCGTGCGCTCGACCGGCCTGGACGCTCCGGCATCGCCGTGATGCCGGTGCCCGAGCGAGGATTGGGGGCCGCGATCAACGACCGCCTGCGCCGCGCCGCCACGCCTCCCTGACCGGCCTGCCGGCCCCGCGAGCGGGTGCGTCTGTTCCGGTGCCGCCGCCTGGGCGAGAATGGCCCCTCGGCAACGACCGACGATCCCGGGAGGAACAAGATGCGGTACAGCTTCTATCTGCCGACGCGCGGCGACACCGCGGCACCCGACGCGCTCGCCACGCTGGTCTCCAAGGCGGAAGGCTGGGGCTTCACTTCGGTCATGATCGCAGACCACATCGTCTTCCCGACCGTGATCGAATCGAAATATCCCTACACGGTGACCGGCGCTTTTCCGGGACAGGGCGACGCCCTCGAGCAGCTCACCCTGATGTCGTTCATCGCCGGGAAGACGGAACGTCTGCGCCTGGTGTCCAGCGTCATGATCCTGCCGTACCGCAATCCCGTCCTGACGGCGAAGATCCTGGCGACCATCGACGTCCTGTCCGGTGGCCGGGTGACGGTCGGTGCCGGCGTCGGCTGGCTGGAGGAGGAGTTCGAGGCGGTCGGCGCACCGCCCTTCGCCCGCCGCGGCGCCGTCAGCGACGAATGGCTGCGCATCTTCAAGAAGCTGTGGACCGAGGATCCGGTCGAGCATGCCGGGGAATTCTACAGCTTCGGCCCGCTGCACTGTCAGCCGCAGCCCGTGCAGCGGCCGCATCCGCCCATCTGGATCGGCGGCCACAGCAAGCCGGCGCTGCGCCGCACCGCGCGCTACGGCGACGGTTGGCATCCGGTCGGCGCCACCGCCGCGGTGCCGCTGGAGCCGGACGACCTGCGCGCCAAGCTCGACGAGTTGCGCCGGCTGACCGAGGCCGAGGGCCGCGATTTCGACCGGCTGACCATCTCCTACAAGGCGCCCCTCTACGACAAGCCGGGCGAACTGCCCGCCTCGGGCCGCAAGCGCTTCGCCGGCGCACCGGAGCAGATCGCGGCCGACATCCGTGAACTCGAGGCGCTCGGCGTGTCTGAAATGGTCTTCGACTTCCGCTCGCCGACACTGTCGGAGAGCCTCGATCGTATGGAGCGCTTCGTTCGCGACATCATGCCGCTCGCCTAGCATCCCGGCATCACCGCCTGCGCGTCAGGCGGTGATGCCGGCTTCGCCGCGGGCGGTGAAGTCGAACGCGACCACGTCGAACTCGATGAGGGCGAAGATCATGTCGACGCGGCCCCCGTCGCTGGAGAGCGGCATCAGCAGGTCCTGATATCCCCGAACGTCGGGATCGGCGCCCACATAGGGAATGTCGCTGAACACCGGCCGCCTCTGCTCGACGACCAGGGTCGCATTCTTCCAGACCCTGCTGCCAGGACGCTGGTGCGGCAGGTCCATCAGCCGAACGCCCGTATAGTCGGCGGCGACGCGGTTGCAGACCTCGGTGCCGACCAGCCTGTAACGGAAGTCGAGCGGATCGTGCGCCACATCCACCAGGACGATGTACGGCAGCAGGCGCGGGACCTCTGTCGGCGGATCGAAATCGCGGCGGCTCGGCAGCCGGCCGCCTGCACATTTCGATGTCCAGTATCGCAGCGCCGTCCTCAGTCGTTCCGTCTCGAAGCGCGGCTCATGCAATGGGGCCAGCGTCGCGATACGCGCCTCCGGGAAATACGAGCATGTTATGAAAAGTCTACACGATCTGCCGGTTGGTGTCCCTCGGAACGCGGGTGACCGGCGATTGTGGCATCGCAGCCGAGGGGTCTTCGAAGCGTGAGGAGATCTCGATGAAGGACCCGCGGTCGAAGCGCGCGCTCGTCGTCTTCAACCCGGCTGCCGGGCGCCGGCGCCGCGCCGCGTTGGCTGAAGCGCTCGATCATTTCCGCCGGAAAGGGATGTGCGCGACCGTTCGCGAGACGGAAGCGCCGGGCGACGCCGAACGCATTGCCGCCGAGGCGACCGCCGGATCGTGCGATGTCGTGGTCGCGGCGGGCGGTGACGGCACCCTCAACGAGGTTCTCAACGGGCTCGGCGCGGAGGCACCGCCCCTGGCCGTGCTGCCGCTGGGTACGGCCAACGTGCTGGCGGTGGAACTCGGGCTGCCGCGGCGGATCGAAGCGGTCGTCGACGTCATCGTCGAAGGTCGCACGCGGCCCTTCTGGCCCGGCATCGTGAACGGCCGTCGCTTCGCCCTCATGGCCGGGGTCGGCGTCGATGCCATGGTGGTCGATGCAGTCGGGGTGAGGCAGAAGCGCCTCTTCGGCCGCTACGCCTATGCCGGTCAGGCGCTGCTGGCGATCGCCCGCGGCGGCTTCTCCGGCTACGTCCTGGACGTGGACGGCAGCAGGGTGGAGGCCGGATCAGCCATCGTGACCCTCGGGTCTCACTATGGCGGCTCCTACGTCCTGGCGCCGTCGGCATCTCTCTTCCAGCCCGAACTGCTGGTCTGCATCCTTCGGGGATGCCGTCGCAGGGACCATCTGCGCTACGCCGCCGCGCTCCTGCGCGGGCGCCTGGCCGAACAGTCGGACGTACGGATCGTCCCGGCCCGCCGCATCGCCATCGCGGGGCCGGCGGCGGCGCCGGTGCAGTGCGACGGCAACATCGTCTGCAGGCTGCCCGCTACCTTCACGCTCGCGGCCCGGCCCGTCGCACTGGTCGTGCCGGCGGTCCTGGCCGAGCCCTGATTCCGTTGCGACGGCCGCCGCGGCCCGGCACACGTTGACTTTGCTGCGGGTGCGGCTAGGTTTGTCATGCCAGCGATGGCGACGGGAGAGATCTTCCGCCCGAAAGGGTGGAGGGCGCCGAAGGAGCAACCGCCCCGGAAACTCTCAGGCAGAAGGACCGTCGTCGGAGGCGACTCTGGAAAGCAGGTGCGGCGCCGATTGCCGTACCTCACCGAAGATGTAAGCCGGCAGCCCTCGCTCGGGCGCAGGTGAATCTTTCAGGTCCTAGGACAGAGGGGGCGGACGCTGGTTCGAGGCGAATGGCGCCCCGACTCGTCCGTCTCCGGAGGATCTGTGAGCCAGTCGCCAGACGCTACCAACGCCGCCCCTCTCAAGACGACACCCCTCGACGCGCTGCACCGTGAACTCGGCGGCAAGATGGTGCCGTTTGCGGGATACGACATGCCTGTCCAGTACCCGGCCGGCATCGTCAAGGAGCACCTGCACACCCGCGCCAAGGCGTCGCTGTTCGACGTCTCGCACATGGGTCAGGTCCGCCTTCTCGGCGACGCCGCGGTCGCGGCGCTCGAGGCGCTGGTGCCGGGCGACCTGCAGGCGCTCAAGCCGATGCGCATGCGCTACACCATGTTCACCGACGACAAGGCCGGCATCCTCGACGACCTGATGGTGACGCGGGTCGAAGACGGCCTGTTCGTGGTCGTGAACGCCTCCTGCAAGGAGGCGGACATCGCGCACATGCGCGCCGGCCTGCCGAAGGGCGTGTCGGTCGAGTATCTCGACGACCGCGCCCTGCTCGCACTGCAGGGGCCGGCGGCGGTCGACGTCATGGCGCGCCTCGCGGGCGAGGCCGTGCGGACGATGCCTTTCATGAGCGCCGCCGACATCGATGTCGGCGGCTTCGCCTGTTTCGTCACCCGTTCGGGATACACGGGGGAGGACGGGTTCGAGATATCGGTCGCATCGGCGGATGCGGATGCCTTCGCGCGCCGGTTGCTGGCCGAGGCCGAGGTAGAGCCCGCCGGCCTGGGCGCCCGCGATTCGCTGCGGCTGGAGGCGGGCCTCTGCCTCTACGGCCATGACATCGATACGACCACTTCGCCCATCGAGGCCGGGCTCGTCTGGACCATCTCGAAGCGGCGGCGCGAAGCCGGCGGTTTCCCCGGTGCTGCCGTGATCCAGGATCAGTTGGCTAACGGCGTGACGCGCAAGCGTGTCGGCATCCGGCCCGAGGGGCGCGTGGTCGCGCGCGAGCACACGGCCATTGTCGACGCCGGCGGCAGCCCGATCGGGGAAATCACCAGCGGCGGCTTCGGCCCCAGCGCCGGCGGCCCCGTTGGCATGGGCTATGTCGCGACCGATTCCGCACAGGTGGGAATGGACGTGTCGCTGCTCGTGCGCGGCGCGCCGCGCCCGGCGCAGGTCGCGGCGATGCCGTTCGTTCCGCATGGATACTTCAAGGGTAAGTGAGCATTCCTCGCGCAGGCAGCCCCTCGAAAGGGAAACACCATCATGGCTGACATCTACTACACCGAAGACCACGAGTGGATCAGCGTCGAGGACGGCGTGGGAACGGTCGGGATCACCGACTATGCCCAGAGCCAGCTCGGCGACGTCGTCTATGTCGAGCTGCCGGACGTCGGCAAGGAGCTCGCGCAGAAGGACGAAGCTGCCGTCGTGGAGTCGGTTAAGGCGGCCAGCGACGTCTATGCGCCCGTCTCGGGCGAGGTGGTCGAAGTGAACGAGGCTCTGGCCGATACGCCGGGCACCGTCAACGAATCCGCCAGCAGCGACGGCTGGTTCTACAAGATCAAGCTGTCCGAGCCGTCCGAGCTCGAAGACCTGATGGACGAAGCGGCATACCAGGCATTCATCGAGGGCCTTGGCTGATGCGTTATCTCCCCCTGACGGACGACGACCGCCGGGCGATGCTCGGCGCCATCGGCGCGGGTTCGGTGGATGAGCTCTTTCGCGACGTGCCGAGCGACAAGCTCCAGAGCGCGCCGCTCGACCTGCCGCCGTTCAGCGGTGAACTGCAGGTCGAACGCCGCCTGGCGAAGATGGCGGCGCGCAACATGCCGGCCGGCGCCGGGCCGAGCTTCCTGGGGGCAGGGGCGTATCGACACCACGTGCCCGCGGCGGTCGATCATCTGATCCAGCGCGGCGAGTTCCTGACGTCCTACACGCCCTACCAGCCCGAGATCACCCAGGGCACGCTGCAGTATCTCTTCGAATTCCAGACCCAGGTGGCACTCGCCACGGGCATGGAAGTCGCCAATGCCTCGATGTACGACGGCGCCACCTCCTGCGCTGAGGCGGTGATGATGGCGAACCGCACGACGCGGCGGCATCGCGCGGTCATCTCGGGCGGACTGCACCCGCACTACCGCGAAGTGACGGAGACGCTGGCGCGGTTCATCGGCTTCGACCTGGACTGCGCCGGGCCCGACGTGAAGGGCGAGGAGGATCTGGCGGCACGTGTCGACGACCGCACCTCCTGCGTCGTGGTGCAGTATCCCGACGTCTTCGGCAACGTCCGCGACTGGACCGCGCTCGCCCAGGCCTGCCACGCCAAGGGCGCATTGCTGGTCGTCGTCGTGACCGAATTCGTGGCGCTCGGGGCGCTCAAGTCGCCGGGCGAGATGGGCGCCGACATCGTCGCCGCCGAGGGGCAGTCGATCGGCAACGCCCTGAACTTCGGGGGCCCCTATGTCGGTCTGTTCGCGACGCGCGAGAAGCTGATCCGGCAGATGCCGGGCCGCGTGTGCGGCGAAACCGTCGACGCCGACGGCAAGCGAGGCTTCGTGCTGACGCTCTCGACGCGGGAGCAGCATATTCGCCGCGAGAAGGCGACCAGCAACATCTGCACGAACTCCGGCCTCTGCGCTCTGGCCTTCACCATTCACATGAGCCTGCTCGGCGAGCAGGGCTTCACCCGGATGGCGGCGCTCAACCATGCGGCGGCCGTGCAACTCGCCGACAGGCTCGACGCGGTCGACGGGGCGGAGGTGCTGAACGCCACCTTCTTCAACGAATTCACCGTCCGCCTGCGCAAGCCCGCCGCGGAGGTGGTCGAAGCGCTCGCGGGTAAGGGAATACTGGGCGGCGTGCCGGCGTTGCGCCTCTACCCCGACCGGCCGGAGATGGCGAACCTGCTCCTCGTCGCCGCGACCGAGACCAACACGCCCGAGGATATGGACGCCTTCGCCACGGCGCTCCGGGAGATCCTGTGATGCTGAACGAAGGACGTGCGACCCGACCCGCAGCCGATACTGCGCCGGTCGAAGAGGAGACGCTGACCGGCAACCGTGCCCTTCAGCTCGAAGAGCCGCTGCTGTTCGAAATGGGCGAGCGTGATCGCTCCGGCGTCGACCTTCCCGAGCCGCCGAAGGTGAAGAGCCGCCTGGGCGGCCTGGAGCGCCGCGGCGCGATCGGCCTGCCGGGCCTGTCCGAGCCGCAGGTCATCCGCCACTACACGCGCCTGTCGCAGAAGAACTATGCGATCGACGCCGGCTTCTATCCGCTCGGCTCGTGCACCATGAAGCACAACCCGCGCCTCAACGAGAAGATGGCGCGGCTTCCGGGCTTCTCGGACATTCACCCGCTTCAGCCGGAAAGCACGGTCCAGGGCGCGCTCGAACTCATCGACACGCTGGCGCACTGGCTGAAGGTCCTGACGGGCATGCCTGCCGTCGCCATGTCGCCGGGAGCGGGTGCCCACGGCGAACTGTGCGGGATGATGGCGATCCGGGCTGCCCTGGAGGACCGCAAGGACCCGCGCAAGCGGGTGCTCGTGCCCTCTTCGGCGCACGGCACCAACCCCGCCACCGCGGCCGCGATCGGTTATACCGTCGATGACATTCCGGAGCGCGAAGACGGCCGCGTCGACCTGTCGGCGCTGGAGAAGAAGCTCGGCCCCGACGTCGCCGCGATCATGCTCACCAACCCGAACACCTGCGGCGTGTTCGAGCACGACATCGTCGAGATCGCCAAGCGTGTGCACGAGGTCGGCGCCTTCTTCTATTGCGATGGTGCCAACTTCAACGCGCTGGTCGGCCGGGTGCGGCCCGGCGACCTCGGCATCGATGCGATGCACATCAACCTGCACAAGACCTTCTCGACGCCGCATGGCGGCGGCGGTCCCGGCAGCGGGCCCGTCGTCCTGTCCGAGGCGCTGGCCCCGTTCGCGCCCTATCCCTGGGTGGTGACCGACGGCGACACCCGCCGTCTGATCGAGCACGACAGGTCGGCGCGGCCGTTCGGCCGCATGAAGGGCTTCCACGGCCAGATGGGCATGTTCGTCCGCGCGCTCGCCTACATGATGAGCCATGGCGGCGACGGCCTGCGTCAGGTCTCCGGCGACGCGGTGCTGAACGCCAACTACATCATGGCGCGCCTGAAGGACGTGATGTCGGCGCCGTTCCCCGGACCCTGCATGCACGAGGCGCTGTTCGACGACAGCTTCCTCAAGGGCACGGGCGTCACCACCCTCGACTTCGCCAAGGCGCTTATCGACGAGGGCTTCCACCCGATGACCATGTACTTCCCGCTGGTCGTCCATGGGGCCATGCTGATCGAGCCGACCGAGACCGAGAGCAAGGAGAGCCTCGACCAGTTCATCGAGGTGATGCGTGCCCTGGTCGCGCGGGCCAAGACCGGCGACAAGGCGTTCTTCCAGCAGGCGCCCCGCTTCAGCCCTCGCCGCCGCCTCGACGAGACCCGGGCCGCCCGCAAGCCCGTCCTCCGCTGGCGTCCGCCGGCGCTGCCGGCTGCAGCGGAGTAGCGGAATTCCCAGCCCACCGGCGTCGTTGCACGCCGGTGGGCTGCCGCTATATACAGGACTTCCGTCCTTTGGGAGGCGCATCGGGGTGAGGGCGCCCCGTGTTTCACCATGAAAACCCGTCGATCTTTCGTGGGCGGGTTTGTCGGAGTGGGGCAACAGACTGATCCGGAACGGGTTTTTATCGGCACCCCCATAAAAACCTATTTTTCGCTATGCGCGCTCGCCGCGTGGCACCGGATGGGCGCGGCGGCGGGATCGGTGCTAGACTGGCGGCAGTTCGATCGTCGGGCGCCAGCCTCTTCCGGGAGCTGACGGTGGCCGACGCCGTCCGACCCTGCTTCCATGGAGCCGCCGCCATGCCTGCCGTCCAGATCGATCTCTATAGCGACACGATCACCAAGCCGACCCCCGGCATGCGCAAGGCGATGGCGGAGGCGGAGGTCGGCAACGAGCAGGCGCACGAGGATCCCAGCGTCAACCGGCTGGTCGAGATGGTGGCCGACATGATGGGCCACGAGGCCGCCGTCTTCGTGCCTTCGGGCACGATGTGCAACGCGATCGCCTACCGCGTCTATTGCCGGCAGGGCGACGAGGTGCTGCTCGACAAGACGGCGCACCCGATCCACGCCGAGGCCGGCGGCCCGGCGGCGCTCTCGGGGTGCATGCTCAACATGATCGACGGCGACGACGGCATCTTCACCGGCGAGCAGCTCGAAGCCGCGATCCGGCCGTACAAGCGCAACCGCCCGCGCGCCAAGCTGGTGTCCGTCGAGCAGACCTCCAACTTCGGCGGCGGCAGCGTCTGGCCGATGGAGAAGCTGAAGGAGGTACGCGGCGTCGCGAAGAAGCACGGGCTCGGCATGCACATGGACGGCGCCCGCCTGATGAACGCGGCGGTCTCGGCCGGCGTGAAGCCGAGCGCCTTCGCGTCCATCTGCGACTCGGCGTGGGTCGATCTTAGCAAGGGGCTCGGCTGCCCGGTCGGTGCCGTGCTCTGCGGCTCGGCCGACTTTGTCGAGGAAGCGTGGCGCTGGAAGCATCAGTTCGGCGGCGCGATGCGTCAGGCCGGCATCATCGCGGCGGCCGGCGTCTACGCGCTCGAGCATCACGTCGACAGGCTCGCCGACGATCATGAGAACGCCCGCGTGCTGGCCCGTGGCCTCGCTCAGATCCCCGGCATCGTGCTGTCGCCGGCAGAGGTCGCGACCAACATGGTCTTCTTCGAAGTCGCCGAGACGGGCCTGACACCGCAGGCCTTCTACGAGCGGCTGCTCGCCAAGGGCGTCCGCATGGGCCTCGGTGACGGCAAACGAATCCGCGCGGTCACGCATCTGGACGTGGACCGCGCGGGCATCGACCGCGCGATTGCCGCGGTCCGTGAGGTAGTGAACGAGGCGGCTGCTTAGGCCGCCGCTCCGCCGCTCACCGGTTCAATTCGGACTGTCCGGCATCGGTGCCGGCTTCGGCCACCTGCTCGGCCTTGTCGGCGAGATCGTCGGGCGTCAGCCCCTGCCGCTTGGCCTCGGCCTTGGCCGCTGCGGTCGCCTTCTCGACGACGCGCTCGCCGCGCTCCCATTGCTCGCGGGCGTAGGCTTGGCCGCGCTCCCGCACCTCCGACGCCGCATCGCCGAGCCAAGCTCGTTCCTGCCGCGTGCGGGGCAGGGCAGCACCGACCGCGGCACCTATCGCGAGGCCGATCGCCGCGAGCACCAGCGGTCGCTCGTCGACGGTCTCGGCGAACGTCCGCTTCGCATACCGGCCGGCACTCTCCGCCCTGACGTAAGCGCGGTGGCCGAAGTCCGTCGCGGCTTCGCCGGCGCGCGCGCCGGCGCTACGCACGGCGTCGACCGTCTCCCGCGCGCGGCGACGGCTCGGGTGAGGCTCGCGATAGTCGTCCATGTCGTAGGCCGGCCCGTCCGCCAGCGGGTCGATGTAATCCGAGAACTCGCTCTGGCGCAGGTCGGAATTGCGCGAGCGCGTCAGCGTCGCATACAGCAGATAGCCTAGGCCGAGACCGGCCAGTGCCACCGGCACGGGGTGTTCCCGCGCCGCCTCTACGACGCAGTCCGCCATGTCGCGGACGTCATTGGGATAGTCTGTCATTCGCATTCTCCCGGCATCAGCCGTGACGGAAACTGGGCGTCAGCGCCCGAGGGTTTCGAGCATCTCGCGATCGCGCCGCAGACTGTCGATCGTGTGACGAGGGACGAGCCCGGATGGTTTCAACCGGACGACGGCGCTGTACACCAGCCAACCGGCGATCACCGCAATCAGGACCGTGGCGCCCAAAGCTGAGAAAACAGGGTGAACCCCTGCAAAGTCCCGCATCGCCGCAACGAAGCCTTCATAGAGCACGATGACGCCGGCGAGCGAGATCATGGCGCCGACAACCACAGCGCCAGCACCCAGTGCCAGTTGACGCGCTTTCTCGCCGGCCTCGGCCTTAGCCAGTGCCATCTCGTCGCGCACCAGCGAAGCAGCCAACTGTCCCAGTCGGGAGAATGACGCTTCGATCGTGTCGGATGCCGCGCCTCGTTCAGGGGATGTCATACCGGGCCGCCCATCCCCGGGCCGCTTGACGGCGCCGCAGCAACGCGTGACCGTGGCCGGGGCTCGGCGACAGCGCGCAGGAAGCGCGAAGCGGCAAACCCGAGGAGCACGCAGCCCGCCAAGCAAAGCCCCGGATGCTGTCGTGCGAGGTCTTCGACGTCTTCCGCGATCTCGGAGACCTCGCGGTTCCGTACGGCTTTCGAGACGCTGCCTACGGCGGTGGCGATATCCTCCGCGTAGCCAGCCATGACGGGCTGCTGCTGAGCGTCGAACTCTTCGGCAGCTTTGCGGATCGCGGCGGCTGTACCGTCGATCCGATCCGCGATCATCGCCTTCTGGCGGGCTGCGATCGTCTCAGCCTGTTCGCGGATATCGTCGACTAGGCCGTGAGTCCTCTCACGGACCGCGTCATATGCCTCGGACGCCTTCTCCTCGATGCGTTCGCGCGCGCCTGCATTGCCGTGCTCGCTCATCGACCCGCCACCTCGTTTCGGTTCAGCCAGACAACGGCCGTCCGCTGTTACAGTTCCGCAGTACGCGAGTATCAGTAGAGCGCTTCAAGGCGATCGCGATACGCCGCGCGGATCACGTGCCTGCGGATTTTAAGCGACGGAGTCATCATGTTGTTCTCCACCGTGAACGGCTGCGGCACGATGATGAACTTGCGGACCCGTTCGACGATCGAGAGCTCGGCACTGGTCCGATCGATCGCAGCGCTGATCTCCTTGCGGAAGGCCAGCACGTCCGGAAGCGTTTCGATTGGCTGACCGTGGGCCCGTGCCCAGGCTGCGGCGAATTCCGTATCCGGGACGATCAGGGCCACCAGGTAGGGCCGCTTGTCACCGTAGACCATCGCCTGGCAGATCTCCGGCTGCAGTGCCAGGAAGCCTTCCACCCGCTGGGGCGCGATGTTGTCGCCTCCCGAGTTGACGATAATGTCCTTCTTTCGGTCTGTGATCTGGAGGTAGCCGTCGCTGTCGATGACGCCGATGTCGCCTGTATGCAGCCATCCGTTGCGAAGCACCTCGGCAGTCGCTTCGGGCTTGTTCCAATAGCCGCGCATGACGAGTTCGCCACGAACCAGAATTTCCCCATCGTCCGCGATGCGGACTTCGACATCGCGGAGCGGTGGCCCCACGGTATCAATTTTGACTTTATGCGGTCGGTTACAGCTGACGACGGGGGCGGACTCTGTTTGGCCGTATCCCTGCAGAAGCCGGAGTCCGAGGGCGGTGAAGAAAATGCCGATCTCGACATTGAGCGGGGCGCCACCTGAGACGAGCGCCTTGATCCGACCGCCGAAGCGCTCTCGGACCTTTGCGCGCACCAGATGATCCAGTGCTAGATCGAAAATGCGATCTAACGGAGAGAGCCGGCCGGCATGTTCGTATCGCTTGCGGCCGAGGCGGACTGCGGCGTGGAAGAGACGCTGGCGCAACGGCGGATTGTTGCGCTGGCTATGCATTATGCGGGCGTGGAGTGTCTCGTAGAGCCGCGGAACCGCCGTCATGATCGTCGGTCGGGCTTCCATCATGTTTCGTCCGAGCGCCTCAATGCTTTCCGCGTAGTAGATCTGAGCTCCAATCGACGTGGGAAAGAAGTGTCCGGCGGTATGCTCGTAGGAGTGACAGAGCGGCAAGAAGGAGAGGAATACCTCGTCGTCCAAGCCCAGTTCGTGAAGTAGATCGAAAGCGCCCATGCAGTTGAACAGGATCGCTCCGTGGCTGAGGACCACGCCCTTGGGAGCGCCTCCCGTGCCGGACGTGTAGATGATGCAGGCTGGGTCGTCCCGTCCCGTCTCCGAGGTGCCCGTGAGCACGCCGTCGCCCGCCGCGGTGCCGGCGGCGATGACCTCCGCCCAAGGGATGATATGCGCGCCACTGTCGCGATGTTGCGACGCGGGGTCGATTGTGATGACCAAAGCGGTGGCGGCGTTTCGCTCGACGGCTGGCAGGACTTTCCCGCAAAGCGCTGCGGTTGAAACCACAACAGCCTTTGCGCCGCTGTCGGATAGAAGATGGAAGTGGTCGTCCGTGGTGTAGGTCGCGTAGCTGGGAACCGTGATCGCTCCAGCGGCCATGATGCCCAGGTCGGCGATCATCCATTCCGGTCGGTTTTCGGCGATGAGCGCTACCCGGTCCCCCGGCGCGATACCGAGCGCTCGGAGGCCACTGGCGAATTGCATGACCTGTTGGGCAGTTTCCGACCAGGAGAGCGGCCGATACTCACCTCGATCCTTATGCCAGAGAAAGGGACGATCGCTGTGGGTTTGGGCCTGTTCGAAGAACATGGCCACGAGGTTCGGCCACGTCCGATACCGGGCCAAGCCGGCTTCCAGACTTTGATCCTGCACGCTTCCTCCCTACGGTTCACGGATGAGCCGTGCCGCTCGGTCGTCTTCGGTGCGCCGCCTTGGATGGGCACAGCGAGGGCATTATATCGCGCGCTACCTGGAGGAGTTGAAGCATGAGTGACGATCGGTGCCTTGCGGCGGTGGAACCGGAAAGCGATCCAGGGGCGGACCTCGGTCCGCTACCAGAATGGGATCTGACAGATCTGTATCCGGCCCCTGACTCCAAGGCACTCAAGGACGATCTAGAAGCTGCCGCAGCCGCTGCCAAGGTGTTTGCCAAGGACTTCCGTACGCACGTGGCGGAACTGGACGGTGACAGGCTGGGAGCAGCGGTGGCCGCCTACGAGAGGATTGACGAAACCCTCTCCCGTGTCATGAGCTACGCGCAACTTCTGCACTCGAAGAACTTAGAAGATCCGGAGATTGGAAAATTCTACCAGGGGGTCCAAGAGCGTGTAACGGATATTGCGAGCGACCTCCTGTTCTTCACACTCGAGTTAAACCTGATCGAGCCGGGCGATATGGAGGCGAAACTCAAAGCGCCTGCGCTGGCACGGTATGCTTCCTGGGTGGAAAACAGCAGGGCGTTCCGTCCCCACCAACTCGACGAGGACATGGAACGGTTGTTGAACGACAAGCACGTCGCGGGTCGGGCCGCCTGGACGCGTCTGTTCGACGAGACCATGGCGGGCCTGCGTTTTCCTTTCCGTGACAAGAATCTGACTAACGCCGAAATTCTGCACCTGCTATCCGATCGGGACAGCGGTGTGCGACGCGACGCGGCGAGGTCGCTCGGCCAGATTCTGCAGCAGAACATCCGTCTGTTCGCGCACGTGACGAACACGCTGGCGAAGGATAAGGAGATCGACGACCGCTGGCGGCACTACGCTCGCCCCACCTCCGCACGCAACCTGTCCAATCGGGTGGAGGACGAGGTCGTCGACGCTCTGGTTAGTGCTGTGCGCGATGCATATTCCCGATTGTCGCACCGCTACTACAAGCTGAAAGCCGGCTGGTTCGGCGGGGAGAAGTTGGACTATTGGGACCGGAATGCGCCGCTCCCCGACTCCGAGGACCGCACCTTGCGCTGGGATGAGGCGCGCGAGACTGTTCTTTCCGCCTACGCGGCCTTTGATCCCGAGATGGCGGCTGTCGGCGGCCGTTTCTTCGAACATAACTGGATCGATGCGCCAGCCCGCGCGGGCAAGTCACCCGGAGCGTTCGCGCATCCGACGGTTCCGAGCGCCCATCCCTACATCCTGCTCAACTATCAGGGCAAAGTGCGGGATGTGATGACGCTGGCCCATGAACTCGGTCACGGCGTCCACCAAGTGCTTGCCGCGCAGCAAGGTCATCTGCTTGCGGATACGCCGCTCACGCTGGCTGAGACCGCTTCAGTCTTTGGCGAAATGCTCACTTTCCGGCGATTGCTGGATCGCGAGCAGGATCCGCGCCGTCGGCGGGCCATGCTTGTAGGCAAGGTGGAGGACATGCTCAACACGGTCGTTCGCCAAATAGCCCTCTTCGAGTTTGAAGAGCGGGTCCACGCCGAGAGGCGTACCGGCGAGGTGACGGCGACGCGGTTGGGCGACATATGGATGGAAGTGCAAGAGCGTAGCCTGGGTCCCGCGCTTCGATTCGAAGACGTCTACCGGACCTACTGGGCCTACATCCCCCACTTTATTCACTCGCCCTTTTACGTCTATGCCTACGCTTTCGGCGATTGCCTCGTGAACTCGCTGTTCGCCGTCTATCAGAGCGGTCATCCGGGCTTTCAGGCGAAGTATCTCGACATGCTCCGCGCCGGAGGGACGAAACACCATAAGGAACTGCTCGCACCGTTCGGACTGGATGCGACTGACCCGGCTTTTTGGAGCCGCGGCCTTGACGTCCTAGCCGGCTTCATCGACGAACTTGAGGCGATGCCGCATTAGCTTCGAGCGCTGAGCCGGCGGCGGTCGTCGCCGTATCAGCGCGTAGCGGCGACTTGATTGCGATCAACCGGAGTCTTCGTTCTCGTCGCGGCAGGCTGACGCTCCGGGCGCGACACCGCAGCTTGCCGTGACTTCGTGTCCTTTGCGCCGCGTGCTGCGTTGGCGCTCGACGCCGATTGCCCGGACGCCTTGGTGGTGGAACGGATTGGCGCAGTGGCGACCTTGGCCGGGGTTTCACGTGGCTTCCCGGCTACCTTGGTTGCCGAGGATTTGGCGGTGACTCTGACATCTTTAGCGCCCTTCTTGGACCGTGAATTGAGGGCGGTCTTCGTACTCTTGCTCTGCGTGCGTGCCGTGATGACCGGCTTGATCTCGGAGAGTGACGTCAACGTGCGAGCAGATACCGGTACCTGTGCACTGGCGGTTTGAGCGGCTCCATTCAGGCGGCGATCGAAGAAGTCGGCGACGGTGAGGATGCTGTCCGTATGTGCTGCGCCGGCCAGATTATGTGCCTGATCGGTGTAGACTTTCACCTCATACGAAGCGCCGATGTCGTCGAGCCTGCTCGCAACCTCGTACATCCGCTCGATCGGAACGATCCGGTCTCGCGCCCCATGGATGAGCAAGGTCGGGGGCATGCTCGTGACGCTAGAGAGCGCGATCTGGCCCGGCATCGCCCCCATCACATCCGCGATAGCTGCAACACGGCGATCGTGAGTTCCGAGGGCGAGGGCATGGAAGGCTCCGAGCGACATGCCGTAGACGCCGATTCGCTGCGGATCAATCTCGGGGATGGATGCGATGTAAGAAATCGCATCTGAGATGATCTGCTCTCGTCTGTAGTGCAGAGCCGAACTCGACTTCGACCCGTCGTTGCCGTCGAGACCATCATAGTAGCGCACCACGAATGCATCGATGCCGCGGCGCGCTAACTCCTCGGCATGGGGAAACACCAACCAACCGCTGCCGAGTCCACTGGCCCCGTGGAGCATTACGACGGCAGGCCGGCTTGAGCCGGCGCCGACCGCACGGATGACGTCGACCCGTACCAACTTGCCGTCGCTCCGGAAACTCCGGACAAGCCGGGGCTCAAGTTCGAAGGTCACCTGCGGCTCAGCCCGAGATGGTGCCGACGGTGGAGCGTGCTCGGTGACCGCACGAGGTGGCGGAGGCGAGGGCGGCGGCGGCGTGGTCGCGCACGCGGCTACAGTCGAAACGAGGCCGGCCAGCGCAAGGCGCGCAATGATTGACAGGCCTGAAGGTTCTTTTGCCAAACCGCGTATTCTCACAGTAGCGGGCCGAAGTTCTTGATCATGCCGCATGCCTCACTTTCGGAAAGACCTCTTCGGCGAGCCGGTGCATCGTCTCGATGACCAAGGACTGGGGCATGCCTGCCCACTGGATGCTCATGATGAGGTGATTGATTCCGGTCAAGCGCGAGAGCCGGACCATGCCCTCTGCCACCGCGTCCGCCGTGCCGATCAAGAACCTGTCGCGAGCGAGGTCTTCGAAACTACCACCAAGATCATCGCCCTGCGGCATCTCTCGATCCTGCCCCCAGGAGCGATAGATCTCATACTTGCCTTCGAGATGCGGCCGCGCGAGGCGCATGGCCTCCTCATGTGTCGCGGCGACGAACACTTCGCGGCGACAAGGGAACTCTAGTGGGAAGGGCTTACCGAGCTTGTCGAGGGCTGCCCGATAGACGTCCGTTTGGCGTTGAATCGTATCGATGCGGTTGTGTGGATTCACGTACCAGCAGTCGCCGAGACGTGCCGCACGCCGGATCGCACTATCGGCATTCGCCCCGATCCAGATCGGCGGATGCGGTTTCTGTACCGGCTTGGTCGGGCAGGAAGCACCACGGAGGGTGAAGTGTGAGCCCGCCATGTCCACGGTTTCCTCGGTCCACAGACGGCGGATCGCAGTGAGATTCTCTTCGAACCGCTTTACCCGTGCTCCTTGTTCGGTGCCGAAGGCCTCGAACTCCACGTCGCGATAGCCCAGGCCCGCGCCGAAGATCACGCGGCCGCCCGACATGACATCGATCGTGGCCAACTGCTCTGCGACATCAAGCGGCTTGTGCAGGGGGACCAGCACGATGCCGAAATTCAGCCGTAGATTTGGCGCTTCGGCGGACATCCGTGCCAGGAAGGGAAACTGCTGAAAGTCCTGATACGGGTGCGCGCTGTAGTGAGAACCCTTCGTGAGGGACGAGAAACCGAGCGTGTCGGCGAGCCTAGCCTGCTCTACGAGTTCCCGGAAGCGGACCGACATATCGTCGCCAGACGGAAACTGACCACGTGTCATCAAGCCGAATTGCACGCGCTTTAGCCCCGTTCATGTCACACCGCAGCCGCGGGGTGACCGCAGTGTGTCGGGAACGAGCCGCTAAGGCAACTGCGGGCAACAGAGAGGGGCGGTAGGGATGTGGATAGACGTGCCACGTGCAGCGCGCGGCCGGTCAGAAGCGGACGCCAAGGCTCAGTCCGCCGAAATACTCACTCTCGACGCCATTCGTCACACTGGCGGCGGAATCGCCGAGGAAGCGCTGCGCACCGACGAGCCCGCCGACAGTCCAGTTGTCGCCGATCGAGTAGGTCACCGACCCGGACACCGTCAGGTCCTTCAGGCCGGGTGAGGCGTCATGAAGACGCAGCCCGCTACCGGAGAAGCGGCTATCAGTGGTGTAAAGGCCCTCGAAATAGTTCTCGTCCGCCCAACTGATCTCGGAGCCAATCACCAGGGTCAGGTTGTCCATGATCTGCGAGGCCCATTTCAGGCCAAGATCCGCCACGAAGCCCCCGGTCCCGTCGGTCGCTTCCTGCCCCAGGCGGGCGGTGAGCGTGAGATCCTCCATGGAGAAGCTTCCGTACGCGCCGACGCCTGAGTCCGCGGTCGATCCGCCCCGGTCGGACTGGCGGAACAATCCCCGCCTGTCGAAAGGCGTTCGTGCGGATACCCCGGCGGCAAAACCTGAGCCACGCACGATCTCGGCTTCGAAAGCGGGCAGTGACTGGAGCACCAGAGTGTCGGCGAGTTGCTGGCTGTCCAGCCTGGGCCTAGTCAAGAAGCCGTTCTCGGTGAGGTAGCCCGAGTCGTCCTGAGCATCGTGCTGGATGCCGGGTGTGATTTCCAGCGGATCACCCAGCAACAGGCGCAGGCCGCTCTCCCCGGCCACCGCAGGTGCGGTGGCCAAGCAGCACATCAGTGCCGAAGCAGCCAAGATACGCATAGCGAAACAGGATCCCCCACGGAAAACACGATTACAGGCTGGCCCATCAGTGTGAAGGTATCGTAAAGCCTGTGATCCTTGTCACCAATGTTATCCGAGAGTTCCGGGAGATCAACCAACCCGGATCAGGTTCGGGCGATTTTCCGGTTGGCGTGGCACGGGAGCCGCGGTGCGGCAGCGGTCAAGCCGCACGGTGGCTTTCGCGCTCGGCCGCCGTAGCCGCTTCGTCGATACCACCGCCTGCGTCCAGAACGACGCCGTACTGACATCTCGCAGCCTCGACGGAGACGAAGCCGGCCAAGACATCTGCAGCGACCATAGCCGGGTCACGGGCCAATGGATCACCAAATCCCGCGCCACCCGGCATCTCCATGACGATGCGATCGCCCGGCGGGACAGGATGCCGGCCCATGCCCGGCAGCTGTTTGCCCGAGGCGAGATGCAGCTGGCCCGTTTGGCCGTCCTGTCCGTTCGAGCGGCCGCGGGGAGCGTGCTTCACGCGGTCGAACATGGCGGATATCGCGAAAGGCGCGTCGTCTGCGTGGGAGAAAGACATTATCTGGCCGGCGCCCCCGCGGAAGGTGCCGGGACCACCGGAATCCGGCCGGAACTCCTTCTGCCAGCAGATCAGTGGCGCGATCGTCTCTGTCACTTCGACGGGCGTGTTGCGGACACCCGATGGGAAAGCCGTCGCGTTGAGGCCGTCCATGGAGGGGCGAGCGCCCATACCGCCGGCGTGAAAGCAGTTGACGGCGAAGGAGACCGATCGCTTCGCGCCGGGTGCGTCTGTGCCGCCGACGCCGTGGCCGCCGAGCAGTACCGGGTTCCACAAGCAGGACGTCCCCTCGGCCAGAGTGCCTCCCGGGATGACCTCGTGAAGGCAGCCCAGCACGACGTCGGGCAGCATCTGGCCGATGACGTGACGGGCCGTGACGGCGCACGGATGCGGCGCGTTCAGGATGCAACCTTCCGGCGCCGTGATCCGGACAGCCGACAGCGAACCGGCATTGTTCGGGACGGTGGCGCCGACGACGCAGCGGACCCCGAACGACGCGTACGCCTGGGTGTAGGTCAGCGGCAGGTTGATGCCGTAGCTCGACACCGGCGAGGTGCCGGTGAAGTCGACGTCGATGCCGTCGGCGCCGATCGTCATCGTCGCGACCAGATCGACCTCGCGCTCGTAGCCGTCGATCAGCATGGAGTTGCGGTAGGTGCCAGCCCGCAGCTTGCCGATCTCGTCGAGCATCGCCTGGTGCGACGTGTCGATGATCCAGTCGGCCAACTCGTCGATCGTCTCCATGCCGAACTCGTCCATCATGGCGACGAGCCGTTCGGAGCCGGTGCGGTTGCAGGCTTCGAGGGAGTAGAGATCGCCCTCGACCTGGATCGGTTCGCGCACGTTCCAGCGCACGATCTCCAGCAGGTCCTCGTTCACCTGTCCGGCGCGGGCGAAGTACATCATGGGGACATAGATGCCCTCCTCGTAGACCTGCCGGCCGTCGGGGCCGAAGCCGAGGCCGCCGACGTCGACCACGTGCGCGGTGGACGCGAACAGCGCGACCAACTTGCCCTGGCGGAAGGTCGGCGACACCACGGTGAAGTCGTTGAGGTGGCCGGTGCCGAGCCACGGGTCGTTGGTGACGAAGACGTCGCCCTCGCGCATCGTCTCGACGGGATACTTGCGGATGAAATGGCCGACCGAGGCCGCCATCGCGTTCACGTGGCCGGGCGTGCCGGTGACGGCCTGGGCCAGCATGCGGCCGTTCAGGTCGTAGACGCCGGCGGAGAGGTCGCCGGCCTCGCGGACCGGCGTCCCGAAGGCCGTGCGGATGAGAGTCTGGGCCTGCTCCTCGACCACCGAGATCAGGCGGTTCCACATGACCTGCTTGTGGATCTGGGCGAGGGGAGCCGAGCTGTTCAGCGTCATGTCTCTGTTTCCCGAGGCGATCAGTTCGGACGGCGGTCGAGGACGAGGTAGCCGAGCGCGTTGACGTGCGCGTCGAAGGCGGCGGTGACGACGGTCGTCGTCTGCTCCTCCGCGACGATCGCCGGGCCGGCGATCACCGCGCCGGGCCGCAGCGCCTCGCGGCGGTAGACCGGCACGTCGACGAAGTCGCTGGTCGCGGCGTCGAACAGGCGGCGCCGGCCGGACGGCTCCGGCGCGGGCAGGGGCGGCGTGTCGGTGGCCAGTGCCGGAGCCTCGACCGCAGTGCCCAGCGTCAGCGTCCAGCTCAGGATCTCGACGTCCATGTTCGGGATCGTGCGGCCGTAGAGCGCGGTGTAGGCCGCGTCGAAGGCGTGGCGGATCTCGTCGGCGTCGCCGGCCTTCAGCAGGCGCAGCGGCAGGTCGACCGTGATCTCGTGGCCCTGGCCGACATAACGCATGAAGGCCGTGCGGACCTCGGCGGTCGGCGCGTCGCCGGCGCCGCGCCGGACCACGGCCTCGGCCTCGTCGTGCATCTCGGCCAGGATCGTGTTGGCGTCGTCGGCGTCGAAGGCCGAGAGCTTCATGTAGCGGCTGCGGACCACCTCGTAGGCGATGGGCGCGCGCAGGAAGCCGATGGCCGAGCCGACGCCGGCACCGGTCGGCACGACGACGCGGCGGACGCCGACCTTCTCGGCGAGGCGTGCCGCGTGCAGCGGGGCGGCACCGCCGAAGGCCACCATGGCGCGGCTGTCGAGGCTCTTGCCGCGCTCGACGGCGTGGACGCGCGCGGCGTTCGCCATGTTCTCGTCTACGATCTCGCTGACGCCGAAGGCGGCCAGCGTCGGCGTGAGGTCGAGCGGCGCGCCGACCGCACGGGCGAGTGCGGTCTCGGCCTTGCGCGGGTCCATCTTCACGCGGCCGCCGGCGAAGCCGGCCGGGTCGATGCGGCCGAGCGCCACGTCGGCGTCGGTCACGGTCGGCTCGGTGCCGCCCAGGTCGTAGCTGGCGGGGCCGGGCTCGGAGCCGGCGCTCTTCGGGCCTACGGTGATGCGCTTCAGGCTGTCGACCGCGGCGATCGAGCCACCGCCGGCGCCGATCTCCACCATCTCGATCACCGGGATGCGCAGCGGCAGGCCGCTGCCCTTCATGAAGCGGTAGACGCGGGCCACCTCGAAGGTGCGCGAGCTCTGCGGCTTGCCCTGGTCGATCAGGCAGATTTTCGCCGTCGTGCCGCCCATGTCGAAGGAGACCACCTCGTCGAGGCCGCACTCGGCGGCGATGTGCGAGGCGAGGATGGCGCCGCCTGCGGGGCCGGACTCGACCAAGCGGATCGGGTTCGCGATCGCCGTCTCCAGCGTCGTGATGCCGCCGCCGGACATCATCAGGAAGAGCGGGCAGTCGTAGCCGGTCGTCCGCAGCGCCTTGTCGAGGTTGGTGAGATAGCGGGCCATCACCGGCTGGACGTAGGCGTTCGCGCAGGCGGTCGACTGGCGCTCGTACTCGCGGATCTCCGGGCAGACCTCGGAGGCGCGCGTGATCCAGAGGTCCGGCAGCGCCTCCTTCAGGATCTGCTCGACGCGGATCTCGTGCGCCGGGTTGGCGTAGGCGTGCAGCAGGCCGATGGCCAGCGCCTGGACGCCGTACTTCCGCAGCGTCGGCACCAGCGCCCGGACCGAGTCCTCGTCGAGTTCGATCAGCGTCTCGCCGCGGTTGTTGAGCCGCTCGCGGACGGGCAGGCGCAGGTGGCGCGGCACCAGGGGCGCCGGCCGCTCCATGTAGATGTCGTACTGCTCGAAGCGGTTCTCGTAGGCCATCTCGACGGAGTCGCGGAAGCCCTCGGTCACGACCAGCGCCGTCACCGCGCCCTTGCGCTCGATCAGCGCGTTGGTTGCCAGCGTCGTGCCGTGGATGATGATGCCGACGTCGGCGGGCGAGAGGCCGGCCGCCTCCATCGCCGCGGCGATACCCTTCATCACGCCCTCCTCGGGCGCGCGCGGCGTGGTGAGGACCTTCACCGTGTGGAGGTCGGCGCCATGTTCGACCGCCACGTCGGTGAAGGTGCCGCCGATGTCGACGGCGACCCGTGCCGGCCGGGAACCTGCTGTCATTCTGTGCGCCTCGGTGGTGACGTTTGGCGATATGGGGGCGCCGGACGGGCGCCCGGCGGCCGGTGGAAATGCCGAACAGGCCGGAGAGGATAGCGGCCGGCCCCGGCGTCGTTCAAGCCGCGCGCCGTGCAAGCCGCGGGCCAGGGTGGGCCATATGGGCCGGCCGCGAGACCGGGCGCCGGCGAGGCTGGCCAGCGGGGGTCGCGGCGGCGATGATGCGGCCATTCCCGACGGCGAGGACGGCAGCATGACCATCGATCTCGAGCGCGCGCGGGCGGAGACGCCGGGCACGGCGCACGTCACGCATTTCAACAATGCCGGTGCCGCGCTGCCGCCGCAGGCGGTGCTCGACGCGGCGATCGGCTATCTGCGGCTCGAGGCCGAGATCGGCGGCTACGAGGCGGCGGCGCGCGCCGCGGACGCCATCGACGGCTGCTACCACGCCGTCGCCCGGCTGCTGAACTGCGCGCCGGACGAGGTGGCGGTGGTCGAGAACGCGACCCGCGCCTGGGACATGGCCTTCTATTCGATGCGCTTCCGGCCGGGCGACCGGATCCTGACGGCCCAGGCCGAATATGCCAGCAACTACATCGCCTTCCTGCACGCGGCGCGGCGCATGGGCGTGACGGTCGAGCCGGTGCCGGACGACGAACACGGCCAGCTCTCGGTCGAGGCGCTGCGCGGCATGATCGACGACCGGGTCAAACTGATCGCGGTCACGCACGTGCCGACCAACGGCGGCCTGGTCAATCCGGCGGCCGCGATCGGCGCCGTGGCGCGGGCGGCCGGCGTGCCGTTCCTGCTCGACGCCTGCCAGTCGGTCGGGCAGATGCCCATCGACGTGGCAGCCATCGGCTGCGACATGCTCTCGGCGACCTCGCGCAAGTATCTGCGCGGGCCGCGCGGCATGGGCTTCCTCTATGTCCGCCGCGGCCTCGTCGAGAGCCTGGATCCGCCGCTGCTCGACCTGCACGCCGCCAGCTGGACCGGGCCGGACAGCTACGAGATCCGCGCCGACGCGCGGCGCTTCGAGAACTGGGAGTGCAGCTACGCCGCCAAGATCGGCATGGGCGTGGCCGTCGAGTACGCGCTCTCCTGGGGCCTGCCGGCGATCGAGGCGCGCATCGCGCACCTGGCCGCCCTGCTGCGCGACGGCCTGTCCGCCATCCCCGGCGTCACGGTGCGCGACCGCGGGGCGAAGCGCTGCGGCATCGTCAGCTTCGACATCGCGGGCGTCGACCCCGAGGCGGTGAAGGCGACGCTGGCGGGCCAGAAGATCAACGTCAGCGTCAGCCGTGTCGGCTCGACGCGCCTCGACATGACGGCGCGCGGGCTCGACGCGGTCGTGCGGGCTTCGGTTCACTATTACAACAGCGAGGACGAGGTGGAGCGGCTGGTCGGCTTCGTCCGCCGGGCGGGGCGGGGTTAGGGGGGCGCTATAGGGTCACCTCCCTGTCTCGATCGTGTCTGGGTGCCACCCCTTCCGCACCTTCCCGGACGCGGCGCGCCAGCGCCGCGCGCCGGGACCAGGGGGCGCTCGGGCGCTGCGTGCGGAGAGGTTTTCCGGGCGACCCCTGGGTCCGGCGCTCCGCTTCGCTGCGGCCGGGAAGGTGGGAGAGAGGAGCGGCCCATCACCCCGGGCGCTCCCACGCCGGATCCCAGCCGTGGAGGTCGGACTGGCCGCCGCGGACAAGGGGGTCGGGGTGGCGGGCCCAGGAGGGGGCGGCGGGGTTGATCGCGACGGGAGGGGCGATGCTGCGGAGGTAGGCGAGTTCGGCTTCGAGGGCCGCCTCGGCGCGGGCTTCGCGGGAGGCGATGGGGTCGGGGTCTTCCGCTTCGACCTCGTCGATGGAAGGTTCCTTTTCCTTCCCTTCCATTCCCTTTTGTTGGTCGGCCCTCATCCGCTCCAGGTCGGTGAAGGGCGTGAACTCGTCCAGCGGCCGGCCTTCGAAACCCTCGTACACATGCGGCACGACGATCGGCTCCGGCTTCTCCGCCGGCTCCGGCACCAGTCCGCGGCGCCACTCGGCGAGCCAGCCTTCGGCTTCCGCGGCGGCGTGGCCGGGCCAGCGGGGGTCGATGCCGTCGAGGAGCGGGTCCGATCCGGCGAAGCCGCCGCAGGGGCTGGCGGCGTGGCGGTCGGGGATCAGGCCGGTCGCCTTGGCCTCGATCTCGATGCAGCGGACGGCGGTGCGGTAGTCGCCCTTGGCGGTGGCCAGTTTGGCGAGTGCCCTGAGCCGGTCGACCATCTCGGCGATGCCGGTCTGCCGGGCGATCTCGCGGCGGACGCGGAGGTCCTCGACGCGGCGGCGGATGTGCGGGCGGTCGAGCATGACGCTCGCCTGCTTGGCGGCGCTGTCGGGGG
>Ga0209643_1000548_pt1 | contig 62554 bp, 57 predicted proteins | sample AutmiccBRH37_all_FD_187383 | JGI IMG/M metagenome (GOLD analysis project Ga0209643, IMG submission 187383) | Deep subsurface microbial communities from Mt. Terri, Switzerland - Autotrophic microbial communities BRH/37_all (SPAdes) (version 2) | ecosystem: Environmental > Aquatic > Deep... | reverse complement strand
CCATCGGGGAGACCTTCTCTTCGGTTCAGTCCATCAAGGTGGCTGGGGCAGAGGAGCCAGTGGTCCAGCACCTGCGGCGCCTCAACGATGAGCGGCGCCGGGCGATGCTGAGGGATAGGGGCCTCTCAGAGGTACTGAATTCCGTCTTCTCCAACACCGCCAGTATCGGTACGGGTTTTATCATCCTGCTTGTGGCCGGGCCCATGAGCCAGGGCTCCTTCAGTGTTGGCGACTTCGCCCTCTTTGTCTACTACCTCCAGTTTGTCGCCGACTTCACGGTGTTCTTCGGGCACATGCTGGCTCTCTACAGGCAGACGGCGGTTTCGCTGCGGCGCCTCCGGGACCTTCTCCCGGGATCTCCCGCTGCGGCGCTGGTGGCGCACAATCCCCTTTATTTTGGCGAAATTCCAGCCAGCCTGGCATTGGAGGTGGGGGCAAGGCCAGGTGGAAGGGAGCCGTCACCGCTGCCATCGCCGTCACCGCAGCCACCGCCCTTGCCTCAGCCCCTGGAACGCCTTGATGTAGTGGACCTGAGCTATCGGCACCCGGACAACTCGCCGGGGATCGACGGGGTCAGCTTCTCCCTCTGGCGCGGTACCCTCACGGTCATCACAGGCCAGGTGGGGGCGGGAAAGACCACCCTACTGAGGGTTCTTCTCGGCCTGTTGCCGTCCAGCGGCGGTTCGGTGCTGTGGAACGGTGTGGAGGTGACGGATCCCGCCAGCTTCATGGTGCCGCCTCAGTGCGCCTACACCCCGCAGGTGCCGCGGCTGTTCAGTGACACCGTCAGGAACAATATCGCCATGGGGCTGGCCGTTGGCGATGAGGAACTGGCAGCAGCCCTTGAGGGCGCCGTCTTTGAGGAGGACCTGGCCGGCATGGAGCAGGGCCTGGAGACGGTGGTTGGGCCCAAGGGGGTCAAACTCTCCGGGGGTCAGGCCCAGCGCGTTGCCGCCGCCCGCATGTTTGCTCGCCAGTCGCAGCTCTTGGTCTTTGATGACCTGTCAAGCGCCCTTGACGTGGAGACGGAACGAAGGCTCTGGGAGCGGATCATTGCCAGGCCCGGGGCGACCTGCCTGGCGGTGTCTCACCGGAGGACCGCCTTCAAACTGGCCGACTGGATCATCGTCCTCAAGGACGGCCGCATCCACCAGCAGGGGACAATGGAGGAGCTTCAGGAGCAGTCTGAGGAGTTTCGGCGTCTGCTCCTCGGCTTGCCAGAAGGCCGTGCTGAACAGCGCAAGCGCAGGACCTAGCGAGTTTTCGATAGAGCTGCTTAACAATCCGCCGCCCCGCCCTCCCCCCGAAACTGATCCTTTTCCGCAGTGAACAGGGCGGGTTCCCTTACCCTAGTAGGCATTTGGGTTTGCGGGCTGTATCGGTTCTTCAGAAGCTCTTTGCCGCCACGCTAGAGATGGAGCTACAAGGATTGACCACCGCAAAACCAGACCTCCTGCTGTTGCATCGATTATAGTGGATTCAGAAATTCAGACACGAACATGGCAGGGCTCAGGGACGGCGAAAAGCCCAGCTGCGGGGAGGGGCCTTTCTGTTTTTGAGAATCGTGATAGGCACGATTGATCCGCGCGATAATATCCACTAGACAATGGATCTATAGATGCCTTAGAATTTCCTAATGATGTCCAGAAGCCATCCATCTGGCAGTAGCCAAGATGCAATGGCAAACGCAATGACAAGGGTCAAAGCAACTACTAAGATGCTTTTCAGGGCCCTAGTCATATGTAAACCTACCTCCTTTCTGCTATACTTTGGGGTCTGTCTAAAAAGGATGCGCATGGCTTCCGCGTAACCGGCCGAAGTCTTAGTCAAACATTAACGTAGAATCAGTCATCTCCAGTTTGTCATCAACCACGTCAACGCTTAGGGTGTATTGAGTAGTACTCGGCAGGCTGAGAGTTACTCTCAGAGAACGGTCTTCTCCCTGGATCTCATCGATCTGACCGGGCCAAAGGGGCCCTCCCCGGCACTACTCGGGCTGCCATCAAGCCCAGCGCCAAGCGCGATTTCGCTCAGAGTTAACACCAGGGTGCCATCGGCAGAACCGTAGGAGACGGCAGTCAGTGGGGGGTGTACTCCTCCGTAATGTCGACCACATCAATCCAGGACGAGAACCATTCCATCTTCCTCACGCCTGAGCCCGACAAGGGATCCGCCTTCACCGTCGAAAACAGTGCCGAATTTCACCGGCTCTTCTAGGGGGAGGAAAAGAGCCCCATAGGTCCAATTTTGCGTCGCGGGGTCGTAGATTGCGCGGCGAGGGAATGAGCTTTGACCAGCAGGACGTTCAACGAACTCAACTACACCTTGGTTTTTGTGTACAAAGCTTAGACTGTGGTCTCCTCGTGGCTCAGCGATTGGACGGCAGCTTACGCCCCTATCATCAGAGCATAGAAAGTACGATCCGTTCTTCGTTCTGATTAGTGTGTATCTCCCGTCAACGGCACCGAGGTTCTGGCCAACGGGTTGCGATGCCGACAGTGTAGACACGGTGCCATTAAGACAGCACTTAAGTTCGGTCCCTGCCAGGGTCTTGGTCAGAACCGTTTCGCTGTCTAGCCAACCCAACTGACACCAACGCCAGTCCTATAACTATAGTCAATAAGAATTGAACTAATGACTTAACGTCCAACCTCCCTGGCAGAACCACTGCTTAAGTTCCATTTCCTGGTCTCTGCCCCAACTTCCTGCATGCTCCTGGGCAATTCCTTGGCTGTTGTCGGGGCCCCCGGTAAATGTGGGGTCCTTGTGGGTTGTCGCTGTTTGAACACTTTGTGGGGCAGACCTTATACGGGGTTGCTCTTGCAACATGCTTCCAAATGATGGTACGATGACAAGTGTGGAAAGAGGAGGCACTAAACAAACTCGGATTTATGACCCCGGCGAAGCCTTGAAGATTTGAGGTGTTACGATGGAGATCTTGGAGGATTCTTGTCCATTTTGTGACGGCGAGATGAGGCGCGACAGGAAAGTTGCGATGATAAGTGAGTTGTGGTTTCTACTCCCGGTCAAGCCTGACTATCGTGTTGTAGCATACGAATGCAGTGAGTGTGGTTATGTTGCGTTGTTCAAGGAACAAGATGAAGGGCGCGGGTAGAAACATGATAGGGTTAGGACCTGACTTGAGCGGGTCCCCAAGGACAAAGCTGATTGTGTTTGCTTTCGCCATTGTAATGATCCTGATTACGGCGGCAACTATCACCTACAAGACACTAGTCTATCAGAGTGAGCTTTCCCTTCTTACACCCGCCCAGCTATCTGAGAGAAACTTGGCGTTGGTTGTGGAAATAAGCTCCCCTTGGCAGGCCCTTTACAACACCGAAACGCCGGAGCAAGTGTGGGAGCACAGTGTAAAGGGATTCAAGCTGTATATCCACTACGGTCTGTTCGGTTCTCCTGCACAAGCGCAGGCGATCTGCGTAGAGGAAGCAAGAAGTACGGCGGCGATTTCAAGGGAAGGTAGCTACAGCGGTACCGCCATTGGCGATCACTGTTGGTGCTGGCCCAGTGGAGCGCGTCTGTTGGCGAGGAAGGGCTCCTTTGTAGTGTCTGTGTTCGTGCCGGCTATCCCATCTGCGTACGTGCGTGATCTCATTGAGGACGTTGCTGTTATGGCCGTCAATGCCAATGATAGATAGTGCCCCGCTAAGGCGTTATTTCTGATCTCCTTCCATGTGTTAGGGCCCCAATGTACAGTCCTGCCACCAAAGCAAGGATTGCCATTTGCATGGCCAGTTGTCTCTGGCCTCTAGACCACGGTATAATGTGACCACGACATAAACTGCTTCTAATCCTGGCTCTTAAGCTGGTTTCCTGAGGAGTGTTGCCTGTGTTGATTGAGCGAGAGTGCCGCGGCCTGAACCTCGTCTTCTTCGCATCAGAGATTGCCCCTAGGGACACCATCGACAGGGAGGTTCACCGGCTGGTAGAACTGCTGACCGAACACCTTGAGGATAACGGTTTCGATCAATCAACAGAGTCGAGGAGGGCAGGATTCGGAAAAACCCTTTCGGCCCTAACGGTACCGGTGGTCCTTACCGGTGGAACAGAGCATGAGGTGCTGCGGTGGTTGGAGGGCCAGGGGCCTGACGTCCTGGCACTGCTGCTGGCGGTACCCCACTCCAACGCCCTTCCCGCCTCCCTGGAGATACTGGCCCGCCTGGGTCAGCAGGGTCGCAGGGGACGGGTGATACTCCTGGACCGGGAGGGCTGGAAGCGGGAGCTTGCCGATGCAGTCGCCGCCCTCAGGGCCCACGCCCGGCTGCTGGTAGCCCGGATCGGGCTCATTGGCGGCCCGTCGTCCTGGCTTGCCGCCAGTTCCCCGTCGGCTGAGCGGGTCCGCAGTTCCTGGGGGCCTGAGGTCATTGAGATCCCCCTGGACGAACTGATCAGGGCCGCTGGGGAAACCACCAAGAAGGAAACCAACGCCCTGGTGGAGGAGTTGAAGAAAGCTGCCGCTGCTATCCAGGAGCCAGCGGAGGAGACCCTCTCTGGAGCCATGGCCCTCCATAGCGCCCTGAAACGGTTGGTGCGGGATCACAGCCTGGATGCCGCATCAGTACGGTGTTTCGACCTCTTGGGGCCCCTGAACAACACCGGATGCCTGGCCCTGGCCCGGCACAATGATGACGGCATCGTCGCTGGTTGCGAGGGTGACCTGCCCGCCACCCTCACCATGCTGCTGGCGCGGTACCTGACGGGGCTGCCCTCCTTCATGGCCAATCCCTCAGACATGATGATTGATGATGGCCTTGTAACCTTCGCCCACTGCACCGTACCCCTCAGCATTGTCGACAGGTTTTCTGTTCGCTCTCACTTTGAGTCGGGAACCGGCGCCGGGGTTGCCGGACGCTTCCGGGAGGGCGATTTCACGGTCCTCCGCATCGGAGGCAAGGGCCTTGAGCGGGTGGTAGCCTTTACCGGCACCGCCGTGAGTGCCGGCGATGAGTTGCGGGAGAACCTCTGCCGCACTCAGGTGACCCTGGACATTGGCAAGTCCGCCGCCTCCAGGCTCCTGCAGCGCCCCCTGGGTAACCACCACATCCTTCTGCCCGGTGACCATCAGGCCCTGGTTGAGGCCTACGCTCTCCTTCGTGATGGTATCAACTACGAAAACTGGCGCACCTAAGAAGGAAGTCCCTGCTTTCTCTCGAAGTAACTGTCTTATAAATTGACCCGAGTATGCCCCTGCCGCGAGGCGGGGCAACTTATAGTGGGGGCAGGTATTGGAGGGTGGTTGCATTGGGCAGAAGGGACTTCGACAAGCACATCCTTAGAGGGAAGGACCAATTAGAGCTGGCCGCCGACGTTGCTGAACCCCTTATCGGCGCCGTGGAACTGCAGGTCAGGATCAAGGAACTGGGCGAGGAGATATCCCGGGATTATGAAGGCAAGGAGGTCCTCTTGATCGGGGTGCTCAAGGGAGCGGTCATGTTCATTTCCGACCTGGCCCGGCACATCTCCGTGCCCCTGTCCATGGACTTCATGGCTGTCTCGAGCTACGGTGAGTCCACGGAGTCTTCGGGTGTGGTCAGGATCATGAAGGATCTTGACAAGAGCATCGATGGCAAGTACGTGTTAATCGTAGAGGACATCGTGGACACGGGGCTGACCCTGCGCTACCTCAGGCATGTCCTTAAGGATCGGTCCCCGGCTTCCCTGAAGATCTGCACCCTCCTGGACAAGGAGGAACGCCGCCAGGTTGAGGTGGAGCTGGATTACGTCGGCTTCTCCATACCAGGGGAGTTTGTTGTCGGCTACGGACTTGATTACGCCGAGATGTATCGCAACATCCCCGGCATCTACGTACTAAAACCCGCCGTCTACGAAGGGGAAGAGAAGGAGTAATGTGATGTCAGCTACCGGTGACAGCAACAGGGCGCTATCGGAGAAGGCCATGAGGGCAGCCAACGACGAATTGGTTCTCATCATCGACTTCGGCGCCCAGTATAACCAGCTCATCGCCCGCCGCGTGCGCGAACTGGGCGTCTACTGCGAGATTATCCCCCATCTCACCCCTGTGATGGAGATCGCCGCCCGCAGGCCCCGGGCCATTATCCTGACGGGGGGCCCGTCCAGTGTCTACGACGCGGGATCTCCCGGCATAGACCGGAGTATCTTCGACCTGGGCATCCCTGTTCTCGGCATCTGCTATGGAATGCAGCTCATGGCCTATCTGTTGGGAGGGCGGGTTGAGCGCGCAGAGCACAGGGAATATGGGAAGGCCGTCGTTGAGGTGGAGGGTGGAAGCCCCCTCTTTCAAGGGCTTGAGACCTCTCAGGATACCTGGATGAGCCACGGCGACCTCGTTACAGCGGTACCTGAGGGTTTTGAAGTGATGGCCCGCAGTGAGAATACCCTCCTGGCCGCCATGGGCCACCGCGAGCGGCGCCTCTACGGGGTCCAGTTCCATCCCGAGGTTGAGCACACGGAGAAGGGCCGGGAGATACTGCGCAGGTTCCTGTTTGATGTGGCGGGTTGCCAGGGCAACTGGACCATGGCCTCCTATGTGGACGAGGCTGTTGCCGCCATCCGCCGGCAGGTAGGGGAGGATAAGGCCATCTGTGGCCTCAGTGGCGGGGTCGACTCCTCGGTGGCGGCGGCCCTGGTTCACCGGGCCATTGGCGACAATCTCACCTGCATCTTCATTGACCACGGCTTCATGCGCCAGGGTGAGGCAGAGCAGGTCATCGAGACCTTTGATGAGCATTTCCACATGAACCTTGTGGCCGTTGACGCCCGGGAGCGGTTCCTGGCGCGGCTGGAGGGTGTCAGGGACCCGGAAGAGAAGAGGAAGATCATCGGTGAAGAGTTCATCCGGGTCTTTGAGGAAGAGGCCGACAGGATCGGTCCCGTAAAGTTCCTTGTTCAGGGTACCATCTATCCCGACGTGATTGAGAGCGGCGTCGGGTCGGCATCAGTGATAAAGTCCCACCACAATGTGGGGGGGCTCCCCGAGGACATGGACCTGGAGCTGGTTGAGCCCCTGAAGGAGCTTTTCAAGGATGAGGTCCGCCGCGTTGGCGAGGAGTTGGGCCTTCCCGCCGAGATGGTCTGGCGCCAGCCCTTTCCTGGCCCGGGCCTTGCCATCCGGATTATCGGCGAGATTACAAGGGAGCGCCTGGAGATCGTGCGGGAGGCCGACGCCATCGTCCGCCAGGAACTGGCGGCGGCAGGGTTGGAGCGGGAGCTCTGGCAGAGCTTCGCTGCCCTGCCTGTTGTGAGGAGTGTAGGGGTTATGGGCGACGAGAGGACCTACGCCTATCCCATCATCCTGCGGGCGGTAACCAGTTCCGACGCCATGACCGCCGACTGGGCGCGGCTCCCCTATGATGTCCTCGACCGGATATCGCGGCGGGTTGTCAACGAGGTGGACCACGTCAACCGGCTCCTCTATGACGTCACCTCTAAGCCGCCAGGAACCATTGAATGGGAGTAGTTAAATGGGAGTAATTGAGTGAGAGTAATAGAGTACGAGTGATAGAGTAAGATGACCTCCTTCATGGGATAGTAATAATCGTAAATCCCACTGAAGGAGGTGATTTGACATGGCAGCACACTACGGAGCCCACGAGGTCATGGAGGTTCATGAGGTCCTCAGCAAGTCCATCGACACAGCAAACATCTTCCAGATGCTGAGGCCCCAGGTCCAGGATCAACAGCTCGGTTCGATGATTGACAACCATCTGCAGTTCATGACCCAGGAGTACGACAATCTCGTCCGAACCGTCAGCCAGAATGGCGCCAACGAGGCCATTCCCTACTCCGGACCCAGGGATGCTTCGCCTCAGTACGGCTTGAACAGCCCTGAGACCCAGCGCCCCAATGCATCGCCGCGGCAGCTCAATGACCGGGACATCGCCAGTATCGTACTGGGATGCCACAAGTCTTCAGCATCCCACAGGATGATGGCCGCCCTTGAGGTTGCCGATCCGCAACTGCGCCGCACCATCCAGCAGAGCGCCGTAAACTGCTCGGAGCAGGCCTATGATGTCTGGTGCTACATGAACGACAAGGGCTACTACCAGGTCCCGACCATGAAGGAAATGACCACGAACACCATGGTCAACGCCTACGGCCCAGCCCCCGTAACCCAGGGGCACGGCTTCCAGCAGTCGTACCCCGCTCCAGGGCACTAGGCTCAAACGACACAGCCACTTGGCCTCCCCAACAGGAAAGCTGCATGTAAAGACACAGGGGCCATCCACCTCCTAATCTGGGGAGGCTGGATGGCCTCTTGACTTCTTCCTCCCACAGGTTACGCAGTTGTTGCTGCCCGATGGGTCCCACACCAGCTACGGTATTCTGACCAGCTCGTACTGAATCAGCTCCTCCAAGGGTACATCCAGGTACGAAGTGGGGGTGCCCACGACATCGTTAAAGTGCCACCACTCCCCTTGGTAGTTCCTGAAGCCGACGCTCTCCATCACAGCGATAAGGTATAAGGCATTGTCCCTGGCTTCTTTGGATGCTCCTGGGTAATCAGCCGCCGCTTGAGCCGTAAAATCGTCAAACTCCGTTGGCATCGGGAGCTCTTGCCCATCCCTGTCAACGAGGGTAACATCGACAGACATGCCATTCATGTGGTCCGGCTTGAGGGCCTGGTTAGCTCGCTGTCCGGGGGGCTTAGCCACGTAGCGAGGATCCGGGCATGCCTGCCAGAACAGCTGTTGGACATGAATGGGCCGGTAGGCATCCCAGACTTTGATCGTATAGCCGTCGCGCTGAAAAATGCGGTTGGCAGCAGCCAGTCTTTGGCCTGTCTCCTTGTTGACGGCGGCAATCCCTATAGGATAGACCGCCTGACCGACGAAATTATCGTCTGTCGCGTATCTAAGGTCGATTACAATGCTGGAATCGACGCTGGCAATAGCGATAAGATCCTCATGGTCAGCATAGCTACGACGGAGCTCGAAGCTGCTGCTGGCAGTCAACTCACCCTCGGAAGGCAGGCATTCAACTCCTTCAAAGCTCAGTTGGGCGGGGAACACAACATTGGCCCGGTAGACTCCTGGTGACCTCGGTCGGCCTGTATCATCTGACAGGGTCAGGCTTCTTGTGAAGTGGATAGTGTCTCCAGGGGCAAGTAGTTCAGGACCGGGTCCTGCCTCAATTACCCAGTGGGCCGCTTCGTTTCCGTCAGGCCCCAGCAAGGTGAGGTATGCCTGCTCACCATCACCAAACCCCAGTGTCACCACTTTAGATGAAACATTGCGCAGTTGGGCGGCAAAGACCAGTGATTGGCCATCAAGAGAGACACAGAGGTCAGATTGCACCAATGGACCCGTATCATCTACAGGTTTGTCACCGGACAACTTCATTACTGAGCAGCCCGGGCCGACAAGCAGTAATGCGATTAAGCCAAGCAAGGAAACCAGAACAGGCATCCGCATGTGCGCACCCCTTTAGTTGCTGAAGACAGGGAACAAGCCAGCCAGAAGGATGGTAGGCCCTTTCTTTAGTGCTTGCTACTCGCTCCCGACGGCCAGTTCCTCCACAAGGAGTGATGGGGCGCCGACCCTGCCCATGCCGAAGTCAAGGTCGTTACCCACGGCGATGACCCTCTTCATCAGATCAAAGAAGTTGCCGGCGATGGTGAACTGGGCCAGGGGCCGGACAATCTCTCCGCCCTCAACAAGGTATCCTTCGGCTCCCAGTGAGAAGTCGCCGGAAATGGGGTCTGCCCCTGAGTGGGTACCAGCCAGGGAAATAATGACCAGACCCTTGTCCATCTTCTTAACCAGGTCCTCGTAGCTGTATTCACCCTCAGCAATGTACATGTTTGTTGGCGAGACGCCGATGGGGGAGGCCACTCCCCGGCTGGCGTTACCGGTGGGCTCCACGCCATCCTTGGCCGCCGTCTTGAGGCTGTGGAGGTAGGTCTGAAGAACCCCATTCTCAATCACTGCCTTGGTTCTGGAGGCTACCCCCTCACCATCAAAGGGCCGGGTAAACTGACGCCCTGGCAGCAGGGGATCGTCCATAACCGTCACCAGGTCGCTGGCAACGGTCTCGCCCAGCTTGCCTGCGAAGAGGGACATGCCTTTCTGGACATTCTCTGCCGAGAAGGAGGATGAGAAGGTCGCCAGCATGTCACCGGCTGTGTCGTATCGAAAGACCACCGGATACCTGCCAGAGGCAAACGAACCGCCGTCCAGGAGGGAAGCGGCCTCTGTGACGGCCTTTCTCGCCAGGTCGCCGGCATCGAGTTTACCCAGGTCTGTCTCGAAGTTGAACTTCCAGGAAGCCTTGGTCTCGTCACCCTGACGGACAACAACCTGGAGGCCGGCGCCAATGCCGTTGCCTTCGAAGCCCAGGTCAACCCCTCTCGTGTTGAGGATATTGAGGTTGCTGCGACCGGAGCGGACAAAGGACTGGACAATTTGAACCCTCTCATCAAGGGCCAGGGCTTCTTTCTCGATGGCCTTGGCCAGCTCAATCTTGTCTTCCGCCGACACACTCTCAAGGTCGGGATGGAAGGTGGTGACCTCGGGATATGAGTCTGAACCCCCGTAGATCTCTTCTTTGTCGTCGCTGTCGATGACGGCAGCGTTTTCCCTGGCGTCCTTGATCAGCATCTCTATGGATTCCTCGTCAAGCTTCTCAGTGTAGGAGTAGCCCATTTTACCGTCAATTAGGCTCCTGAACCCCAGACCGCGAGGGCTTTCCACGGAATAGGAGTCGATCTCGCCCTTGAAGATGCGGACGCTGAAGTTATCCTGGCCCGATGCGTAGGTCTCCATCTCGTCAAATCCAGATGCCTTTCCCCTGTCAAACAGCTTCTTAGTGAACTCCTTAACCTTCATTACTGGTCCCCCTTTTGGCCGCCAACCAGGATCTCGGAGACGCGGACCATTGGTTGGCCAACGTTGGCAGGGCAGTTACCGCTCATGGAACCGCACATGCCCTGACCAAGGGCCAGGTTGTTGCCGACCATGTCAATCCTCTTCAGGATCTCGGCGCCGTTTCCGATGAGGGTAGCGCCGCGAACCGGGCGGTCAATCTTGCCGTCCTTGATGAGGTAGCCCTCACGGACGGCGAAGTTAAAGTCGCCGGTGGCGGGCTGAACAGAGCCGCCACCCATATACTTGGCGTAAAGGCCGTATTCAGTGTTGGCGATGATCTCCTCTGGTGTCGACTGGCCGCCATCAATGTAGGTATTGGTCATCCGCGATGTGGGGGCGAAGCGGTAGCTCTGGCGCCGGGAGTTGGCCGTTGGCTCCATCTCCATCCGTCGGGCATTAAAGCCATCGATCATGTATCCCTTCAGGACCCCCTTTTCGATGAGGACGTTGTGGCGCATGGGTCGGCCCTCATCATCGACGTTCTGAGAACCCCAGGCGTTGGGGATTGTGCCGTCGTCGATGGCGGTGACAATGTCAGAGGCGATCCTCTCGCCCAGTTTGCCGCTGAAGACTGACGAACCCTTGGCTACTGAGGTCGCTTCAAGGCTGTGGCCGCAGGCCTCATGGAAGATGACGCCGCCGAACTCGTTGTCGATGATGACGGGCATCCTCCCGGTTGGGCACAGGTCGGCATTGATCATGGTGATTGCCGTCCGGGCGGCCTCCCGGGAGTACTCTTCAATGTCGATGGTGTCGTAGAACTCGAAGCCCATGGCGGCCCCAGGGCCGTAGAAGCCCACCTGTTTCTCGCTGCCCTTGGCGGCGATGGCCTGGATCATGGCGCGGGTGCGAACCCGCCGGTCCTCAACGTCGAGGCCCTCAGAGTTGGCAATGAGGACCTTCTGGTCCTCGTCCATGTAGTTGACCCTGACCTGACTGATCTGCTCATCATAGTTCTTGGCGGCCAGATGGGCTCGGGTCATGAGGTCAACCTTCTGCTGCTTTGTGATGGTTTCTGGCAGGACCTTGATGGGATGGCGATCCTCAACCGCAATTCTGCTAAGGTTGATGACGATGTTCTGGCTTGCCCCAGGCAGGGCGGCAGCCGCTGTCTTGGCCACCTCAATCAGGCTATCACGGGTGTCCAGGTTGGTGTAGGCGTAGACATAGTTCAGTTTGCGGAAGATGCGGATTCCAATGCCGTAGTCACGGCCCGATACCGCCTTCTCCAGGTCTCCACCAACCATCTGTAGTTGAGTGTTATAGCGGTCTTCAACGAAGACCTCGGCGAAGTCTCCGCCTGTGGACAGGGCAGCGTCCAGGACGTCCCTGACCAGTGCTCGGTTCAGCACTTATAAGCCACCTCCGGTATTATCCGTCTCTTATCGTCTCTTCCCTATAGTGTCTCTTCCCTATAGTATCTCTTCCACATATTGTCTTTTTCCTTCCTTGGCGTCACGTCTGGGCACTTCTCGGAATCTGTTCTCGCTCGTAGTTTGGTCCACGGTCTCGAAAATTACTTCCAAACTCTAGAATTTTACACAACCACCTAAATCCCCTGCCTATTCAGGGTAACTGAGGGCTGCCTGGTGCGGAGAAATGCGTCTAAAGGGATGGGGGGAGCCCCCCCGGCTGCTCCTCATTGTCCTTTGGCTTCCGGGCATAATAGAAGGCGTTGACCCGGAGGAGCCATACCGTACATTTTCGCGTCCAATGGCAGGAGTAGGGGGAGTAATGCCGAACTTATTGGCGTGGAAAGCTAATAATGTTCGATATTGCTGACAGTGTATGAGTTAAATCCGCTGTGAGCAGGCTTTTACTGGAGGGACAAATAGGCCAGGAAGGTTGAGGTGAGATAGGGTAATGAATGCACCGTTGAGTGGAGGACAGGCGGGTACACCCCTGGTGGGGATCGTCATGGGCAGCGATTCTGACCTGCCGATAATGAAGAAGGCCGCCCTGATGCTGGAGGACTTGGAGATACCCTTTGAGGTCACAATTGCCTCGGCCCACCGGCATCCTGAGCTGTCGCGGCAGTTCGCCCTGGGGGCTGAGGACAGGGGCTTGAAGGTAATCATCGCCGGGGCAGGGGCCGCGGCCCACCTGGCTGGCGTAATCGCCGCCCACACCTGGCTGCCGGTGATCGGCGTACCCCTGACAGGGTCACCCTTGGGCGGTAAGGACGCACTCTACGCCACCGTGCAGATGCCTCCGGGGGTCCCGGTGGCCACCGTTGGGATTGACGGGGCCCGCAACGCAGCTATCCTGGCCGCCCAGATCCTGGCCACATCAGATGAAGACATCGCCGCGCGCCTCAAGGACTACAAGAGGAAGCTGGCAGAGGGCGTTGAGACCAAGGCCAACCGCCTTGCTGAGGTTGGGTACCGCAGCTACCGCAAACTGGACTGACATCGGACTGTACTGGACTGACGCGGAACCGATAATGGACTGATACCGCAGGGGGTAAATGGCGATGATTGAGCGCTACGCGCTGCCCAGGATGAGGGCCATCTGGGAACCGGAGAACCGCTACTGGAAGTGGCTTGAGGTCGAGATCCTGGTCTGTGAGGCCCTGGAGCAGCGGAGGGAGATCCCGGCAGGGACCGCCGCCAAGATCCGCAGCGGCGCCCAGATTGACGTTGAGAGGATACTGGAGATTGAGAAGGAAGTGCGCCACGATGTCATCGCCTTTACCACCGCCGTGGGCGAGACCGTGGGCGAGGAGTCCAAGTACATTCACTACGGGCTCACTTCCTACGATGTTGTGGACACCGCCCTCTCGGCCCTGATGGTTGAGGCGGCGGACATCATTATAGAGGATATTGAGACCCTGAACAGGGTTTTGGCTCAGCGGGCCCTGGAGTTTAAGGATACCGTAACCATCGGCCGCACCCATGGGGTTCACGCCGAACCCACCACCTTTGGCCTGAAGCTGGCCCTCTGGTGGCGGGAGATGGAGCGCAACCTGGAGCGGATGCGCCGCGCCAGGGAGACAATTGCTGTTGGCCGGGTTGCCGGAGCTGTTGGCACCTACGCCAATGTCGACCCCTTTGTGGAGGACTACGTCTGTGAGGAGATGGGCCTTGAGCCCGTCGGCATCTCAACCCAGGTCCTCCAGCGGGACCGCCACGCTGAGTACCTGGGGGTTCTGGCCCTGGTAGCCACCACCCTGGACAAGATCGCCACCGAAGTCAGGCACCTGCAGCGGACTGAGGTCAGAGAGGTCCAGGAGAACTTTCGCAAGGGGCAGAAGGGCTCATCGGCCATGCCCCATAAGCGCAACCCCATTGTCTGCGAGCGCCTCAGCGGCCAGGCCCGGGTGATAAGGAACAACCTGGGGACAGCCCTGGAGAACATCAACCTTTGGCACGAGCGGGACATCTCCAACTCCTCGGTGGAGCGGGTCATCATCCCCGACAGTACCGTCCTCATGAACTACATGCTCAATAAGGCCATTGACCTAATAGAGAACCTGCAGGTCTATCCGGAGCAGATGAAGCGGAACCTGGAGCTTACAGGGGGCCTTATCTTCTCCCAGCGGGTCCTGCTGGCCCTGGTGGAGAAGGGAATGTCCCGGGAAGACGCCTACGCCGTTGTTCAGGAGCTGGCAATGAAGGCCTGGGACGACATTCAGAGCCTTGGAACCGGGAAGGCCCCAACCTTTAAGGACCTGGTGGAGGGTGACAACCGCATCCTGCCGGTTCTATCAGGGGAAGAGCTGGCCCAGTGCTTTGACTACAGTCATCACCTGCGCAATGTTGATGAAATCTACCGCCGTATTGGCCTGATTTAGGGAGGGCAACGAGATGAATAGAGGCAAACTACTACACGAGGGCAAGGCAAAGCAGGTATTCGCTACCGATAATCCCGACGCGGTGCTGGTCTACTTCAAGGATGACGCCACCGCCTTTGACGGCAAGAAGCGGGGCGAGATCACCCAGAAGGGGGAGGTTAACACCAGGCTGTCGACGATCTTCTTTCAGCACCTTGAGGGCAGTGGTGTAACTAACCACTTCATTGAAGAGGTAGGGCCCAGGGAGATGCTGGCCCGGAGCCTGGAGATCATCCCCGTTGAGGTTGTCGTGCGCAATGTGGCTGCCGGGAGCCTGGCCAAGCGGCTGGGCCTTGATGAGGGGACGCCGCTAGGAAAGACGGTCCTTGAGTTCTACTACAAGAGCGACGAGTTAGGGGACCCCTTGATAAACCGCTATCACATCGCCGCCCTTGAGCTCTGTACCCCAGATCAGCTGGAGACCATGGCCACCCAGGCCTTCAGGGTCAACGACATCCTGTCGGATCTCCTGGAGCCAGTGGGGTTGAAGTTAATCGATTTCAAGCTGGAGTTTGGCACCCATAAAGGGGAGGTTCTCTTGGGGGACGAGATCTCTCCGGACACCTGCCGCTTCTGGGACATCGAGACCGGGGAGCGCCTGGACAAGGACCGTTTCCGCCGCGACCTGGGGGGCGTAACAGAGGCCTACGTTGAGGTGCTGCGGCGGGTCACAAGGGCTGTCGGCGCCAAGGACTGAAAGGAGACCCTTCAATCATGATCTGGAAGGCAAAGGTCTATGTCACCCTCAGGGCCGGAGTGCTTGACCCTGAGGGGGAGACGATAAACAGTTCACTGCAGGCCCTGGGTTACGACGGGGTCTCTGAGGTCCGGGTGGGGAAGTACTTTGAGATTACCCTTGATGAGGATACCAGGGATCAGGCGGCGGCGCGGCTTGAGGAGATGTGCGACGAACTCCTGGCCAACCCGGTGATCGAGGAGTACCAGGTAGACCTGGCTGACGGCAGTACGGAAACCGGGCCTGCCAGCGGCAGGAAATAGGGGGCGGGAGAGATCATGCGCTTTGCAGTGATTGTGTTTCCGGGCTCTAACTGCGATGTTGACTGCCACCACGTGGCAGGGGCCGTTCTCGATCAGGAAGTGGAGTATGTCTGGCACCATGAGGAGGATCTGTCCGGTTTTGACTGCATCCTGCTCCCCGGCGGATTCTCCTACGGCGATTACCTCAGGGCCGGGGCCATCGCCCGCTTCTCTCCGGTGATGAGGGCAGTGAGGGAGGCGGCCAGGCAGGGCAAATTCATCCTGGGGATCTGCAACGGCTTTCAGATTCTCTGCGAGGCAGGCCTCCTACCGGGGGCGCTCCACCGTAATGACAACCTGAAGTTCCGCTGTCACTACACCCATCTCAGGGTGGAGAACAACCTGACTCCCTTCACCAACCTCTGCAGCGAAGGCCAGGTTCTGCGGGTCCCCATCGCCCATGGGGAGGGCAACTACTACGCCGATGAGTCGACCCTGCGCGACCTGGAAGAGGACAGGCAGATCGTCTTCCGCTACTGCAGCCCCGATGGCGCGGTAACCCCTGAGGCCAATCCCAACGGCTCCGTCGGTAACATCGCCGGCGTCTGCAACCCATTGGGGAACGTCCTGGGGATGATGCCCCATCCGGAACGCTGCGCCGAGGCGGCCCTGGGAGAGACCGATGGCAGGATAGTCTTTGAATCAGTATTGCGTTTCTGGGAGAGAAGGTGCAGCTATGGCAGCTGACGACAGGAAGAAGGCCGTCTGGGACGAGGTGGGGCTGACAGAGGAAGAGTACGGGCTCATCAGGGAGACCCTGGGCCGGGAACCCAACTACCTCGAACTCGGGCTCTTCGGCCTGATGTGGTCTGAGCACTGCAGCTACAAGTCGTCGCGGCGGATCCTGAGCCAGCTGCCCACCGAGGGAGACCGGGTCCTGCAGGGGCCGGGAGAGAATGCTGGTGTTGTCGATGTGGGCGACGGTTGGGCAGCGGCCTTCAAGATTGAGTCCCACAATCACCCCTCGGCGATTGAGCCCTACCAGGGCGCCGCCACCGGGGTGGGTGGCATCATCCGCGACATCTTTACAATGGGGGCTCGTCCCATCGCCCTGATGGACCCCCTGAAGTTTGGCCACCTGGACAAGGCCAGGAACAGGTTCCTCTTCGGCGGGGTCGTCAGCGGTATTGGCGGTTACGGCAACTGTGTCGGTATTCCCACCGTGGGGGGCGAGGTCTTCTTCAGCGACAGCTATGACTCAAACCCCCTTGTCAACGTCTTGTGCCTGGGGGTAATGCCAGCGGAGAAGCTGACCCTAGGCTACGCCACCGGGGAGGGGAACCCGGTGCTGCTGGTGGGGGCCAGCACTGGCAGGGACGGGATCCATGGGGCTAGCCTCCTGGCCTCCCAGGAGTTTGCCGAGGAGGGGGAGGACCAACGCCCCGCCGTTCAGGTTGGCGACCCCTTTATGGAGAAGCTCCTGATTGAGGCCTGCCTGGAACTGCTTGAGACCGACGCCGTTGTGGGCCTGCAGGACCTTGGGGCCGCGGGCCTGACCTCGTCGCTGTCGGAGACCGCCAGCCGGGCGGGGACCGGCGTTACCATTGACGTCTCCCGGGTGCCGCGGCGTGAAGAGGGGATGACCCCCTACGAGGTAATGCTCTCGGAGTCGCAGGAACGGATGCTGGTGATTGTCAAGGCAGGGCGGGAGGATGAGGTTGAGGGGCTCTTTAAGAAATGGGGCCTCAACTCAACGGTGATTGGCCATGTCACCGGCGACGGAATGCTCAGGGTTAGGGATGGCGGGGATGTGGTGGCCGAGGTTCCCGCCAGGGCCCTGGCCGACGATGCCCCTGCCTATGAGCGTCCCTATGCCAGTCCCGACGATATTGAGGGCCGCTGGGCCCTTGACCTGGATGAAGTTCCAGTTCCCGGGGACCTGGGCGAGGTCCTGGAGGACCTGCTCTCATCGCCAAACATTGCCTCGAAGGAATGGATCTACAGCCAGTATGATCACATGGTGCGGACAAACACCACGGTGCTGCCTGGCTCCGACGGGGCGGTGCTGCGCCTCAAGGGCACAGGTCGGGCCCTGGCCCTGGCAACGGATTCAGCCCCCCGCTACTGTTATCTTGACCCCAGGCGGGGCACGGAGTTGGCCACCGCCGAGGCGGCCAGAAATGTTGTCTGCAGCGGGGCGGAGCCGGTGGCGGTAACCAACTGCCTGAACTTTGGCAACCCGGAGAAACCTGAGACCATGTGGGCCTTCAGGGAGGCGGTAGCCGGGATGGCGACTGTCTGCCGCGCCCTGAACATGCCGGTCACTGGTGGCAACGTCAGTTTCTACAATGAAACCGCTGGCAAGCCCGTGTACCCCACACCCACCATGGGTGTTCTGGGGGTTCTGAAGGACGCTGGCCGGGCCTGCACCCAGTGGTTCAAGGATGAGGGCGACGTCATTGCGCTCCTGGGCCCATTCCAGGCGGAACTGGGGGGTTCAGAGTATCTTGACCGCTGGCACCACCGGGTGGCTGGAAGGCCTGCCCCTCTTGACCTTGAGCTGGAGGCGGCGGTGCAGGGAGTCTGCCTTGAGGGCATCAGGGCCGGGTACATCAAGTCCGCCCACGACTGCGCCGACGGCGGCCTCGGGGTCGCCCTGACGGAGTGCTGTTTTGGAGAGCCGGCACGGCAGCCCAGAGCGAGCAGTGGCGATAGGCATGCCAATGCTTCAGCCCTGGGCGCCGAGATCCAGTTGGTCAGGGAGGATTATGGCTCCCTCCGGCCCGACGCCCTCCTCTTTGGAGAGGCGCCCTCCCGGATCCTGGTGACCGTCAGCCACAGTGACCTGCCAGAGCTGCAGCGCAGCGCCGCGGACTATGGGGCTCCAGTGACGGTTATCGGAACCGTTGCCGCAACCGGCCGGCTAAAGGTGGAGGCGGGCCAGCGCAGCGACCACTCAGAGCGTCTGGCCATCATCGATTGGACCACCCTTATTGACAGGCCAGTGGAACAGTTGAGGGCGGCCTGGAGCGATGCGATCCCCGCCCTTGTGGGTGACATCGAGGAACCGTCGATTGGAAGGGGGCCAGCCTGATGGGTGAGGACACCATTTGGGCCGCTGACAAGCTTCGTGAAGAGTGCGGTCTCTTCGGCATCTATGACCACAGGGACGCCGCTGAGCTCACCTACTACGGCCTCTACGCCCTCCAGCACCGGGGGCAGGAGAGCGCCGGTATCGCCGCCACTGATGGCAAGGCCATGGTGAGCCACAAGGATATGGGCCTGGTGTCAGAGGTCTTTGATCCTGAGACCGTTGAGGAACTGCGGGGCCATATTGCCCTGGGCCATGTGCGCTATTCCACTACTGGTTCCAGCAAGCTCACCAACGCCCAGCCCTTGACTCTCCGCTATCACCAGGGTAGTCTGGCCCTGGCTCACAACGGTAACCTGGTCAATGCCGGCCCGGTCCGGACTGAGTTAGAGGCCACCGGCTCAATCTTCCAGACCACAACAGACAGCGAGGTTGTCGCCCACCTCATCGCCCGCGCCGGAGATGTAGGCATTGAGGAGGCCATTGAACGGGCCCTGGATGAGGTCAGGGGCGGATATGCCTTTGCTTTCATGACCCAGGATATGCTGATTGGCGTCCGCGATCCCTACGGGATCAGGCCCCTCTGTATCGGCAGGATTGACGGCAGTTACATTCTATCCTCTGAGACCTGCGCCTTCGACGCCGTCGGCGCCAAGCCCCTGCGTGAAGTGGAGCCGGGGGAGATGGTAATCATTGATAGCGATGGCCTGCGCTCGCGTCGGATGGCCCCCAAGGGTGATCGGAGCGCCTTCTGTTCATTCGAGTATATCTACTTCGCCAGGCCCGATTCCAACTTCCGCGGCCTCAATGTCCATGCCGCCCGCAAGGAGATGGGGCGGGTCCTGGCCAGGGAACACCCGGTTGAGGCCGACATTGTCACAGGGGTGCCAGATTCAAGCATATCAGCGGCTGTAGGCTTTGCCGAGGAAGCGAATATTCCATATGAAATGGGGCTTGTGAAGAACCGCTATATCGGCCGCACCTTTATCCAGCCCAGCCAGGCCACAAGGGACTTCAGCGTCCAGGTGAAACTCAATGCTTTGGCGAAACTCATTGAGGGCCAGCGGGTTGTACTTGTTGACGACTCCATTGTCCGGGGGACCACATCCAAGCGGATTGTCCGGCTGCTGCGGGAGGCAGGGGCCAGGGAGGTCCACGTTCGCATCAGCTCCCCCCCCTACAAGTGCCCCTGCTACTTCGGGATCGACACCTCCACCCACGGCGACCTTGTGGCCGCTCACAGGGGTGTGGATGAGATCAGGGACTACATTGAGGCAGATTCCCTGCAGTATCTCTCGGTGAAGGGCCTCACTGCTGCCCTGGGCTTTAGCCCCGATACCCTCTGCCTGGCCTGTTTCACCGAGGACTACCCGATGCCGGTGATGGATGACACCGATAAACACGTCTTGGAGCGGATTTAGGTGGCCAATAACGCAGGTGGTGACGACAACATGAAGGGCCTGACCTATAAGGATGCTGGTGTCGACATTGAGGAGGGGAACCGGGCGGTTCAGCTCATGAAGGACCATGTCAAGTCAACCCACACTCCCGGGGTCCTGACAGGCTTGGGCGACTTTGCCGGCCTCTTTGAGCCCGACCTCAGCGGGTACAGGCGGCCGGTGTTTGTGTCGGGCACTGACGGTGTCGGGACCAAGCTGCGGGTGGCCTTTGACCTGAAGCGATACGACACCGTTGGCATCGATCTGGTGGCCATGAGTGTCAATGACATTCTGACAACAGGGGCAAGGCCCCTCTTCTTCCTGGACTACATCGCCGGTGGGAAGATTGAGGCGGAGATTGTGGCGGACCTTGTCAAGGGTGTGGCTGATGGGTGCCGCCAGGCGGGCTGCGCCCTATTGGGGGGCGAGACCGCGGAGATGCCGGGGTTCTATGAGGCCGGTGATTACGACATGGCCGGCTTTGCCCTGGGCCTGGTGGACCGGGACAGGATTATTGACGGGAGGGCCGTCGGCTCCGGTGACGCCCTGGTGGCCATTGCCTCCAGCGGGCTTCACTCCAACGGCTACTCCCTTGCGCGGCGGCTGCTGGTTCCCGCTGGGCAGGTGGGGCCGGGCGGCTTGGGCGCTGCCGCTGCTGATGCCGCTGCCTCTGCCGATGGCTCCCTGGCGCCTGCTGCGGACCTGCTGGAACCTACCCGGATCTACGTCAAGTCGGTTCTTAACACTATTGAAGACCTCCCCGAGGGGGCGATCCATGGTATGGCCCACATTACCGGGGGCGGCATCCCTGAGAACCTTCAGAGGGTCATCCCCGACGGCCTTGTGGCCAGGGTTGACCGGTCCTCGTGGCAGGTCCCGGCCATCTTTGAACTCTGCCGGGAAAAGGGCGGCATCAGCTGGGAGGAGATGTTCCGGACCTTCAACTGCGGCATCGGATTCGTTATGGTTGTCGACGGCGGGCAGGCCGGCAAGGCCGTCAGGCTCCTGGGTCAGTTGGGTGAAACCGCCTGGGTGCTGGGAAAGGTTCAGGAGGCCGACACCCTTGGCCTTGACCCCTCCGAGAGTTCCCCGGGCCGTGACCCTTCCAGGAGTGTCTCAGGCCTTGTCAGCCCAAAGGTGATTATTGAGTGAGGATTGATATTTCATGAGAAGCGGCGAGCGGAAGCGGGAGCGGGTTCGAATAGGGATTATGGCATCGGGCCGGGGCTCCAACTTCGAGGCCCTGGTCAGGGCGGCGCGGCAGGGGCGGGTTGATGCCGAGATAGCGGTGGTCATCACCGACAGAGAGGGCGCTCCGGTGTTGGAGCGCGCGGAGAAGCTGGGGGTTCCGGCGGTCTTCGTAAACCCCAGGGGTCATGCGTCCAAGGGCCGCTATGAACAGGCCGTTGTCGGAACCCTGGTGGAACACGGGGTTGACCTGGTCTGCCTGGCCGGCTACATGCGGATTGTGGGGAAGGACTTTGTCGGCGCCTATGAGGGCAGGATGATGAACATCCACCCTTCGCTGCTACCGGCCTTTCCAGGCCTTGATGCCCAGGCCCAGGCCCTGGAGTATGGGGTAAAGCTCTCGGGGTGTACCGTCCACTTTGTCGACGAGGGTGTTGACACTGGACCCATCATCCTGCAGGAGACAGTGCCGGTCCTGGACATGGACACCGTTGCTAACCTGTCCCAGCGGATCCTTACGGTAGAACACAGGCTCTACGCTGAGGCGGTTCAGCTCTTTGCCCAGGGCAGGCTGAGGATCAGCGGCCGCCGGGTCATCATTGACAAGGACTAAGCCTGCGGCGGCAATGTGACGTGGCGCAGAGGCTAAATGGGGGTAGTTATAATGCCAAGACTAAAGCGGGCCCTGCTCGCGGTAGCGGATAAATCGGGCCTGGTGGGGTTTGCCCGGGGCCTTCTGGATCTAGACATCGAGATCCTGGCCACGGGAGGAACGGCGGGACGGCTCCGCGACGCCGGGATTAAGGTAGTTGAGATTGCAGATTACACCGGTTCCCCTGAGATCCTGGACGGCCGGGTAAAGACCCTCCACCCCAAGGTCCACGGGGGGCTCCTGGCCCGGCGAGACCTGGAGACCCACCTGGACGAGCTCCACGTCCACGGTATCGGGCTGATTGACATTGTTGCCGTCAACCTGTATCCCTTTAAGGAGACCATTGAGAAGCCGGGGGTTAGCCTTGAGGAGGCCCTGGAGAACATCGACATCGGCGGTCCCACCATGATCCGGGCGGCGGCGAAGAACTTTGGCGGCGTCATCGTAATCACCGATCCCGCCGACTATGGCGGTGTTCTCGAGGACCTGGCGGAGAAGGGAGACGTTGAGTCCCCTTCCCGTCGCCAACTGGCCCTGAAGGCCTTCCGTCACACCGCCTACTACGACTCCCTGATCGCCGCTTATCTTGAGAGCCTCTCCAGGCATGGTATGGACGGCACCGACGCCGCCGTTGACTTCCCCGAGACCCTTGTCCTGGGCTATGAGAGGCTTCAGCAGCTCCGTTACGGTGAGAATCCTCATCAGGAGGGCGCATTCTACGCCGAGCCAATGGCAGGTTCCGCCACAATCGCCGGGGCCAGGCAGCTGTGGGGCAAGGAGATGTCCTTCTGTAATGTGAACGATGCCGCCGCGGCCCTGGCGGCGGTGCAGGAGTTCCGGGCCCCAGCGGCGGTGGCGGTCAAGCACGCCAACCCCTGCGGTGTCGGGGTCGGCGCCACCCTGGCGGAGGCCTATAAGAGGGCCTGGGAGGGTGACCCCGTCAGTATCTTTGGTGGGATCATCGCTGTTAACCGGCCCCTGGACGTGGCCACGGCAGAGATGATCGCCGAGATCTTTGTGGACATCGTTGTTGCCCCTTCCTATCAGGAGGGCGCCCTGAAGATACTAAAGGACAAGAAGGGCCTTCGCATCCTGGAGGTGGGGGATTGGATCCAGGACCCGCAGGCTTCCACCAGTGGCAGGCTCTTGGCGCCCTATGACCTGAAGCGGGTCCCCGGCGGCCTGCTGCTACAGGAGGCGGACCTGATTGCGCTGGACAGGGACTCCTGGCAGGTTGTTACCGAGAAGGCGCCAACAACGGCAGAGCTGGATGACCTGGAGTTCGCCTGGCGGGTTGTCAGGCACGTGAAGTCCAACGCCATCATCTTGGCCCGGAATAGCGGAACTATTGGCATTGGCGCCGGCCAGCTGAACCGGATTGTGGCGGCCCGGATCGCCATCGAACAGGCGGGGGACAAGGCCAGGGGCGCGGTACTGGCCTCCGATGCCTTCATGCCCTTCCCCGATGTAGTCAACGCCGCCGCTGCTGCCGGTATTAGTTGCGTGATCCAGCCAGGGGGATCAATCAGGGACGACAAGTCCATCGCCGCCGCCAATGAGCACGGCATTGCCATGGTCTTCACCGGCAGGCGCCATTTCAGGCATTAGACCCGGAGAGGGGGTAACCCAATGGGAGACGAACCAGCAGGAAAGAGAGTCCTGGTGATAGGGAGCGGTGGCCGCGAACATGCCATCGCCTGGAAGTTGGCCCAGAGCCCGGCGGTGTCTGAGGTGTTCTGCGCCCCTGGAAACGCTGGGACGGTGACTATAGGACAGAACGTTGACATATTCCCTGACGACTTCAAGGGCCTTGCCGCATTTGCCAAGGAGAAGGGCATCGCCCTGACGGTGGTTGGCCCTGAGGGCCCGCTGGCCGAGGGTATTGTCGATTACTTTGAGGAAGAGGGGCTAGCCGCTTTTGGCCCGGGCAGGGAGGCGGCCCGCCTTGAGGCCAGTAAGGCCTTTGCCAAGGAGTTCATGAAGATACACGGTATCCCTACCGCCGCTTTCGGGTCCTTTTCCACGCCGGAAGAGGCCAAGGCCTATGTCTGCAGATCTGGGGGCGCCGGGGTCGTTGTCAAAGCCTCAGGCCTGGCGGCGGGCAAGGGGGTAATCGTCTGCCATACTGTTGAAGAGGCCGTTGGGGCGATTGACCAGATTATGGTCGATGCGGCCTTCGGCGCTGCCGGCCAGCAGGTTGTGGTGGAGGAGCTCCTTGAGGGGGAGGAACTGTCGGTCCTGGCCTTCTGCGACGGGACCAGCATCGTACCCATGGTGGCCTCGCAGGACCACAAGCAGGCCTTTGAGGGTGACCAGGGCCCCAATACTGGGGGTATGGGGGCCTATTCGCCGGCCCCGGCCTACACCGCAGCGGTTCGGGAGGTTGTGGAGCGTGATATTCTTGGCGCCACTGTTAGCGCTCTCCGAAAGGAGGGTATTCCCTACCGGGGTGTACTCTACGCCGGATTAATGCTGACAGCCGCTGGCCCCAAGGTGCTGGAGTTCAACGTCCGCTTTGGCGACCCTGAGACCCAGGCCCTGCTGGCGCGCTTTAACGGCGACCTGTTCCAGGTGATGGAGGCCTGCTGCCGCGGGACCCTTGATCCCGCAGATCCAGCCCTGGTCCGTTGGAAGGACGATGCCGCTGTCTGCGTGATTATGGCCTCAGGGGGCTATCCCGGGCCCTATGAGAAAGGCAAGGCAATAAACGGCCTCGACGCTGCCGGGGCCCTTGATAATGTTGTCATCTTTCACGCCGGGACCGCCGAGGAGGGCGAGAGGATAGTGACGACAGGGGGAAGGGTCCTGGGGGTTACCGCCCTGGGCGGTACCATTGTAGATGCCGTTGAGACGGCCTACAGGGCGACGGGTATGATAGACTTTGAGGGGATGCGGTACCGCCAAGACATCGGCCACAGGGCCCTGAGTAGGGCGCACAAAGGCTAGCCGTCTCCATCTTCTCAAGCGCCTTTGTATGTGTCTGTCAGTGAAGCCTTACATGTATCTGTCAATGAAGCCTTGCATGTGTTTGTCAGTGAAGCCTTGCTAAGGAATGAGATCCAATGAATGCACGCAGTATGGCAATATCGGCAATGATCGCGGCGGCCTACGCCGCCCTGACCATCACCTTCTCGTCCATCAGTTTCCTGCCACTGCAGGCACGGGTATCAGAGATGCTGACGGTACTTCCCTTTGTGACGCCCCTGGCGGTGCCCGGCCTCTTCCTGGGTTGCATTATCGCCAATCTCCTGGGGGGCTTCGGCATCCATGATGTTGTCTTCGGCAGCCTCGCAACGCTCCTGGCGGCCTGGTTGACCCGGAGGATGCCCACGGCCTGGCTGGCCCCACTTCCGCCGATAGTGGTCAATGCCCTAGTTGTTCCCGCTTACCTCCAGCTCTTCTTTGGGCTCCCCTACTGGCTGATGGCGCTGCAGATAGCCGCCGGGCAGACCATCGCCTGCTACGGGTTGGGCTACCCCTTCCTGATCTTCACTCGAAGGAATAAGCCAGTCCTCCGGCTGCTGCAGGGCAAGCCCTGACAGCAGCGGATTTTCTCCAGCTTTACCTCAAGTTGAGAAGGTAGAAGACGTTTAGGTCGGCTGCGCCTGTCGGTTCCAGTCCGTAGAACCTCTGGAGGGCTTTGACGGATTCCGCTGTTGCGGGGCCATAGCGCGCATCGGCGGGCCCGGGGTCAAAACCGTATTCCCGGAGCCTGAGCTGAAGCTGGACAACGTCCCTGCCTACGGTTCCCCGTTGCAGAACTCGATGAAAGGCCGGATGAACCTTGCGGCCAAAGATGATGACTGGAGTGCCTACCTTGACCAGGCGGTAGATCTCTAAAACATGGCTGTTGTGCATCCTGATGCATCCCGCGCTGGCGGCATGGCCGATGGAGCCGGGCCGGTTTGTTCCGTGGATGCCATAGGTTCCCCAGGGGACATTTAGTCCATGCCAGCGGGGGCCGAAGGCGCCCCGGCCTCCCCCCTTTACCCCCTTGTTGACAATCTTCCACTCACCAACAGGCGAAGGGGTGCTTGGTTTGCCGATGGCAACTGGCCACTGTTTGAAGGGTTCATCGTTGATGAGTAGTGTGAGCCTGCGGGCGGCCAGGTCAACCATGATCACCATCTCACCTTCAGGGGCGTCGGCACTGGCCACCGCCTCAAGGGCGGTGTAGAGTCCGAAAGACGCGCTCTCAAGGCTATTAGCTGCAGGAAGATAGAGGAGAACATCAAAGACACCGCCAGATTCCTGCATTCCCACGGCAATGCCTAAAACCGCAACCGTCGCTACCACAACCCAGAGCCACCGGCGCCTCAAGATGAACATCCCTGGATGGTCCCCCTTCCGCACAAGGCAACTAGATTTTCCCTTTATTAAGCTATGTGCGGTGTCGTAACGATAGACGTGAGGATATTGACTCCGATCAGCTCTGAGGTACTGTATACATTACACGAAGCACGATGTATAATGGTGTCAGAGGAGGAGTTAAGTCGCCAGACTGGCAGACCTCTAGACCGTCGGAGCCAAATCAAGACAGCTATGCCGCTTCTAGCGAAGGGATTGGTGAGGTCATGACTACCCAGGGTGAAAAGCCCACCATGAAGAGAAAGCAGATATACATCACTAAGAAGCTCGACCAGTTGCTTCATCAGTGGTCAGTGGTAAAGGGGGTTCCTGAAGCTGCCCTTGTTCGAGAGGCCCTTGGCGAGTACTTCAAGCGGCTGGGAAAAGAGGATAACCTGGATTCGCAGACCAACCCCCTGCTCAGGATTGTGGGAATGGTGGAAGCAAATACACCGGCTGATGCCGCCAGTGATCATGATAGGTACCTCTACGGCAAGGATAAAATCTGATGGTGGTATTTGTCGATACCAGTGCCTGGCTAGCAATAACCTGGTCCAAGGATCCCCATCACCGTGAGATTGCCTCGGCCTGGACCGACCTCGTTAATGACAAGACCCGTTTCATCACTAGTAACGAGGTATTGGGCGAGACTTACACCCGATTGAAATATGATAGTGGACACAACCAAGCCCTGAAATTCCATGCGCTGATAGAGGAAGCCCGGGCACAGAAGTTAGTGCTCGTCCTCACGGCCATTGAAGAGACTTACACAGAAGCTTGGACCATATTTGAGAAGTACTCTGATCAGAGGTTTTCCATAGTGGACTGCATCAGTTTTGTGCTTGCTCAGAAAAAGGGTGTGAAGAGGATCCTGACTCTGGTTTCGGACTTTAGAATCATGGGCTTTGAAGTGTTGCCTTGAGTGCTAGTGCGAAATCGGGTCTATGACATTGCTCAAGCTTTTCAAAATAGCTCCGGTACAAACCCCTATCCCTCGGTACTGCTGCTTGCGCCCCTCAGACCCTATTTGACCTGTCCTTGTCCTGCTCTCTGTTGCTGGTTCCCCACAGAAGGCCAAGGACTATGGCCCCCAGGATTGCCACGAATCCCATTGCGTCAGGGCCAAATAGGAATACGGCCACGAAGCCAATGCCCAGAACACCGAGAATGCCGCCTGTGGTGAGGCGTCCGTTTACCCGGTTTTGCCGTACCTTGGGATGCAGGTTCTCGTCAACCCGGTTGGCCGTGGCGCTGACATAGATCCCTATTATCAAGAGCACCAGGCCGAGAATGAACAGTGGCATTAACACACCTCCTCAGGTTAGTCCACTGAGAGGATATTCCACTCTGGACTGGAATATCCTCCCTGCCTTGGGCGCGCCCATCATTAACCCCTAGAAGTCAAACATTGTCGACAGCCCGAGCCCCCCTCATCTCACCCCCCACAAGGCATGTACATATGTACATATCTAAATACGCTTGAATACATCGGTTAGCAGCGTCGGCCATCTATGACGACTACAGCCAGCGGCGGGGGGCTCCCCCCTAGAGCCATCGATGATGGCCAAACTCATGGTTTACGAGTATTCCCAGAGCATCCGGTCTTCAAGCAAACTCGAACTCGCTTGCTAGGAGGATATAGGATTTCCTGTGCTTTCTACTGACCAGCAGCCTGACCGCTGGACCATCTTCAACTTGGGGCGCCGTCATACCGAAGCTCTGGGAGAGCTTCGCGTTCAAACGGTGCAACTGGCCAGCGAAGCAGGGCTGGTTAAGCTAGAGTATGTGGCTGCTGACGGTACGCGCATCAAGGCCAATGCCGTCCGCGGCCCTTCTCAATACTGACGATATACAGAGAGATAATGAGGAATGGTTCTCCATTGATCCGTTAAGCATTCATCTCGAAAGGCCGATGAACCTGTCACCTAAAAGGGTTTCTAGGGAACATGTAGAAGGAACCCATAACTCCAATGGGGTGAATTATATGGCTCGAATCACAAGTGGGACTAAGGGCTCGATGGAAATACGCCCCGAACCGAAATATCAAGAGGCCGTTGTCATGTTTTGCCGCTCATTTGGAGATTCATGTGGACGACTCAGATCCGCCAATTTTGATGTGTCATGGATGCAGACACCAAAGTAGTTTTAGCAAATTGAAAGGAGGAAAACATGAGTAACGATCTAACTGTATTCTCTTCGCCTGAACTCAAGGATATAGTTCAAGACATGCGAGAGTTGCTTTCACAGAGTCATCTAGCGTTCTTGCTAGGAGCCGGGTGTAGCAAAAAGGCTGGGCTTCCGCTAATGCCCCAACTCACAGATGAAGTTCTAGGGCATGAGAAGATTGGCGTGGAAACCAAGAAGCTCCTCGATAGAGTTCGTGAGTTATTTTCTGGCGCAGAATCTGCCACAATCGAAGACTATATGAGCGAAATCGTTGATCTTCTCTCCATTGCTGAGAGAAGATCGCGGCGTGGGGCTATGCAGTTCAAGGTCGCCGTAGGGGGTCAGGAGAAAGACGCAGTTGAGCTTCAGAATGCGCTTGATGAAATAAAGCAAGCCATATCATCCTCTATTGGCGACAAGGAAGTTGATGTAACAACGCACCAACAATTTGTCAGAGCCATTCACAGTTCGCTACGGGCGGGTAAGGGTGTCAGGGGTGTCAACTACTTCATCCTCAACTATGACACACTAATCGAAGATGGGCTGGGCCTTGAACAAGTTACCTATTTCGATGGCTTCTCCGGTGCGGCAACTGGTTGGTGGGAACCGAGTATGTTTAAGGCTCATGTAAAGGCTGCACGAGTATTCAAACTTCATGGATCTATTGACTGGTGTCTACTTGAAGGTGATACCCTACCGCGACGCATTCGCTCCGGAATCAAGGCTGAGTCCGCCAAGAATCGTATTCTAATCTTCCCCGCCGCGACTAAATATCAGGAAACACAGCGTGATCCGTTTGCTCAGATGCTTCAGCTCATGCGTCAAAGCCTTTGCCCCAGTGAAGGGAAAGAGATGGTTTTGGCGATTTGCGGATATAGTTTCGGTGACCCACACATTGACTCGGAAATCGAAAACGCTTTGCAGCAATCAGAGGGTCGCCTAACAATAGCAGTCTTTGTGAGTGCGGATGAGCCAGAAGGAAAATTGAGTGATTGGCTAGCTGATTCTGCTATTTCAGAACAGATTCGGGTTTACGCCAACAAGGGTTTTTTCCATGGTGATAAGGCTCTCAAGTTGCCTAATGATACCCCTTGGTGGAAATTCGAGATTCTAGCGAGGCTATTGGGAGGGGAACGATGAAGGCGAGAACAAACCCAAACGAGCCGATTTCGAATCTAGAAATTGGCGCAGTAATCGAGGTTGATGGCACGCATATCATAGCCGAGTTGGATCCGAAGATTACAGAACTCACCCGCGTTTACGGTGGGATCATCTACCCGATTGGCCAATTCGGCTCGATCATCAAGATACACTATGGTGCAAGGCTGATATTCGGCTATGTGGGGCGTCTCCGTATGAAGTCCGAGTACGAACGCGAAAAGGGACTTGTTCCGGAATCAGACGGAAGCGCGCGCATTATCGAGGCTGACCTGTTTGGTGAGGGCGAATGGGTTTTCGACAACGACAAGTGGAGGTTGGATTTTCAGCGTGGGGTGACCACCTTTCCGTTGCCTCAGCAGAAGGTTTATCTGACACCACATGCTGAACTCGGTTTCATCTACGGTGAGGGAACCGGGCCTGTGATTCTCCTCGGTGAACACGTTGGGTCAGGCGGAACCCCTTGCTATGCTGAGATGAATGAACTTCTTGGGAAGCACACGGCGATATTAGGATCCACAGGAGCTGGCAAGTCGGGAACAGTCGCCGCACTTTTGCATGCAATTCTTGACAGAGGAAGCGACGCTGGATATCGGAACTGGCATCCTCAAATTGTCGTTCTTGATCCGCATAATGAATACGGCGCGGCCTTCCCCGGTCACGTCCGCCTATGTACCGATGAAGATTCGCTTGTTCTTCCATATTGGCTTCTGAATATGGAAGAAACTGTTTCCTTGTTTGTCGGTAAGACTGAACAAGCGGCAACATCTCAGACAAACATCATTAAGAATGCGCTTCTTACTGCTCGACAAGAGGGTGCCGGTATAATTGAACTCGCGTCTCAAGAAATCAATGTAGATTCACCGATCCCATACGTTTTAGGAAATCCATCCGGTCTCGACGATTTTGGAAAACGAAATGGAGCTTTGGACGAAAATGGATTCGTTGGAGCAGTTAACAAACAGCGTCCCGATAACAAGAACCGCAAAGACCATGAGGGATTCAACAAGGTTCTCCGCAAAGTCGATTCTCTTTGTAGAGATGGTCGGTTAGAGTTCATGATGCGAGGTTGGAATGGCGTTGATGATCCTTTGCTGGTAGTCGTGAAGCAGTTTCTTGGAGATAGCAATCCAATACGAATCGTAGACCTATCTGGCGTCCCAAACGAAGTGGCCGGTGCGGCAAGTTCCGCAATTGCCAGAATGCTCTTCTCCGTGAAACTATGGCAAACTCCCGGGGAGCGTGAAAGTAACCCTGTTCTATTAGTTTGTGAGGAAGCACATCGCTATGTTCCGAATCGTGGTGAAGCACAATACGGAGGTGCCCAAGATGCGATCCGACGTCTTGCCAAAGAAGGGCGCAAGTACGGCATTGGCCTAATGCTCGTATCGCAACGACCGAGTGAGGTTGAGGCTACTGTGCTTTCCCAGTGCAATTCATGGTTAGTCTTGCGCATCACCAACGATGCGGATCGCAGCCATGTCCAAGGAATTCTACCGGATTCGCTGGCAGGATTGACCAAGGTGCTTTCTGGGCTTCGTCGTCGGGAAGCCATCTTTGTAGGACAGGGTGCCGTCCTGCCTACACGTATAATGATTCGTGACCTCGTCAAGGCCGGCAAACCGTTACCGGACTCTCAGGACATTGATTTCGATAAGGGCTGGCAAAGCAGTCCAATAACCGACAATCATCTGACGAAGGTTAGTAAGCGGTGGCGTCTGCAGAGCAGGGATGCGTGATTTAGATTGGTTTCTTTCTTGTAAGAGTGTAATACTTTCGAGTTCCCGATCTTCGTGGACTACAAACTAATAGTTACCTAACTGATCTAACCGCCGCGTTCTGAGTGAGTCGATGCGTGTGCAATTGAGTTCCTATGAAAGCGGAACGGAGTGGTAGACTTATCCAATTCCCTTAGGGCTTACAGGGCGTGAACAGCAGAGTGTAATAGCGTAAGCTATTCACGCGTAACTGCCGCGTGGGCTGAACTAAAAAAACTCTCCCAGCCGCCATAGTACACGTCACACCCTTGAAGGCTAAAAAACTGCTGGTAACGCGTCAAGGGGGAGTCTGGGGTTGGTTTGCCGCCTTGTCTCTCCTTTAACACAACCGATATCTTTGTGTCACGGCTAACTGTCTGACGTAACAGAACTCTCAGGTGGTAGTCGGCTGTTGGCAACGAATACCCCAGAAAGACAAGGTGCCTTGCTTTCCCTAAAATGTGCATAGTCTTGTTCCAGACTATTCGAAGAAAGGGATTATCGATTGATTTTCTAAATGTCGGTGTTATGAAGAGGGACTGCAGTAAAGGCTCGTCTCCTAAGCTCAAGTCAAAACTCTCGTGGCATTTTGGGCAGGTCAGTGGTTCAAACAATTCTCTGAGCCCAATGGAATAGTCCATACTATAGAAAATGCACTGGCATGTCGGGCACGCTAGCCAGTTGATGGACCCGTGCAGTTTGTACAGGGATGTGGAGTGAGTATGTTCTACTCTGGGCAACCCCTCCAAACTGAGCGCTTCGGTACCGTAGTATATTGAACCGTATTTCTGCCAAAGGACATAATCCCAGATACTATCCCAGTTGAGGCAGACCGAGGTCCAGCAATCATGACCGAAGTGAATGTCCAGAACGTCAGTTAGATTTTTGTACGGCTCAATGTTACAGTGAGACTGCTTCTTATTCAGGAAGTAGAGGACAGCCAGATTAAGGCTGCGCCGGACTAGATATAGATCCGCCAGGGAGTAGCGGGGCCTTGCACTTGAGTGTTCATTAATACATTGGTCCAAGAAGGTGTAAGTATCCTCAAGACTCATACAATTAGTAGGGGCTTCGGGCCCCTGTAAGTCCTCAAGAAACTCGCTCACGATTCTCTGACTTTCAGCGAACTCAGGGGCTCCGGGGTCTGTGATTTCCGCAAGCTCCAGGCTGAGAACCTCGCTTAACAGTGCGTTTTGCGTTGGCAATCCAGCAGGAGCCGAGAAACCGGCACCCAACCATAGAACAACTGTGGGAACAGCCGCCGCGTTCATCAGCACTCCAGTCCTTCCAAAACCTGCGCCCATGATTTGCAGTGATGGACTTCCTCCAAGCCGAGTTTTCTACGGTTCCTAGAGTACGCCGCGCTTAAGGAGGTCACTATATCCTCGGGAGGCTGGGCTTCACAGAACTCGCGGTGCTTGTTATACATAAAGTGCTTCCCTGCTAACTCGAGTGCACGGGAGGTGGAATAGCTGACAGTCATGTAGCCATGGGCTCTCTTGGCTGTAGTATTCTTGGACTCACCAAATCGACCAAAAGATATATTTGCGTCATCGATAGAGCTCATTATCTCCTGGCACAACGGGCAGGTACAGACATTTCTCAGGTATTTCCCCGTACTTGTCAGGTGTTCTCGTACCACGCTAAGCGCAGTTCCAAAACCCAACCTTTTGTGCAGTTGCGGGTGGTAAAACTGCGCTCTGGGGATCCCGCCACCAACGGGATAGGCTTCACGAGACTCTCCATAACCCGGGCCGTGACAGACTGCCTCCAGTATGCCCTGATTGGCCAGGCAGATAGACAGATAGCTCCCATAGAGGGCAACCACAGGGCGTCCAAGATTCTTTATCAGTCTGACATAGGCCTGTAGCATATCAATGGATTGTTCCCATTCTTCGAAACCATCTATCCACAAATGCACAACGTTACAGGGTAGATCACTGTAACTTTTAGTGATGGAAGACACAATTCGCTCACTCTTCAGAATTCCCGGACTAATGAGCAGTTCAGCCGCAAGCCTGCTCCCCGGGGGAATCTGTGACGCAGCTTCGAGGACCATGCGTATGTTAACGGGCAGCCAATCTTCAAAAGTCTTCTCGCTCATATAGAAGTATGGGGCTACCAACCAGAAGGGCTGTAGGGGATTCTCAACACCCGCGAACTCGAAGTATTCCTGAAGGTCAGAGGCTTCATCTGGTAGGCTACTCGTCTGAAAGGAGAGTACTCTGCCGACGAATTCCCTTGTGGTTTCATTGGCTGCAAAATCTTCAGGTAAAACAGCCTCTTCTCTTTGCAGGACCCGGCTTTCAATGGGGTCTCCATATGCCTGAATGAGCTTACTGATAGACGATTTGATGGTAAACTGGCCGTCAGTAGTCCAACTCTTGAGGTTATCTAAGTTGTCCTGAAAGCCGTGGGTCAAGGGGTCTATGCAATACGGTTTCTGAACCCTCTCACCCACAAACGCAGCCATCGCTGCGGGAGCCCAAGCGACCATATTAGCATTGAGGAAGAGCCCCTCATAGGTGTTGGCTAGCTTCCCCGTGAGAAACCTCTGCTCAGTATGTGTGCCGTATCGAACAAAATGTCGTGGCCTATGGTTCAACTGTAACACCGCCCTCCCATACGTCGATTGTTTGCTCCAGCCACTTAACGGCAACAGGCCATTTCTCGTCTGATGGTTTGGCTTCCGAAACCACAACAAAAGGTTGCTTGTCCTCTGGAGTAAACATGACTAGGCCAATTGGGCTGCTCTCAAAGGAGGTCAGCATATATTCGGTGATGGTTCTTCTTGGGATGCAGACACAGGAATAGTCCACAGCGAAGAGGTGGTGGTTCGCTTGCCGCAGTCCTTTGCGCCAGTCATGCAACTTTAGCTCAAGGGCGATTGATGCAGGATGGTGGACTGATGAGAAGGTATTGTTGTTCAGAACTAGGATATCTATGCTACGAAAGAGGCATGCCACTTCCCAACAGACCTTGTAATCCCTACTTCTGAGATAGCTTGATACTGTTTGTCTGAAATGTAGCTCAGATTGGAACCTCATAGCCTTAATGGCGCCCAGTTACGTGTTCTCTAATTTTCGAGTTCTCTGCAAATTCGGGGTATTTCTCGTAGACATATCGGAGTAATGACGCAAGCGGAACTCGGGTGCAGCTGTCGACGAAGCCTTTAAGTCCTTTAATCTGGGTCTCAGAGAGCCGGCGAAGCAATCGCTTCTCAACAAACTCGGCTCCACGGGGTTCAAGATTGACGGAGTACTCAGTGTATTCAGTTATGTCAGGTGTTGGGTGGGTGCTCGCTGCTTCCACTTCCCACCAGCGCAGCTCCTCGGCGGCAGCCCAGGCTTCCTCCTTATCACTTGAGTTTTCGACAAGCGAGATAAACTCGACGTTAGCTAAGAAGTCTATATCTTGGTGAATCGTTCGAGAAAAGGGTCCAAAGTAGTATGCAGAAAACTGAGGCAGTGAATCTTGGTCGAATACTTTATCCCACTTGAACTTGGCCCAGATCTCCTTCTCAAATAGAAAGACCATCTTGGTTAATCTGGTCTTACCAACAGTGCGGCCCTTGGGAGTATAGTATAGCAATAGCAGAAGAAGATCCTTAGAGTTAATTCCGGCTTTGAGTTCGGGCATCATTATCCCCCCTTCGGTACTTGATCCCATCTTAGCTAGCTTTTTCGTCAACTCTTAGACTAATTCCTTCCATAGCTACGACAGTGTCAATAGATGATCTGGGCCATGACAATCAAAACCCCACACGCAGGCGGGGGTCTATGAAATCAACTCAATCATCTCGAAATGGTAGAAGCTCCTACTCCTGGTGGTCAGTAGTGGTCGGCAGTTACAGGCATGAGGGTCTATCAGCAGATCTGAAACTACATACTGGAGAGGTGTTAGGCGGTTATCCGTGTACCTCACTGTTGAGAATCTACTCTAATGTGGGCACTCAGTTGTAGTCGTTAGTCAGAGATGACCCGCTGAAAGGCCTGTTCTGCCAGGGGTAGGTTGAGCTCAATGTCCTTCAGACTCGCCACCCTATGGAGGTCCTCTAAAAGCGTGACTTCATCCCTGGGCAGGTCCCGGGACACATGCTTGAGGTGGTACGACCCCTTTGTGGGCTGGTACCTGAGGCGCAACGCCTCAGTGAGGGCCTTGAGCAGGTTTAGGGTGTAGTAGCTGAAGGCCTCAAGGTAATCCCCCCGGTAGATGGCCTTCTTGACCCAACCAAGGTGGAGGGGGAAGGTGGCCACAAGCTCACGCCGGCGCCTTGCCACACCATTCTCAAAGGCCACAGGGTCCCAGTGCCGGTACTTAATGACCCCGCCGCGGTCAAAGAGGACCTTGACCTTCTCATCTTGGTGTTCATGGGTGAAGACCACATCGCGACTGTGGCTCTGGACGCAGACATCTAGCACCAGGAAGGGCCAGTAGCCCTTAAGGCGAAAAAAGGCCTGCCTGATCTGGGGATGGGTGTGAGCCCTGTGGTAGGACCAGTCGATAGGGGCAAGGCCCTCAAGGGCGGGGGCAACGGCTGCCATTACGCGGTCTTCCTGGCCGTCGGAGGCGTCAACCCAGATATCGATATCGGAGTAGTCATCAACCAGGCCGTGGGCATCTGCTCCCTCCAACCAGAGGGCATGGACATCAGGGTCTTGCTTCAGATTCTGATGGAGGGCTCTGATTATGCTCTCCCGCTGTGCCATGATGCCAGGATTGAGCTCGTTACTATGGTGGCCGCCTGCATCTCCGCCAGTGGCGGCAATTGCCCGTTTCATCCAGATGGGAACATCGGGAAAGGTCTTGAGCTCCGATGCTTCTTCCAGGGTGAACCAGCCAATATCGTGGGATTCGTTGCAGGCAAGGGGGTCAATCGCCGGGTCTTCCGGCACCGCGAAGTATATGAAGTCAATGTGCTGGTGGTCAGGGGAGATTGTCTCAACCTGGATGCCCTGGGGCAGGATAAGCTGCTGGGGCAGGACGTCGTCACCTGAAGAGACATTATTGGATGAGGAAAGGAGCAATCCCTTAAAAGGGGGTAACCCCTTTTCGCCGACGAGATGAACCTTTAGTCCAGTTTCCTCCAGTACCTCCCGCAGGGCGGTCTGGTTCAGGTCTTCGTTGGCCTCTAGATGGCCCCCAGGGGGCACCCAGAGGTCATGGCCCTTGTGGTGCAGCAGCAAGACCCTCCGGTCCTGGCAGACAAAGACGGTGACGGTGATCTCTCGAACAATTCCTGACATATCCCAGAACCTCCTCAGGTTGCTGTAGACTATTATAGCATGGAAAGAGGCTGATCCCCCTCCTATGAGTGCCCGTTCAGGAATGGCCTCTAATCAGAGAAGGAATCTCCCCGTTTCAACGTCGAATTAGGTGGAGGACTCTTTGACGCAGGACCGGGTCGACACTATCGGTTCCTTATTTAGGTGATGAGCATAATAAGCAGTGTCTTTGTCAGAAAATGAGTCCTTGGGGGACATGAGAAAGGGGTTTAACTATGGATGCGGCAGTAGCAAAGGAGCTCGAGTGCATCAAGCGAGCCATCTTGGAGACTGTTGATGCCAACGAGATATACTTGTTCGGGTCTCATGCTCATGGTGAGCCCCACGAAGATAGTGACTTTGACATCTACGTGGTCATCCCTGATGATAGCATGCGGCCAATTGAAGCAATGCAGCAAATTGGCAGAGCAATCAGCCGAAAACACATTCGAGCAGTTGATATTCTTGTCGGGAAAGAGAGTGTATTTGACCGTCGTAAGAAACTGCCTACCATTGAGAGAACGATCTTTAGAAATGGGGTGAAACTCTTTGGACAGGGGCGACATGGTCAGATTGTGGCTGAGACTCGCAAGTGATGATCTGGTCAGTGCAAAGTACCTTCTGGGGTTGCATCCTCTCAGACTGGGAATTATATGTTATCATTGCCAGCAGTCAGCCGAAAAAATGTTGAAAGGGTTTCTCATAAGTAGGGACATCGTTCCGCCGCGCACACATGATCTGAGACTGCTCCGGAGGTTGTGCGGGGAGGTCGCGGAGGGATTCGATGATATCGATGAAGCTTGTGTCCGCCTCACTGCATACGGTGTGCAGCCGCGTTACCCTATGGAGATTGAACTAATGGAAAGCGATATGCGACAGGCTTTGGATGATGCAGACCAGATCATGAACTTTATCTCCAAATACATCGCGGACGCTGGCTTGGGGAGTCAGGAACTGTGAAGATTAACAGTGGACTAACAGTCTTGTTGGTCCTCAGCGGTTACGCGTTACTGATGGCGGGCTGCTCATCGGAAGCCCTGGAGCTGGATATGGCTCCTGGGTGACGCGCCCTTCTCTCGGAAACACTATGATCGACTGAACAGCTCTTTTGAAGTAATAGGAGGAATGGCAGATGATACAGGGTATCGTCCTCACCGTTATAGCCGCCATAATGGCCCTTGTTCCCTGGGTCGCCCTGATCTTCCTGTGGCGCCATCCCAAGACCCGTCGGGCAGCCCACTGGTTCACAATCTTGTTGGTCTTCTGGTTGGGCATCTCCTTCCAGACTTGGCTGCCCTTTGTCAGCAACGCCCTGACCTTCAATTCTGAAATGGCTAGGCCGGCGGCGGAGATAGCTCGCCGACTGGAGAGTGAATTCAGGTTCCGCTCGGGAACCCAGAACAACCGGGTATGGTATACCCTGACCGGTGATGAGGGAGAGAGCACAGCGGCGGTCCTCAATTTCTTCCTGGATGCCACCGACTTCCAACCAGACCAGCACAACAGGGTGTTGAAGACCCAGAAGGGGAGGGCGTTAGTGGTGAGCGGCCTTGGTGTCACGGCAGTGGATACGGGGGATGAGACCTTCGCCAACCTGGAGGAACTCCTTGGAAATCTGGACCTCGCCGGCACTCAACCTGCCGACCGCGGATTTGAGCTAGTGACTCTAGCTCGCTCGGCCCTGGATCACCAGCGAGTAATGATTGATACCCCTGAGGGGGTTGCTGCCTTCCTGGTAACACTGCCCTTGATCCCATCGATGCTGTTGGCGGCCGCAGTCATCGCCCTCCTCTAGTCATCCTCTCGGTTCTCGATCTGGCGAATAAGGGCCAACTGCCACAGGGCCAGGCCAATGAAAATTGGTGTTACCAGGTGGGTGAGGGTAAAGAACCCGACCCCAAGCACATCACTGGTGAAGACGGGGAGATAGAGGGGGTTGGCGCGGAAGGTCTCCTCAATGGCCCCTCGCAGCACCGAGTACCAGAGGACAAAGCCCCAGAAGTGGGTACCGGCGGGCTGCGGCTTCCTGGCCAGCCAGTAGTTGTAGATCAGCAGGACCACCCCGATAAGCGACCCGTAGATCTGGGCCGGGTGCAGTCCTCCCAGGATTGATGAAAACCTGCCGGCAATCTCTTCGTTGATGAGGTTAGCGATCCTGACCAGGGCAATGCCGACGACAAACCCCGGAACCACCAAGTCTGCCAGCTGGTTGAAACTCCAGCCCTTCCAGCGAACGAAGAGCCAGCCCACAAGGGCGCCACCAAGGGCCGCCCCATGTATTGACAGCCCGCCGTGGTCGATTCGCGGTATCTCGGCGGGAAAGGCGATGTAGAAATCAAGGTTGGTCAGGACATAGATAAGCCTTGCCCCAGCCAGGCCTCCAATAACCGCTAACGGCAGGAAGAGGGTAAGGGAATCCTCGTCAAAGCCGTAGCGAGGTCCATAGGTCAGAACCGTGTAAAAGCCTACCGCTATGGCAATGGCCATAAAAAAGCCGTACCAGCGGACGGAGAGGGGACCAACAGTGAACATCACAGGGTTCAGGTTGGAGATCCGCTCTATGATCCCAGGCCCGGCAATGCGGGCAAGAAGGGTAAACGACAGGACAGCAAGGTTTGTCATTGGGCTATAGGCCTCCTAATCAGGGCTGTTTCATTCCATACCTTCTCAATTAGATCAATATAGTTCTACAGTAACAGAAACTGCCCTCACACCACAAGGCCCAGGGTCAGGTCAGGTTAGGTCAGGTCAAGTTGCTGTCTGTACCAACTCCCCGCTGGCGAACACGAGGATCGCGGCATCTTCGTCAGTGAAGGCATGGGGAAGGTGGCGCCTGGCAAATCCTAGCAGTAGTTCGCTGACTTCGGTCAGAAACTCCCTCTGAAGGTGATGGCCCGCAGAAACAAGCACCTCCATCTGTCTGATCTCAGATGCGACTGCCTGGTGGATAAAGGCGGCGCTGTCGGCCCGTACCAAGTAGTCATTGTCTCCCTGGAGTATCAATAGTGGCTGGGAGACCAGGGCCAGGCAACTCCTGCTGAAGTTGAGGAGCTTGTGAAACTCCACCCCGCCCTTGAGGGGCAGTTTTAGCAGGGGGCTCATGTAGTCTCTTAACCCCTGAAGGTCCCCGGTTAACAGGTGATCGAAGAAGGTCTTGACCATCTTCATCCGGTTGGGATAGACGGGACAGGCCATAGTCACAACGGCGTCAACCTTCTGCTTTGCCGCCAGGATAAGGGCCAGCAGGCCTCCCATGCTGTGACCGATCACAATCACTGTCGCGCACTGCCGCGCCAGCTCATCGCAGTACCTGTCAACAGACCTGACCCAGTCCTTCCAGGTAACTGAGGCAATGCCTTCGCCGTTGGGCCCGTGGCCGGGTAGAATAGGGACATAGACGGTGGCTCCCAGGGATGCAAGGAGACCGGCCAGGGGGTCGAGGGATACTGGACTGCTGTTAAAGCCGTGGATCATCAGGAATCCAAGGTCTGGGGATAGGATGCCTTGACTAGAATCAATGTTCCTTGGTTCGTCGAAGAGGTGGAGGGTGGATGGCAACTGCAACACGTCCTTCTATGGTTCTTCTCTAACATAGTATGCCTGCTAGAGCCCATCGTTACGCCCTTCTGGCTGTATTCAACACAGGATTTTGCGAAGGAAGGGTGAGGTGAGGGCGATGATGACCACAGATGACCAGGATCTGAGCGGCGCTGAAGTTCCTTCGGTAGCTAAACTATTTAGCGGCAGAGAGGAATATATCACCAAGCAGTTGAACTATGGGATTGGAGCTTTTTTTTGCGATTACGGATCTAAGGAGGAGTAGGATGAAAGATTTCACCCAAAGGGCGCTGGAACTGGCGAAGGCCAGGGGCGCCAAGTATGCTGATGTCCGCGTTGTGGAGGACAAGTCAGAGAACCTGGGTGTCAAGAACGGGGTTGTCAATACCCTCACCACCGCCGAGAGCAGCGGCTTTGGTGTCCGCGTCTACTATGACGGCGGTTGGGGTTTTGCCAGCAGCTCTGAGATCAGTCTCAAGGAGCTGGAGGAGGCTGCCGACAGGGCCGTCAGCATCGCCAGAGCCAGCGCCCTGGTCAAACAGGAGAAAGACTACGGCCTGACCCCTGTCGAGCCAGCCAGTGGCAACTGGGAGTCGACGGTGAGTGTAGACCCCTTTGAGGTCAAGCTCGAGGATAAGCTGGACATACTCTTTGAGGCCGACAGGGTCATGCGTCAGAACCCCAAGGTAAGGGTGGCCAGCAGCCAGATGCGGTTCTGGCGAGAGAAGACCACCTTCGCTTCAACCGAGGGCGCCTATTACCAGCAAGAGATCACCGAGAGCGGCGGCGGCATTGACGCAACGGCGGTAGCCCCCGGTGAGATGCAGCGGCGGTCCTACCCCAGTTCCTTCGGGGGCGATGTTGCTCAGCTTGGGTACCAGTTTGTCGACGAGATGGACCTGGTCTCCCAGGCAGAGCGCGTTGCCAGCGAGGCGGCCCAGCTCCTTGAGGCCAAGCAGTGCCCCAGCGGCGCCAAGGACCTCATTCTCGACGGTTCCCAGCTAGCGCTGCAGGTCCACGAGTCTTGCGGCCACCCCATTGAGTTAGACAGGGTACTGGGGCAGGAAGCCAGCTATGCTGGGACCAGCTTCTTGACGCCGGAGAAGCTTGGGGATTACAGGTACGGTTCGGATATCGTCAACATCAACGCTGACGCCACCATCCCTCACGGGCTGGGAAGCTTCAAGTGGGATGACGAGGGGGTCTCCGGACAGAAGACACCCATCATTGAAAAGGGTATCTTCAAGAACTACCTGACCTCAAGGGACACCGCCCCCCAGGTGGGCCAGGAGCGGAGCAACGGCACAATGAGGGCCGACGGCCCAAACCGCGTCCCCATGGTCCGCATGACAAACGTCAACCTGGAGCCGGGGGACTGGACCCTTGACGAGATAATCAAGGATACCAAGGACGGCATCTACATGGTCACGAATAAGAGCTGGAGTATTGACGACAAGCGCCTCAACTTCCAGTTTGGCACAGAGATGGCCTGGGAGGTCAAGGACGGCTCCCTTGGCGATATGGTCAAGAACCCGACCTACACCGGTATCACCCCTGAGTTCTGGGGTAGCTGCGATGCCATCGCCAGCGGGACAGAATGGCACCTCTGGGGGCTCGCCAACTGCGGTAAAGGCCAGCCGGGACAGGTGGCCCATGTAGGGCACGGAACCTCGCCTAGCAGGTTCCGAGACGTAAAGGTGGGTGTTGGCAAATGGTAGGGAAAGAGAGAGCGCTTGAGATCCTGGAGACAGCCCTGAAGCATTCTAAGGGTGACCAGACCGAGGCGGTACTCATGGCCGGCGACAGCTACCTGACGCGCTTCGCTACCAACTATATCCACCAGAATGTCGCTGAGAAGAGCGGCAATCTTGGGGTGCGAGTGATAGTAGGCAAGAAGATCGGCCGGGCCAGCACCAACAAGCTGGATGCAGAGGCCATCAAGAGGGCAGTTGCCGAGGCCTACAGGGTGGCCCTGCTGCAGCCAGAGAACGAGGACTTCAAGTCACTGCCGGGACCCAGGCCAGTGCAGGAGGTTGAGGGCTCTCACGCCACCGCCACCGCTGACTTCAGCCCGGAAGAGCGGGCCAGGGCCGTCAGGGCCATTGTTAATCAATCCAAGGCCAAGGGGTTTGAGTCCTCAGGGGCCTTCTCAACCAGCGCCACCCAGGTGGCGGTAGCTAATTCTCTGGGCGTCAGGGCCTACCACCGGTTCACAAACGCCAACATCAGCACCGTGGTGATGTCTGACACCAGCTCCGGCTATGGCAGCCAGATGTCAACTGATGCCTCTGAGATCGACGCCGTTGAGGTGGGGCGGGTGGCCGTTGCAAAGTGCGCCATGAGCCAGGAGAGTATCAAGGCTGAGCCCGGTGAGTACACAGTGATTTTGGAGCCTGAAGCCGTAGGTGACATGATGATGTTCCTGGGTTACCTGGGCTTCAGCGCCCAGGCCTACCAGGAGGGACGGAGCTTTGTCTGCGACAACCTTGGTAACAAGGTGACGGGTGAGAACATCTCCATTTGGGATGACGGACTTGACCCGGCGGGGATGCCGCTGCCCTTTGATTTCGAGGGTGTTCCCAAGAGGAAGGTTGAGCTCATCACCAACGGTGTTGCCAGGGGTCTGGTCTGGGATAGCTACACCGCGGGCAAAGAAGAGGATCAGGAGTCGACGGGCCACGCCATCCCTGGTTTCCACGGCTTCAGCGGTCCCTTCCCCCTAAACCTGATGATGAATAGCGGGGATTCCTCCCTTGAGGACATGGTCAAGAACACCGACAGGGGGATCCTTGTGACAAGGTTCCATTACACCAACCCGGTTCACCCCGTCAAGACACTGATTACCGGCATGACCAGGGATGGCACCTTCTTGATTGAGGGTGGCAAGGTCAAGTCGGCGGTCAAGAACTTCAGGTTCACTCAGAGCATTCTCGAGGCCCTGTCCCGGGTTGAGATGATTAGCAGCGACCGGAAGCTCGTTGGCGGGTTCTTTGGCGGCAGCCTGGTGCCAGCGCTGAAGATCAACGGGTTCAACTTCACGGGGGTAACGGAGTTCTAGAGCATCACAACGCATCGTCCTACATCGAGGGTGTGTGCCAAGCGCGGAGGCACGAATAAGAAGGCCCAAGGAGCCTGCCAGAATTGGTGAGTATCACCGCTCACCTCCGGCAGGCTTTCTCTTGTCATCTGTTGTAGTATACTTACTAGACAGGGGGGTGGATGATTAATGCAGCCCAGGTTAGCTTGGATTTTCGGCATAGCGCTGGCGATGGTCCTGACTGCCGCGGGGATTGCGGGGGTGCTCTGGTATATGGCGCATCACCTTGAACCGCCCGGCGTCATTGAGGTGGAGGAACCCGACACCTTTGCTGCCGACAGGCCCTGGCTGTTCCTGGTTCAGTTTGACGGTCCAGTTTCGCCGTTCCTCGATGTGGATGAGGTCAGTAGCAGTCCTGAGATCCCCTTGCAGTGGCAGTGGAGTCAGGATCGAACAGTCCTGATGGTTGAGGCCCTTGTCCGGCCAAGGGGCGGTGTTGAGTATCGGTTTGAGGTAGGGCCTTTTAACATCAAGGACAGTTTTTGGGCGGCGGCCGTCGGTCTGATCAGGCGGGACGCAACCATCCTGGATGATACAACCACTCTGGTTGGACCTGACCCTGTCGTCAGTTGGACCTTCTCGCGGCCCCGTCAGGAGATCCTTATCGCTGCTGGCGGTGACGTCCTCTTCGACCATCTGCCCCGGGCAAACCTGAAGCAGTACGGTCCCGATTACATCTTCTCGTCGGTCCTTGACCACCTGCAGTCAGCGGACATTGCCTTCGCCAACCTGGAGTGCCCCGTGGGAACCGCCGGAGAGCCAATTGCCGGTAAGAACTTCACCTTCCAGGGCCATCCCGACGGCGTTGAGGCCCTGAGGCGCGGAAGCATTGACATCGTATCTTTGGCCAATAACCATGCCTTCGACTATGGAATGGAAGGTTTCCTTGAGACCCTTCAACTCCTGCGCGGTGTGGGCATCAAGTATACAGGGGCGGGGATGGATGCTCAGGAAGCCCTGTCACCGGTGGTCTTCGATATCAAGGGCAGGCAGGTGGGTTTCTTGGCCTTCAACAACGGGGATGTACTGCCGGTAACCCAGTGGCATCATGACCTGTGGCGGGCCGGGCCTGACAAACCGGGGGTTGTGTTCCACGAAGACCGCCAGCAGCTGTTCGCGGCGGTTAAGGCCGCTCGGGCCCAGGTTGACATCTTGATCGTGTCCATGCACTGGGGCTATGAGTATACCACGGGCCCCCGGGACTACCAGCGCGAGCTGGGAAGGAGCATCATAGACGCCGGGGCCGATGCCATCATCGGGCATCATCCCCACGTTCCCTTCGGGCTTGAATTCCACAGGGGTCGTCCCATCATCTACAGTGTCGGAAATTTCGTCTGGCATCCCTGGGATCCCGAGGCCTTTGAGGGGTTCATCGCTATCCTGACCCTCCCACAAGAGCTGGGTCTCAATATGGGGGAACCAGGTGGTAGCGGAGTGCCTCCCATTGGGGTCAAAATCGTGCCCATTCGCAACGCCGATGGCCGCGCCTTCGCCCTGACTGGTGAGAGGGCGGATGCCGTTATCAGCCTCGTTGAGAAGCGATCAAGGCTCCTTGACCCAGACCTGGAGTTCCAGCGGGATGGAGACACCCTCCTGGTGCTTCCCTCAAGGTGAAGTGGCGACATCATCAGATGTGCTAGGTCTTACGGTATTAATCTCAAGCCTTTCCTCGAGCCCATCCTCATACCTGGCAAAAAAGTAGTAGTAGAGCAGGCTTGATGTGACGTAGAGGACCGCTGTAATCAGGTAGGGAAGGGTATAAGAGACCTCTGACATGATCCAGCCCCCGACGCGAGCGCTAACGGCCCAGCCCAGGTTCCAGACCATCCCGCCAATACTCTCCACAGTGGCCCGCTCTTTGGGCTTGATGATGTCCATGGTAAAGTTGGCCAGCAGGGGGTTGCTCATGTTCATCAGGGCGCCCCTCATCAGCGTCGCCGCTGCCACGATATAGAGACTTGAGCTCAGGGCAATGGTCAGTAGGAAGGGGATTGACAGCAGTTGGGCAACCACAACTGACCGGACCTTTCCGATCCTGGCAGCCAGGAGCGGAGCCACCAGGATACCCACGGTGGTCAGGATTGACTGGATTGAGAAAATCGTTCCTATCTGGCCTGTTGTTGCCCCCAGGTGGTTTTTAAAGAAGACGTTGACAAAGGGGACGAAGAGGCCAGCGCCCAGGCCCACAAGCAGGCCGGGCAGAGCCAGCTTGGCAATGAGCTTAGTGTCTGACAGCCCCAGGAAACGCCCGATACCAACGGCCCCCTCAGGGACCTCCCCACCGGAATCTTCTTCTTCGACAGTGGTCTCATCATCGCAAATGAACACGATGGGGATCAAAGAAAGGATGAAGAAGGCAAGCCCTGTTGCCAGCGTCAGCCCGAAGGCCATTTCCGATTCCGGCGAGACCTTTAGAGCTACCTGATAGAGGTTGGGTAGATAACCCCCCAGGAAGCTGCCAACTACCCCTGATGCCATGAGCAGGGCCGCGTTAACGCTAAAGAGGTGGGGCCGCTGCTCTTTTGTGCTGGATTCCGCCATGAGAGGGTTGGCCGAGATGAACTGAACGGTACGGGCGGCGCCATTAATGACAACGGCCGCGATCAGGAGGTATTTTAAGGGATACAGGATCTGGACGGCAAAGGACAAGGCGCCCACCGCGCCCGCCACCAGCATCACCCTTCGTCTCCCCAGGAGATCGCTGAGGCGTCCGCCGGGCAGGGCAAACACCACCATGGCGATGGAGGAGTAGAACACAACCACGCCAAGGAAGTCTTCTTCATAGCCCATCTTGAGCAGAAAGAGGTTATAGACCACCATCTGGACGCCGAAGGCCATGCCCCCGATGAAGTTGCTCAAGAGAAAGAGCTTTGCATTCCGGGAGAAGCCCTGGACACGGGCTATATAATTCTTGACGACGTTACCTTTCATCATTGTCACCTCGACGGTGGATGGTGGATCACAATTCCCTTTTTTGGCCACCTAAACATCATAGCATCAACCCTCTCCCGGTAACAATGGGATAAAGCTCTTCTCACTCATTTAGTCCGCCCTAGAACCCTGGCCGAAATCGATTACACTGGCTAAATTCAACTCCACTGGCCTTAATCGATTTTGATGGAGATGACCTGGGATGGTTGTGGTACAATCAATGAAGCACCAGGCCTTCGCGGCAATAACACCAGCGCTGGCATCCAAGCAACTGCTTAATACGCAGAACAGGAAGAGGGTAGTACCACTCATGAAAAGACTTGCCCAGGGCTTTGCCAAGTACCTGGATCTCGATAGAAACGTCTATGTTCTGGCCTTGACAGTAACCCCCATATTGATCGCCCTCTTTACCTGGTACCGGCTGGTCCCGTTGATCCTTCGCGACCTTGGGGCCAGTGACGTACAGGTCAGTACCGCCTTCGCCATCTTTAGCGCCGGTTTTACGCTGTTGCAGTATCCCGGTGGGGTGTTGGCAGACCGTTGGGGACGCAAGCCCCTTGTGGTCTATCCCACCTACGCCGCGGCGTTACTCTATGTCGCTGCCGGGCTGACGAGCAACTGGGTGGTTCTGACGGCTGTGCTTCTTGTGGTCAATCTCATGTCTGCCCTGCAGATGCCGGCAATTATATCCCTGATTGCCGAGGCCGTTGTACCCAGGCGCAGGGGTATGGCCTTCGGGTTCTATGGCGTCTTTATCAGCCTGTCTATCGCTGTCGGGCCGGCCCTCGGCGCCGCGCTGCTCAGGAGTTGGACCGCCCAACACCTGATGATTGCCACTGGCTTTGTGCTGCTGGCCATGGCTGTTGTCCGGCATTGGGGCCTTGCGGAGACAGCGCACCAGGTCACGGCAGGACTGCGGGTTGGCATTGGCGAAATGCTCAAGGGCCGCATGGGGTTGTTGTTGCTGGCGGCAACACTGGCCAGTGTTACCTTTACCCTCAGCGTCTGGGGGCCCTTTGTCCCCCTGTTTTCCAAGGACGTTCTGGGCTTCACCGATGAGCAGATTAACCTTCTCTTCGCCTACGGCGCGCTGATGGCCATTGTGGCCAGCCTTGTGGGGGGAAGGATTATCGACCGGTTCGGGAGCGGCATCACCCTCAGTATCAGCACCATGGCCCACGGCATCGTAATGCTGCTGTGGCTGCTTGCAAAGCCCTTTGGCCTAAACACCATGGTCTTTGCGGGAGCCTTCTTTTTCGCCCAGGTAGCCATGATTGGCCTCGACACCCTTCGCACCACAATGGTGGCAGACGATATCAGGGCAACGGCCCTGGGGATCATGGGAACCGTGTCAGGGCTGGCAGGGTCGGCAGTTCTAGTAGGGGCCGGGTATGCCCAGGAGTTTCTTGGCCCTGCCGCTCCGTATTACATCCTGAACATCCTGGCCATTGCCGCGGTTCTGTCCCTGGCAGCCCTGGGGCGGGCCGAAAAGGCCGCCACTGAGGGGCAGCTCCAAGCTGCTCCCCGTGTCGCGCATTTAACTGACACCAGTTTGAAATGACACCAGTCCGAAAGGTTGATCCTCTGCAATGAGCTTACTATCACAGCTAAATCCAGTTCAGAGAGAAGTGGTGGAATACGGCGAAGGCCCACTGCTGGTGCTGGCCGGCGCCGGCAGCGGCAAGACCCGCGCCCTGACCTTCCGCCTTGCCTACCTCCTTGAGCAGGGCATGGCCGCCCCCTGGGAGGTCCTGGCCATTACCTTCACAAACAAGGCCGCCGACGAGATGAGAAGGCGGGTGGAGGGGTTGGTGGGGCCCGATCTGGCCCGGGACATCTGGATCTCAACCTTTCACTCGGCCTGCAACCGGATCCTGCGCCGGGACATAGACAAGCTGGGTTACGGTAGGAACTACGTCATCTATGACACAACAGACCAGCGCTCCCTGGTTCGAGAATGCGTCAAGGAGCTGGGCTGGGATGAGAAGCGCTACCACCCCAACGCCGTCCTTGGGACCATCGGCAAGGCCAAGGACAACCTGATTGGCCCAGCGGACTTTGAGGGGCAGGCAGATGACTTCTGGGCGGAACGGGTGGCCCAGGTCTATCACCTGTATCAGAATAGGCTCCGGGACAACAATGCCCTGGACTTTGATGACATGATCCGGCTCTGTGTGAAGCTCTTTGAGGAGTTCCCGGCGGTGCTCCGCTACTATCAGCACCGTTTCAGGTTTGTTCTGGTTGACGAGTTCCAGGACACAAACAAGGCCCAGTACCAGTGGGTGAGGCACCTGGCCAGCGAGCATCGGAATCTAGCTGTTGTCGGTGATGACGACCAAAGCATCTACGGATGGCGTAACGCCGATATCCGCAACATCCTCGATTTTGAGAAGGACTTTCCGGAAGCCCACGTTGTCAAACTGGAGCAGAACTACCGCTCCACCAGGAAGATCCTTGACGCCGCTAACAGTGTCATAAAGAACAATACCGGCCGCAAGCCCAAGGAGCTATGGACCGACAATGATCTCGGCGATGAGATCCGCCTCTTTCATGCCTTCAATGAGCAGCAGGAGGCGGCCTTTGTGTCCGGCGAGATAAGGAGGCTGGAGCGTGATGAGGGGTTAGCCCCTTCTGACTGCGCGGTTCTCTATCGCACAAATGCCCAGTCACGGGTCTTTGAGGAGGTCTTCATGCGGGAGGGCCTGTCCTACCAGATTGTGGGCAGCCTCAAGTTCTATGACCGTAAGGAGATCAAGGACCTCATCGCCTACCTCAGGGTGATTCACAATCCCGCCGACGAATTCAGCCTGAGCAGGATTGTCAACGAGCCCAAGCGAGGGGTCGGCCCCGCCACTTGGGATCGGATCCGGGAATTTGCCGCCGCGGAGGGGACCACTGTCTACGAGGGCCTGAGGAGAATAGAGGAGATTGGGAGGGTTAACCGCCCCACCTGCCAGGCCTTGTTGGACTTTGTGGAGGTCATGGACGAGTACATCGAGATGAAGGAGACCAGGCCTGTTACAGACATCCTCCAGGGGATCGCCAAGAACTCAGGCTATGTCGGTGAACTGGAGGCCGAGGGGACGATTGAGGCCAAAGGGCGCCTGGAGAACATTCGCGAGCTCTACAACGTTGCCGCCGGTTTTGTCTTCCACGCCGAAGACCCCAGCCTTGAGGGTTTCCTGACCAACATCGCCTTAATCAGTGATGTGGATACCCTTGAAGATGATGCCTCTGGCGTGCTGCTGATGACCCTCCACACCGCCAAGGGATTAGAGTTCCCCGTCGTCTTTATGGTTGGTCTTGAGGAAGAGGTGTTCCCGCACTCACGATCCCTGGCCAGCGACTCCCTTGAGGAACTCGAGGAGGAGCGGCGCCTCTGTTACGTGGGGATCACCAGGGCGGAGCGCTTCCTTTACATGACAGCCGCCCGCCTCAGGATGGTCTATGGCCATCAGACTGAGAAGCCACTGTCTCGTTTTGTTCAGGAGATCCCTAGTGAACTGCGTGTCCATGTCGATGCCTCGGGGCGGCCTGAGGGCCAGGGCCGGGCCATGGCAGGGTTGAGACAGAACAGGCAGCCCAGCCTGGGGTTCCGCCAGGCAAAGGGGAGCGGCGCCAACCAGGCAAAGTGGAGCCGCGCCAATCAGGCAAAGGGGAGCCGCGCCAACCAGGCAAAGGGGAGCGGCGCTAACGCGGCCAGGTCCCTTCCCGCCGAAGGGGCGACCTCGGGCAAGGCGGGCCATCAGGTTCAGTGGCGCCAGGGGGACAAGCTGCTTCACCCCAAGTGGGGCCGGGGGACCGTGGTCTCCATTCGAGAAGAGGAAGGTGACCAGGTCCTGATGGTGGCCTTCGTTGGAGAAGGGGTCAAGCAGCTAATGGCATCCTACGCCCCGGTTGAGAAGATAGATGGGTAAGCCTGGGCTGGCTCTTGGGTTGACTGTAGAGACGGTATGGGACTAACCCTCCTGGCCTGGCGGCTTAGCAAAGCCTGTCCAGTCCAGCCATACCAGGAACCCTGTAATCGCCAGGGCAAAGGCGACGGCCGTTACCAGCGGCGACCAGCCTAGCAGCCCGTCGATTGTGACCTCCCCCAGGGCTACCCTGTCGATCAGCAGCGGCTTCAGGGCCTTATGAAGCATGGCGTAGACGAAGGTGCCGGTTACAGCGCCCCACAGCACCGGCCTTGCATCCCTCGTTCCCGCACCCAGGGCGCCGATAACGGTTCCGGGGCAGTAGCCCGCCAGGGCGAAGCCGACGCCGAAGAGGAGTCCGCCCACGGGAACACCAAGGTGGAAGGCGAGATGGGGAACGTCAAAGCCCATCAAGGCCGACAGCAGATAGATGCCAACGGCTGACACCGCAATACCAAAGAACATGAACTTGGGAATGTGGAGGTCGGTTACCCGCAGGGCCTTGAGGATGTTTCCGTAATCCAGGGCCTCCGCCACGTAGAGGACATAGCCAAAGGCCACCCCCGTCAACAGCGCTAGCCAGATATTCATGAAGATGCCCCCTTGCCGCGATAGAGAAGGAGCGCCGTGGGAATGCCAGCGGCAAAGACGGCGACACCAAAGACAAGACCGCTCAGCTCAAGGCGCCCCATGCCGCTAATCACCAACCCACTGGTACAGCCACCGGCGATCCTTGTGGCCACCAGCATGATAAAGCCGCCCAAAAAGCCTTGGGCTACCCGCAGCCAGGGTCGGTTGCCGAAACGGTTGCGCCACATCACCGGGAGATCGCCCCCACTACCCCCGCTGCTGCCGCTGTTGTTGTCGGCCCCGGCGGTGGTATCGGATCTGCCGTGCAACCTGCTGGCCAGCAGGCCACCAAGGAACAGGCCGATAATCAGCATCACCGGCCATCCTGCCTCAAGCCCAGTCAGGATCGGGACCTCGCCGCCGCAGCCAGCGGGTTGGGTCATAAAGGTTTCATTGGCCAGGGATGGTGAGAAGAACTCTGTTGCCTTGCCCACTGTCCGGGTGTAGGCGCTCGATGTGCCTAGCCGCCCACCCAGGGCTGTTACCGCGGTACTAACGGCGCCCAACGCGGCGCCTGCTGTAGCCCAGTGCCATCGTTTCATCATCCAGGAACCTCCCTAAACTGTGTCGATTACAATATAGTGCCTGCAAAAATGCCCCATGGGGTATACGCATAACAGTATATATGCAGGGCGGAGATATCTTCTGGCTCAGGACATAATCATTTGTTTGCGGTCCATAAAGTCTTGTAATGGGGGAAAGACTTCATGGCGCGAGAGAACCCCGGGGGCACCTCAGGCGCGCCGCCGGGGTTTCTCGGAGACGTAAGAGCAGTAGAGCAGTATGGATGGAGAGAGGTATAGGGCGGGCGACTACTATGGGGTCGCGGCGCGTCCTCTCAGGTAATCGATCATCGGCTCAGTGACCATGGGAACTACATCGCCAATCATGTGGGGCATCAGGTTGTCCATTACCTCCGGCATCAGGTCGGGCATCTGCTCTTGCATGTAGTCGGGCATCGGGATGCTTTCTGCCACATGGGCCAGCATTGTCGGCATTACTTTGGGCATCATCATGGGCAGCAGGCGCGGGAAGAGAACCGGGAACATTGGCTTCATCACGGCGAAGATGCCATCGCCGATGGGGCCCAGCTTCCCGACGAACCGCATCATCGGACCCATGCCAAAGGGCATCGCGTCAATGAGTTCCGGCCACATGCGGCCCATCAGTTTAGCAAACCCTTCGGGGGTCATCAGGTCGATCATCGCCTCAAATACAGCCCACTGGCGCCTTACCTCCGGGTCTGGGTCCGGGAAGTCGTAGCCCAGGGCAGAGGCTGCGAAGTGCGCCAGGTCAACGACCTCCAGGGGCTTCTCTTTCGTATCCCTTGAGACCCGCAGCTGGAACTCACAGCAGGGACAGAGGGCAAGCACCTTCTCGGCCCCGGCGTCAATGGCTTCATCCAGGCGAATTTCGCCGATCTCCGCGGCTACAGCAGGCTCCTTGAGCAGGGTCAGTACAGACCCGCAGCAGTGGGAATTCTCGCGGTTGTAGGCCATCTCCACTAGCTCCGCGTTGGGAACCGCCTCGATTAGCTCACGCGGGGGATCGAAGACACCGGAAGCCCTCCCGATGTGGCAGGAGTCGTGCCAGGTAACCTTGGTGGGTTCCCAGTCGTTCTCTGGAAACTTGAAGTCACCGCTGTTGATCTTGTCGGCCAAGATCTCGCTGTAATGGCGAGTGGTGATGTCGTATTCAATGCCTAGTTCCTCTGCCCACTGGCCATATACCTTGCGCCACATCATGTCACAGGCGGGGCAGGAAGTGATGACGGTGTCAGCCCCAGCGGCCTTGACGGCGGCAATGTTTGCCTTCATGACGTTGGCGAAGAGGTCCCACTTGCCCGCCACGAGCATTGGCGTGGCGCAGCAATTCTCCTTCTCGCCCAGGTAGGTGAAGTCAACGCCTGCTTCATCCAGGAGGCGCGCAGTTGCCATGGCAATATCGTGTTCGACATAGCTTGCGGTACAGCCGGCGAAGTAGACGGCTTTTGATTCGTGGTCAGGTCCGTGCTTTTCCAGCAGGTCTTCGGGGAACCAGTCCGCCCTGTCCTTACGGTAACCTGCCCAAATGTCACCCTCGGCCTTGAGGGCCGCTGCCATCATCTCAAAGGGTGGGAAGGTCATCTTGCCCTGTTCCTGGATCAGTTCACCCCGTAGTGTCATCCAGGCTGGCTCCACCGGTAGTTCCACGGAGCACCGGCTCTCGCAGGTCTCACAGGTTGTGCAGGACATAAAGGTGTCAACGGCCCGTTGGTCCCATTTGACGCGCCCCTCCATGAACTCCCGCAGCCAGAACCACTTGCCCCGCGGGCTCTGGCTTTCCCAGCCGCGGCCGTAGTACTGGGGGCATTGGTCCACACAGTAGCCGCACTGAGAGCAGGAGTAGGCATACCAGGCCACATCAGCTGGTATCCCTCGAACTGGCGCTTCGGGCCTCTCGCCTACCTGGGTAATGACGTGGTTGCCAAAGGGCCTCACAAGGGGCTCGAAGGCCCCGGCAACGTGTAGAGCCATCCCTAAGAGGCCGCTGTGAATAACCTTTCCAGGGTTCATAATCCCCTTGGGGTCAATCTCTGGTTTGTGGGAGCGGAGCCTTTGGACCCGCTCCTTTCCAAGGATGGATTCAGCCTTCTTGGAGAAATAGAGCCCTGTGGCATAGGCGCGTCCACCGTATTTCTCAGCAATCTTTACGACGGTCAGGACCAGGCCGAAGACGAAGTTGTAGCTAAAGCGCCGCTCATCACTGGGAATCAGCCCCAGGATGACTGCCTCCGGTTCGCCGTTGGCCCCCTCTCGAATGATAACCCCTTCCTTTACCACGGGCTGATTCACCTTGTGCTCAACCTCAGCCATGACGTCGCCAAGATTGGCCAGGGGAACAACAACCTCTGCAGGAACCAGGGAGGGACCCAGGCGCTTGACAACCATGAGCTTAAAGCGGTTCTCCCACTCGTGCCAGGCAATCCGGTCGCTCAGCACCTCTGCCTTGTGAGAGTGGGCCAGTTTCTCCAGGGCTGGCTTTACCTTCTCCTCATCTTTTGCGCGGTAGGCCAGGGATATGATGTAGGCTGATGGGAGGAAAGCGGGATCTTCACCGTGATTGTGGCTGGACATCCCAGCGGCCCTGTTTTTGAGCTCAGCCATCCGTGGGTTAATATAGACCATGGACCAGATTGGAAGGTCCTCTTCCACCACGGCTTCGATGATGGTCTGTAGCCTCTGCGGTGTGGAGCAGGCCAGGGCCATCACGGCCAGGTCTTCCAGGGGTTGAACGCCCAGGGTCACCTCGGTGATGATCCCGGTAATGCCCTCGGCGTCTGCCACTAAATCTAGTTCTTCACCGTGAAGGTTGCGGACTTCACCCGATGGAAGCACGACCCGGACCGAAACCACGTTCTCGCTGAAGAATCCGTACTCATAGCTTCCGATACCGGCGCCGCCCTGGGCCAACCAACCACCGGCAGTTGATGCCGGGTAACTGGTGGGGTAGAGCCGGAGGGTCAGGCCCTGAGCCATCAGGGCTGTATCAAGCCTTTCCCAGGTGATCCCTGGTTGAACCGTAACGGTAAGATTGTCCTGATCAACCTTAACAATGTCGCGCATCCGTGAGAAACTTAGTACCAGGCCCTGTTTGACCGGTACGGCCCCACCGTATCCCGACGATCCCTTACCCCGTGGAGTCACCGGAATCTCTTGCTTATTGGCCCACCTGACGATCTCAATAACCTCGTCTTCGCTTTCAGGCAGCGCCACCGCATCGGGTGTGGTGTTTCCGACCAGCGGCTTCACCAGGCTGGGAATGGCCGCGACGTCGTGGCCGTAGAGCTTCCGTTCCAAGCCGTCGAATGTAACCCGGTTTCCTAAAGTTCGCTCAAGAAAACGTTGCTGAAGAACAGTGAATCCCATCAGTACCTCCTTCTCCCCGTTAGAAACTGTGTGAGGACTTTCACAACCCAGAACCCTCGCCATCCAAGTGTATCTCTCAACCGTTATCAAACATTATAACATATTCTGAGCAAACCTTCAGTATTTACGAAGAAATGAGCGCTGCAATATTTGGCACCCCTGCGCCTCAGGGATTGAGGGCATATCCAGTAGGAAAACCGCCTACGATGAAGAAGGTGAAAGTCAGCGAGAGATGAGGGGGAACCAGCGGTGTCGGATTGGCTTCTTCTTGCGATAAAGGGAGTGGGCATAGGTCTAAGCATAATTGTTCCGGGAATGAGCGGGGGAACTGCCGCTGTCATTCTCGGCATCTACCAGGACCTGGTTGAGGCGATCATACGAATCAGACTCCAGGTACTAATTCCGGTGGGGATCGGGGCGGCTGCAGGACTCATGGGGGGCGCCCAGGTCGTTGAGTTTCTCTTTGTCACCTACCCGTTTATATTGAGCTCATTCCTGATCGGGCTGGTTGTTGCCTCTGGCAGGCAGCTGTTGGGCTCTGTTGGCCGGTGGCGGGCCCGCCAAGTTGTCGCCGGTCTGGTGGGCCTGGGCGCCGCTCTCCTGCTGTCGGTTCCAATCTGGGGGCAGCAGGCAGATGTGATTCTCACCCTGCCGAAACTGGTCATGGGCGGGCTTCTCTCCAGCGCGGCGATGATTATCCCTGGCATCAGCGGGGCCAGCGTTCTGATTGTATTAGGTCAGTACCGGGTGGTCCTTGAGGCCGTCAATGATTTCAGAGTTGTGCCCCTGGCGGTCTTCGGGGCCGGGGTGTTGGTGGGTCTGGCGGTGTTCTCTCGTCTGATAGCCTATCTATTGCGTGAATTCCCAGGGGCAACGGCAGCCCTCTTGGGCGGGCTGATCCTTGGGTCCATCCGGGCCCTCTGGCCGCAGCACGTTGGTTTACCGGAGGTCATCGCCTTTGCCGCTGGTCTGGCCATAGTGGAGTTTCTTGAGCTACTTGCAGGCACTAAAGGGGGACAAATGAACGATGTCTAATGAAATCCTGTTTTATGGGGGCAAGATTGTGACGCTGGATCCCGCAAACCCCATCGCCGAGGCTGTTCTGATCAAAGGCAACAGGATCGCCGGGGTTGGCGCTTCAAGCGACCTGAGGGGACAGGCGGTGGCGTCGGCAAGGCTTATGGACCTTGAGGGCCAGATGATGATACCTGGTATCGTGGATTCCCACAACCACCTTCCAACCGCCGGGAAGATGATGAAGGATGGGGTCCTGCTCTTTGACGCCTTCTCCATTGATGACGTCAAGCGGAAGGTTGGGGAGAAGGCCAAGGCCCTGGCGCCGGGCGCGTGGCTTGTGGGCGGCGGTTGGATTGAGAGCTCTTTTAGCGACAAGCGGCTACCCAACCGGTGGGACCTGGATGAGGTAGCACCTGATAACCCCGTTGTCCTCTACCGCCTCTTTGGCATGGTTGTCGCAAACTCCAAGGCCCTTGAGGCCGCTGGTATCGATGCCTCCAGCCCCGACCCGGAGAAGGGCCAGGTCGACAGGGACCCCGAGACGAAGGAACCCACCGGCATCCTGCGGGACTGGGCCGTCAACGCTGTTCGCAGCGTCATCCCTGAGGAGGAGGGCGGGCTGGAGGACCAGATGGAGGCCATTCTTCATTCCGGCCGGGAGTACTTGAAGTATGGGATCACCTCGGTGATTGACCCTGGGGTCGGTCCCGAGACAATGCGGGCCTATCACTGGCTCTACAGGAAGGGCCAGCTACCCCTGAGGGTCCACATGATGCCCGTCTGGCACGGTCTCTTCTATCACGACGGGGCCGACCTGACGGAGCGCCTTGACCATCTGGGGCTCTGCTCGGGCTTCGGCGATGAGTGGCTCAGGGTTGGCGCCCTGAAGATGGCCATCGACGGTGGTCTGGGGTCTCAGACAGCGATGCTCAATGAGGCCTACCTTGACCCCGGGAAGGCCCGGGAGGTTATCCGCCTGGATCTGGAGAGGCTTAAGGACTACATGTATGAGGGTCTGAGCCGCGGTTGGTCCATCGGGATCCACTGCTGCGGCGGCAGGGCCCAGGATCTGGCCATGGATGCCTTCGCCGGGGCGATGAAGCGGCTCCCCAAGAGAGACTTCCCTGAGTTCCGGAATAACATCATTCACGGCTACTTCCCCAGCGGCAAGGCGCTGGACATGATGAAGGAGCTGGGCGTATCAGTCAGCCTGCAGCCGACCTTTACCTATGTGGAGGGTGACATCTATCCAGACGACCTGCCCATGGAGAGCCTGGAGGGTTTTAAGCCCGTCAAGTCCTACCGCCAGCACGGGATAGTTGTTGCCGCCAATTCTGACATGACCAGCTCTCACTACAATCCCTTCTGGGGCATCTACGCGGCCTTAACCCGTAAGACCAGGACCGGCCTGCAGTTGGGTACGGCCGAGGTCCTGGACCGCACCTCAACCCTGGAGATGTTCACGGTGGCTGGCGCCTATCTCTCCTTTGAGGAGAATATCAAGGGCCGGCTGATACCCGGCTACCTGGCGGATCTGGCGGTGGTGGACACCGACCTCTTAGAGGCAGACCCCGAGGATATCCTCGAGGCCAAGGTTACTATGACCATTCTTGATGGGCAGATTGTCTTTGAGCGGTAGTTAGCATAAACTGGAATCGGAGGTGGTTGGCATGAAAAGGGCAGGAGTGGCTCTTGGCTGTCTACTGTGCCTGCTGTTAATCGTCCTCGTTTCCAGAGGCTATCGGGGCAAGGAAGTCGACCTGACCCCGGTTGCTGTCCCTGAGGAGACTGCCAGGGCCCTGCAGATGTCGAAATGCAACTACGGGAGCTTTGAGATTGAGTACGCATCGGAGATTGGTGAGGGCTATCTAATCTGGTATTCCTATGAGCTTGAGGGCAGGAAGCACTACATGGCGACCCGTAGTTCTGGCCAGCATTTCTTTGATACCCAGAACGCAGCGCTTGATTACGCGTCTTCGCACTTCAGCATTGTCCATAGTGTAGACGCTAGATCAATACCTCCATATAGTAGGGGCCGCGCTATCTTCGGGTTTGTCTATGCTGATGGCGTTGACAGGCTGCAGGTTGTGTCCAACGATGGGAGCTGGGTCATCAAGGTTTACGAAGGCAGGTTTGCCGGCATCCTGGAGGGCGGGGTCACCGATCTTACGACATTAAAGGGGCTAGATGAAAACGGGGATGTTGTATTCTCCTACCAGCCTCCGGATATTGGTGGTGACGGGCAGAAGACAGTATTGGGTGCTGAAACAGTCCAGGGGCGGATTATCAAGGGGCTAATGGTTGCCATCGCCCTTGCCTTGGCCTATATTTCAGTTAAGACCATCACCCGCCCCAAGGGCGCGGCAGAAGCCCAGTGCTTAAGCTGTAGACACGCTTTGCCCTATGAGGGACACCTCTCGACGGTTAACTCTGTCACCTGTAGACAAGGTATTGACGTCAATAAGCTGCCTGTCAGCCAGCGGTGTGACTTCTACGAAGCAAGGGACACTGGCCATTAATAAGGCACAGCCAGAAGAGAACATCTTCAGATTATACAAGGCCTTCTCGAGGTGAGATTATGTTTGATTTAGACAAGATCAATGCTGGCGACAAGAAGGAGTTTTACAAGATCCTCCTGGAGCAGGTTGATGCCCTACTCTTCGAGGAGCGGGATTGGTTGGCCAACCTGGCCAATGTGGCGGCCCTGCTCTTCAACTCGATGGATAGGGTCAACTGGGCCGGTTTCTATCTCTACCGTGACCAACAGCTGATCCTGGGGCCCTTTCAGGGTAAGCCCGCCTGCATCAGGATTGAGATTGGCAGGGGGGTCTGTGGTGCCGCTGCTCAGCGGAAAGAGACAGTGATTGTCCCTGATGTGCATCAGTTCCCTGGCCACATCGCCTGTGACGCCGCCTCCCGGTCGGAGGTTGTGGTCCCCATGACCCTGTCCGACGGGCGCCTTCTCGGGGTACTGGACATCGACAGCCCTGTTAAAGATCGATTTGACAATTTTGACGGCAGGTGTCTGGAAGAATTGGTGGCCGCCGTTGTCAATGGCACGAATTGGCCGGCGGCCTGGTAGGAAGGAGTGCGGTTTACTGGTTAGCAGAAAGACAAGATGCGCCCGGGTTGGTGGGCGCATCTCAGATCTGGTCAAGGCTTGGTAGATGAGACTAGCAGGCGTATGACCGATCGCTCTTGATGGAGAAACTGCCTCCGAAGACAGAGTTAACGTAGTCAATCTTGCAGCCATCGAGGTGCTTGGAGGTGCGGTTGTCCATTATGATGTTAAGGCCGTTGGCCTCAACTTCAATGTCATCGTCGTCCTTTGACTCTTCCAGAGCCATCCCATACTGGGGACCGCCTCAGCCAACACCAGCCACATAGACCCGTATATAGTTAATGGTCTCGCCCTTCTCAGTGCTGTTGGCGATGACCTCGGCGAACTTCTCCTTGGCGGTGTCGGTAACAGTAAGCTTCAAGCTGGTACCTCCTCTCATCCAGTTGATCTTCGTGGAGATGGCAGCGCAGCGGCACTCAGGCGCCAGTCTCCCGTTTCAAGAGTATACCCCATAGGGTATCAAGCCCTTCTCAATACTACCACTGGATGAGAGGCTTGTAAAGCATTGGCCTTGTGGATTACTCCCAGGTTTCGCCCTTATACAGTTCACTGACGGGAAGCTTCTCCTTGGGCTCGCCGCCTTCAGCAGCATGCCCCAGGGCTAACATCACCACTGTGCGGCAGTCGTCGGGTAGTCCGAGCAGTTCCGGTATCTTCTCTCTGTCCCAGATCCCGAGCCAGATTGTGCCGATGCCCTTTTCCAAGGCGGCGGTCTCCATTTGGGTCATGGCTATGTAAACATCAGCCAGGGCGCCGTAGCTTTCTTTATTTGTTGCCACACCCACGATAAGGGCCCCTGCCTCTTGTACAAAGGGCTGCATCTTGGCCTCGGCGGCAAACGCCCTGATGTGATCGCTGTCCTTTAAGAGCACAAAGCGGCGGGCCTGTTTATTTGAGGCGGTGGCGGCCCAGCGGCCTGCCTCAAGGATGTAGTCCAAAACCTCTGAACTGATGGGCTCCCCAGTGAAGTTACGTACGCTGAAACGCTTTTTGAAGATCTCTAGTATCTGCATTGGTGTCTCCTCTCTTGAGTAGGTCGTTAGCTGATAGGGACTTCGTTCCGTCATCACTATGTGGACATCCTCAGCCCACACCTATATTCTTCCGACTTCCGGCTGTTAAGACCTGCTTTGAGGTGGTAACCAGAGGGTAATCCAACTGGTCCAGAGCAGGAAAAGCCAGTAAAGCTGTGGAACTCAGTGCCGTGTCAGTACCTCACCAGCACCGCGTCAGTGCCGTGTTGGGTAAGGCATCTGTTTTGAGGTAATCTATGACTTGAGCAAGTGATTGCATGGAGGTGTTGGTGAATGGTACCTGGGGAGCATAAGGGAGCTGGATCCGCGCCAGAAGAAGCCAAGAGGCGAGCCGAGGAGTTGACGGATTCTCTGCGCTACCACAACCACCGCTACTATGTTCTCAATCAGCCGGAGATAACCGACGCCGAATACGACAGCCTGTACCGGGAATTGGCCTCACTTGAGGCGCAATACCCTCAGTTGCAGAGGCCTGACTCCCCGACCCAGCGCATCGGCGCCGAACCCCTGGAGGGCTTTGAAACCGTGGCCCATCTGGCCCCGAAACTGAGCCTTGATAACGCTACCAGCGCAGAGGACCTCCAGTCCTTTCACCGTCGTGTTACAACCCGCTTGAAGGCCGAGGCCGACGCCGACGCTGAAAAGGCGGGGGCAGGGGTCGTCGACATCGCGCCCCGTTACGTTGCAGAGCTGAAGATCGACGGCTTGACGGTTGTTCTGCGCTACCGAAATGGGCTTTTGGAGACGGGGGCAACCCGAGGTGACGGCGTCATTGGTGAGGACATCGCCGTCAACCTGAGAACAATCAAGAGTATTCCGCTGCGACTCCGGTCCAGCGCTGACTTCACCATTCCCGCGCTGCTGGAGGTCAGGGGCGAGGCCTACATGCCAAAGGCGGCCTTTGCTCAGCTGAACCACCGGCGAGAGCAGGACGGAAAGGAGCCCTTTGCAAACCCCCGCAACGCGGCGGCGGGGTCCCTGCGCCAGCTTGACCCCCAGATCACCGCCAGGCGCCCCCTGGACTGTTTTGTCTATGAGATCTCTTTTATGGAGGGAGGGGCTGCAGCAGGCCCTGGTGCCGAGGAAGGCCGTTGGCAGCCCCAGACCCACAGTGAAGCCCTGGACGCCCTTGCAGCCTGGGGTTTCAAGCTGAACCCTGAGACAACCCGAGACCTGGATCTTTCGGGGGTGGCCTCTCTCTGCGCGCAGTGGGAAGAGGGACGCCACCAACTGGATTACGATATAGACGGGGTTGTCATCAAGGTCAACTCTCTTCAGCAACAGGAGCTCCTGGGGACCACGGCAAAGAGCCCCCGCTGGGCTGTCGCCTACAAGTTCCAGGCAGAGCAGGCCGTGACAAAGGTGTTGCGGATTGACGTCCAGGTTGGCCGCACCGGCGCCTTGACCCCGGTGGCGATTTTGGAGCCCGTCAGGGTGGCAGGGTCCACCGTTAGCAGGGCGTCTCTCCACAACGAGGACATATTGAGAGAGAAGGATGTGCGTGAGGGTGACGCCGTTGTAATCCACAAGGCCGGTGACATTATACCGGAGGTCATCAGGGTCATAAAGGAAGAGCGCGACGGGAGTGAGGAGCCCTTCCAGATGCCGGCGGCCTGTCCCATCTGCGGTTCGCCGGCCCGGCGCCAGGAGGGCGAGGCGGCAGTGAGGTGTACCGGGGGAACTGTCTGCCAAGCCCAGCAGGGCGAGGCCATCATCCACTTTGCCTCCAGGGCGGGGATGGACATAGAGGGCCTGGGTCCCTCAATTGTGTTCCAACTCCAGGAGGCGGGCCTCGTAGAGGACGCCGGAGACCTCTACAGCCTCACCGGCGCCGAGGGCCGCGAGAAACTGCTAGCCCTTGAGCGCATCGGTGAGAAGTCCGCTGCAAACCTGGCCGAGGCCATAGAGAAGAGCAAGGAGCAGCCCTTGCGGAAGCTTCTCCACGCCCTGGGGCCGCGGTTTGTCGGAGGGCGCATCTCCTCAATCCTGGCTCAGGAGTACGGATCCCTGGACGCCCTTATGGCCGCCAGTTCTGAGGAACTGGAGGCAGTTCCGGAGATAGGAGAGAAGATAGCTGCCAGCGTGGTTCAGTTCTTCCAGCACCCTCACACAAAAGAGGTGGTGCGAAAGCTGCGAGAGGCCGGTGTCAACTTCCAGGAAGACAGCCCAGCGGCGCGGCCCCGAGCCGACCTGGAGGGCAGGCGTTTTGTCTTCACCGGCACCCTGGAGAGGTTGACCCGCGGTGAGGCTAAGTCCCTGGTTGAGGAGCGTGGGGGCCGGGCTACGTCCAGTGTGAGCAAGAACACCGACTACGTGGTGGTGGGGGCTGACCCCGGCAGTAAGAGGGATAGAGCCCTGGAGCTGGGTGTCACCGTCTTGACTGAGGAGCAGTTTCTCACGTTGATGAGGGGTGAGTGACCCTTGACAAATTCCGAGACTCAACTGGGAACCATCCTTGTTATTGAGGATGAAGAGTCAATCAGGGAGGTCCTCAGCTACAACCTGCAGCAGGCCGGATTCTCTGTGATCCTGGCTGGCGATGGCGAAGAGGGCCTGAGTCTGGCCAGGTCAGGCAAGGCCGACCTGGTGGTGCTGGACCTGATGCTCCCC
>Ga0209643_1000546_pt1 | contig 62567 bp, 61 predicted proteins | sample AutmiccBRH37_all_FD_187383 | JGI IMG/M metagenome (GOLD analysis project Ga0209643, IMG submission 187383) | Deep subsurface microbial communities from Mt. Terri, Switzerland - Autotrophic microbial communities BRH/37_all (SPAdes) (version 2) | ecosystem: Environmental > Aquatic > Deep... | reverse complement strand
TCCCTTCGGCTTCCTTCAGACCTCACCGTTGCCAGTGACGCCCTTGCCTACGGGTTGTCTTCCCGCTGGTTAGGTGACGAGGGTTTCTTTCAACCCACCGGCTCAGCAGGCATGCTGGGCGAACAACAGAAGCCCCAGCGCAAAACTGGGGCTTTGGGGCGGCTTATCTCCAACAACCAACTAGCACTAGGGCTGAATGACTACGATCTCTACCGGGTCAGCCGAGACGGCGTTCTTGCTTGTAACAATGCCGGTGACCTTATAGGTTCCAACCGATATAGCAGCTCCGTCTGAGCCGACCTGCTCCCATTCAGCTGTAAAGACCGCCTCTTCCCCGGGCTGAAGGGTCTTGCTCTGAAGGGCCTGCATAAACATCATGCCGTCGCTCCAGCGCCACACGTCGCTACCTTCAGCAGTGATGACGAATTCCGTCTGCTGACTGGTGTTGAAGGTGAGCTCCACAGGGTCTGCGGCGATGTTCTTGACAGTCAGTATCAGTTGCACCGTCTCACCCAGGGCGTAATTAGCCTTATCGGTAGCAAGCACCACCTCGAGACTGTCAGAGGCCGTGTCACCCGCCTGGGGACCCTTATCTCCAAGGGTCATCTGATAGGCCAGGGCGCCACCTGATATGAGCACTGCTGCGATAACGGCGACTATGACTAACTTCTTCATTTTGTCCACCTCCTTTGTCTATTCAGACGGAGGCGTTTCAGAGAAAGTTCCCTGGTACCCTGATCTCACCCATATTACCCCTGGTCCATGGATATTACTCCTGCCGCCTATAGCTGACGGAGACCCAAGTAATGCCCGACATTTGCCCTGGCATTGACAACAGGCTCAATGAGGCCATCATAGGCCGTCAGCATGGTGGTGACACCGGGGCCGTGACCTGAGATAAAGGAGTCGGAGTGAACGACAACGCCGATTATGATGGCGCCCTTCTTATAGTGGCGCCCGAAATGGGAGGCGTGGTCAGTGATGGCCACAAAGTCCCCGAAACGTAGATCCTCGAGGCCGTGCTCCTTGAGCTCGTCCTTATCCTGGGTTGTGATGTCATAGTCTCCTCGTTCCGCCGAGGAAGCGCCAAGGCCTGAACCCATCAAGTGGCCCGGCACGATGGCAGCAACAGGAACCTTGATCCTATTGCCCGATTCTTCGATGTCCCAGGCCCGCAAGAGGTCAGGCGACACGTTCATCACCTTGATGTCGGGATGATCAAGTAACTCCATGCCCTGGCCGAAGGCGCGAATCTGAAGCTTGTCACCAACCACAAGCTGGTCAAGGGTCTCGTCGTTGAAGTGCACCATCACGTGCTCGATTCCGCCGTGCTTACCAATGACGGTGCCGGTGGCTCCCTTGGCCTCACCGGAGACAACCTTTGCCTCATTGCCAATGCAGGCCAGCACATTGTAGGCGGCATTCTCGTTATTGTCCTTGTTCTTGGTGCTGACGCCGGGCTCAATGTGGTCGCCGGCCCAACCGTAGACAGGATCCCCCACCTTGACATTGTAGGTGATGCCGCCGGTTGCGGGCCCAACGCGGGGAACACCGTCAAACCCGACCCTATAGGGACTGTACATCCTGGGTGGTGAAACCTGCCCCAGCACCGATACCATTGCCAGGGCCTTCTCGTTGAATCTCATCTTTAAATACCTCCTTCGCTGATAATCTCAGCGGATGATCCTATGAATAGGCCAGGGAGATCATGGCCCGCATGGCCTTGAAGGCGACGATGTAGTCGTCATTGCTGTATTCCACTGTGATGTGGTCCACCCGTTCTGCCCCGGGAATGAGCATGGCGCCGTCAGCCATGGCGGTATTGAAGAATGTCAGGCGGAACACATAGGGCGCCGGCAGGGTGAAGGGCTTGAGGCCGTCCAGGTGCTTCAGCGCCTGTTCAACCCCTTCAAAGATGGCTTCCCGGGCCTTGGCGGGCTGCAGGCACATGGCGGCATAGCGGCCCCTGGCCTCCTTGACTGCAACGCCGGCCACATCGGGCCCCAGGAGATCCTTGGCCTCTGCCACCACACTGCTGTCCCCAGCCACCAGGGCGATGGGAACATCGTACCAGCCTGCGATGAGGGCGTTCATCCCGGTCTCACCCATGTCAATTCCGTTGATATTAAGGTTGGCCACCGTTGACCCCGAATAGGTATGGTTGAGAACCCCAGGTGTCTGAGCCCGGGAGTGGTAGCCGATAAACAGGGCGGCGTCAAACTCCGGATCAATGCCCTCCATCATGCTCAGGGCCTTCGGTGACCCTGTGATTAGCAGAGCTTCTCGATGGAGCTCCTCTATTATAATGTTACGCATGGAGCCGTGAGAATCATTGACAACAACCTTGGTGGCTCCTACCTCAAGGGCAGCCTCTATGGCGGCGTTGACTTCGCCGGTCATAAGAGCCCTGGCCCGATCGTAGTCCTTTCCCTTGGATCCGCAGTGATCGCCGTGGACAACACCACTGATCCCTTCGATGTCGCAGCTGATGAATACCTTCACAGATTAACCCCCTAAACAGCCGCCCTGGTAAGGGCGAAGACCGTCCTTGTCTCTCCCACTGCTTCGCCTCGGGTGTTCTTGACAACGGGCCGATAGTGCTTCTCCAGGTCGTGTAAGTGCTTGTCTGTTAAAAGGTCCAACTTCCTCATGATCTCCAGGGCCACTGCCGCCGCGATCCGGCCGTTACCGTCTTCAGCCTTGACAGCGACGCCAAGCCCACTGGGGAGGTGTCCGACGCAGTAGACCCCCTGGGCCCCTGATTTTGCAACAACCTTGCCTTCGCCAGCCCTGATCAGGTCGGTGCAGGTACGGCCAGTACCCGCCACCATTTCGGGATGTGCCTGCATGGCTGAGACAATGGTCCTGACGGCCTCCTCATATCCCCCTGGGGCCTGTTCAGGAGCGGCCAGGCGCGCAAAGGCCAGGGCCATATTGCTTATGGGCAGGGCGTGAACTGGAACCCCGCAGCCATCAATGCCGATCTCCATCTTGTCTGCCGGGTAGGAGGTCAGGGCCTCCAGGCGCTCTAGAACCATCTGCTGAACTGGATGATCCCGGTCCAGGTACCCTTCGAGGTCAAAGCCCATCTTCTTCGAAACCGCTAGCATCCCGGCGTGTTTCCCTGAGCAGTTGCAGTGAACCTCCCAGGGCTGCTTTCCAGACTGGAAGAGATCACGAGCGCTTTCCTTGTGGATGGGGGGGTGAGTGCCACACTGCAGCGCCGGGCCAGCCACTCCAGCCTTCTCCAGGATACCGAGAACCGTCTCAACGTGAAAAGCCTCGGCGTTATGTGAAGCGCACATGACCGCGAGCTCGCTCTGGGTTAGCCCATACTCATTGGCGGCGCCGGTCATGACTACTGATAGGGCCTGGATGGGCTTGGCAGAGGACCGCATGAATGTAAACTTGGTGGGATCCCCAACCCAGGCCACAATCTGCCCTTCACTGTTGACGACTGCCGCGTCCCCCCTGTGGATTGTCTCAACAACATTCCCTCTCGTGACTTCTGCTATTACCGTTGACATCAGGTCGCATCTCCTCCTGCGTTGCCTTGTACTGAGTTGTGGAATCATCAGCGTTACCGTCTCTTGCCCACCAATCTCAAAACCCTCTCGACTGGTAGGGCATGACGAGTATTACCGTCACGCCCAACGACGGTTTCCGCTGTAAAGAGCGCGTTGAGGACCGCCTCCTCCGTTGCCTCTACTGTGGCCTGAAACATGAAATCAAAGACTACTGAGCCCTGGCGGCCAGTCTCTGGAAGGGCCTGGAGTTGCCTGGTCCCGCTGTCGGACTCAGTCCTGTTCTCCGTTGTAAAGGCCAGGACGAAATCACCGCTTCCGTGGCCGGCAATGGAGCCAGTCCTGGCCAGGCCGTAGGCTGCCCGCCGGGCCACCCGGCCCAACTGGCGTGAGGTCAGCGGGGCGCTGGTGGTGAGGACCACCATGACGGACCCCTTCTCAGGCTCTGACCCTGCTGCTAACTGCTGGTCCCTTTCCTTGAGCAGGCGCCCCACAGGCACACCGCTGACAAGAAGCTGCTCAGGGCGGCCATAGTTTGCAAGGACCAGACAGCCAAGGACATAGCCCCCGACAGCTTCAGGCAGCCAGCGCGAGGCAGTCCCGATACCGCCCTTGAAGCCGAAACAGGACATCCCTGTGCCTGCCCCCACCGCCCCCTCAGCAACGGCGCCCCCCGAGGCCACTGCAATGGCCTCGAAGACGTGAGCCCTTGCCACGTGGCGCCCCTGAATGTCATTGAGGAATCCATCATTGCACTCCCCCACCACAGGGTTGACGGTGCCAGTGGTGATGCCAATTTCCGGGTTCAAGCCCAGCATGTGTTCGATCAAGGCGTCTGCCACAATGCCGACATTAAGGGTGTTTGTGAGGGCAATGAGTGTCTCCAGCTGACCAAGTTCATCAACCTGGGGAAGGCCAATAGACTTCCCAAAGCCGTTAATGACATGGGCCGATGCCACCAGCTTGCGATCAAACCAGTCTTCACCAGGAGGCAGGACAACGGTAACCCCCGTCCGGATGGGCCCTTTGCCGGGCACCAACTTGCCCTGGCCCTTGATCAGGGTCTTGTGGCCGACCCTCACCCCGGGAACATCGGTAATGGCGTTATGTCTACCAGTAGGTAGGTTGCCAATAACAATCCCAAGCTCGCGAGGTCGCCTTCTCACCGCCTTCACCCCTGCTCGCTGGCGGCGGCTTCCACCAGCATCTCAAAGGGAACCAGGTAGACCCGGTCAAGGCCCCACATCCTCTCGGGGTGCCACTGAAGGCCCAGCACAAAGCGGTGCTCCGAACCCTCCAGGGCCTCAATCACCCCATCCTCCGACTCTGCGGTGGCATGGAACCCCTTACCCAGGTCCATTACGGCCTGGTGATGAAAGCTGTTGACCCTCAGGTCGGTCCTTCCCAGCCGTGTTGCCAGGCGGCTGCCAGCCTGCAGGGTAACCCAGTGGCTGGGATACTGCGGACCCGCCTCCTGCCTGTGCTTCAGGGAGCCTGATATCTGGGATTTAATGTCTTGATAGATGGAACCGCCGGCGGCAATGTTGAGAAGCTGAATCCCGCGGCAGATACCCAATAGAGGGATGTCTGCCTGGAGGGCCATTTTAGCCAGCAGAACCTCAAAGGCATCCCGGAGTGGGTCCATGGCACCCATCTCTGGCAGCGGTTCTTCCCCGAAATAGACAGGATCCACGTCAGGACCGCCGGTAACCATAATACCGTCGACCAGAGCAAGCATCTGGTTAACAGCGGCCTCGTCTCTGGTATAGGGCAGAATCAGCGGTAGTCCCCCCGCCTCCCAAATAGACCTCTCGTAGCTTCGATAGAGAAAATACTGGTCAGTATCTTTCTCGGTATGGGAAGGAGTCAGGCCGATCACAGGGCGTTGTTTCATTGCTTCTTCATTCCTCTCTGGAAATTCTCTGAATAGGCAAACAGGCCAGGGGCGCCACCGGTGTGAAGAAAGACCACGGTTTCATCGCCGGCAAAGCCGCCCTGTCTCACCAGGTCAATAAGGCCTGCCATTGCCTTGCCTGTGTAGACGGGGTCCAGAAGAATGCCTTCGGTCCTGGCCAGCAGCTCGATGGCTTCAATGCCAGCGGCGGTGGCCACTCCATAGCCGGGGCCAGCGTATTCCGGGTGCAGATTGATGGCCGTCTCAACGCCTCTCATCTGCTCATCGCTGGCTTCAGCGCCTGTCAGCAGCTGGTATCCCTCAGCCACTACCCCCTCTATAAGGCCCTTCATGTAATCCGGTTCTCTGGGGGACACCATGATCCCGTGGATATCTATGCTAGTGTTAAGAAGGACGCTTCCCAACAGGAGGCCGCCCTGAGTGCCTCCAGACCCGGTGGCCACTATCAGATGGTCAATACTGATATGCCCAAGGTTGGCCTGCTGGACAAGCTCCATCATGGCTTCAACGTATCCCAATGAGCCCACAGCTGTTGACCCGCCCAGGGGGATGATGTAAGGCCTCCGGCCCTCCTCCTCCAGGCGCTTGGCCTGCGCCACCAGGACCGCGTCAGTCTCTTCTTTTCCTTCTACAGAGGTAAACACTAGTTCTGCCCCGAGCAGGGTGTCAATGAGCAGGTTTGCCTGGTAATGGGGGGGCTCCTCCCCCGTCAGCACCAAGACTACCTTCAACCCGTACTTGGCTCCCATCGCTGCCGTCATGCGGCAGTGGTTCGATTGTGGACCCCCAACGGTTATCAGGGCGTCACAGCCCCGCTGAAGGGCATCACCGACAAGATATGCCAGCTTCCGGGCCTTATTGCCTCCCAGGGCAAGGCCGGTGTTGTCATCCCTTTTTATGTACAGCTTGGGACCGCCTAGTCTCTTTGTGAGCCGTTCCATCTCTTCCAGGGGGGTGGGTAAGTAAGCCGCTGGCACACGGGGAAATCGTCCTAGTTGCACCGGTAACTACCTCCTCATAGACTGCGTATATACCCTGGGAACCCTGGCGCTGATCTGGGCCACCACCTCATAGTTAATGGTATCCCTGTGAGACGCCAGTTCCTCAGCGGTGATCTCCTCTTTACCCTGCCGCCCTAACAGCACGACCTGGTCGCCAACGGAGACACCTCCAGCGTCAGTAATATCAACGGTGAACTGGTCCATGCACACCCGCCCCACCACCGGACACCTCTGCCCATTGATTAACACCGAGGCCCTGGAAGATAGGGCCCTGGAGTAACCGTCGGCATACCCTACTGGGATTGTGGCAATGACACTTTCTCGTTCCGTAACAAAGGTTGAACCATAGCCTATCCGTGACCCCGCCCGCATCGCTTTAACATGAGAGACCCGGGCCTTCCACGTGGCCACGGGCACCAGCGAGATCCTCCGGTTCACTTGGTTGGATGGATACAGGCCGTAGAGGATGATACCAGGCCGAACCATATCATAGGCATATTCCGGCAGGTCAAGAAGGGTGGCGCTGTTAGCGAGATGACGAAGCTTGAAGGTGATCCCGTCCTCCTCAAGGTGGGAAATGAAACTGGCAAAGAGCTCGCCCTGGCGGCGTGAATAGGCCTTGTCTGCCTCATCGGCGGTGGCCATATGTGAATAAACACCCTCCAGGTCGATACCTGGGGTGCCCTTTATGGCAATCGCCTCTTCCAGGCCCACTGGTGAAGGCGGTACACCCAGCCGGCCCATGCCGGTATCTACCTTGAGGTGGGCCCGGGCCAATGTCTTCATCTCCAGGGCCTTCTCACCCAGGGCCTTTGCTTCTTCACTACTATAGATGGTATGGGTGATATTGTGGGTGAGGGATATCCCGTAGTCCTCAGGGGGGATCCATCCCAGAACCAGGATGTCAGCGTCAATGCCAGCCCTTCGGAGTTGGAGGGCCTCGGTGAGAACAGCCACCCCCAAATAGGTGGCTCCAGCGCGCAGAAGGGTTCTGGCTGACTCAAGGGCGCCGTGGCCGTAAGCGTTGGCCTTTACCACCGCCATCATGCGACAACCTGGTGGCAGGGCCCTCTGAAGGTTCCTGGCGTTGGCGTCAAGGACCGAAAGGTCAACCTCTAACCAGGTTGGCCTTGGGGCCAGCGGATTGCCGTTAGCGGGGTCCTCGGGCTGAGAGGACTGGTCGTCGCTGAGGTTCATAGAAACGCCCCTCCTGTAGTGAACAGACTTACTTCGTGCCTCTAACTTTCGCCACTGAAGCGATAAATCCTCCCTTACTATGGGCCTTCCAGCATGGACTCAATTAGCGGCAGGAGCTCTGATAGGGTTGCGTCCCCAATGATGGTGATCTCGATATCTCCCTGTATCCACTGGGCTGCCGTGAAGGCGTCGCCCTGGAGGACACCAATCTCCTGGCCCGCAACAGTCATAATCTCCTTTTCGGGTAACTGCTGCGCGTCACTGGGCCTGCTCTCGGTGATGGAGAAAGCCCGGGCTTCACTTGTGTAGTGCAGAACAATGGCGGCTTCACTCTCTTGGCCAATTCTATTGATTGATTCAAGGCCAAAGCCCTCAGGTAGGACCGTGGGGATCACTAGCTGGAAATCAACTGACGCTTGGGCCTCCTCAATGTCGATCTCCTCCAGCTCAAAATAGCTGCTCCGCACAGTGGCATCAGGGGGAGGTGCAAAAGTGAAGAGGCTGTCGTCAAGGCCCACGTTGGTCTCTGTCCCCTGGTAAATCACCTTTGATACCATGTTGCCGTTGCGGTCATAGCCTGTTACCTGAAGGGGTAGCCAGGTTTCAGCGCTGACCAAGATCCTCTCCCTGACTACTAGAGACTGCTGTTCCTGTAAGGGAAGGTCAAAGCTGATAATGTACCCCTGGGTACCATCGGGTAGCTTTGTTTCGGTGACCTCGATGCCTCCATCTCCCTCTATTCCCTCAAGGGCATCTATAGTGCCAACGATGGAACCATCCCTATCCAGCTCTGCCATTTCGGAAGATGCGTCTTCAAAGACAATAACCTCGTTGTCCTGCGGGTTATAAAACCAAAGGGTACTGCCGTTGTAAACCGTGGTCTGACCCTCAATGAGTTGCGGAGAGGTTATGGTAATCCGGTGCATGTTGGGGCGTTTGAAGTGTTGAGTGACCTCAATCCTGTCCTCGATTGAGCCCAGGTATGTAACAATGATAACCTGCCCCCTGTAATCCTCCACCTGGGCAAAGGCCGACTTGACGTTGCCAAGGATCTCCTCTTCAAGGGGTACCCCACAGCCGCCAAGAGACAATGTAATTAAGGCCGTGATGGCCACTATTGCCATCAGTACTCTTCTCTTCACAGTTACACCTCAAATCGTTCCTGGGTAAGCCGGTTTAGGGCCCGGGTAATGGTATCAGCTAGTTCATGGGCCAAGAGCCCCCGGCAACCCTTCTCTTCGCGCCAGATGTCTCCGGCGAGCCCATGAGCATAGACTGCCCCGATAGCCGCATCCGTAGGGGTGGCCCCTTGGGCAATCAGTCCGCATATGACTCCAGAGAGTACGTCACCGGATCCGGCTGTCGCCAGCACGGAATTCCCTGAAGTATTAATGAAATAACTCCCGTTGGCCAGGGCTACTACAGTGGGGGCGCCCTTAAGGACAACGATACACTGCCAATCCTGGGCGGCACTAAGGGCGACCTCAATCCTGTTGTTGTCAACCTCAGCCGCCGACAGGTTCAATAGCCGACCCATCTCTCCTGGGTGGGGCGTCACAATCAGCTCGCTTGAGATAGAGTTGAAGGTTGCCGCAACCTGATCCTGGTTCCGGGCGACAGCATTAAGGCCGTCGGCATCAAGCACAATCGGGCAACTGACCGTGGCCAAGATCCTTGGAACAGCCTGGCTCAGGCTCATTCCCCGCCCCAGGCCTGGGCCCAGGGCCAACACGGATACAGTGTTATCTGATAGAAACTTGAGGATCTCATCGGCGGATCCGAGCCCCAGGCAGCCGCTGGCATCCCCCTCAAGGAGCACGCCAATGGCCTCAAGGGCCAGTGCGTCGACCACAGGGCCAAGGCCTTCCGGCACTCCCAGGTAGACCAGGCCCGCGCCGGTCCGAAGGGCAGAGATAGCGGTCAGGGCTGGGGCTCCAGACATTCCCTCGCTACCACCGACGATGAGCACCCTCCCAAAGGTTCCCTTGTGGCCCTGACTGGGCCTCTTGGGAATAGAGGACGCCGCTACCCTGGCAGTTATCAGCTGGCCCTTCAGCCCAGTCGCCTCAAGCTGCTCAGGCAGAAGAGATATTCCCTTCAGAACAAGCTCACCAACATGGCCCGCCTCAGGGTGAAGAAAGAGCCCTCTTTTGGCAAGCCCCAAGATGAAGGTGATGTCAGCTGACACCGCCTTGCCCCAGACTTGGCCGCTTGTTCCGTCAATGCCAGAGGGGATATCCACCGCAACAATGAGGGGAGAAAACGCCCCTTTGATCGCTGAAGTAGATGGGAGCCCGAGCTGTTCTGCGTCCCCTGCTTCATTGATAAGGTCAATGCCAGCCGCTACATCTCCCCGGACAGTTCCGGTAATACCGGTACCTAAGAGGGCGTCAATCACTACATCAGCCTGGCCAAGGGCGATCTGTATTCCACCACGATTGTGATCGCTAAAAACCTGGACGTCAACTGAGGATAGCTCAAGGATGCGCAGATTGGTCAGGGCGTGGCCCTGGACTCTGTCTCTGCTGCCGAAGATTACAACCTGAACTGGAAATCCGCGACTATGCAGATGGCGCGCAATGACAAATCCATCACCGCCGTTGTTGCCTGTGCCTGCCATCACCACGGTCTTGAAGCAATGGCCATCAAAGGCCGCTATTAGGTGTGAGGCAATGGCCGCTCCAGCGTTTTCCATCAGAACCGCACCGCTCAGCCCCCAGTATTCCTGGGCGGTCTTGTCAATACTCTGCATCTCTTTGCTTGTCACAACCCAGTTGAGGAAGCTGAGCTCATTCATGATGTCCACTACACTCCCCCACCGCCACCACAAAGGCAACAGCGTTCTCGTTGGTGTGAGACAGGCTGAGGTGAAATCCCTCAACACGTTGTCTGGCCGCCTCTTCAGCAAAATGTCCCTTTATATCAATGACGGGTTGGCCCGAGGGCAAGGCGCGGACTGCAATGTCGCGCCAACTCCCCTTGCGGAAGCCGATTCCCAGGGCCTTGACCACCGCCTCCTTGGCCGCATAGCGCGCCGCCAATCGGCACATTCTCGCCCTACCCCTGGCCGCCAGAGCGTAACTCTGCTCTTCTTTCGTGTACACTCGATCCAGGAAGGACTGGCCCCACCTCCTGTAGAGGTGCTGTATCCGCTCTACTTCCACAATGTCGGTTCCTATTCCTCTCACAAATGTCGCCTTCAAGATACCCACCCCTGCAGGTAATGATTGCCACTAACCGCTACCATTTTAGCATAGCGAGGTTCTGCCAACAAGAAAATGACCCTCGCCCCGCCTCACCAAAGACTTAGAGGGGCCGGCAACCGCCCCCCTAAGTATAGTGCGGGTATAGTTTTGTAGACCCTTCATCAACCCTTGCTCTAAAAGCCAGTTTCATACTCCTCAGCGCATCCCCTGGCTGCAACCGATGTCATGGCTACTCAACGGTTACACTCTTAGCCAGGTTGCGCGGCTTATCAATGGGGCAATTCCTTTCCACCGCCGCGTAGTAGGCCAGTAGCTGCAGGGGCACGGCGGCCACAACCGGCGCCAGGAGGGGGCTGGTATCCGGAAGCCTGGTCTGGAAGTCCATGTGGTCACTGGCATCGCCGATACCCTCCAATGTAACACCCCAGATACGACCCCCTCGGGCCCTGACCTCCTCAATGTTACTGATTGTCTTCTGACTGATCTCTTTCTGGGTAATCAGGGCAACAACGGGAACATCCTGCTCAATCAGGGCCAGGGTCCCGTGCTTTAGCTCCCCTGCCGGGTAGGCCTCAGCGTGAATGTATGATATCTCCTTAAGCTTCAACTGCCCCTCCATGGCGGCGGCGTAGTCCAGACCGCGGCCTATGAAGAAGATGTCGTCCCACCTGGCAAACTCCCGGGCAATGGCCCTGACTTCCTCCACGCTCTTCAGGGCCATCTCTACCTTCTGGGGCAGTGCCCGCAGCTCCTGAACCAGAGCGGTCATCTCTCCAGGTTTCAGGACACCGGTGAGCTCTCCTAACCTCAAAACCAGCAGGGACAGGGCAGCAATCTGGGTGGTGTAGGCCTTGGTAGAGGCCACTGCAATCTCAGGCCCAGCCTTGGTGTAGATGACCTCATCAGCCTCACGGGCGATTGTGCTAGCCTTGACATTACAGATGGCAACGGTGCGAGCGCCCTCTCTCTTACCTGCCCTCAAGGCAGCCAGAGTATCAGCGGTTTCCCCTGACTGACTGACAACGATAAGCAGGGTGTTCTGGTCCATTGGCCGGTGGTGATATCTGAATTCTGATGCTACCTGGGCCTCACAGGCGAGGTTCAGCAACTTCTCAACCATGTACTTTCCGACAATGCCGGCATGAAAGGCGGTGCCACAGGCAATCAACGCGACCCTGTCTATGGATCTAGCTTCCTCTGGAGTGAGGCTGATCTCATCCAAAACAACCCCGCTGCCGTCAGCGGCAAGCCGTTGGGCAAGGGTGTCCCGAAGCGCCTTGGGCTGCTCAAAGATCTCCTTAAGCATGAAGTGATCAAACCCGCCCTTTTCGGCGCTCTCGGCATCCCAATCAATATGGATGGGATCGCGACGGACCGGTTCACCAGCGGCGGTGGTGATGGCCACAGCGGTTTGCGTGATTACCGCCATCTCCCCGTCCTCCAGGATCTGAATTGTGCGTGTGTGTTCAAGGATGGCGGGAATATCCGAGGCCAGGTAATTCTCGGTTTCCCCCAACCCCACGATGAGGGGGCTGTCCTGGCGAGCGGCCACTATCTTGCCGGGCTCGCTCCTGGACACGACGGCCAGGGCATAAGACCCATCAAGCTTGCTGACGGCGGCACGCACTGCCTGCTCCAGGTCCTTGCCGTCTCTTGTGAAGTGCTCGACGAGGTGAGCTATCACCTCTGTGTCTGTCTCCGAGTCAAACTCGTGGCCCTGTTGGCCAAGCCAGTTCTTGAGCTCCAGGTAATTCTCGATGATACCGTTGTGGACCAGTGTTATGTTACCGCTGCAGTCGGTGTGGGGATGAGAGTTGTAGTCGGTAACCCCCCCATGGGTGGCCCACCGGACATGGCCAATACCCTGGATACCCTCGGGCCGTTTTCCTCTTAGTTTCTCCTCAAGGACTGATAGCTTTCCCGTAGTCTTCTCTATAAAACTGCTGTCTGGCGACTGGACTACCACCCCAGCGGAGTCGTATCCGCGGTACTCCAGCTTGCGCAAACCATTGATCAGGATTGGCAGGATATCCTGCGTACCAACGTATCCAACAATACCACACACAGGGCATGACCTCCTGAAGACTATTATCTGTCAGTTCCGTCTGAAATTTCGTTGCAGTAGTGATGAGTTTCGCAGTTGGTGCCGTTAAGGGCACCTGTGTGGGGGGCAAGCGGAAAGACGATGTGAAGACACGCGCAGTCGTGAAGTCTTGGTCTGCATGGTCCCAGCTCTGTCCTGGAGGTCGCCCTCCAGATTTACACAGGACCTTCGATGGCAGTTCACCGCGGAGGCATCCGCCGACTAACTTCGATAAAACCCCCGTCCTCGTCAACTCACCCTTCCGGTGAGTTCAGGCGCTTGACATTTTAACCGCCTTCCTGCTTCATGCCGCCCCTATATACCTATGCCTCTATCACACCGGCGTGCACCCCCCTCGACTTACCAACTCCCTGTTTTGATAAGCCCTCGGCCCCTCCTCCGACCTCTTCGTCCGATCCTCTTCGACCGGGACAGGGGCCTATCTGGGCCCGAAGTTTGCCTTGATATATGCAACCAGTCTCTGGGCCAGGGCCTTAATCAAACTATCATCATCACCCTCCAGCATAACACGAATAACCGGTTGAGTGCCAGAGGGGCGAACCAATAGTCTGCCCTGGCCGCCAAGCTCAGTCTCGACGGCCTCAATCTCGCTGATAACTCCGGGATCCGAGAGAACCGTCTCCTTGCTTGCCGCATCGACACTGGTATTAATCAGAACCTGGGGTACTGGGATCATGGCCTCCCGAACAGTAGATATGGTTCCGCCTTTCTCGGCCAGCAACCCAAGGAGGAAGGCCGCCGTCAGGAGGCCATCACCGGTTGTTCCATGCCGCAGGAAGATTATGTGTCCTGACTGCTCTCCGCCGAGGGTGATGCCCTCAGCCCGCATTGTCTCCAGGACATAGCGGTCACCCACCTTACAGCGCACAAGCTGCCCACCAATGTCGTTAATGGCGCGCTCCAGGCCCAGGTTGCTCATGACCGTCGCCACCACCGACTGCCGGGGTAGATCGCCCCGGGCCGCCAGCCCTCTGGCGCAGAAGGCCATCAGATGGTCGCCGTCGAGGATCCCGCCGTTGTCATCGACCACGATCAGGCGATCGGCATCACCGTCAAAGGCGATACCCAGATCCGCTCCCAGTTTCCGCACTGCCTCAGCCAGGAAATCCGGGTGAGTGGATCCACTATTAACATTAATGTTAATGCCATTGGGCCTGTTATTTACGACTGAAACCTCCGCGCCAAGGGATGTGAAGAGGGCTGGTGCAATGTCGCTAGCCGCCCCATTGGCGCAGTCAACTACCACCTTTATGCCACCAAGTTTAGAGGGGACAATATCTCGGATGTAGTCTACATAATGCCCTACAAGGGCCTCCTGATTAATGATGACGCCAACGGCGCTGCCGTCGGGCCTTTCGGCCTTGATTGTGACGTCTTTACCGTTGCTAGCGCTCTCGCCCTTCATCCCCAGGGCTGCCACGGTGGCCTCGATCTCGTCTTCGGAATCATCGCTGAGCTTATAGCCTTCACCGGTAAAGAACTTGATCCCGTTGTCCTCTGGGGGATTGTGGGAAGCGGAGATCATGATCCCCCCCACGGCGCCGGTGACGCGAGCCAGGTAGGCCACAGCCCCTGTGGGGCAGAGGCCGAGGGACACCACATCAACACCAGCGGAACAGATCCCTGCCGCGGTTGCGCCCTCAAGCATTGTGCCTGAAAGCCGTGAATCTCGACCAACGACAACAAAGGGTCGCTGAGGGGCTGGAGTTATCGTCACCATACCCCCGGTTATGACCGGGCCCAAACCGATAGCGCCGCCGGGGGCGCCTCTGCCTTCCGGTGAGGCATCCTGCCCGACAATGAACCCTGGGGCATCGCCAAAGGTAGCCAGGAACCACCTGGCGCCTGCATGGCCAAGGGCTAATGCCAGTTCCGGAGTGAGTTCCTTGTTGGCGACGCCGCGGACGCCGTCGGTTCCAAAGAGCTTCGACATGAGGTCCCCCTCTTCTATTGGGTCTCTTCTATAGTTACTGTAATCATCTCGGGAGTATGTGACACAACCTCGAAGCCCGGAGGTAGTATAATTGTGGGCCGTAGATGATACTCCCCAGGGCCTAGTTCAGAAGCGTCAATTGTAGCCTCAATACTCTCCAGACTCAATCCAGACAGATTGAGGATGGGACCGGCCACAACAACGCTGATAGGCTCCGGCGTTAGAGTGACTGTCTGCCCCTCCAGAGTGTTCACAACGCCAACGGGCACCGGTTCAAAGGCCTGTTCCGCCATCTCCTCTTCCAGCACAACGGTAATGGAAACCACAGCTGGCTCCGACATCTGAACCCCCAGTGGCACATCTACGGGAACCGCCTGGGCGTAGGTTCCAGACATCCCGCCAACATTGACAAGGGCAGTCTGCACCGTTGACAAATTCTCCAGGACCCGCGCCGGCGCTCTAATGGCGACCTCTGTGGGGCTGACTGTAATGCGCTTGACCTCCCAACCTTCGGCAGGAACCCCGGTAATACGGGCCAATACCGGGACAACCTTCTGGGGGGGTAGTGCCACAACAGGCACCTCAACGCTAACCTCGGCGGGCTCGGCCTTCAGCCCCACCAAGGGCAGCCCCTCGCGATCAACGGGCCTTGCCAGCATCGTCAGGCTGATGGGTTTGGTGGCCCCAGACACATCAACCTGGGCGACGACGCGCGCTACCCTGTTAACCTGGCTCTCGGGTCCCATAATGACTACTTCATCAGGGGTCACCGAGGGAGTAAGGGTCGAGAAATCTGGCTCCATTTTGCCCTGCAGTGTCACCTGAACCGGGAAGGTTGCACTTACCACGGCATCGATCTGAATAAGGGCCATGGCCGGCTCAATGCTGACCAGTTCCAGCCCGGGCGGCAGCATAACCTCCAAGTCCACCTCATGGCTTCCACTGCCCAGGGCCCTGGTATCTGCCTCCACCACAATTCCACCTTTATCAGTCTGGGCTAGCTGCCGCTCACGACCCTGAATGACAATGCTGGCAGTCTCAGGGCTATTGGCAATCAGTACGAAGCCCCCTGAAGGCGCCGTATAATTCACAGCCACATCACTAACTGCTTCGTTGATAATGGGGTTTAAATCGGAAATCACGCGAAACCACAGGATGACCGCCAGCAGCAGGGACAATACCTTGAGGGTCAGGTTCCGTTCCAGCCATTTGTCCATTAACCGCCACCCCCCCAATTCCAGAAGCCAAATCCCTGTTCCCGTTCGGGTTGAAGGAGAGTGTTAAGCATCTCCTCAAGGGTTTTCTCGTCCAGGTCTCTGATGAGTTTCCCCCCGTTGGCCAGTGATACGGTTCCCGTCTCTTCTGACGCCACGAGGATCACCGCATCGGACTGCTCCGACATACCAAGAGCAGCGCGGTGCCTGGTGCCTAGCTCCGGTCCCAGGTTAGGATTGTCTGACAGTGGAAGAAAACACCCGGCGGCAACCACTCGGTTTCCGGCGATGATGACGGCTCCATCATGCAGCGGGGTCTTGGGAATAAAGAGGTTTACGAGAAGTGACGAAGACAGGGCCGCATCAATCTCCGTACCTGTCTCAATGACCTCCTTCAGGCCCGTCTGTCGCTGAAAGACTATGATGGCGCCGATGTGGTTTCTAGCCATTACCCCCAGGGATTTCACAACCTCCTTGATAACGGCGCTGATGTCTTCGGACTGAAGAAACTGGAGGGGATTCCTGAAGAGCTGACCCCGGCCCAACTGTTCCAGGGCCCGCCTCAGTTCTGGCTGGAAGACAACGGGAATAGCGACCACAAGGCCGAGGGTGGCCTTTTCCAGGAGCCAGTTTATTGTCGGGAGCTCAAGCCAGTCGGTAATAGTAAAGGCAATTAACAGCAGAATAATGCCCTTGATAAGCTGGACGGCCCGGGTACCACGGATTAACAAGAATATCCTGTAGAACACGTAGGCAACTATCGCGATATCCAGCACCGAGATTGCAATCTCCCAGGGTGTGAGGGATAGGAGTGGCGAGAACATTCAAGAGACCCCTTCTATTATCTTTACTGACGGAACATCAAGGTATGTAAGGCCTACCGGTATAAGTATTAATTCCCTGTTTATAAATGCAAATCCTCCCGCAATTATTCCAAGTTTACTGCCCTAGGTTTCCCGGCTATTCCAGGGGGTGGCCAGGTCATCAAAGAGGCTGTAGACCACAGGGATGACAACCAAAGTCAGGAGGGTTGCAGTGAGGAGGCCCCCAATGACTGCAACAGCCATTGGTCGCGCCAGTTCGGTGCCAGACCCTTTGAATAGGGCCATGGGCAGAAGGGCCAAGAGTGTTGTCGATGAGGTCATCAGCACGGGGCGCAGCCGGGTCCTGCCGGCCACTATAAGGGCCTGCATTGTGCCGTGGCCACCAGCGCGGAGTTGGTTCACATAATCCACCAGCACGATACCGTTATTGACGACTATACCCGCCAACATGATCAGTCCGATTACAGAGGGGACTGAAAAGGGCAGCCCCACAATAAACAGGCCGGCTACTGCGCCGAAGGCAGCCAATGGGATGGTAAACATAATGGTAAAGGGATGAAGAAGGGATTCGAACTGGGAAGCCATGACCATGTAGACCAGAACAATGGCTAGAACCATGGCCAGAGACAACCCACCAAAGGCATCGGTCATCTCAGCGTACTCACCGCCGTAAGCGATGCTCACGCCCGCGGGCAGAGACATTGAGTCCAGTTTCTCCTGAATGTCATTGACTATCGACCCCAAATCACGGCCGGTGGTGGATGCTGTCACTGTGGCCATCCGGGTGTTAGACATTCGTTGGATGATGTAGGGTCCTGTATCCTGCTTGAAGGTGGCAAAACCCCGTAATGGCAGGGCCTGGCCTGTCTTGGTGAAGATGAGGAGGTTCTCCAAGTCCTCTGGGCCGCTCCGGAATTCTTGGGCCAGGCTAACCCGGACCGGGAGGTCCTCCCCTGCAAGGGAGAAGGAACCGACCCTCTCGCCCTGGATCTGGGAGCTAAGCCAGGCGCCAACAGTGAGCTGATCCAGGCCCACCATTGCCAGGGCCTCCCGGTCATATCCCACCTGGAGCTCGGGCTTTCCCTGGCGAAAGCTGGTCTCGATATTGGTCAGGCCCTCAACGCCTTGAATGGTCTTGGCGATATCCTCCGTGGCAGACTTCAGTAGGTCGAGGCTGTCGCCCATCACCTGTATCTCCACGGGAGCCATGTTGCCTGCATCAAGCACAGAGCTGCTTGGCTCCACTGAGAACTCCGTCCCGCTGGGGGCATACACGAATGCCAGCTTGTCCTCGACCTGCCCCATAACAATATCAGTGGAGCGGCCACGTTGGTCAGCTGCCACAAGCCTTACGGTAACCTGGCCTGTCTCAGTACCACCGGACATTGAGGCCCTATTAGACCCCCCACCAGTCCCAATGGTTGTGGTAATATACTCGACCTCAGGCATCCCGGCAATTGCCTTCTCTATCTGGCCCAAAACACTGTCGGTGACAGCCAGTCTGGTCCCGCTGGGGAGGTCCACCTTGACAACAAACTCACCCCGGTCCAACTTGGGGATGAACTCCGAGCCGATCTGGGGGAGCATGTAGGCGGTGGCACCCATAAGCGCCAACATCAGAAGAACCACCACAAGCCGGTGGGTGAGGGCCCACTCCAGAAGGGTCTCGTAGGCGCCCCCAGCTTCACCCCTTCTTCTGAGGCGTCGGCTTCTTGAGCCTTCGATATCTTCACGGCTGTCGTCGCCGATTAACTGGAGGGCAAGCACCTCCTGCCTGGGACGGAGCAGGACAGATGCGGCCATTGGGACAAAGGTCACCGCTACCGCCAGGGATGCCAGCAGGGCAAAGCTTGCGGTCAGGGCTAGTTCCTTAAAGAGGGTCCCGGCAATGCCGCCAACAAAGACCACCGGCAGAAAGACGGCGATGGTGGTCAGGGTTGACGCGGTAATGGCCATTGCTACCTCGCCACCCCCGCTAATGGCAGCCTCCTCAGGAGATGAACCGCCCTCAATGTGCCGGTATATGTTCTCGGTAACTACAATAGAGTTGTCCACCAGCATCCCCAGGCCCAGGGCCAGACCGCTGAGGGTCATCAGGTTAAGGGTAAGCCCGCTGAAGTGCAGCAGTGAAAAGGTGCTGATTACTGAGATGGGAATCGCAAGGGTTACAAGCAAGACTGTGCGGATGTTTCTGAGAAAGAGAAAGAGGATGATGATGGCCAAAACCCCGCCCAAGAGGGCATTGCCCGAAACCGTGGCCAACGCCTTTTCGATAAAGTCGGCCTGGTTCACCGTTGGTATCAGGTGGGTCTGCCCGGGGATCTCCTCAGCGACCTCGTCCAGGGCCGCCTCTATCCCTCTGGCAACCTGGACGGCATTGGCCTGCGACCCCTTCTGGACGCTCAAGACCACACTGGGTTGTTGGTTGAGGCGCGACAGGCTCCTCCCCGTGACAGTAGCCAATTCGATGTTGGCAATATCCTCAAGGTGGACTGGGCCCTGGGGCGTCATGCCAACAACAGCCTGCTGTAGCTGGGACCACTCATTGAACCTGCCGATGGATCTGACAAGGTACTCAAGATCTCCCTCGGTGACCCTGCCACCAGGGAGGTTCAGATCAATACCTCGCAGCGCCCCGATGATCTGCCACCAGGGGATCCCCCTTGAGACCCTTTTCTGCTGATCAACGGTGATGGCCACCTCCTGCCAGGCACCGCCGATAATATCGATGGACGCAACCCCTTCAATCCTCTCGAGCCTGGGCTTGACGATGGAATCAGCAAGCGACCTGAGCTCGACCTCGCTGTCGCCACCGGTCATACTGATAAACATGATGGGCATCAGAGAGGGATCGAACTTGATTACCATCGGTTTACCGACGCCTTCAGGGAAATAGGGGGCAATGAGGTCAATCTTCTCCCTCATATCAAGGGTGGCAAAATCCATCTCGGTTCCCCACTGGAACTCGGCCACTACTACCGATGACCCTTCTGTTGTATGAGAGGAGATTCGGCGCACATTGCTCACCGTGCCCAGGGCCTCCTCAAGGGGCCTTGTTACAATGGATTCAACTTCGGTAGGGGCGGCGCCATCGTAACTGGTGATGACGACCGCTCCCGGAAAGTTCATCTCTGGAAGCAGGTCAAGGGGGAGGCGTGAATAGGCCACAGACCCCAGTAGTACCACGGCCAGTACAGCCATAAGGATTGTCACTTTGCGTTTAACAGCAAGCTTAGTAAAGAACACTCAGGCTCCTCCAGGGGTCAAGGACTTAGGCCCCAGGGGCAGCTGTTGGTTACTGCCCTTCAACGGCCAAGGCTACTCCAGGATCGTCGCGACATCGTTCAGGATATCCACCAGGTTGCTCAGTTTCTTCTCAGAGAGCTGCCCCATTACAGTATGCAAGACCTCGCGGCGCTGCTGTTCCATCTTCTGCACCAACCGCTTGCCCTCCTCGGTCAGGCTGATGTTGACGACCCGCCGGTCCTCAGTGCTGCGGTTTCTGTCAGCGTAGCCGCTGGCCTGCAGCTTGTCGGTTAAGCCTGTCACCGCGCCGCTGGTGACTCCCAGCATGTCAGCAAGCTGGGACACGGTCATGGGCCCCTGCTTTGCAATCATCCTCAAGATGAAGAACTGGGGAGGGCTCATTCCCTCCGGCAGATTGACCCTGTGGTGCTTTGTAAGCTTCTTCGCAATTACATTTAGCAGGCGGTCGAACTCTGTCAACAGGACTGACGCCCTACCGTCAATATCCGCCAATCCTCGCACCTCCATTCCTCTGGATGGTCCTAGAGCTGCTCCCAGATGGCTCTGAAATATTTAGCGTCTAAACCATCTTCCATTGTAAGCTAGCGCTGGCTAAAAGTCAAAGCCCGGCCCCACCTAGGTTGTGTAGCCCTGGCGTTCCCAGGGCTCTTGATAGGTTGCGGCGTCGTAGACCTCCTTACCGTCTATGTAGGTCTTGATCACCCGCGTTGTTAACTCCAGAGGATGACCATCCAGGACCGCAAAGTCGGCGTCCTTCCCTGGTTCGATGCTGCCGACACGGTGGCCTACGCCAATGATCTCCGCCGCCGCCAAGGTGATGCCCTTAAGGGCTCCATCTTCGGATAGTCCGTGTCTATAGGCCAGTGAAGCGCAGGTTCTAAGGTAACCGATAAAGACGACGCCGGCGTCAGTTGTTATTGCCACCTTGACGCCTGCCCTCTCCAGGATCCCTGCGGTGGCAAAGGTCCGGTTCCTGAGCTCCACCTTTCCGCGGGAGGTAAAACTGGGACCAACGATGCAGGGCACATCCCTGGCGGCAATCTCATTGGCAATCTTGTGCCCCTCGGTAGCATGCTCAATTGTCACCCTGAAACCGAACTCGTCGGCAATGCGGAGCGCTGTCATGATGTCATCGGCGCGGTGGGCGTGAACCCGGGCCGGCAGCTCTCCGTCGAGCATTCTCACAAGAAGCTCCAGGCCGCGGTCGGTTGCCGGTAGCTTCGGGGCCTTTGCAGCCTTCACGGCCTCTTCACCGTTGCAGTCGTCCAAAGCCTCCAGGTACTCCCTCTTCTTGGCCTGGTACCGCTCCCAGGCGGCCCGATAGTTCTGAGCCTTAGCAAGGGCGTCCCGAAGCACAGCCGCCGACCCCATCCGGGTTGAGGGTATCTTGCCCTGCCCACCAAAATTGCGCTTTGGGTTTTCACCAAGGGCGAGTTTTATGCCATCAGGCCTCTTCAGGATCATCTCCCCCCGGGTTTTACCGTAGGTCTTTGCGACAAAGCCAATCCCATTGATCACCTTACCGCTGCCGGGCCTGATTAGGGCGGTGGTCACCCCTGCTATCCTTGCGTCCTCCAGATGGCGGTGGTGAGGATTAAAATTATAGTAGTAGTCTATGTCCGCCGTAGCGGCAGGACCCAGCCCGCCCTGTCCGCCGCTGCCGCTGTCAAGGGCAGAACCAGCGGTGATCCAATCATGGGCCACCAGATGAGAATGGGCCTCTATGAAGCCTGGAGTAAGGGTGTTGCCACCAAGATCGACGACTTCTGCCTTTGAGGGAATATCAACGCCGGCCCCAACCTCTGTAACCTTCCCCTTGTCTATTAAAACGGTGCCCTTCTCAATTACTGGACCAGCCATGGTGTAGATTCTGGCATTGGTAATCGCTAGCATAGGGGTCCCCCCTCTTCCTTGAGCTCATAGACGGGCTCTCCGTCAATCCAGACCTTGAGAACCTGGGTGTCAATGGCAAAGGGATGTCCGGAAAGGAGGACAAGGTCAGCGTCCTTCCCCTGCTCCAAACTACCCAGGCGTTTCTCAAGGCCAAGTATCCGGGCAGGGTTTATGGTGATGGCCTTGACTGCATCCTCCTCCGTCATCCCGTCACGAACCGCCGTGGCCGCCTGGACTGCCAGGAAGTCAATGGGAATTGTAGGATGGTCAGTGGTAAGGGCGCAGTTGACGCCGGCCTCAGCCAATACAGCGGGAGTTCTCAGTGACGTGTTCCTGCTCTCACCGCGTCGGTTAATCATAATGGGCCCCACCACAACCCCAACGCCGGATCCTTTTAAGAGATCGACAGCCAGATGGGCCTCGGTGGCTTTGTCGAGGACAACGGAAAACCCCCACTCATCGGCAATCTCAAGGGCATTGGCAATATCGTGGTTGCCAACAACCTGCATGAGGGCTGGACACTCACCTTTGAGGAGCCTCACATAGGGAGCCAGTTTTGGCGGTGGGGCATCCTCGTCAACTTCTCCCCCCTCCTCCTTAAGTTCCCTGCTATCCAAATGGTCCTTGGCCCTCTGGAGTTCCTTCAGGAGGATGGCGGCCTCATCACTCCGGGCCCTGGGCTTTCCGCCTCCGAACAGGGCATACATCCGGGGGGTGCCCGCTATACTGACCCTCAAGGCCCAATCGTCGATGAGGGCCATGTCTTCAACGGTGATGCCTGCTGTTTTGATCACCGCCGCTGTTCCCGCCACCACTGGGTAGCTGCCAGGGACAACACCCACAGTGGTCACCCCCGACTCCCTGGCATCTGCCAAGGCTAAATCCTCTGGGTTGATGCCGTCCAGGGCACGTAGGTGGGGTGTGGTGGGGGAAGCCAACTCTGTGTCATCGTGTCCCGCCGGCCCGGAGCCGTCTTCCCGCAAGCCGAGGCGGGTAGTCACGTCAATCATACCGGGCATCAGTGTCTTGCCAGTGCCGTCAACAATGGTAGCGCCCTCGAGCACCGACAATGAGGCGGCATCGCCAACAGCCCTGATCTTACCGTCTTCGACGATGACTGTTCCCTGCTCAATAACGCCACCAGTTACCGTAACTAGTCGGGCATTTGTGATTGCTAGCAATGATTCCACTCCTTCCTGTTGCTAAGAGCTGTGTTTTGGGGTATTTAAATAGTAGGCCATACTAGAGACCATAAGAGATCTTCCTCCAGGAGACCTTCCGTCAGGCCAGAGTAGGAGGAATACAGGATGAAGGTATCCGATGTCATGACCACCGATGTGGTCTCCGTCTCACCCGACACCAACCTGGGCGCCGTTGCCCAGCGAATGGCTGCGAACAGCGTCAGCGGGTTGCCTGTCCTCACCGGTGATGGCAGGCTCGTCGGAATAATCACCGAAGGCGACTTGATCCGGGGTTGCCGGCAGTATAACCTGCCCGTGTTCCTCGATATGATGGGCACGGTTGTCCAGGCCAATCTACCCACTAACTTCGAAGATCGCCTGGAGTCACTGCTGAGATCTCCCGCGGGGAAACTGATGACCACCGAGCTAATCACCGTTGGGCCCGATGATACACTGGAGACCGCGGCGGAGTACCTGAGCCGATACCGACTGGGGCGACTCCCCGTTGTCAATCAAGGGATGGTGCTGTTGGGGATCATCAGTCGCTCGGATCTAATCCGGGCCATGACCCAGCCCCAGGCCTAGATCACCATGCCATTTCTGACCCCTGTAACCTTACCGTTCCTCACGGCGACTCTGCCGTTTACCACCACCGCTGTGATGCCCTTGGGTTCGAAGTAGGGGTTATTGGCTGTAGCCCTGTCACCTATCTCAGCCTCATTGAAGACTACCATATCAGCCCAGTTGCCCACAGCCAGGGTTCCCCTGTCAGTGAGGCCCAGTTTGCGACCGGGAAGACCGCTGACCTTGTGGACCATTGTTGCCAGGTCTACCAGGCCAATATCCCGCGCATAGTGTCCTAGCACCCTGGGATAGGTGCCGTAGTGCCTGGGATGGATGGGCACGCTGCCCTCCAGTTTCTGATCCAGGGCAAAGGCATCTGTCGAGATCATTGTCAGTGGATGCTTGATTATGGCCTGGACGTCTCTCTCGTCCATGCTTGCCGCCACCCGCAGGTCAAACTCGTCCTCCAACAGGAGGTCGCAGACAAAGTCCACCAGATCCTGGCCTGAGTCTTCAGCGCCTTGGCCCAAGGTCTTGCCGGCCAGGCCTGGCTGGGATAGTGAACTCATTATCCGGTAGTTGTCTCTACCTGCTACCAGCCCCTTGCCTTCCTCCTCCTCGCTGGCATATTTCTCTCTAAGCTTGGTCCGGGTTTCCTGAGACCTAATGGCATCCTTCAGCTTATCGCCGTCAGATATCTCCAGGGCGCTACCAATACTGCGCCAGAGCTGGTAGATTTGGGCGAAATCATAGGGGTAGACATCACAGCTTACATCAAGGCCGTCCTCGGCGGCCCCCTCCAACATGGAGAGGGTCTCCTTGACCTTCCCGAAATTCTGGGCGCCAATGGCCTTATGGTGTGAGACCTGGGCTTTCACTCCGGTAGCATCGGCGATGTCGATTACCTCCTGAACAGCGTCAATCAGCTGGTCTGCCTCGCTCTTGATATGGGAGGTATATATTCCGCCGTAGGCAGCCACAACCGCGGCAAGTTCGACGACCTCCGCGGTATCGGCATGACCGCCTGGCAAGTAACTTCGTCCCGTCGACAGCCCATGGGCCCCTTCAACAAGGCACTGTTCAAGCAGTTCCTGCATTGCCGCAACCTCCCCAGGGGTGGGGGGCCTCTTCTCCGTGCCAACGATATGCGCGCGCAGGAGGCTCTGACCAACCAGGGGATAGACATTTGTGCCGGTGCCCCTCTTCTTCAGGTATGTCAGGTACTCCCCGAAGGAACGCCACTCCCAGTCGATGGCATCAAACTCCTCTTCCCCCAGCAATGCGCGGACCAGGCCCTTGAGCACCGTGTCAATGGTTTCCTTCTTACATGGGGCTAGTGACCAACCACAACTGCCAACAACCTCAGTAGTGATCCCTTGTAGCAAGGAGCTGGTCGCATTACTATGAACAGGTAGAGAAAGGTCTGAGTGAGAGTGAATGTCTATCACACCTGGCATGACCACCAGGTCAGAGGCGTCGATGAACTCTCTAGCGTCACTGGGGCCAAGATCGCCTTCGGCATCAATCCGGGCTATAGCACGCCCTCTAACAGCCACATCCGCCTTAAAGGGACCTCTCTTCCCTGTTCCATCTATCACCATTCCACCCTTGATTACCAGGTCAAACACGGCGCCACCTCCTGAGTCTGGACTGATGCAGTACTTCGACAGGCGAAGAGTTTGTCCTGCCCTGCGAGAAATGCTAGAATAGAAGTGGATGCGCCAAGAAAGGCTACGAACGCAGGAGGGTGACACCTGGTTTCTAAGGAGGAGACGAAGATTTCCGAGATTATTACCATTGGAAATGAGAACATCGTGATTAGGCCAGGCCATAGAGATGATGCGGCAGAGATCACTGAACTCTATCGGGCCCTCGACAAGGAATGCCCGATGCCTGACGCGCTGTTGGCCGCCAATGCTGAAGAGCTTGTGGGGTTTACCCTTGATGCCTTTGAGCACTATGAGAAAGGCACCTACTTCGTTGCCGCCGTCAAGACCAATCCCCCAGACCCCGACGGTGAGACCCTGGTGGGCATGCTCAATGTGGTGCTATCTACGGGCCAACGCTACTTCCCCCAACCAGAGTACGCCCATGTGGCAGACCTATATGTACATTCTGATTACCGCCGCAAGGGGATTGGCACTGCGCTGATTAGAGGGGCTAAGGCCTGGGCTGAGCTTCAGAGCGTTGGCAAGCTCAGTCTTGATGTTGATGCCAAGAACAAGGCCGCCAACAAGCTCTTCGCCAAGCTGAACTTTGAAGAGTCCTTCACCTCCATCAATCTGGTAAAAGGCATTCACTCAGAGGAAGAGTAGCTTCTCTGTTTCTACAGTGTCAATGAGATCCTGTTCAAGGATGCAGTCTATGAGGTGAAGGGAGTAGTTGAACAGGAATGGAAATACATTAAGACATCGTTCCTGTGGCCCATCTGGAACAAGAGACCGCCCCATCTTTGTGAACTGCCTCACCGCTACCCTGCAGTTGCCTTCGTGCAGCTGCTTTGTTTTTCTCTCCAGCCAGTCAATCTGCTCAAGCAATTTGCCCCTGTTTGTCCCGCCAATATCGACAAGGGTCTTGTCAATCTCTCCGAGGGCTGGCAACAGCCCGGCATACTCCCGCTCTATAACCTTGCGGAGTTCGTCAAAGCGCCCTGGAAAGCCGATAGGGTCCGCGCAGTTCAGGTATTCTTCAAGCCTGTCCTTCCAGCCGGCGCGCAACTCCTCCACTGAGAGGCCAAACTTATCAAGATAGCGACGCACCCCTGGCTCCACCAACGTTATGTTAACTCGAGGGAATAGGGGCGGACACTTCATCCCGTAGAGCTCATAGACGGGGCGCAGTTGAGTCAGGTAGGTAAGCTCACCCGGGCCCCCTACCATGGCCAGGGTCGGCAGAAGAACGTCCTGCGCCAGCGGCCTTGTGACCACGTTGGTGCTAAACCCCTCTGGGTTGCGGGCAATCTCTCGCAGCAGGTCCTCCTTGGAGTACTGTTTCTCCAGGCCCCGGGCGGTAGTAACCTGCGCCTCTGCATCAAGGGGCTCAAGGGGGCGACGGTAACCGTCTTCATAGATGAACAGGTCCACTGTGGGCGACTCCTTAACAATCTGGGGAGCGCAGCCCAACCCCTCAAGGTCAGCGGCCCCAGAGGCAAGAGCGTCCTGGATCTCTTGATGCCTGGTGATGGCAAAGGACATCACTGGTTGCTGCAGGGTGCGGATGCCACTTAGCATGGGATCGATCAATACCAGGCCATAGTCTCGAAAGAGCCACAGCATGACCCTGGCGAACCAGTCAGCAAGATTGTCTGACTCCTGGGCTACAGCGCGCAGGTGGTCTACAATCCCGTCTTTATGCTGGGTGGGCCCGGTGGCGGCTTCAAGGCGATCAATCAGGGCCATGACCCTTTCATCGCTGGGCTGGTGCTTTATGGACCGCAGTTCCTCGTAGTTCTGCCTCAGCCGGAGCCGAAGGGGCTTGTCCTCCTTGTCCAGGACGGTAACGTGGTCTATCTCCTGAAAGTCGTGGTCCTCACTGGCTACCCAGAAGACAGGGATGACAGGGATCTCAAGGTCCAGGCTATACCTTCTGGCTAGCTGAATAATGGTGACTGCCTTGTATATCGTGTAGAGAGGGCCCGTGAGGACCCCTGCCTGCTGCCCACCGACAACAACCGCCGAGTCAGGCCGCTGCAGCTTCTCTATGTTACTCATGGTTTCAGCGGCGGCCCCCATGGCCCTGTTGTAATCCCGCAGAATGGAGGCCAGGGCCTGGCGATCGGTTACATAACTCCTGCGCAGCTCTTCATGACGGGCACTGATTGCCTTTGGGTCTTGAGGATTATAAGAGTAGAGGTGCTCAACCTGCGAGAAATCACAGCAGTAGCTCTCCACCAAGGGGTTAGGCCCCCGACGGGCCAGGGACTGAAGGGTACAGGATAACATTGCGTATATCTCCTTCTTGTATGCTTCCAGTGCGCAGTTACTCCACTATTGTACTTTATAGGTGGGCTCTTGCTCAAGCAGGAATCTGTAATGACTGTGAAGGGCGTACTTGTAGACACTGAAGAAGGGCGCCCCTCAGGGCGCCCTCTGGTTGCTCTTCATCTGGCCTAGCGCTATCGTCTGCCTGCCTAGTAGTCCATATCTGAGTAGTCGGGCATGGCGTTCTTCTTCTTGTCAGGAAGATCCGCCACAAGGGCTTCAGTTGTGAGCAGCATTGATGCGATACTGGCCGCGTTCTGCAGGGCGTGCCTTGTGACCTTAACAGGGTCAACAATACCCGCAGCTACCATATCTTCAAGCTTCTCTGTGACGGCATTGAGGCCAACGCCAGGCTTGGCGGCCCTGACCTTGTCAACAACTACGGAGCCCTCAAGGCCCGCGTTAGCCGCGATCTGGCGCAGTGGCTCTTCCATTGCCCTCTTCACGATTTTGATGCCAAGGGCTTCATCGCCCTGGGCCGTCTGAAGGAGTTCATCCAGGGCCGGAATTATGTTGATTAGAGCCGTTCCTCCACCAGGAACTATGCCCTCTTCAACGGCTGCCCTGGTAGCGGCAAGGGCGTCTTCAACCCTGAACTTCTTCTCCTTGAGCTCCGTCTCAGTGGCGGCGCCAACCTTAATGATGGCTACCCCTCCTGAGAGCTTGGCAAGGCGCTCTTCAAGTTTCTCGCGGTCGTAATCAGAATCCGTATCATCTATCTGCTTGCGGATCTGACTGACACGGGCTTCGATATCCGCGGTAGTACCCTTGCCCTCGACAACTGTGGTCTTGTCCTTGGTAACCTTGACGGTAGTGGCTTGACCCAGGTCTTCCAGGTCAATGTTCTCGAGCTTGATACCGAGATCCTCGGAGATAAAGCGCCCTCCGGTGAGGATGGCAATATCCTCCATCATGGCCTTGCGGCGGTCGCCAAAACCAGGGGCCTTTACAGCGATGCAGTTAAAGGTACCCCTGAGTTTGTTAACCACCAGGGTTGCCAAGGCCTCACCCTCGATGTCCTCGGCAATTATGACGAGGGGCTTGCCGGAACGAGCAACCTTCTCCAGGAGCGGTAGAATGTCGGCAACAGCTGTGATCTTCTTCTCATGGAGCAGGATATAGGGTTCATCCAGGGAGGCCTCCATTGCCTCTGGGTCGGTGACAAAGTAGGGAGACACATAACCACGGTCAAACTCCATACCCTCAACGGTTTCAACGGTGGTCTCGATCCCCTTGGACTCTTCGATGGTGATAACGCCATCCTTGCCGACCTTATCCATGGCGTCAGCAATCAACTGCCCCAGTTCCGGGTCGTTTCCTGCAATCGAGGCAACGTGCTCAATCTCAGCCTTGCCCTCGATGGCAATACTGGCCTCGCGGAGCTTAGCTACGGCGGTGTCAACCGCCTTGTCGATGCCCTTCTTCAGGAAGATGGGGTTAGCGCCAGCGGCTACGTTCTTGAGGCCTTCCAACATGATGGCCTGGGCAAGGACGGTAGCGGTTGTGGTGCCGTCTCCAGTTACGTCGTTGGTTTTTGAGGCTACTTCCTTGCAGAGTTGAGCACCCATATTCTCATATGGATCATCAAGCTCAATCTCCTTGGCTACGGTCACACCGTCTTTGGTTATGGTAGGTGGACCAAACTTCTTGTCAAGCACAACGTTACGGCCCTTGGGGCCCAGTGTAACCTTGACCGCCTTGGCCACGGTATTGACGCCGCGCTCAAGTGCTTTGCGCGCTTCAGCATCAAATGCGATCTGCTTGGCCATTACAGTCAACTCCTTTCGGTAAAATCCAGGATTGGAATAGCATCTGGTAACAGCATCCTCGCCATCAACTACATCCTAATGGCCTTACTCCTTGACGGCCAGAATGTCACTCTCGCGGAGAATGAGGTACTCTTCGCCGCCGATCTTCACTTCTGTGCCACCGTACTTGGAGAAGATGACAATGTCACCCTCCTTGACCTCAGGGGCAACTCGCTCCCCATTGTCGAGTACGCGGCCAGAACCCGCAGCAATGACCTTTGCCTGCTGGGGCTTCTCCTTAGCGGTGTCAGGCAGAACAATGCCGCCCTTGGTGACCTCTTCTTCCTCAACGACCTGAACAATTACCCTGTCACCTAATGGCTTTAGCATCTCTTTATCCCTCCTTCGCCAACTGGCGTATGAATGTGTGGTTGCCTGTTGTTAGCACTCTCAGGTGATGAGTGCTAAACCCAAGGAATATATTAAGCAATTTCTCCGTAGTTGTCAATTAGATTTTCCATTAGCTTAGGCTGACAGCAACTGGCGACCAAAACTGCCGGTTATTATATCCCCGCCCCTGGCAGGTTATGCCTCTGCTGCCAGAAGAAGCTTCGACAGGAAGCAAGCTCTCCGTGACAGTATTCGCCGTGAAATAACAGCGGCGCGAAAACCGTCGGCTCACGAGGTATGCTGGGGAATGGTCGGGACGCCCATCTTCGACCATCAGGGCCGAAAGGCCTCGAAAAGCCGGGCATCGGTCAGGAAGGTAATTCCGTCTGCTGCGAGGGGGCCTCCACCCTGAGCCCAGCGCTGAAAAAGATGGACAGGGCGGCAATAACGGCGCCGGCCACAAAGGTTGCGCTATAGCCGTAGGAGACCCAGAGGAGGCCCCCAATTGTGGGGACGGCCACGCCTGCTATGTGATTGATGGTACTACCCATGGCAAGGCTGGGAGCGATGTCTTCTTCAGGGGCAATCTTATCCAGAAAGGTTGTGATGGCGATGTCGAACCCCAGCAGCAGGTGGTCAATGATATAGAAGGCGAAGAGCAGCGGCTTGTAGGTGATGAAGCCGTACCCCAAAAAGATCGCAACAACAAAGGTGTAGTTTGTTACAAGAGAGCTCCGCTCACCGAGCCTGTCAATGAGCCCCCCGAAGAGGGGCCTCGTATATAGGGACAGAATATTGGCCGTGATCATCAGCAGCGCGATGGTCTGAACGGGAGTGCCGTGGGCCTTCACCAATACCCAGGTGGCAAAGGTTTGGAAGATGTGCCGACGGGATCCCGAGAGGAGCCGCAGAATATAGTAGGTCTTGTACTTCCAGTCGAAGACAAACCGCTTGGCTGCCACATCAACCTTCTCGCGAGGCGCAAAGATCATAATGGCGGCGCCCACCGCCGCTGCAACCGCGGCCACAACGAAGAGACCCCTGAAGCTGATGAATTTTGATGTGAGATAGACGAAGCCCATGGCCAACAGGGTTGCCGCCGCCAGCATGCTGTTGACCTGGCCCAAGCGCTTGCCCTTCTCCCCCTTGGGAGCAAGCTTCAAGACCATTGCCGACTGGATGGGGAAAAGCAGATGAAACCCAACACTGAGGGTCAGAGTGGCAATGATTAGATGTACAAAGGTAAGGGACTGAGCAAAGAGCAGCAGCCCCGCCGAGATCAGCACCATACAACCAGCAATAAGCAGCGATTGGGTGATAAGGGCGGTAACGGCCGCCAGGGCTATCGTAAAGAGACCCGGCAGTTCCCTGATGGACTGCATGAACCCAAACTGGTCTGATGAGATTCCCATCTCATCGTTGAGGAAGTTGTTGAGGATTGTGGTCTGGACTCCCAGGCCAAATTGACTCATCAGGAGGGCAAATGCTAGGAAAATCATGGCAAGGGGCCAGGCGTCAGCGCCGAGCCGGTTAAGGAGGGGCTTGGCGTTGGGGGTCTGCTTGTTCTGCACGGAGATCAGATCCTTTCCCTCGGTTAGTAGTACATATTGACCACTGGAATATCGCTACTCCTACTGGAATGTTAAGCTTCCTGTGTATTTCGCCAACCGAAGGTTCTAACCTTCTCCCGCAAGCACACTCTCAATAACTTCCATTACACCGTGGTAGTGGCAGCCTTCAGTGACCCAATCGGCCCGAGCCTTGACCTCATCATCAGCGTTCCCCACTGCCACACCGAGGCCAGCCGCCTCCAGCATGTCCAAATCGTTTCGCCCATCGCCGATAGCCACTACTGCCTCTAGAGGGATGTCCTGTTCCAAACAGAGTTGTTTCAGGGCAAGCCCTTTTCCGGCCTCTGCCGGCAGGAAGTCCAGGAAGTGAGGCATTGTGGAGGTTACTTGAACAGACTGCCCAAAGGCGCCTTTGTATCTCTGGATCAGGGCTCGTACCGCATCGGGTTGACAGCGCAGCACCACCATTGTGGGCCCGTTGAGACGGTCAGGGTCTGCCACCGCGGCCGTAAGGCTTCTTGCCTCAACAATATTGATGCCGAGGGCAGCAGCATAGGCCTCTGTTGCAGGGGTCATGCGGTCAGTATAGACGACATCGTCGTAGTATACGTAGGCGGGACCTTCCAGCCCCGTTATAGCCAATAGGATCGACAGGGCCTCATCTCTTGTCAGGGCGAGGTAACGCCGGTACTGGCTGGTATGGGGGTCCCGGGTCACGGAACCACCGTCAGTAATGATTGGTAAGTTAATATCAAGCCCAACAGCAAAGGGAAGGGCGGCCCGATAGGTCCGACCGGTGGCCATGGTTAGCTCAATGCCAGCCCGCCGCAGGTGTTGTATCGCAGTTACCAGGGAAGGAGCCAATGCCTTGCTCCGGTCAACAAGGGTTCCATCAAGGTCGGCCACCACCAATTCCAGCGCCCCGGGCCCCAGGGGCCAACGCCGCTGAGTCCGCCTACCAGAACCTACCTGCGGGGTCACTTCTATTCCCTTTCACCCGCAACCAGCATCCGATCAACCTGAATAATCTGCTGGTCTACATCCTGGAACCCAGGATCACTCTCCCTGATCTCCTGGAAGACCCTCTTGGCCTGCTGGGGATTGCCACTCTCTTTGTGGGCGAGAGCGAGGACGTACTTATTGGTGAGGTGGGCAGGGTCATCCTTTGCGCCGGAGAGACCGTTTTTCTCAAGGTAGCTGATGGCTGCCTTGGGCTGTCCGGAGTCGAGAAGGCATACAGCTCGCAGGTTTACAATCCTGGGCTGCTGCTTCATCCCTGAGGGCAGCGAATCAATCAGATCAATGGCCTCCCTGTATCTGGAGGCCGTTGTCAACATGGGTATGAGGCGAAATCTAACCTCCATGTCTTGAGGGTTCTTTTCAAGGTATATCTTAAGGTATTTAATCACGTCTGAGACATTGTTCGTCCTGAAGCTGAGGTCAGCCAAGCCCTTGTAGGCAGCGGCGAGATCCGGCTCCAGGTTTACCGCCTCAAGCAAGTGGGCTTTCGCGTCCTCAAACTCGCCCTCCTGGGCGGCCTTGGTTGCCTCCTGCAAATGCCTTCCCGCCCTGGTCTCAGGCAGACGCGTCCGTCGAAACTCAATTAGCAGCCCGAGACCAACGGCAGCCGTCAAGATTACAGCAGCAATCAAACCGATTACCGCAGGTTCCATTGGCTCTCACTCCCCCGTTAGTCATCTGTATTCAGGTTAACTCCCAGCTTCTCCAGGCGGGCTTCAACATCTTCAAAGTTCCGGTCAGCCTGGTAGACCGGCTTCAGTTCCTCAATGGCCCGGTGGCTATCCCCTGTTTCCATCAACGCCACACCATACAGGTAGTGGGCCAGAACCATCTTCCGATCCCATGTATTACCCAGTGGGGGTAGGTTATTCAACTCCTTAAGAACCCTATCGACCAAACCTTCTTCAAGCCAGCATACAGCCTTCAAATTGGCAACGTCCTGAGACGATGCAACGTGGGCCGGCAGGCCTTCAATGAATTCGAGAGCCTGGGCGTGTCGTTCCTTCTCCATCAGCATCGCTACAAGGCTCATGCGGACGTCGGTATCAGAGGGGTTATCTTTGAGGTATCTCCTCAGGGCCGCAACGGCCTGCTCCAATTCGCCACTGTTGGCCAGAATCATGGCGGCATCTCTCAAGATGTATGATGGAACTGAGCTGTCCTTAAGGATCTCCTTGTAGCTGGCTGCTGCTTGATCCAGATCTCCCCGGTCTGAATGGAGCTTCGCCTCAATCAGCAATCGCCTTATCTCTTTGCTTGGCCCAGTATGGTGAAGAAAGCCAACAACCAGCGCGCCTGCGATCAGCATCCCGCCTAACCACAGTAAGCCGCTCCCCAGCCCAATGGGAACAGCTATTCCTGCAACCACCAGGGCCACAGCAACAACACCTGTTCCGTTTATGGAGAACCACGCGCTCATGTAACCTGGTGATTGCCCTGGTACACTGGTCTTTTGGTCGCTCATATTCACTGCTTCCTCCCCTGAGTTACCGTGTGTAATCACCCCCGAAACTCTAAACGCGAGGCCTCTCCACAACTTCTCTATCCCCAAGACGCTTTCCTTCATAAAAACGAGGCTTCACGGCCGCCGAAGGGGTGGAGAAGTATGTGCCAGATGTGGCTTAGTTTAGTAATGCCCAGGGACCGTTCTGCACCTGTGTTTGTGGTTAACCTAACCTGTGAGGGCCGGGCATAGGCATCATGCCGTTGTCTTAAGACTCTTAGCATATGGCTAGGCTGGCGCTGCCGTTATTGGGCATCGAAGACGTGCTTCGAAAGGGGGTGAAGTAGATCCATGGCACAGTCAGACGACTTCATTGAAACCATTAGAGACCTGAACCTGTCATCTCTGTTTCTGTCTCTCACACCCAGCGACAAGCAGTTAGTCAGGGAGTATTCACGAAACATGGTCCCTTCCCCTGAAGAAAGCCGTCGGCACGACATAACTAATTGTCATCTAAAACCGGGCCTCTATCGGCCTAAGGATCCCGCTGAGTTCCTGCTTGTGGTTGCCGCCAATCTGATCCCCTTCCGCCACTTCAGGCTGGCAGCAGAACTCCTTGAGCGCGGCCTGGATTTGGCTGTTTCCTCTCAACAGACGGCCCGCATCCATGCCAACCTGGCTCAACTCTACTATGACCAGATATCTGAAACCAACGACGCCCTTGCCAACTGCAGGGAGCACTGCAGGCAGGTTGTGGAAACGGGATCCTTGACGGGCTGGGCTGGGCAAATGCTGGCATCACTCCCCTCGGAATCAGGAGCGATTGAGTAGTGATACCCAGTAATCCCATAGTAAAAAGAGGGCCGGCCCTGAGGCCGACCCAATGCGTTCCGCCATACTCTTTGTTCGCTAGAGCCTAGCTCTTTAATGTCTAGCTGTCGGTTGTAGACCCCCGCCTTGCCCAACTGGGCAGATTGGTTCTCCCTGTCTCACCGGTTCTGTTCTGAGCCCTCTGATCGCCGATGGCCTGGTTAGAAACGGACTCCGCTGTCTGGCCGGTGACGGTCATCCCACGCTGACTGCCGCCGTACCCGCCTCCGACTGTGGGGCCGCTGGTCGTTGCCTGTCCCCTCTGGTGCCTACTGACAGCGGTTGGATGGTAACCATATGACTGGGTACCTGAGCCGGGGCCACCTGCTGTTCCGCCTGTCATGTCTGGGGTTCCGGTACCGACGCCGGTCTGTCTCGCCGTGAGACCGTAGCCATAGCCATGCTGCTGCTCAAAGGACTGGGACTGAGGTGACTGACCCTGCCCTGCCTGTTGGTAACCAGCACCAGGATATTGCTGCTGCGGCTCAGGACGGAGGCCCGGTTGCCGCAATCCAACCTGAGGGCTCTGACCGTATCCACCCCTCATGCCCTGGTTCTGGTGGGCTGAGGATCTGGACTTATTAACTGACTGACTAAACCAGTTCATTGTCTGTTGGTCTGCCAGGCGTGGCTGATAGTGCCCGCGCTGGTTCAGATACTCAAAGACGTTTTGAGACGACGCCAGGCTTTCTTGGTGGATCTGGCTAACCAGGTTCTTCACCTGAGGATGGCTGGCCTCAAGGGCCGTCTTGTGATACCAGTCGGAAAGTGATTTCTCGGTGGCTAAGATGTCCTCAGCTATTTCTTTATCCGATATAGGAAACTGGTGTGGCAAAACCGTATCCCTCCTTCGCATTATCCGCTGACGGTGGTGTCAGCAATCATGTCAACTCGACGGCGGTGCCTGCTTTCCAGGTCCTGGCATAGCTGCCGCAGCTGAGGGTCTTGACACATCTGTTGATAGGCCCTGAGCTTTGCGGCCGCCAGGGATTCCGCCTTGGCGCACTCCTCAACCCACCAAGTCTCTGTCACTGTAAGCTGCAAGAATGTCACTCCTTTCTATCTCCTCTGATTGATATCACCGTTAGCTTAAACATCAAGCTAACGCTGTATACCCCAGAAGAGGATTATTCTGCTGAAACCGTGGGATGCTAGAGGGAGATAAGATGCACCCGTTAATCAAAACAGGAGGTGATGGATCAGTGGCGCGATGGACGTGCAGTAAGTGCGGGAAGCGGATTGAAGCCCCACGGAAACCAGAGGCCTGTGCAAACTGTAGTGGCAGAAATACGATGAAGAAGGACAAGGTGCCAACGTAGGCACCTCAAGGGTTGACATACTGAACCAACCGCCCGTTTCTCGGGCGGTTTTTAGTCTTTATGACAGTTTCCGCACTGGCTCTCGTCGTCAAGAAGTGGGGCATGACAGGGCTGGCAGTCCTGATGGCCCAGTTCAGTCTCACCAAGCTCCTTACGGGCCCGGTGCACAACCCGGCCGTGACAGGAAATGCAATCCCCTTCGTAGATCGTCAGGTGAAGCCGGTGCTTGAACCAGCCCGTTGCGCCGTCCCCACCCGGAGCTACTTCTTCTTCATGGCATCGCAGGCACACCCTGGGCTCTACCCTGCTCTCCAGGGGACCATCCGCACCTCCCAGGTAGAAACGCCACAGTTCCATTAGCCCCCGTACCTTGGACTTCAGGTATCCCATCATCCCTGAATCGCTGTGACAGGTGAGACAGCCCACATGGCTGTGCTCAGATAGTTGCCAGCCCCGGTAGGGCTTATTCATCTCGTGACATGAGGAGCAGAAGTCAGTTGTCTGTGAGGACAAGACGGCCACTGTTAAGGCCATAACAACGCTGGCCATACCCACGACGATCAAACCCCGCATTGGACTGGGTATATGCATAGGAGTCCCCCTGTCTGGAATATGCATCTGATGAGACTCTAGGCAAGCTAAAACTCGGCTCAAGAACTGGTCAACATCTCAAACGGGGGTTTGCAGAATGCAGGACATCCTGCTAGTAGCCGCGGTTGCCATTGGCGCCGCCCTCCTGACCAACTTCCTGGAGGATACTGGACGGGCGAGCTGGGCCAAGTTATTCACGTGGCTGGTTACCGCCTATCTGACATTGAAGGTAGTGGTGCTACTCATTGAGCTGTTTGCAGCCATCAATACCTTGGTGCCTTAACCGATCCTACGATCCTCTCCGACTACGGCACCCTGGCAAAGGATTCCACTCCGAAGGTTATGCCCAGGGCCACCTTCTCTCTATACCACGCCTCAGAGAGCAAGCCCTCCTCGGTGGGGTTGGTCAAAAAGGCCGTCTCCACCAGGCATCCTGGCATTGTTGTGTTCCGGAGAACAGCAAACTCCTCTGATTCAGATTCCTTGTACTTTGTACCCCGGTTCACCCTGGCCGTGGTCACAAGGAGCCAGCGCAGAACCGTATATGCCAGGGCAACATTAGGACCCATAGCGTTGTCATGCCAGACTTCGAGCCCTTCAGCCTCTTGAGGGTCTGAGGCGTTGCAATGGATGCTGACAAAGATGTCTGCGTTGCTTTGATTGGCCAACTCCCACCGCTCCTGGAGAGAGACAAAGGTGTCTGCCTCCCTTGTTAACAAGATCTCGTGGCCAAGGCGTTGAAGGTACTGTCTAACCTTATACGCCAGGTCCAGGTTAATGACTTTTTCAAAGGTCCCCGTTGGGCCTACCGCCCCTGTGTCTCTCCCGCCATGTCCAGGGTCTAATACAATCAAGATGAGAAACCCCTCCTTGTGCGCAATCTCCCATCAACGCCGGCAGATTATCTTTACAGCGAGTCAACGCTATCTTTCCTCATCTGTGTCTGCAGCTGCGTCCCAGAGGGCTAACCCCATTGTTAACTGGCCACTGGACGCTGATAGTTGGGTCACCCTCAGTTTCCACGCAAAACCCTCTCCCATGGAATAAGGCCCCAGCGGGATGAGGATACTGCCGTCATCAACCCTGACCTCCCAGTCGGTAGGCAACCCTCCCGAGGAGTTAAGGAGTGTCATTAAGGTATTAATGGGGACCCCAACTGAGCCTAGCTGACAACTCTCAAGCCTCAGCGACAAATAGTTCTGATGGCTTACCCTGGGGCAGGCCCGAGCGGTTATGCCAACATAGCGCCCCGCTAACCAGCGCTCAACCCAGGTGACCCTGGTCTCCACTGGACTTCGCCCCAGGCCCTCTCTCCCAGTAAGCCTCAGCGCTGCTGATAGCTTAACGCTGTCATGGCCAAGACCCACTGCTACCCCCTGAAGCCCTGCGCCGGAAGAAGAGAGACCTGAGTGTTGGACTAACTCATACAACAGTGTGTTCAACGCGGACTCGCTGATAGAAATCATGACCTCACTTCCGGGGCGATCAAAGAGGGCGTCCGAGGCAAGCCTGAGTTTGTAATAGAGGTCGTTAAGAGTCCCCATGGGGGGATCAGGAGGAACAAGGGGTTCTTGCGGCCCAATAAGATCTGCAATCTCTTCCTGAAAGGAGGCTGCCGCAAAAAGGAACAAGGCCGTGATCACTGCCAATAGGAGCAGAAGCAGGAGAATAGAGAAACCGCAAAAGGGCAGGTAGGTCCCGGGTGTACCGGAACCACCTGCCCGCCTTCGTACCGACTTCCCGCCACACACAATCCCGCCTCCCTTGGGTTACCCATCACGGGCAGCCAGCTAACTAGGCTGCAAAACCCTCCTGCAGTTTAGTTATGTGGGTGAGGACTGAACTATGACAGTTGTGTCAAATGTCGATATCCAAGGTGGTGCTTCCGGCCCGCTCTGTGTGGGCTGTAATCCTTAGGGTTTTTGTAGTTGCTGGCACCCGCGCTACCCACTCCACCCTCTGCTTTGATCCCGAACTGGAACTGGCGTAGTAGTATCCGTAGGAGGAACGGGCCCGGCCCTCAAGGTGGCCTATATCTTGTTCAGCCTTACCCATCACCATCTCTGCTCCCTCAGGAAGATCCAATCTGACCTTAACCGGTTTGGCAACCTTCTGCTTGATGGCCTGGGCCGATACATTTGTTGGTAGGTAGCCGTTGTTCTCAACGGTGGCGGTTAGCTTGACCACATTCATCTCGTTGGGAAGTGTTGCTATCTCCTTAACGGTGGTATCTGAGATCTCCAGCCCTGGGAGGGCAAGGGCATGAACAAGGGTAAAGAGCATGTTCTTATGGCATTCTTCTTGAAGAAGCTTTGTTGGTGGGTTCTGGAGGACGAACTTAGGATACCAGCCCCCAATCTCCACGGCTCCGAGTTCAGGATGATCTGCAGGCTGCCACCCCATGAAACCCTTGCCAGCAAGGACCTCATCATTCCATTTCAGAAGCTTAAGGCCCTCTTCTTCTCGGTCTTTGTCGTCCATCTCTATCATCTCTTTGACGGACTTGCGCTCAAGCCCCGCCTGGTCCCGGAGACTCCACAATTCGGTGGAGTAGGTCAGGATACCGTAGTGTTCATAGAGCCACTCAAGGAACACGCCATGCAAGGCCTGGCGATTTGTGAACCCCTCGTAAACCGACTCGCAAGGGTAACCGGTTAGCTCCGTTCCTCGCCGACCGATGGCCTTGAAAGCGGCAAGATCGCCGTTATCCATCTTGTCATCGACTTTGCTGCAGAAGGGCCTCAGGATGACACCGCCAGTAGTGTGGTAGGCCATGGCCCCTCCGATATTCCCTGTGTTCACCAGGGTCTCCGCCAGTGCCCTTGTTTCAGGCTCAGAGAGGGGGTAGGGCCCTGCCCCTGGCTGTTTGCCTTCGGGCAGCCAGTTGGCGGGGAAGTTTCTATTGATGTCAAGTCCCCACCGGGGTTTGGCAGGCTTAACGGCTCCACCATCGTACCCCTGAACAATGCCCTCCCTGTAGAGCCGGTAGTAGATGCCCCCAAAATCGTCAGGCTGGCGGCGTATCATCAACCTTGAGTCGCTTTCGGAAACCTTCCACTCCCCATTTGGGTCTTTAACCCTCATCTGGGTTATCTCCCCGTCACCGTTGATGTCCTGGGGTACCAGGCCATCCCCCTCATCGAGTTCCAGATCGTCTGGATACGGTCTGATGCTGGAGCGGGGGATGTCTGGGCTGTGCATATAGACCTCGCCCCCATCAACACTGATCCTGGGGACAACGTAAAAGGTCCTGGTATCCAGGAGCATGGTGACCTTCTCATCTTTGCCATAGTTATCAAGTAGATACCAGATGGTATAGAGGGCCACGGCAGAACCCGTAACCTCTCCCGCATGGATGTTGGCGTCAATCCAAAAGCCTGGCTTCCCGTGGGCGTCACCTGTCTCCCTGTTAGTAAGGGTAGCCATCCAGATGTCCCGGCCTTCAAAGCTCTTACCAATGGAGCTAATACCCATAAATTGTGGATGGCTTGCTTCCCATCCCTTCAACAAGTCGGTGATCTCTTGATAGTCGTAGTATCGATCTGCCTGGTACTTGACCCTATTGGCCATTAGCGCCCTCCATTCCTTAAGGCCTTGCTGCCATTCCTCTTTTACTCGCCTTAGCTCTCTTGATTATTTCGACTGCCGAAGTAGAAATCCCTTTCGCCAGCGAGTTAGCATACAAAAAGCCCTAAAACACCAGGCTCAATAACACAAGGTGCCTCCGTTGGTATGACATGAGAGAAGGGGAAGTAGGATGAGGGAAGTAGGATGAGGAAAGCAGGATGAGGGAGGGAGGAGAAATCACAAGGGAGAGGTAGAAACTGGAAACATCAAGACTGGAAACCTAAAACTCTATGCCTGGCTGGGCCTGAATACCAGCGCTATAGTGATGCTTCACCTCCCGAACTTCACTTACCAGGTCCGCTCGCTCCAAGAAGGATGGGGGGGCATATCGGCCCGTCAACACCACGTGAGTATTCTCGGGGAACTGATCCAGGGCCTGCAGTACCTCCTCCACAGTAACGAGGTTAAAATCAACAGCCACGTTGACCTCGTCAAGGATGACCATGTCGTAGTCACCAGTCCGGCCCAGCTCGACCCCTCGAGCCAGGGCCTGTTGAGCCAGTTCAATGTCTTCATCTTCAGGGCTCTCCTTACTCACGAAAGAGGTCCTACCCCACTGCTCAATAGTGAGCGCTGGCAGGTGGTCCCTGGCAGCCTTAACCTCACCGTAGTTCTTGTCGCCCTTCATGAACTGAATCACAAGGACCTGAAGGCCGTGTCCTATAGCTCTCAGAGCCTGCCCTAAGGCGGCTGTTGTCTTGCCCTTGCCATCCCCTGTGTAGACTATGAGTAGCCCCTTAGTAACCGTTGGTTCGCTCAAACGTAGGCACCCTCCCTGCGGTAGCAGCCGATCACAGGTCAATCACCGGTTCATCAGATACAGTAAGCGCGGGATAGGTCTCAACAACCTCTGACTTACCTGTCAATAGATTGACCTTTAGCTTGCGATTGTAACCAGGGTGATTGTTGCGCTCAACAACAGTTACACCCATCATATCCACAGCTAGCTCCAGGCGCCCCTGTCTTCGGGTGAGACAGGCCGACAGCCCATCTATTAGTTGGAAGGCGCGAAGCATCGGCAGGAGGTGGGCCGGGAAGTCCGTTGGAAGCTCGCACTCTTCATGGTGGTGGTAGCGTATAAGGGTGATTACATCTGGATCTCTCTGGTAGAACCGGTTAGCCAGAACCGCGCTGCGCTCGGCATGGAGGCGGCCGTTCTCAAAGACTTCGCGCGGGTCAACGACCTGGCCCGGCTCTAAGTGAGGCTGGCATTTACCCAAGTCATGGAAAATGATGGCATCAACCAATATGTCCTTATCGATGCCAAGGAGGTTCATAAGTCCCTTCTCGTTGAGGTCCGCCGCCACCTTTAGGGCGTTGACGACATGATGGTAACAGCCATCGTTGATTCTACTGGTTATGCGGATGTTCCCGGTCTCAGGATTAAACTCGTCCCGGTATTCAGGCGTATTCTTGAGTTTATGCTCCACCCTGGTGTTGGGAAGAGTTAGGGCAAAGGCCTTATCAAGCTCTTCCCGAGCCCTTGCCAGTAGGTCGGTGAGTCTCTTCTGATAGGTGATGTCCCTGAAGGTCTGGATGACAGCAACAGTATCGCCATTATCTTGGACGGGGACATAGTTGGCGTTAAAGACCCTTCCATCTTTGAGTTCTGACTCAACATTAATCATGGGCTCGCCAGTGTTGAAGACCCTGTGAATAGGGGACCGGTCCCTGCTAACTTCATTGGCCTTCTGACCAATACGCTCTGATGCTGTAGCCCCGGCCAACTCCTCGGCAGCTTTGTTAAACTCCCGGATGACCAGGTCGCTATCGACTACCACAAGTCCTTCGTGAAGGGACTGGATAATGAGACTGGCTCGCTGCTCCCTCATAAGAAGCTGCTCTAGCTCAGCATCTCGCTGGAGCAGGTGGCCAATGGCGGCCCCTTGGGTTACAGTACCCACGAAGACCCCGTCGCTCACCACAGGTAGCTGCTGCATACCCTCTTCTGCCAACATCCTTAGAACGTCCTCAACAGGTGTTAGGGGGTCAATCACTGCTACTTCAGCAGCCGGTATCATGCACTGAGAGACCTCTAGGGCCTCAGGGCTAACCCCCTCGGCGGCTACAGTCAAATAAGCCTCCTCGTTCAGAAGGCCCAAAAACTCTCCACGAGACCCGGTTACTGCCGCGGTAGTAATACCGGCTTTCATCATAGCCTTGGCGGCCTCCGACAGAGCAGTATTAGCCGTGAGGGTTATGGAAGGGCTTTTGATCATTTCTTCTGCTACCATCTGAAGTTCGGCTCCCTTCAGGCAAATACCCTATCAAGATTTAATAAGGAACAGAGAGCAAGGATATGGTACTCTTTCGTTATTTTTCAAGCTTCTCCTGCCAGATGACGGGCATGATTGCCCGCAAGAACCCGAGCCATTCCTGTAAAACAGACCCACTATACAGTATCGGATTACGGGGGCAGTTTATTGAGGGCCTACGCGAAGTTGCCAATGGCGGCGTGGAAACTTTCTCCCGGGTTATGGTGTAGAATACCATAGCGGTGGCTCCTGAAGCGAGAATGGCAGAGGTGGCAGGCTGCTGAGAGCGGGAACAAGAAACAAGGGCCACCCTTGGTGGCCCCTCTGGCGCCCAACTACAACTCCTAACTCACTTTGAGGTGATCTGATGCTTGACATCCTGCACTACGGTATCCTGGCCTTCATTGGACTGTGGCTACTACTGTTCTCACCGGTTGTCCTGGCCAAGGCAGGCGGTGCTGTAATTATCTCCCTTGTCGTCCTGAAGGCGTTAGCTACTACCACCTGAAACGGCTTCGAAGGCCTGTCGGACCTGGGCAACAGCCTGGATGGCCCTTCTGTCCCGAGACGCCTTGGCCGCTTGCTCCAGGGTGTCAAGCCACTGGGGCTCAATCAGCCGCGCCACGAAAGGTAAGAGGCTCTGGGTGAAGTTGGCGTCCAAATCCTGGGTTCGCTTGATGAAGTTAACCGCTTCGCGGGCCCTGCCTGCAGCTGTGTAGATAATGGCTGTTGAGAAGTTAACCCTGGGGTCTCTCTCTCCCAAGGCCAGGGCCTTTTCACAGACAACTAGCGCCTCTTCGGCCCTGCCCAGTCGGAGCAACCCCTCAGCTTTGCCGATGTAGCCCAGGGGGTTGTCGGGGGCAGCAGCGATGTACTCCTCCATATACTTGACTGATTGGTCGAAACTGCCTTGCTGTTCCGCGACAAGGGCCAGCATTTGATATGGGCCAGGGTCCCGCGGGTTGGCCTTGATCGCTACCTGCCAATCTGAGATAGCCCGTTCAATGTCGCCCTTCTGCGCATAGGCACTACCCCGGGCCACAAGGGCCTCACCATACTCCGGATCGCTCTCTATTGCCTCTGTCCATTGCTCTACAGCCTCATCAAATCTCCCGCTGGCATGATTGATCCAACCAAGGGTGGTAAGGGCCTTTGCGTCCCCAGGCCCCTTCTTCAGGCTCTCCTCCAGTTCCGTCCGGGCCTTGCCGAAGTCACCCATCCTGGTGTAGGCCAGACCGAGATTATAGTGGACATTGGGGCTGACAGAGCCAAGCTCTATCGCCAGTTCCAGGTGCTCCAAGGCCTCCTCAAACTGCCCAACATCAACAAGGGCTGCTCCCAGGTGTTGCCGAATACCAAGGTCCTCCGGGTTGATGTCAATGCCCTTTTTCCAGATATCTAAGGCCTGTTCGATGCGGCCGGTATGAAGGTAAAGCTCACCCAGTTGGAGATGGGCCATGCTGCTCTTACTCTCCTTATCAAGGTCAATGGCCTTCTTGAATTCATGGATGGCAGGGTCCCACATCTCTTTAATGGCATACACCTTTCCAAGGAAGTAGTGGGCATGGGCATGATGAGGGTTCAGGTCAATTGCTTTACGCAGGCACTCCATGGCAAGATCGAAGTTGGCCAGCTCCATGCTGCAGATGCCAAGCAGGTAATTGGCGCTGACATTCTTCGGGTCCAGACGAAGGGTGGCGTCAAATTGGGCAACCGCCTCCTTGAATTCACCCTTCTCCATTAGCGCCACGGCCAGGTCGTGATGGGGTTCCCACCTATCCGGGTGTTTTTTCACTAGCTCCTTGAGCTTCTCAATCATCTCGTCAAGCTGCTTGGGGTCAACTCTCAAACTACAGTCTCCTCTCAATTTCACGTTTCTATGGCGCCAATGCCGACACTGGCAACATCAAACCCTAAGCCCTATTTGCCTTCCCCGTCGTCGTCTGCTAGACCCTTTACTCTAGACAGGACGCCTGTAGTAAAGGCATCCGATGGCTCATCATCAGGTTTGTCAGCAATGAAGCTCTTCTCTATAGCTGAGATGGTCCTCTGCAGACCAAATAGCTTCTTACGACACTTAGGGCATACACGGATGTGCTTTTCCAGTTGGCGCTCTTCCCCGGCGGTGATCTCATCATCAAAGTAGGCCTGTAACCACCTGTAGACTTCATGGCACTCCAAGGCAGTCCCCCCCAGTACTCCTAGTACGCGTCAACAACATCATCAAGGTCAGCCCTCAGGGCTTCGCGAGCGCGGAACAGTCGCGTCTTCACGGTGCCGATTGGGATGTCCAACACATCGGCAATCTCCTGATAAGAGAGGTCCTGTAGGTGGCGCAGGACAATGACCACCCGGTATTTGTCGGGCAGCCTGTCAATAGCATCCAGCACTGTCTCCCGCAGTTCTCCCTCTACGGCTAGCTCGTCAGGGCCCTTCTCATCTCTCGCGTACTGTGGATATAGTTCACCGTCATCATCTATAGGAGCATCCAGAGACTGCGTAAATCCCCTGATGCTTCTCTTGCGGAGAACATCCCGACACAGGTTCGATGCAATCTGGTAGAGCCAGGGAGAAAACCGTCTCCCCTCTTCAAAGGTGTCGATTGATCTGAAGGCCCGGAGGAAGGTCTCCTGGGCCGAATCCTCCGCCTCCTCCCTGTTGCGGAGCATCCTCAGCCCCAGGTGAAAGATGGGCTTCTTGTACCTGTCTACTAGTGCCGAGAATGCCTCCAGGTTCCCCTCCTTCGCCTCAGCAATCAGCGCTTCATCGCTGGCCTGAGATAGGCGTTTCCCCCTCATGGTTAGTTAGACTCCCTCTCCCCGTTACAAGCTAGATCTTCCCGAACAAGAGCAGAATACCCAGGGCAATGAAGGCCACACCCGCTCCCGTAGTGATGTAGTTCTGCGGTACAAGGCGGGTAAGAAACTCCCCCAGGAGTACCCCCAGAGCAGCGCTTAAAACAAGGGCCGCGGCGGCGCCCAGAAATACCTGAAATGGAGATTTGCTCTCCGCCGACAGCAGCATTGTCGCCAATTGAGTCTTGTCCCCCAACTCTGCCACAAATACCAGGGCAAAGGTTGACAATATCACCTTGATGTCCACTCATACACCTCCCTTGGGCCCATTTGAAGGGGCGGCGACCTCAGCAAGGTCGCCCTGTGTATTTATGTTCTTGAACAGCTTCTTGAGATTGACACCGTTTAATTCTGCCTCTGTGACGGTCTTGACCGCTACCTCACCATAAAAGTCAATCACCTTGGGATTCCCCTTGTCCAGTTGACGGCGAATTGCCTCCAGGCATGATCTGGCGTATAGGGCGAAGAGCGGTTCGTAGTAGCCCCCAACATGCGGCACCACCACGTCGTACCCATTCCTTGCAGCGTCCAATGCCCTTGCGGCCGCTGCCGTGAGATAGGGCATGTCGCAGGCGGTGACCAGGTTGAAGTGTTGAGTTGAGGCTGTAAGCCCCGCCTCAATGGCGCCTAGAGGCCCCATATCCTGGTATCTGTCCTTGATGAAGGTTACACCCGTGAGAAAGCTATACTCCTTCGGGTGTTGAGTTACCACTATAACCTCGTCAGCTACCTCCGATACCCTATTGACAAGCACCTCAAGGAGGGGCTTCCCACCCCAGTCAATGAGGGCCTTATTCGAACCGAATCGGCTGTTTTTGCCCCCGGAAAGGAGTATGGCATTCATCTTCAGAGACCGCTCCAGTAATCCATGTTACCCCAGTATATAATGGACTGACGGGGCTCGGACAACCCTTCTGCCCCTCGCCCTGTCAGTCCTGCAATCCCACGAAAGACGGGACCCTAAAGTTTTTCCTTGAGCACACTCTCAAGGGTTGGTGCCCCGATCTCCTGGAGATCATAGCCTACTCGCACCATGGGGTGCGTGATATCTATCAGTCTCCTGAGGTCAATGGGTGTAGCAATCACAACCACATCACATTCCGTCTTGTTGATGGTGGTCTCCAGATCCTCGATCTGCTGCTCACTGTAGCCCATGGCCGGAAGGAGTGTTCCTATCTCCGGGTAGATCCTGAAGGTCTCTGCAATCCTCCCGACTGCCGCCTCCCTTGGGTCCACCAGGGCGCTGGCCCCAAACTTCTTAGCAGCCACAACCCCTGCTCCGTATTTCATGTTGCCGTGGGTCAGGGTAGGCCCATCCTCTATCACCAGAGCCCGTTTGCCACGGATCTCCTGCGGCTTATCGACCGTAATCGGCGATGCGGCGTCAATGACTATGGCCTCTGGATTTGCGTGAGCTATGTTCTCCCGGACTTCATCAGTGCCCTGAGGGGGGGCTGTAGCGATCTTGTTGATGACCAGGACATCAGCCATTCTCAAGTTCGTTTCGCCAGGGTAGTATGAGACCTCGTGACCTGCCCGGTGGGGATCGACAAGGGTAATGTGAATGCTCGGTTTGAAGAAAGGAAGGTCATTGTTACCCCCGTCCCAGAGAATTACATCAGCCTCTGCCTCAGCCCGCGACAGTATTTCCTGGTAATCAACGCCAGCGTAAACCGTTATTCCGCGATTGATATGAGGCTCATATTCCTCCCGCTCCTCAATGGTACAGTCATACCGATCGAGGTCGTCCAGGCTACCAAAGCGCTGCCAGATCTGCTTCGACAGATCTCCATAGGGCATCGGGTGCCTGACGGCCACAACCTTCTTTCCCAGCCCTTGCAGGATCTCGGCCACCCGCCTTGTAGTCTGGCTCTTGCCTACCCCGGTACGTACTGCGGTTACCGCGACAACCGGCTTCTTAGACTTCAGGGTAGTAGTATTGGGACCCATCAGGATGAAATCAGGACCTTGAGCCGTTACCCTTGATGCCATGTGCATCACGTACTCATGAGAGACATCAGAGTAGGCAAAGACCACAAGTTGAACCCCGTGGGACCTGATCAGTTCCTCCAGACGCTCCTCGGGATGTATCGGTACCCCATCGGGGTAGAGATCACCTGAGAGTTCAGGAGGATACCTCCGCCCCTCGATGTCAGGGATCTGGGTTGCAGTGAATGCGACAACATCGTAGTTGTCGTTTCTCCGGAAGTAGGTGTTGAAATTGTGGAAATCACGCCCAGCCGCGCCCATTATCAGGGTTTTAGCCCGCGTCATAGAATCGCCCCTTTCGTTCCGATACTTCATTAGATGACCGCTCTTATTATTTGTTACGATTGTGGCGGTATGCAGGGGCGGGGGGGCTAAGGTATGGTTTGGTGGTTCCCTGTCCATTGCCTATGGTATTGATTCGGGGCTGGTCTCCAGGCTCCAGATCCCCCTCCTCGCGTCCTTTGCCTCGGCCTCCAGGGCCTGTAGCTCCCCGAGATGGGTATCCTCTTCGCTGGCGGGAACTACCCGGGCCAGGCCAGCCGACACCATCATTTCGTTTAGCATGCGACCGCCCGGAAGATAAACATAGGCGGAGAATTCCTGCCACTCAGTTCGAAAGCCCCTGGCGACAGTGATGCGAACATCGTTCTCCCCAATGAGCTCCTCCAGGTGCGCCCGGGCCTCGTCAGCAAGGGGCTTCTCATTAGGACTCAGCTCCGGGGCCTCGATCAGCACCAGATCAACTGTCCTGGGCCAGTCATGCATGATGATCTGAATCGTGTCACCGTCAACCACCTTGATAACCTCGCGGTAACCTGGCCTGGGCCCTGGGTCAAAGTACCGATCGAGATAGTCTGTAGTGTCATCGGTGACCCTTCCAAGCAGTGTGTCGTTACCGGAGGGGATCAGGTACATCACTTCAAGGGCGAAGACTGCAACGAATAGCAGCGACAGGAATACCTTTGAGGCCAACCTGAACCTACTGCTACGCCAGAGCAACCAGAATCCTACCGGGGTGAAAACCAGCAGGGTGAGCCAGACAAGCCAGGGCGCTTTGAGCATCTGTTTCATAGGGCTCCTCCTCAGAGACTGCTTGTTACTGTGTTCCTGTTTGTGTATTGCTTTGTCTACTACCTAGTTTAGAGCGACAATGTTCCGGCTTCCAACTACTGTAACTATAGCAATAGCTGTAGCTGTAACTGTAGCTGTACCTCTTGGTCCATCACCAATTCTATCGGAACGAGCAAGACCTTGACAAGGGTTGCCTGGCAATAATTGGTCGGGTATACTTGAGGTGTAAAGAGAATTTTTGAAGGCGGTGGTGATCATGATCCCTGTCCCTCCCAGGATTCAACTCCTGGCGAAACCGAATACGCCCGTAGGGGTAATTCTCATGGGCCTTCTCATTCTGACCGTAACTGCGATAAGCCCTCTCCCCTCGGCCCTTGCCACCACGCTCCCTGATGTGGTAGGAACAAGATATGAGCAAGCAGTAGACTTCCTAAGCGGCCTTGAGAAGGACGGGCGGGCCGTGATTACAGGTGACTACTTCGGCCGGTTCAGGCCCCTGGACCAGATCACAAGGTCAGAGGCTCTGGCCCTCCTGGTAAGGGCTACCGGAAACCAATTTCGCGCAGATGAAGAAGAAGGGCCCACCTCATTCACTGACGTTGACAGGCACCACTGGGCCACTGGCTACATAAACTTCGCCCAGGCAGTGGGTTGGGCGCAGGGAACTGGCGGTGGGGCCTTTGATCCCGATCAGCCCCTAACATATCAGCAGTGGGTAGCCATGCTTGTGCGGGCCTTGGGCTACGAAGAAGAGGCCCTTGCCCTGGGCGGTTGGCCCAGGGGCTACGAGATCATTGCCTACCAACTGGGTCTGACAGAGGGCGTCGACTACATCAGCAAGGCCCCCGCGCTCCGCGGCGAGGTGGCACTGATGGCCTACAACGCTGTAGCCAGGTGCGTCCCCGCCGAGGGGGAAAACCCCCTTGCGGTGGCGGTTTTTGGCGTCAGTCAGGCAGATCTCGTCCCGCCTATACAGCCTGAGACCACTATCTCTCTCAGGGTCAACCGGGCCATAGTGGGCATTGGTGAAACTGCGTTGTTCACAGCATCGATTTCCAACCCATCGGGGCGACTACTCCACGATGCCAGGGTTGTGTGGTCGGCCCAAAACGGTGTTATCAACGACAGGGGAGAATACGCGCCGGTGGTAGCCGGGCCCGATACCATTACCGCTTCTTATGGGGATGCCGTGGCCTCAAAAGAGATCCGAGTCTATGGCGAACCCTATCAACTGACACTGGCGGGCGCGGACTCGGTGGTAGCCAATGGCGCTACAGCCTATCAGGTCACGGTTGCCGTAGCAGATGTATACAATACTCCTGTGCCAAGACCCGGGGTTGAGGTGCAACTCCTCCACGAAGTGAACAACGGTGCCATTGATCTCAAACACCGACGCAGTCGCTCTCAGGCCAAAACTGGACAGTCCGGGCAGGCAACCCTTGTCATCATACCCAGTACAGTTGGGGACAGGACAGACACCCTTAAGGTGATTGATGTCTCGGGGGTGTTGGCCCCAGGCGTCCTCTCTGTGAGTTCCACCATGCAGACAGCGAGTGGGGTGGAGTTGTCCGCAGTTCCAAAGCGAATAGCGGTCAACGCGCCTGCCACTTCCACCATCAGCGCTACCGTTGTAGACCAGGTTGGCGTTCCGATGCTGGAGGGGATGTACGAGCTGTCGTTTACCATGGAGGGTGTCGGCACCTGGGATGATGGCACAACAGACGACCTGTCAGTCTGGGTACAATGCGCCGACTCTCCTGAGACAACTCAGGTTGTCAGGAGCATTGTGGCTGAGCAAGGCCTCCTGCGGGTCACGGTCTCCAGTGACGGACTCAACCCGGGAACGGTGACAGTGGAGTGCTACGTACAGCGGGGGGGAAACTAGCCAGGCCAAGAATTAGCAGAGTGCCGCCGGAGATCTAGACGGCACTCTGTGTATGTCTTTCAGATCTTCTTCCAAGTTGACCTAACTGACGGCCTTGTTTTCGTTGTCAACGACTGCAATGCACTCCTCCAGAACGTCCAGACCCTCGTTGAGTTGACCTTCAGTGATCACCAGTGGTGTAAGGGCCCTGATGACGTTACCCCAGATACCGGCCATCAAGGGCAGAACGCCGCGCTCCATGGCCAATGCCATAACCTTGCTTGTGGCCTCACTGGCTGGCTCCTTGGTCTTGCGATCCTTGACCAACTCCATGGCATTCATCATTCCCAATCCACGGACGTCCCCGATAATCTCGTAGCGGTCGTACATCTCGTGATAGCGCTTCATGACCAGGTCACCCAGGGCGCTGGCCCGCTCCACCAGGTTCTCTTCCTCAATGACATCAAGTACCTTCAGGGCTGCAACGCAGCCCACCGGATTACCAACATAGGTACCACCGATTGTGTTGCTGTCTGGGGCATCAACAATCTCCGCCTTGCCGACAACTGCGCTCAGGGGTATCCCTGCGGCAATGGACTTGGCCACCGGCATCAGGTCAGGCTCAATTCCGGAATGCTCTGAGGCGAAGAGCTTGCCGGTGCGCCCAAATCCGGTCTGCACCTCGTCAACAATCATCAGCACTCCAGCGTCAGCCGCAATGCTGGCGAGTTTCGCCAGGTACTCCTTGGGCGGCGCGATAAACCCTCCCTCTCCCTGCACAGGCTCCACCACGACGGCAGCAACCTGGTCAGGCGAGGCGGTACTCTTGAAGGCTCTCTTCAGAATGTCAGCGCACTGCACACCACAGCCGGGATACTCCTTGTTGATGGGACAGCGGTAGCAGTAGGCGTAGGGGATCCGGTGAATATCTGGAGCAAAGGGGCCAAATCCCGCCTTGTAGGGGTGCGGTTTACTTGTGAGAGACATGGCCATCATGGTCCTGCCATGGAAGGCCCCCTCAAAGGAGATGAAGGCCTTCTTGCCAGTATACTTCTTAGCAATCTTGACAGCGTTCTCCACGGCCTCAGCGCCTGAGTTGAAGAAGACGGCCTTCTTCTGGCTGGGTCCTGGGGCAACCTCACAGAGGCGCTTAGCCAGCTGGATTAGGGAGTCATAGGGTATGATTGTGAAGTCTGTGTGAAGGGACTTCTCTACCTGCTCCTTGATGGCGTCAACTACCTTAGGGTGGGCGTGGCCAACATTGAGGCAGCCAATACCCCCTGTCATGTCTATAAAGGTGTTTCCATCGATATCGGTTACCAAAGCGCCCTTCCCGTGGTCAATGATAACAGGGGCGTGGACCTCCCAGGCCCTGGCTACCCAACGATCCTTCTCCTCCAACCATTCTCTCGATTTTGGGCCCGGAATGGCGGTCTTGAGATCAATATACTTCCTTGCCATCTTTACTCCCCCTCCCAGCTGGTTCAGTTGATTGCAGTAGTTACAGGCCCAGGGCCTTGGTCAGGACATCCTTAAGGGTCGGCACACCAATCTCCTGAAGCTCATAGCGCACCCGAACAGTCGGCTTATCTATTTTGGCGACCCGCCTGAGGTCAATTGGAGTTGCCGCCACAACCAGGTCGCAGTCGACCCCGTTAATGGTCTCCTCCAGTTCCTTCACCTGCTTATCACCGTAACCCATGGCCGGGAGCAGGTTTCCAATGTGGCCATACTTCACAAAGGTGTCTGCAATGGAACCAACTGCATAGGGCCGGGGGTCAACCAACTGGGCGGCGCCATACTTGCTGGCGGCCACAACACCGGCGCCGTAGGGCATCTCCCCGTGAGTCAGGGTAGGCCCATCCTCAATGACAAGCACCCGTTTGCCGGCAATCTGCTGATACCCGTCAACAAACAGAGGCGAGGCGGCATCTACTACGGTGGCGGCGGGGTTTATCTCACGGATGGTCTCTCGTACCATCTCGATGTCTTCAGGAGCAGCTGTGTCAATCTTATTTATAACGACGACATCAGCGCAACGCAGGTTGGCCTCTCCTGGGTGGTAGGACTCTTCATGGCCAGGCCGATGAGGGTCTACCAGGACGATATGGACATCTGGCTTGTAGAAGGGCAGGTCATTGTTGCCGCCATCCCAAAGGATGATGTCTGCCTCTTTCTCGGCCTCCCGGAGGATACCCTCGTAGTCGACGCCGGCAAAGACAATGTTGCCTCTGTCAATGTGGGGTTCGTACTCCTCCCGCTCCTCAATCGTGCAGTCATGTTTATCCAGGTCATCGTAGTCTGCGAAGCGCTGAACAGCTTGGGCCGCCAAGTCACCATAGGGCATCGGGTGTCGGATGACAGCAACTGTTTTGCCTGCTGCCTTCAATACCTCCGCGACCCGCCGCGTTGTCTGGCTTTTGCCAACACCAGTGCGGACAGCGCAGACAGATACCACAGGCTTGGTAGACTCAATGGTTGTGGCCTTGAGCCCCTGGAGTAGAAAATCGGCGCCTGCCGCAAGGACTGTGGATCCCTTGTGCATGACATACTCATGAGGGACATCACTGTAGGCGAAGACGACCTCATCAATCTCCTGCTCCTCAATGATACTGATCAGGTCTTCTTCAGCAAAGATGGGAATACCTTCTGGATAGAGATCTCCGCAGAGTTCCGCAGGGTACCTGCGGTCGTCAATGTCAGGGATCTGAGTTGCAGTAAAACATACCACCTCATAATTTGGGTTGTCCCTGTAGACGGTGTTGAAGTTGTGGAAGTCTCTCCCGGCTGCACCCATGATCAATACGCGTCGTTTCATCAACTAATCCTCCCCCGTTCCTTCTAAGACTGGTCTACATTCACTACATCACTAGTGCAAGGATTGCCTTCTGGGCGTGCAGGCGGTTCTCAGCCTGATCAAATACTACAGACCAGCGCCCGTCAATGACCCCGGCACTCATCTCTTCACCCCTGTGGGCGGGGAGGCAGTGCATAAAGATGGACTGCTCTTTCTCGGTCTTTGCCATTACTGCCTCTGTAACCTGGTAGGGAGCAAAGGCCTTATGACGCGCTGATGTCTGCTCTTCCTGGCCCATGCTGGCCCAGACATCGGTGTATACTACGTCTGCGCCGTGGACAGCCTTGGCAGTGTCCGAAGTAACGAGGATATCGCCACCAGCCTGGGCGGCAATCTCACGGGCTGCCATTGTTACTTCCTCATCGGGCCCATACTCCGGTGGGGTGGCTATGGCGCAACGCATACCCATCTTGGCGCATCCGTACATCAGGGAATGGGCCATGTTGTTTCCGTCACCGACAAAGGCCAGCTTGAGACCTTCGAGACGCCCAAACTTCTCGTAGACTGTCTGCAGGTCCGCCAGAACCTGGCAGGGGTGAAGTAGGTCTGTTAGCCCGTTGATTATTGGGATGTTTGCGGCCTCTGCCAGTTCCTCAACGTCTGACTGCTCGTAGGTCCGGATCATGATGCCATCCAGATACCGGCTGAGGACCTTCCCGGTATCTGATACAGTCTCGCCCCGGCCCAACTGCAGGTCATTGGCGCTCAGGTACAGGGCATAGCCACCCAGTTGCCAGGCGGCCACCTCAAAAGAGACCCTTGTTCGAGTTGAGGCCTTCTGGAAGATCATCCCCAGGGTTTTCCCGTTAAGGGGTTTGTGGGCTTCCCCTGCCTTCTGCCGGAGCTTCATCATCTCTGCTGTCTTGATGAACTGCCAGAGTTCCTCAACGGTGAAGTCCTTCAAACTCAGGAAGTCTCTGCCCTTCAGATCTACCGCCATTTCCTATCTCCTCCTATTCCTTGATGTTGCGTGTTTATAGTGTCATTCCTGGACAATGCTGACCTTCTCCCCACAGGAAGCGCACCTGTCGCCTTTCAGGCCAATGCTCTTCGCCCCGAAGCCCGTTCGCCTGATCAGTGTGGAGCTGCAGTTCGGACAATAGCTTGCGCTGGCCTCGTGATCCCAGGCGTTACCTATATAGACGTAATTAAGCTTTTCAAGGGCTATTTCCCGCGCCTTCTTTAGTGTTTCAACAGGCGTGGCGGCCTCCCTCATCTGGTACTGAGGGTAATATCTCGAAAAATGGAGGGGGATGTCTGGGTTCACTGAGGCTACCCAATCCACTAGCGCCCCTATGTCTTCCTTCGAATCATTACGGCCGGGGATCACCAGGTTTGTTATCTCAGTATGGCAGCCCATTTCGGTGGCGGCCTCAACGGTTCTCAGTACCGGGGTGACATGCCCTTCACATATCTCTTGGTAAAAATCATCTTTCATTGCCTTCACATCAATGTTGAGGGCGTCAATCTTAGGCAGCAGGTCTCTCAGGGGTTCCGGGTTGATGTAACCGTTGGTTACCAGGACGTTCTTCTGTCCCAAACCCCGTATCAGGTCCACCGTGTCCATCAGGTACTCGTACCACATCAAGGGCTCCGAATAGGTGTAGGCTACTCCAATGGAATCTCCCTCGACAGCTGCCTCCCTGGCCAACTCAGCAACCCGGTGGGGCATCACCACTGAATACCCTGGTTCCTCCTGTGAAATCTGCCAGTTCTGACAAAACCGGCAGCCCAGGCTGCACCCAAAGGTTCCTAACGACAGAATATTCCTGCCGGGATAGAAGTGGTACAAGGGTTTCTTCTCTATAGGGTCGATGCCAATGGACGTTACCTTGCCGTAGTTTGTTACAACCAGAACCCCATCATTGTTTACGCGGGTCTGACAGAAGCCCCTCTCATCCGACTGAATGAAACACCCTTGAGGGCACAGAAGACACTGAACCGCCCCTTCTGCCCTGGGGCGATAGTGGCTTGCTTCGCTGGTGCCTGGGGTCTGTTCTGAACCCGTGGCTATGCTGACAACCTCCTGTCTGAGGATACTAGGTTCTCCCTTGCTCCCTTCTGAGTTTCCTGGCGCCATCATGGCGCTGATGCTAATGGTACCGGGTCACGGTAAATCTATAGATGCTGACATCGTCGTCGGCCGGGCTGATGCCCGCCTTCTGCTTGGCAATTGTCAGCTGTTCCTCCACAGTATCTACTCCCTCTAGCCCTGGAAGAAGGAGACCGCGCTGTCGGGTTCCCTTCTCCACGACAACCCCGTAGCGCTCAGGGTCTAGATCATCTGGACCATCGACAGGCTCCGGCTTTGAGAGAACATCCACACTAATACTGAGTTCGCGGGCTTCCTCAAGGGAAACCGGCATAAAGCGGGGATCTCGGAAGGCGGCGCTCAAGGCGTTCTCGCGAACCTCTTCTACCAGGTTTGCCTGGGTGGGACCTATCGTTCCGATACAGCCTCGGAGTTGACCACCATTCTTGAGGGTGACAAAGACACCTGCTCGGGTCTTGGCCATGGGGACCAGGCTCTCATCGCCTACCTCTCCCTCAGGTGAAACATCCCCATCCTCAAGACTCTGGAGAATCGTAGAGTGGGCCAACTCCACCAGGGGATGCCGGTGTTCGTCATTGTCAGCGTCAGCAGAGGCTCTAAAGGATGCCACAAGGTACCCAACGCCGAAGGGCCCTTCATAGGAGAGCACCTTAGAGGAAAATCGTCCCTGGCCCATAGCCCCTAGTAGCATTATCAGGGGCCTGAGGCCACACTCACCGGCCTTGCTGACGAGCTTCTCGTCCAGGGCAAGGATCCTATCGGTTTCGTTACTGCTGATGGCGTCACGCACCGCCTGGTCAAAGTCCTTGCCCTGAGGGTCGTAGCCGGCAGGGGCGTCAGGGGTGAGCCTGTGAGACATGTCTCCACTGGCAATGAAGGCCGCCGTGACGCCGAGTTTCTCGACGGCCTGCGCAACGGCCTTGCCGGCCTCGTAGACCTGATTGTGGCGCAAGATCCCCAGCCCGAGGTAGACCAGATCTGCTCTTAGGCCCTCTTCCACCAAAAACCAAAGGGGAACAACAGAGGCATAGTCAAGCTGCCCCCCCTCATCAGCGCCCCAACGGCGAAGCCCCTCACCGTCAAGGACTACAGATGGCAGCCCGCTGGATTCCATTGCGTCACCGATGGCTGCCGCCAACTCCCGGTTGGCAGACATAGAAACACGGATTTTACCGGCGCCAAAGTCCCTAAGGTCACCGCTGTATTCAGGCAGGTCAACCACAGGGAAGGAATCACTGAAGGCAGGTCCATGAGGTGAGACAACGATGACCACCTCTGGCGCTATCTCAGCGAGATCCTTCCCCACCTGACGAAGGGCTGCAGCCGTATCTGCGACTTCGGCGGCCCGGCCACCTCCGACAGCGGGCACAATAATGGGCGCGTGGGGAGCCAATGCTCCGTAGATGATCTTTCCCTTCTCCATTCCCAGCACTCCTTGAATTTCTGTTTTATACATTCGTGCATATTATGATAAGTCCTGCCATTTACGGTGGTTAGTTTCTCCGCCCAAGGTGTTTTTATCAGTTTGATCCGGAGCCTGTAACCCCGATGGTATCAGTCGCAAACCACTCAATCAGAGACTTGAGCATTGCCCAGGCAACCCTCCGCTGGTATTTGTCTGTTGACAGCAGCTCTCTTTCCCTCGGGTTCGAGAGAAAGCCAACCTCAATGGTAACAGCTGGCGCCTCAACGGCCTCCATCAGATAGATGTTTTGCCGCCTTAAAGGCTTCCTGGTTGTATCTGTCATCTCAACGAAGACCCGTTGCACAGTGAATGCCAACAGGGTGTCCCTCTCGCCCTTGCGGGGATCATAGAAGGTCTGAGCCCCGTACCATCGCGGAGAGTTGATGGCGTTGGCGTGAATGCTAATAAAGGCGTCGGCCCCCACTCTGTTGCTCATCTCTGCCCTCCGGCGCAGATCCGAGGACTTTCGCACCCCCAGCCTGTCTTCTTCCTCTGTGGCAAGATCCTCATCGGATTCACGAGTCATGACGACGATGGCGCCTGCTTCCTCCAGAAGACGCTTCAATTGGAGCCCAATGGCAAGTACGATATCCTTTTCACTGACGGTATCTGTAGCATAGAACCCCGGGTCTTCTCCCCCGTGTCCCGGGTCAATCACAATCACCTTCCCCACAATGCTCGTGGCGGAAGCCGTGGTGGTGGTTCCGGGAAGAATCGGCAGTTCGGCGCTGCGCGCCACAACGCTGAAGATCAGGATTGAGAGGAGCGCCAGGGCTGCTGCCTGGGCGCGGACCGTTGGTGTTGGCCTCAATAGTCATCCCTCCAGTTCCAAGTCTTAGTAAAACGTATGACTGAAACCAGTGGGTATGCCCCGGTTTGGGCAGATAAAGATAGACATAAAAAAAGGGCTGGATAGATCCAGCCCTTGCAGTCTGTAGGATATTAGAGTCTCCAAACTAACGCTTGGAGAACTGTGGAGCCTTCCGAGCCTTCTTCAGTCCGGGCTTCTTGCGCTCCTTCATCCGGGGGTCGCGAGTCAACAGCCCCGCCTTCTTCAGCGGTAGGCGGTATTCCTCGTCTACCTCTAGCAAGGCCCTGGAAATTCCATGACGGATTGCCTCTACCTGTCCAGTAATACCGCCACCCAACACAGATACCTTAGCATCGTACTTACCCATGGTCTCTGTAACCTTGAAGGGCTGTGCCAATGTCATCTGAAAGGGCTTCATAGGAAAGAAGTCCTCAAGGGGCTTATCGTTAACTGTTACCTTGCCGGTACCTGGAGCCAAGAACACCCGCGCAACGGCGGTCTTCCTACGCCCCGTGCCGTAATAATAAGGGTTTGCAGCCAAAGCAAAACCTCCCTTCATCAAATCTAGAATCCTTTTAATCCTCTAACCATGCAAGCTCAAAATCATAGGCCTACCCGAAGAACAACGGGCTACAGTGCCCACTCTTTGGGCTGCTGTGCCTCGTGGGGATGATCTGGACCACGGTAGACCTTAAGCTTCTTGATCATCTTCCGGCCCAACCTGTTATGGGGAATCATGCCCCGAACAGCCTTGTAAACCGCCAGTTCCGGCTTGTCCTTCATCAGACGCCGGTAGGTCATCTGCTTCAAGCCTCCCGGATACCTTGAGTGACGATAGTAGATCTTGTTGTCAAGTTTCTTTCCGGTGAGAACGACCTTGTCAGCATTGACCACAATCACATGGTCACCCACGTCGAGGTGGGGAGTGAATGTTGGCTTGTGCTTGCCGCGAAGAACAGTAGCGATCTGACTGGCGAGACGACCAAGGGTCTTGCCCTCAGCGTTCACCACGAACCAGTCGCGCTCAATGTCTTCCTTTCTGGGCATGTGGGTAGTCTTCACTGTCGCTTTCCCTCCTCCCGTCCTGCACTGCTTGGCAGCACGTCATTTAACATTATCTCACTGATTTTTCAGGTTGGCAAATTCCTCTTTCTTATAGAAAACCTTCACCAGGTACAGTCCCTGAGGACGCCCCGTCGGAGGCGCCGCTCTCCGGTCCCGGGCCTCAACAACTGCCTGGGCATCAACCTCGTCCAGTTCTCCTCTGCCAACAGCAGCAAGGAGACCAACGATATTCCTGACCATCTTGTAGAGGAACCCATCGGCAGCGGCATCAATGTACAGACACTGGCCTTGGTCCTGGCCCTGCCAACCCCACATGGGATCGCGCTTATCGACCCTGACCTCATGAACCCTGAGGTAAAACAGGTCCCTAACCGGGTCAGTCCCCGCGCTACCCGCAGCCCAGAACGACGAAAAGTCCCTCTTGCCCCGGATGTGTTCGCAAGTCCTGTTCATGGCGTTGACGTCAAGTCTCTGCCGCGAGTAACCCGCCAGGTCCGTGTAGAAGGGTAGCGCCACCGGAGCTGAGTAGAGCACATAGCGATAGAGCTTGGCCAGGGCATTCCGGCGGGCATCGACGTCTACATCGACCTCCCTGGCATCGTTTATGCGAATGTCACGGGGCAGCGCCGTGTTTGCAGCCGCAGGGATCCGATCTGTCGGTATGGTCCCAGTGACGTCAAAACTGATGACCTGGCCCGTGGCATGAACCCTTCTATCAGTTCTACCTGCTCCCACAAGGGAGACGCTGTGTCCGCATATCCTCCCAAGGGCCTTCTCCAATTCACCCTGGATGGTCCGGTGGCGGCTCTGCCGCTGAAAACCGTGGTACGCGGTACCTTGATAGGCCACTGTCGCCATGACCCTTCTCCGCCTCTCACAGCCATTTCCTCCGGATTTCGCTTTGCAGGGTCTCATGGCCTGCCACCACCTGCTCCGTCTTCACTAATGCGCGGGCCAGACCGGCTGACCAGAAGGACCGCGCCCCAAGACAACCGCCTAGAACATGGCAAAACGGGTGTAGGTCACCACTGCCGCAAAACTTAAAGCGATAGCCACCGCTACCCAATCATGGGTTCCCGTGGCCAGCACCTTCAGGCGAGTCCGCCCCTGGCCACCCCTGTAGGCCCTGGCTTCCATGGCGAGGGCCAAGTCGTCTGCGCGCTTAAAAGCGCTGACAAAAAGGGGGACCAGGAGGGGAACCATACTCCTACCTCTCTGGAGCAAGCTCCCGCTTTCGAAATCAGCCCCACGGGCCATCTGAGCCCGCATTATCCTTGTTACCTCTTGCAGTAGCGTGGGCACAAACCGCAGGGCGATGGTAACCATCATCGCCAACTCATGAGCTGGCACCCCAAACCGCTGATAGGGCTTTAGCATGTACTCCATTCCATCGGTCAGGTCAATGGGCGATGTTGTCAGCGTCAATAGCGAGGCGCTAATTACCAGCAGTGCCAATCGCCACGCCATAAAGATGCCCCTGGAGACCCCCTCAACAGTGGCGGTAATAGGTCCTACGCCAAAGATGAGCTGCCCAGGGGTCATGAAAACATGGATTATCATTGTAAACACAATGATGAAGAACACCGGCCTCAGGCCCCTAAGGATAAAGGAGTAGGGAACCTGGGAAAGCTGCAGGGCAGCGACAATGAAACCGGTTAAGAGCAGGTAGCCCAAGAACCCGCGAGCTAGAAAGACTACAATCACATAGACCAACAAGATGGATATCTTCACCCTGGGATCGAGCCTGTGTAGTATTGACTCTGCGGGATAGTATTGACCGATGGAGATGTTCTCTAGCATTTCGGGCTACCCCTCTCCAGTAGTCCCTTGGCAAACTCAACTGCCTCATCGATTTCCAGGGCATCCAAAGGGGCGTCGATGCCTCGCTCCCTCAGGGCGTGCATTAGCCTGGCTACTGTAGGGACATCAAGGCCGATCCTGCGTAGCTCCTCAGACTGACTAAAGAGGCTTCTGGGGGTGTCATCCATTACCAGGCGCCCCGCGCTCATTACAATGACCCGCTCAGTGAGACGAGCGATATCGTCCATATCGTGACTGATGAGGATCATTGTCAAGCCCCGTTGCCTGTGAAGCATCGCAAGGTGACGGAGGAGGCTGTCCCTACCGCGGGGGTCCAGACCAGCAGTTGGCTCATCAAGTATTAAGATTTCAGGGTTCATGGCAAGCACGCCCGCCAGGGCCACTCGCCTCATCTGGCCTCCACTTAGGGAGAATGGGGATCCATCCTTAATCGCTTCATAATCCAGTCCAACCGCCGCGATGGCATCACTGACAACTGCTTCAAGCTCAGGTCCCTCAATGCCGAGGTTCTTGGGGCCAAAGGCAACCTCTCTGTACACCGTCTCCTCAAAGAGTTGCTGCTCGGGAAACTGAAAGACAAGGCCAACACGGCGTCGGATCTCCTTCCTTGCCTGTTTATCACGGAGATCCTGGCCCAGTATTCTGATGCGGCCATGCCTGGGAACCAGTAATCCATTCAGATGCTGCGCAAAGGTTGATTTGCCGCTACCTGTCGGCCCAATAAGACCTACCAACTGACCCACTGGTATCTTCAGGGTGATGTCCTCAAGGGCCAGAGATTCAAAGGGCGAGTTGGGATTATAGACGTGGCTGACGCCCTCTACCTCTACTGCCCACACAGGTAATCAACCATCGCTTCTACCGTCAGCGCGCTCCGGGGAACTGGGTATCCAGCATTACGAAGGCGTATGGCCAGTTCCACCATTATTGGCACCTCAAGCCCCAACTCTCTCAGTTCCTGGTCCCTGGCAAACACCTCTTCGGGTGAGCCAACCATTGCGATGCGGCCTTCCGACATTACTACAACCCTGTCAGCGAACACCGCTTCATCCATGTTGTGGGTTATGTGCACTACTGTAATGCCCTGTTCGGCATTGAGGCCCCGGATTGTCTCCATCACTTCTTCGCGGCCAACGGGATCTAGCATAGAAGTGGCCTCATCCAGCACAATGCACCGGGGCTTCATTGCCAGAATACCGGCAATGGCGACCCGCTGCTTCTGTCCTCCTGATAGCAGGTGAGGTGGCCTGTCACGATACTGCTCCATACCCACCAAACGCAAAGACTCATCAACCCTGGTGGCAATGTCTTGCCTTGGCAAGCCAAGGTTTTCAGGGCCAAAGGCAACATCCTCTACGACCTGGGTGGCAACCAGTTGATTATCGGGATTTTGGAACACCATGCCTACTATCTGGCGGATGTCCCAACGCTGTTCCTCACTACCAGTATCAAGACCGGCAACTGTCACCCGACCACTGACAGGGATCAACAGTGCGTTCAGGTGTTTGGCCAGGGTTGACTTTCCTGACCCATTGGGTCCAACAACCGCTAAGAACTCCCCTGGCCTTACCTGTAGGTCAATACCTCGTAGCGCCCAGTGCTCAACGGCGGCCTCATCCTGGGCAAGCTGATAGCTATAGCTCAGGCCCTCTGCTGTTATTATTGCGGTGTCAGCGTCATGTGAGATACTTCCCACTAGCGCTTCCCTCCCCCCAAGTCCAGAGAGCGCGCTTAGCTATTCCCTATCAGTCGACGACGTCTGGTTCAACCAGCTCAAGGACCACCATTGGAGCGGCATCGCCTCGCCTAGGAGCCGCCTTCATTATCCTGGTATAACCGCCTTGTCGATTGGTATAACGTGGAGCAACAGCATCAAGAACCTTCTTAGCTACACTCTCGTCAGTAAGGTACTGAAACACCTGCCGTTTAGCGTGCAGGTCTCCCTTCTTGCCCCAAGTAATCATCTTTTCGGCGATTGGTTGTACTGCCTTGGCCTTGGCGGCGGTGGTCATAATGCTCTCCTGCTCAAACAGGGCTGTTACCATTCTCCTCAGGGTAGCCCTGCGGTGACTGGAGGT
>Ga0209643_1000545_pt1 | contig 62626 bp, 49 predicted proteins | sample AutmiccBRH37_all_FD_187383 | JGI IMG/M metagenome (GOLD analysis project Ga0209643, IMG submission 187383) | Deep subsurface microbial communities from Mt. Terri, Switzerland - Autotrophic microbial communities BRH/37_all (SPAdes) (version 2) | ecosystem: Environmental > Aquatic > Deep... | reverse complement strand
AATACACCAGCACCACCGCCTGTCCGATACTGATACCTACGTAGATCAAAACCAAAGTTCTTATGTCAAGGATAGGGGACATTCTTAGCTTTAGATCGGAAGAAAGGAGTTAATATTTCCAAAATATTCTAACTCCATAAGAGAAACACACTTCTCTCTGCCTGGATGAAAGACACGGCAATTATCATTCCTAAGCCAGCTTAATACTTCCTGCTTTTTTACAATGATTGCAAGTCGAAAATAATGAGCAAGTCCCGAAATATTCAAGAAAAAATCGCCAATTCCCTGGGGAACCCAGAAACACTAATAAAAAACCTCTGTCCTTAATCCTACCATGTCTGAAGCGCTAGCAAGATTAAGGCGCGATCTTCGAGGGAAAGCCACAAACTAGCCAGTTGCTGCCGCGCGATTTTTTGCGGTAATCTAATTGAAATGTAAGAAAGTTGTAATAAACTGAGGGTAAGTATTTCTCATCTCCTCTTGAACCGTGTGACGTTCAAAGCGTCAAGAGTCCTTTCCATCACTGCTAAAATCCGCCGGTCAAAATCGATATCCATCAGGTTCAGGTTGGTGATCGCCGCCCGCCGCATTCCGGTTTCGATCACGGTGTAGACGATGGCCCGGTTGCGATAGGGGCGAAAACTCTTTCTTTGCAACGGCTTAACCCCGCCGTGGCGGTGACGGTCGCGGGACCGGCCGACCAGCAAAAGCCGATCGGCGGCATCGAGAATTTGCTTGCGCTCCTGCTTGGTCAAGACCCGTTCGATTCCAGGCGATTGCCGACCGACAACTTAGTGATTTTTTGCCATCGGCTGCCCTACTACGCTTTCTTCTCGATAACCACCTGCCAATGATCCCCCTTTCGCTCCTGGGAAATGATTGCATGTCCTTCGGTAAGGACAGACCGAGGCACATTATCGACAGGTTCACCGTCATCGAGCAGGATCTTCAGAAAGTCGCCTACTTGCATCCTGGAGAGTTCCACCTTGGTTTTGACAAAATTCATCGGGCAGGCGACCCCCCGAAGATCCTTGAACATCTCTGGACGGCGACTCTTTTCTTCCGTGTCGGCCGGCAAAGTGGCGATTACTTCCGCCTCGCATTTGAACCGAAGCCTGTTATCCATGCTGTGATAGAGTTGAATCATGGTCCTGCCGAGTTCTTCGGCGAGGTCGACACGGTCGGCGAGAAACGAGAGGTCGCGCCTCGACGCCGCCTGCACCAGCGGCCTGAATTTCTCCTCCACAAGCCCGGTATCGAGAAAGTTCTTTTCAAACTCCAGGTACATTTCGTCCTCGGTCGCCGGATCGACACCGCGCGTTACCAGAAGCATGCCGGCGGCATTGGCAACAAGACTTAACGCCAATTCCCGGGTATCGATTCCACTGCCGGCTCTTTTTTTATGGTCGATGGACTCATTGATACTGTTCATGGCGACTTCGATCATATCATAGATCCCGGCCGAGCATTCACCGTGGCCCATATGGGCGGTGGTAAACTCTTCGTTCGCGCCCCAGTCGGTATAGTAGCTCTCATCGGTCGCATAGTCCGGCACCGAATCGCTGTACCGGTCGCAGAGCGCGGTGATCTCGGTTTTGCCGCCTTTATCGAAATACTCTTTGAAATTGCTGCCGTCTTCGGCGTAGCATTGATACTGGGTAAGGATTTCGACAAGAAGCTGTGGCAGGTCTCTTGCCGCAACCCAGCCGCACTTTTCACCGAACGCCCTGGTGTCGGGATTAATCGAAGCTCCGCCGATAACCCAGTAACCCGGCAGGGTCTTGCCGTTCTTTCGGACAATCCTGCCGTAAAAGCCCAGATCCCCGACATGATGCTGGCCGCAGGAGTTGGGGCAGCCGGAAATATTGACCCGCAGGTTTTTGCAGGAGTCGAAATTCACCCCGCTCTGCACCAGGTATTTCTGCATCACCGGGACTAAACCCTGGGGCAGACAGACCCCGGTTGTACAGGTATTGGCCCCGGTACAGGCAATGATCTCGCCGCACAGCTTCGGCAGGTGAGAAAGAGTGGTCATTTCCGTGACCAGCTCATAGAGGTTGCCAAGAAATTGTTCCGGCAGATTGCGGACCTGAATATTCTGGGTCATCGTCAGGCGCATGGTGTTTTCGCCGAATTTTGCCAGAAAGCGGCTCAACCGCAGGGCGTCCTCTCCGCCGATATCGCCCAGATGGAGGGGAATCGATACACTCTTCAGGCCGGCCTGCCGCTGATCGACGACATATTGCGCCTGCCAGTTGGAAAAATGGGTGCCGGAGAAGTATCTGGGTGCCAGTCCGGTCACTTCACCGGGGCTTGAGTCATTTGCAAATGATGACAGATCAAGATCGAGAGGATCTCTGCCCGCCACCTTTGCCAGTTCTTCCGCATATTTTTCGCGGAAAGTTGTCTCGCCCATTTCCTCCCACAAGAACCGCAACCTCCCGGCGTTTTTGGTCTTTCTGTTGCCGTATTCCAAATAGAGATTTTTTACTGCGGCACAGACATGATACACCTGATTTTCCGGGATAAAGACATGGAGGATTTTGGCAAGACGCGGCCGGCACCCCATTCCCCCGGCAACAAAGACCCTGAAGCCGCGTTCGCCGTTTCTATGCGTTGCAATGAAACCCAGATCATTAAAAGCGGCCAGGGCATTATCCTGCTCTGTGCTGGAAAAACTTATTTTAAACTTGCGGGGAAAGTTCCAGGAGTCGTCCTCGCCTATCATCCTGCTGCTGAGCGCCACCGCATGGGGAGTGACATCGAAACTTTCCTCAGGGTTGATGCCTGAATCATAGGACGCCATGATATTTCGTACGGTATTGCCGCCCCCTCCCCGGCAGGACAAACCGACACCGTAGAGCTCTCCGGCAATCTCCGGAATATCGGTAAGCTGTATATCATGCAGCTGCAATTCCTGCCTGGTGGTGACATGAACGGAGGGCTTGCCGAATTTTTCGGCCAGTTCCGCCACCTTTTTCAACTGGGTGGGCGTTACCCCGCCTGCCGTCATCCGAATCCGCAGCATAAATGTATTCTTGGTTCTCTGTTCATAGACCCCGAAGGGGACGCGAATCGCCCGGAACTTCGTCGGATGCAGCTGGTGTTTTTGAAAAGACCGGATGGCTTGGGCAAAGGAGTCGATCTCGTCGTTAAAATTGTCCGGAATATCATAAAATCTCATACTATCGTCAACTCCTCGAGCTTTACCAGCCCATTACGTATTTGAAAGGATCGCACCGCCGGCTGTTCTCCGATCAGGGAGACGATCACATGGCTTATATCCGGGTCGAAGGCCAGCCGTATGTCTTCCCCGGAGGGTCTCGCCGGAGTTTCAGGGTGACTGTGGTAGACGGCCAGCACCTTGAGGTTTTCTTTCCTGATCCTTTTGACGGTGGTAAATTGCTCCGCCGGATCGAAAGAAAAATGTTCCCTGCTTTGATCGATATTGTTCATCGGATAGGCTCGACTGACAGTCGTGCCGACACCTGCCAGGTAACCGCAGCACTCAAGAGGCGAATGGGCCTTGGCTTCCTCGACAATTTGTATATATACTTTCCGTTCTATTTCCATGCTCCCTCACCTGATTGCGCAGACCGCCTGTCGGTAGTCTTGCAGTTCGGTAATCGCTCCTGTTCCGCATACCGGGCAGTTGGGGTTTTTCCTCAGTTTGACTTCCCTGAACCTGGTCTTTAAAGCATCGAAGGTGAGAAGTCTGTCGGTGAGCAACTCTCCTTTGCCAAGGACGAACTTGATCGCCTCATTGGCCTGCAATGTGCCGATGATGCCGGCAATCACCCCGATCACTCCCGCCTGGCTGCAGGTGGGTACTGCATCGGCCGGCGGAGGTTCGAGAAAAATACAGCGGTAACAGGCCGATTCCTTGGGCCGGATGGTGAAAGTCTGGCCGTCGAAACGCAGGATTCCGCCATGCGAATAGGGCACTCCGGCGAGGACGCAGGCATCGTTTACCAGAAATTTCGTCGGAAAGTTATCGGTGCCGTCGATGACAAAATCATAATTTTTTATGATTTCCATGATATTTGCCGCCTTCAGCATCTCATGGTGGACCTGGACTTTTACATCCGGGTTGAGCTGCTCGATTTTTTCTTTTGCCGAAATTACCTTGGGTTTGTCGATATCGCCGGTAAAGTGGATGACCTGTCGCTGCAGGTTACTGAGGTCGAGCGAATCGCCATCGGCAATCCCCAGTCTGCCGACGCCTGCCGCCGCCAGATAGAGCAGCGCCGGAGAGCCAAGCCCGCCGGCACCGATAACCAGAATCTTCGCCTCGGCGATTTTCTGCTGACCTTCTATGCCGACATCTTTCAGTATAATATGACGTGAGTAGCGCTCGAGCTGTGCATCGTTAAAATCCATGTTCATCCCTCATTTATTTCATGGTCAGGTTGTTGTGTCTGAAAGGCCTGGCCGATATCGCTCACCAGATCTTCAAGGTGTTCAATCCCCACCGATAATCGGACCAGACCCTCCGAGACATTCATCCCGGCTTTTTCCTCCGGGCTGCAATCGGCAAAAATGGTCGAGGCGGGATGTATAACAAGGGTTTTATTATCGTTGATATTGGTGGCACGGCGGATCAGCCGCAGGCTGTTGATAAAGCGAAAAGCCTCCTTTTTATTTTCCAGCTCAAAGCTTAAGACACCGCCGAAACGGCCATTGTACTGCCTTTGCGCCAAGTCATGAAAGGGAGATTCGCCAAGCCCCGGATAAGTAACGTCCCGCACCTCGGGCCTTGCCCGCAGATACTTTGCCAGGGCGAGCGCATTATCACAGCTGGTCCTGACCCTGAGAACGAGGGTTTCCAAGCCCAAGGTCTGCAGATAAGCGCTTTGCGGAGACATGCAGGCCCCGAAATTCCGGTGCACTTCCATCCGCAGCCTGGCCATGAAAGCACTCTGTCCATACCTGTGGTATTTGCCGAGGGCCGGGCACTTGCTCCAGTCGCAGGTGCCGAGATCGACGATAATCCCGCCGACACTTGTCGCCCCGCCGGAGATGAATTTTGTCGTCGAATGGATAACCACATGGACCCCGAACTCCTTTGCGGCAAACAGAAAGGGAGTGGTCACTGTCCCGTCGACCATCAGGATAAGGTTGTGCTCTGCGGCAAGAGCCGCAATCTTTGCAAAATCGGGGACCACCATCTGCGGGTTACTGATGGTTTCGACGAGAATCAGGCGGGTCTCCCCGTCAATGGCCTCTGCTATCTTATCGCACTCTTTGATATCGACGAAACGCGTCTCAATGCCGAATTCCGTCAGGGTGTTTTTCAGGAGGGAATAGGTGTTGCCGAAGAGATATTTTGAGGCCACCAGATTGTCACCCCGTTTCAGCACCGCCAGCAGGGCAGTGGTTAGAGCCGCCATTCCCGACGACAACGCGACGGCAGCCGAGCCCTGTTCAAGCAGGGCGAGTTTCTTTTCAAAGTGTTCGACAGTGGGATTGGTTATTCGTGAATAGGTATGGGCCGGTTTTCGGTGGGTAAAGGCCAGTTCCATATCCTCGGCTTTGGCAAAATCAAAGGCAACTCCGGAATATTCCGGAAATCTGAGAGCGTTATGGCTTTCCTTCCGCGCTTCATTACCATGCAGGGCACGAGTTTCAAATTTCAGACCTGAATCTTTCATATCCTTCCGATCCTCCGCCCATGAAATAGAGAAATTCCACAGCGTCGTTTTCCTGCAGAAAGGTGGTGGCGAAGGCTTCTTTTGCGAGAATTTCTTCGTTGATCTCGACAGAAACCATATCGGGGGATTCGATTTGCCTTTCCTGTAACAACTCTGCTACGGTAAGAGGTTTGCCCATTTCCATCTGTTCGCCATTGACCATGATCTTCATCATCGCTCTCCTTCATTTATCTGTTTGTTGAGGGCCTTCAGCTTGCCCGCTGCACCGTCAAATTTGATAATCGATAACAAATCGTTCCCGCCTTTTTTTCTCACGCTCCAGGAGGTCGCTGAAGGTAAGCGTGTCAATGACACGTGAAATTGCCGTCTCCACATCTTTCCAGACATCACGAAAAACACAGACCGAAGAGAAGCTGCAACTCTCCTCGGCTCCCGGGGCAATACAGGAAATCGGATGAATCGGCCCCTCTACAAACCGGACGACATCACCCACGGATATCTCCGCCGGAGCCTTGGTCAGGAAATAGCCTCCCCGGGGTCCTTGTTTGCTTGAGACAAAACCACCTTTTTTCAACAGCAACAGGATCTGCTCCAGAAACTTTTTGGGGATATCCTGGGAATCGGCGATTTGTTTTATCTGCGCCGTGCCCTCAGGATAAAAGCCTGAAAGGTATAAGATAATCTTAAACGAATAGTCCGTTTTATGTGATACTTGCATCCTGCCTCCTTTAATGTCGACTAACACTACCGCCAATGTAGACTACCACAGCGTAGGTGTCAACAGGAAATATAGCTGGGGTGAGCGGAGCCGACGGAAAGCATAAAAAAGGGCAGATCCCTGGCGGGACCTGCCCTTAATGACGGTGCAACAGTCGATTTCAAAAAGAACTACAGGAATAATTCCTCAACAATACCGTTTCTTCAGCTCCCGGATATGGGCCGGACCGATGCCGCAGCAACCGCCGATGATCCTCGCGCCCATGTCGATCCAGCCTCCTGCCGCCAAAGCGTAGTCCGCGGGAGAAATATCGGTGAACTGCCAGTGCGGCATGACAAAAAAGCCGGAATGGGCGTAGATCCCCAACGGACCCGATGAAACCGGCCAGCACGCCTTCAGCTCGGCAAAGGCTTCGGTCGCCTCGGAGACGTCGGTATGCATGACGAATGCGGCCGATCCGCCGATCCGGGAGATGGCCGCGACACCTTCTGTCAAGGTATGGCGCAGATCCCAGAGCATCAGCTCCCCCGCCGCATTGCGCCGGCAGCTGAAGCCCAGCCAGACCGGCAGTCCGGTTGCGCGGGCCGCCTGCACCGCAAGGCTGCCCTTTTCGAGGTCTTCGATCATTTCGATAATGAGGATGTCAGCCCCTGCCTCGGCCAGCACTTCCGCCTGTTCGACGTACCAGGAGAGGGCCTCGGGACGGTGCGGATAGCCCGGAAGGATTCCGGAACCGAAAGTAGTCGGGGCGATCGAACCGGCAATCGCCACCTGCCCCGCCGCGCTCTCTTCCCTGGCTCTCACTGCCAGCTTTACCGCCTCGCTGTTCATCCGCCGGAACTGTTCCGCAAGGCCGGCGGGGATGAGCATGTGCTTGGCCAGGGAGAAGGAGTTGACGGTAATGAGGTCTGCCCCGGCGTCAATATACTCCCGATGAACCGCCTGTACCTCTGCCGGATGGGTGACAACCGCTTCCGCCGACCATGCCTTGCTGTGCATCGGCACGCCCCGTTTTTCCAGTTCGGTGCCGGTGGCCCCATCGAGCAGGAGTATTTGCCCTTCTTCAAGTTTCTTCATCAAGAACTCGATGTTTTTCATCAGTAATCCCATTTGAACTGTATGCCCGCCTTATTATCGATATCGGTGCTTTCGCTGGTCGCCTTGATGTTCGGGGTCAGTTCGATTTCAACCTCGACCCCGCTCGAACCGGACGTCGCCCCCCGCTTGGTGCCCACATATACCCCTTCGGTAAGATATTTGCCAACCTCAACTTCGGGTCCTTCCTCGCCGCCCTCGACCCGCAGCACATCCACCTTGAGGAATTTGCGGATCGATCCCAGTACGTCGAGGCCTCCGCCCACACCCGACATCTCGGCCGCAACGCTTGCCAGCTGGAGGGCCTCCACCGTGCTCAGACTGCCCTGGGATTTGCCAAAGAGAACTCTCGACAGAATTTCCTCCTGCGGCAGAACCGGGTCGGACGACAGGGTAAGTTTCGTTTTGCTTGCATGTCCGGCGAGAGAAGCTGTCACCGTAAGATTACCGGCGGTATGGACTCCGACGATGTCGAGAAGCGGGTCGGGCGGCCGGCCGCCAAAAAAAGTGATCTTTGAATCCCGGATCGCAAAGGTTTTGCCGATGACATCGAACTGCCCGCGCCGAGCGAGCAGCTCGCCGACGATCCTCGGCTCATCGGCCATGCCGGTGATCTCAAGATTCCCCGCCCATTCGGAATCCAACCCCTTGCCACGCACGAACAAGAGGCCGGGGATATCCACCTTGATATCGAGTTCGGCGGCAAACGCACCGGCATCGGCTTGTTCTTTTTTTTCCTCCTGCCCGGCTTTCTCCTCGCTGTGGTGCAGGTTTTCAACATCCAGCTGCGGCACCGACTCGGGAAACGCCACTGCCAGGTCGACTTCGCCACGGTCCATTGAAACGTTACCGGTAATTTCGGCCTTATTTTCGTCGCCGGTTATGTTCAGGTCGATATCGGCCCAGAACCGCAACTCGTCCATGCGGGTAACCGCCATATCGCGCATGGTAATTTCCGCTCGATAGGCCAAAGATTCGTCATCCAGTTCCACTTCCGCCTTACCGGTCAGTCTGCCTTTCCCTCCGTCGTCGGCGGTAATTTCCGAGATGCGCAGGCCTTCCTGATCGAATCGGCCATCGATCTGAATATTGCTCAGCAGGGTACCGAACTGCAGATGCTCGTACCGGCCTTCCTGCAGAGTCAGCACCCCCTCCCAGGCAGGTACCGCCAGGCTGCCCGAAAGCTCGGCAGCCAGCTTGATTTTCCCATCGAGCACATGATCGGGCAATGGCAGATAGGGCCAGAACTGCGATATCTCGCCATCGATATCCGCATGGACGGCAATCAGTGCGTCGGGATCGACTTCGGCCCGTCCCTCCAGGATCGACAGAGTGAGCGGCACCTCCGCGTCGGCTTTCATCATCCTGAGATCCGGGCGTCCCAGCGACAGATCGGCCTTTACTCTTCCCTCGCTCAAGTTACCGTCGAGCTGCAGGCGCAGCGGCGGCAACTGTCCGGCGTGGGCGATCCGAATATCGCCGATATCGCCGTCGATCCGAGCCCGTGGCTTCTGTCCGGCCTGTTCGTTCAGTGAGGCTGTCAGAGACAGGGTGCCGGTCATGCCATCCACGGCGAACATCTCGCCCCACGGCTCCAGGGCAATATCGCGAAGATCGGCCGTGGCATCAAACTCCCTTGCCGGAACCAGACGGAGGTCGAGATCGAGCCGCCCCTCGCGACCGACCGAGAGCGCCGCCGCGGCACCCACTACCCCTGCCGCAGTCCTTTCCAATTGCAGAGGCTGGCGCAGGGCAATTTTTTGTGAGCCGACCTGGACATCCAGCCTGTCGACTGTCGTACGGATATCCTCCTCCAGGGCAATATCGGCCGAGGCTGCAAGCGACACCGGCAGACGCTGCTCGAATTGCCCCCGAGCCTCGACCGTCGCCCGCATCTGCGAGAGCGCGCCCTGCACTGTCGCCTGCAATGTATCCAGGGCCGCCTGACCGGCAACAATTTTTGTGCCATCGAGCCGCAGATCGAACACCGGATCGTCGCCAAAGGAATTATCGATATGCCCACGCACCGTCAGACGATCGACGATATCCGGATCGGCTCCGCCGACATCGGCCAGACGCAGAGCTTTGGCGCCCACATCGATATCTAGCCGTTGCCCGCTGTCTAAAGGCACAAAATCGACTCTCCCATCGATCTGCCCGGCAGTAACGGGCGCGCCCCAGTTGCCAAGCAGCCCGGCGTCGAGGCGCGACAGGGTGATGTCGCCGGCCATCGGCATCTGATAACCGGGCAGTTCAAGCTGCCCCGTGAGATCGAGGGCTTCGCCGTTCAAGGCGATATTTGCCAGCTGCAAGCGGTCCGGCGGCAGAATCACATCGGCCTCCAGCCGGTAGGGCTGCCCGCGCAGGGCAAAATCGAGCCGGTTCAGCAGTGAAAGCACCGCCTCGTCGGACCAGTTCATGGATGTGGTCAGCTCGAGGTCTTCAAAGCGTTCGCCGGCGGTTTCAACCACCGGAACCGTCAGCCTGATGTCGCCGGCCGGTGCGCCCGGCGGACCGTCGAGAGCGATGGCTGCATGCGCGGCCTGCGGCATCGACACAGCGATGGCGGGCGGAATGGCGCCGGGCTTCACGGCAAGTTCACCTCTTACAGTCATTGCCTTGAATTCATTGTCGAGATCGATGGAAACGGCGCCATCCGCCATCGCCGTCTCGAGGCGATCGAGCCTGATCCCCAGATCCATCTGCGGCGACACTTTCACCTGGCCCGCGACCGCCGGTTGCGGCCCGACAAGACGATTGAGATCGGCCTGACCAAGATCGAGCTGCCGTGCGGCGATATCGATATCGGCCTGTCCGCCGCCCGCAGCATCCCAGGCGGCATTGTCGACGGTCACCCGGCCGTTGCCCCTCAGCTCGAGCCCGGCGAGTTCCGTGAGAATCGAAAGGTCGTCAATTTCGGCCTGCAGGCCGGCATCGGAGACTCGATTGCCCTTCAGATCGGCCCGACCGGTCAGCTGCAGACCTTCCGCCGCAATTTCCAGCTTGTCGATCAGCAACTCTCTGAAATTTGCCGCCACATCGGCGTGTATTGTAACATCGAGACGATCCCCGAGCATTGCCGCAAGATCGGCTTCGGACCAGTCGTTCTGAAGAGCTGTGCCTTGAGCCAGGACGGCATAGCGATCACCCTGAGCCGCCATGCTGACCGCGACCGACAGGTCGCCGATGGTAGAAACCGGCGTGGCAACCGAGCGGCCGCCCACCGTAAGCGTCACGTCTGGCATCGCCAGGTCTCCCTCGGCATGGCCGGTCAACTCAAGCCACTGCCACTGCACCGCATCCTCGAGCAACCCGCTTGCCGCGGCATCGATCTTTGCCTGCAGATCGGCGACAAGACGGCTTGCTTCCAGATCGATATCGGCGCTGGCCGATAAGGTGAGCAGATCCGGTTTGGCAAGATCGAGTTTGGTTAACGCCAATCGGCTGGTCTCGAGATCGAACTGGCCGGCAAGGCCGATATCGATTTCACCTTGCAACGGCTCCGGCAACTGCCCCGCCAAGCCACCCAAGGTATCGGCCGCGCCGGAAAAGGTAAAACCGAGCTGCTCACCGCGCAGCTGCAGGCCGATCGTTCCTGAGAGTTCGGCCCAGTCGCCGGCGGCAAAATCCAGCTCGCCCTGCCACCCTTCTGCGGGCCCTCTGCCCTTGAGCAACACGGTTACATCGGCCGCGTCTTCCGGCCGCAGTCCGGCAAGCGTCATCACGATACCGGCGCGATCGAAGTAGCCGTCGATTTCGGCATGCAGCTCCTGTCTGCCGGCATCGAATGCGAGATCGGCGCGCAGCCGGTCGATGCCTGCATCCAGCGGCACAAGCGCAAGCGCCAGTTCGGCAGCGTGTTTTCCCGCCGCTCCCGAAGCATCGAGTTGGTAGAGGAATTGTCGACCGCTCTTCGGGTCGACAATACTCAAATGCGGGAGACTGAGTTGACCCAGCCGGATCGCCAGCGGCAACGAAAACCCGTCGGCACTTTCGCTTTCCTCTTTTGCCTTTTCCGCCTCGCGTGGGAGCACGACGGACAGGCTGCCCGCAGCCAGACGGTCAACCTGGACGACGCCGCCGAAAAGCGAGAACGGCGACCACACCAGCTCCAGCTCCCGTCCCTCGACCTGCAGACCGGTGGGTTGCATCTCGAGGATGAAACTCTCCACTGCCAGTGCGGTCCATAGGCTGCCACGGACCTTGCCCAGTTCGAACCTTCCATCGATTGCAGCCGATACCGCCCGATTGATCGTCGGAGTGGCAAGACGCAGGACGGGACCGGTGCCAGCAAGCGCCAGCAGTGCTGCCACCAGCACCGTGAACACGGCAACACCATACAGGATGCGGCGCAGCCAGCGCCACCGGGTTGGTTTTGCGGCTTTACGGTCCAGTTTCGAGTCGGGCTGCCTGACCATTAAAAAGCCTGCCCGATGCTGATATAAACCTGGAAGTCGTCATCGACACCTTCCCGCTTGTTCAACGGCACCGCGACGTCAAAGCGCAGCGGACCGATCGCCGTATAATAGCGCAGGCCAAGACCTGCCGCCCATTGCATATCAAGATCGTCGGGCCGGGTTTTCCTGAAAACATTGCCACCTTCGACAAACGGTACCAGACCAATCGTATCGGTCACCCGTCCGCGAAATTCCATTCCGGCTTCAACCACCGAACGGCCTCCGATCGGATCGTTGTTTTCATCGAGCGGTCCGACCTTCTGATATTCATAGCCGCGGACCGAACCGCCTCCACCCGAATAAAACCGTTTATTCGACGGCAGCGAGGATCGTTCCTCACCCCAAACCGCCCCGAGACGGGCACGACCGGCCAGAACATAGCGACCGGCCTGGTCGAACGGCAAATAATGCGACCCGTGAAACAAAACCGAAATGAATTTCGTATCGGCGCCCGCCAGGCTGGCAAGAGGCGACACCGCGAGTTCCAGTCGATTGCCGCTGGTTGGATCTAGGGGATTATTGGTGCTGTCGCGACGAATAAGACTGCGCAAACCTCCCAGATAGAAATTCTCGTTCGGCGAATCGGCACCGGTCAAATCGGAATATTCCGCCATCAACCCGACGGTTGCCGACCAGTATTCGCCGAACCGGCGTTCGATTCCTGCAAAACTGTCGGCCAGTTCGCCCTCATAGGCCTCCGTATTGAATTCCTTGCCTTGGCCGCCGATAACGAGTGTCTGCCGGCGTTTGTAAAACTGCGGTTTGCGAAAATCGATCTCAAGGCCCTGTTGCAGTTGCGATCCATCCAGGTCAAACCGCAACCTTTCACCCGATCCGAACAGGTTGCGGTGCTCCCATAAAATATTGGCGCCTATTCCGTCGGCGGTCGAATATTCGATGCCGCCGCCAATGGTGCGATGGGCGCGTTCCGTTACCTCTATTTCAATCGGGATCTGACCCTGATCATTGACCACACCCGCAGGACGGACGATGACCGAATCGAACAAATTGGATTCCGCCAGATCGCGCCGTGTTGTGGCGATCTCCTCGGGTGAAAATAATGCGCCGGTCTGCCAGCTTCGGTAACCGGCGATGAAATCCGGATCGACCTTCTCCGTTCCGATTACCGTGACCTCGCCAAAATCGGCTTTTTCCCCGGTGATGATCTCGTAGGTGACGCTCAGGGTCTTTTTTTCCGTGTTGGCCGTCACTTTGCGGTTGCCGGCCTTGGCCAGCGGATACCCGTTGCTGCGGACGAAATCGATGGCCTTCTGTTCGGCCAGGAAAATCGGACCGGCTTCGGCCGGCATGCCGAGCGGAAGACCGGACATTTTCAGTTCCTCATCGTTCATCGACCTCCGATCGGTCTGGTCCGGACGGACAATGAGCAGATCGGCTCCGGCGAGCGTATAGGCTGCACCGGCCTCTATCAGGTATTCAAGGACCACCGGCTCGGAAGGAATCACACCCGGTTCTGTCGTGCTGCCTCCATGAATCTCGAAGGTAACCCTGCCGTCATAAAAGCCGAAAGACCTGAGAACGGCCTGAAACCGCTCGATATCGTCTTCCGCCCGCCGGTACAATCCTGGAATTGTCGGCGGGGGACGATCCTGCAGACGCAAAGATGTGCTGGTCTCCCGCAGGGAGTCGAGCAGCCGTTTCTGCTGCGGATCGACGCCTGAAATCAGTACTTCGTAAGCAATGGTGCGGCCGAGATCGTCCGCCACCATCCGGTCATCTCCGCCGTCATTGTCAAACGGGGTTCCGAGGGACGAGCAGCCGGCAATGAACGAGCAACTCAACAGCAGGAAAAGAGAAATCAGCCGCCTGCTCAATATGATCGGAGAATGCCTCCGGTGGTCGTTCATCGGCCCGCCTCCTCCAAACTCCATGATTTTTCGGATTCACGCTCCGCCAGGCCTCTCGCCATTCAATGCAGGCACCCACTCTGCTCGTCCGAGCAAACTGATGGAAGCTGCATTTATTACATTCAATCTATCCTTTCCCCCCTTATTTTGGCAAGTTTTATTCTTACGCCGCCTATCAAGGAAATTAGAATTGATGGTTTCATTATCTACTCACTGCCGGTCAATCGGGAGAACCATCTATCGCTTGATAAAAGGGAATGGAAGCAATACACTGAGAACCTCGCTTGCCATGTTTCATATACGGTTTTGACACGATAATTTTTTTCTATTCAGAGGAATGTACTGCGCCATGACTATGTTCAGTATGATTGTTGCTTTTGCTGTTTTGCTTGTCGTCGGTTTTACTTGGTTTTTTGTCTATTACTTCAATAATCCGGTTCTGCAGAATCCCGATGGCGTGGCCAAGGTGGTCGGCAATTGCGGCGATACCATGGAGATAGGTCTGCGTTTCAATGCAGGCCGGGTCGACGGCACCCACCACTGGACCAACGGCTGCTCTTTCAGTAAGCACTGTGTCGAAACGGCTGCCAATCTGGCCATGGGCAAATCTCTTGCGGAGTTAAGAAAGATCAACATGATCAGCATAATGGAGGAGGTCGGCAGGCTTCCGGATACGCATCTGCACTGTGCTCAACTGGCCGAAACAACGCTACGGAAAAGCGTGGATAATTACTTGGAAAAAGTCAGAGAGAGGACGGCAGGGACAGAAGCGAGGGCGTAGAATTTCAAGTTATCACTCTGTTTCAATCTCCTGCGGAATTACAAGAACGGTCCGGACCGGTACCGTTTGCCCCACCCTGACCTTGTCCGTTTCTCTTGTTGACACAACTGATAAGGTACGGTAAAGATTTGTGATATTTTCAGGTCTCACCAACGTGAGCGAAAAGGGAACCCGGTGCAAATCCGGGACGGGCCCGCCGCTGTAACCGGGGACGAACGTTGCAATAAAGTCACTGTCTGCCATGGGCAAACGGGAAGACGCAACAAGTAGGAAGAGCCGGAAGTCAGAAGACCTGCCTGAAAATCGGTACGACTGCGATTTGTCGCAGGCTTGCCTTGCATGAAGTTCTTGCACTGGGTGGATAGCGTACACACCACTCGTCAAGGTTCATGCCCGGGATACTCCGTGGACTCGAGTTTCCCGCAGATATCTGAGGATAAAAAAGGGCATCCCCGGATCAATTTTTTAATTGGTCCGGGGATTTTTTTGGCCTTTTCCCAGAAAAGTTCCCCCGGACAACACCCCGTCAGGAGGAACCTTATGAAGAAGTATTACCTTGTTCTGATCTGCCCGCTTTGTGCCGGCTGTTTTGCCTCGGCCGGACAGGCCGCCGGCTCGGCGCAATCCCCGACCATGATGGATGAAGTGGTAGTTACCGCCACGCGTACCCCGGACAGTATGAAAGGGGTCAGCAGTCACCTCAGCGTGATTGCCAACGAAGAGCTGCGGCAATCCGCCGCCCGTAATGTCGGGGAACTGCTGGCCGAAAAAGGCATCGGCCACGTCCAGCGCTACCCAGGCAATATCATCGCGGTCGGCCTGCGCGGCTTTCGCACCGATTCCCTCGGCAACGACCTGCAGGGTCATGTTTTGATCCTCCTTGACGGTCGTCGGGCTGGGACCGGCAATGTCGCCAAGATTCTTACCAAAAACGTCGAGCGCATCGAGGTGATCCACGGACCCGGAGCGGTCCAGTACGGCTCGGGCGGGATGGGCGGGGTCATAAATATCATCACCCGGCAGGGACAGCGCAGTTCCGCCTTCATTGAAAGCGGAGCCGGTTCCTTCGATACCGCCGAGGGCAGCATCGGCGGGACGATGACGGAGGGCGGGCTCGACTTTGCCGGGGTATACACGTACGGCACCAGAGGCGACTACGACACCGGCGGCGGCAGACGGTACGACAATACCGGCATCGATTACGAAAGTGGCGAAAGCGCCAATATCGGTTACTCGTTTTCCGAGAACAAACGTCTAGGTCTGATTTTCACCCGGTTCAAAGTTGAAGACGCCGGCAGTCCCGGCTATTTCAGCAGTATCGATCTGGACGACAGCACCTCGAAAAGCAATTACTCGGTCGATGCAAATTACCGAGGAGAAACGACATCCGGGAAAATCAACTGGCTGACCCGCTATTTTTTCGGCCAGGATAAAAATTCCTGGCTGGACAACACCGCATCCGATCCCGGCGGTTGGGACACCGGTCTCGGTTCAAAGAACAAGACCGACCAGCGGGGTGCCCAGGTCCAGATCGGCGGCACGCTCGGCACAACCACTTTTACCACTGGTTTCGACTGGCTCGACTATCAGGTAAAAAACAGCTGGGCTCCCGCCAGGACCGGCTATACCAACCCGGCCGCCTTCATTCTCGGCAAGACCGCTTTCCTGGATGATAGCCTTTTTGCCAATATCGGCCTGCGCTATGACAGGTATGCGGTCGAGGTCAAAGAACCGAAAGGCAGGGAGGAGGATCAGGACCGGTTAACCCCCAAGATCGGCCTGGCCTGGCTGGTCCTGGAAGATCTGAAACTGCGGGCCGAGTTTGGGCAAGGGTTCGTGATGCCTTCGGCCGACCAGCTGGCCGCCGACTATCCGAGCTTTGGCGGGCGGATTGTCGGCAATCCCGAGCTCGACCCGGAAAAAAGCTCCACCTATGAAGGAGGGATAGACTTCAGTCGGAGAGGTTTCTCCGGAACCCTGAGCTATTTCCACACCGAATTTGCCGACAAGATCACCCTCGAACACCTGACAAACGGCAATACCACCTGGAAAAATCTCGGCGAGGCGACTCTCGCCGGTTTCGAGACGGAGTGCGGTTACGACCTCGGCGCAGCATTTTCCTGGGACTGGGAAGTAAAACCCTCTCTCAACCTGACCTATCTGACACAATACGAAGACCGGGAGACCGGCGACGACCTGCAATATGTCAGTGCCGTGAACATAGCCGGCGGACTCACTGTCGGCAACGGGGCGGGAACCTTCATCCGCCTCAATCTTGCCTATAGCGGCAGCCAGGACGTGCAGGACTGGGAGTCCGGCACCTATCCGGCACCGGTGGTGGAACTTGCCAGTGTCGCCGTGGTCGATCTCAACGCGGCCTACCGTTTCCTCGAGACGAAGAATTACGGGACCTTTGCCCTGCGCGGCGAGATCAAAAATCTTTTTGATGAAGAGTATGCCTACGTCAAAGGGTATCCGATGCCCGGCCGCGGTTTTTTTGTCGGCCTACGCTGGGAGTATTGAACAGATGAAAAACTTCTATTTTCCGCTCATCGCATTTTTGTTCTTCCTGTCGGCCAGTGAGCTATGGTCCGAACAGCTGCCCTTAACCTTTACCGATTCCGCCAACCGTGAGATAACCCTGGAGAGGACGCCGCGGCGGGTGGTTTCTCTGGTCCCCGCCATGACCGAGATCCTCGTGCGCCTTGGGGCGGCGGATTCGGTCGTCGGCATTACGATCCCTTCGATCCTGCCTCCCGAGACTGCCGGCAAGGCAATTGTCGGCGGCTTCTTTCATCCCGATATCGACCGGGTGGCCGAACTCCGGCCGGAAGTGGTCTTCTATGGCAGCCTGCATGAGCAGGCTATAGCCGGCCTGCTCGATAAGGCAGTGTGTATTCGGTTAACCCCTCGCACCATTGATGAAAGTTTTGCCGATATCAGGCTGCTGGGCAAGATTTTCAATGCCTCCGACAAAGCCGCGGCCCTGATCGCTGAACAGCAGCACGAACTCGATGTGATTGCTTTGAAGGTTGCGAACATCCCAGCAAACGAGCGACAGCGGGTTATCCGTCTGATGGGAACCGAGCCGCTCATGGTCCCGGGGGACGACTCTTTTCAGAATGAGTATATCCGGCGAGCAGGCGGCATAGCTCCCCAATTTGGCCACAATGGCAATATTATCCCGATCAGTCTCGCCCAGTGGCAGCAATTCAACCCACAAATCATCTACAGCTGCGGCCGTTCCCGCACCTTCCCCCTCCTTCAGCAACCGGGCTGGCGTGATGTCGATGCGGTTCGCAACCAGCGTATTCTTTTCTTTCCCTGTGAACTCACCTGCCGCCTGGCCAATGGGAGCGGCGCCTTTGTCTCCTGGCTTTCGGCGAGCATCTACGGCGAAGCCTTCAGCAAAGAGGATCAGTATGCCCTTGCGCAGGAGATCGTCGACCGCAGAGCGCTGCCCATCGATCTCGCCTCCGTCCGCCAGGCTGAGATCATTACCAGTAATATCGCCGATTTTCGCAACAAGACCCTGGTCGTATCCTTTAACCGACCGATGACCGTGGTCTCAACCCTGGAAGGGCAGAAATCGGGTATCACTGCCGTTGCCAATCACTTTTTCCCTCCCCCTGCCTGGGGTCTCTCTCACCCACGGGGATTGGCCGGAATGCGCGAGACCGACCTGCGGGTGCTAGGCCTTGATACGGATTCAACAGCCATGCTTTTTACCGGCGTCGACATGGACAACCTGGCGGTGATTAAAAAATCCTGGCGGCAGATGGAGGTCATCGCCCTGGTCACTGCCGGAGTGGAAGGCAACGCCATGCGCATGGGGACGGATATCGGCAGCTTTTACGAACCTGAGGCTCCCGACACAATCGCCAAACCCGGCACCATCAATATCCTTCTGCTCAGCAACATGAAGCTCACGCCACGGGCCATGACCAGGGCAATCATCAGTGCCACCGAAGGAAAAACCGCTGCTATCGAGGACCTGGATATCCGCTCCAGTTACAGCGGCGGCAGTCATTCGGCCACCGGTACCGGAACCGACAATATCATCGTGGCGGAGGGTGAAGGGCAGATCATCGATGCCACCGGCGGCCATACCAAAATGGGCGAACTCATCGCCGCTACGGTCCATGACGGGGTATTGGAGGCTATTCGCAGGCAAAACGGCCTGACTGCGGGCCGTTCTATCTTCAAGCGGCTGGAAGAACGAAATATCGATCTCTCTAAGATCTGCCACAACGATTCCGCGCTGCGAACCAGAGTGGAACAACTGCTGCTGCAACCCCGTTATGCCTCCTTTTTGGCCGCGGCTTTCACCATCAGCGACGAGTATGAACGGGGTCTCATCTCCGACCTTGCCGCCTTCAACAGTTGGTGTCAGGCCGTGGCCGATGCCATTGCCGGCCGGCCGGTGATCCTTGGCGAAGCAGCAGATCTTGACCTGCCCCCGGTACTCGCCAAGGCAATGGCCGTATTTCTTGGCGATCATGCCAGAACCGGAACGATAGGCAATATCGCCCAAGCAACTCAACCTGTTGAAAAATAACCATGCCCCCGATGAACTCGTTTCGGCTTCTCCCGCTATCTACTGTTTTTGTGTTCTCCTTGCTCTTTGCCGTCAGCCTGCTCGATGCCGCCGAGATGCCCCCATCATCAGATAGAATTCCCCGACGGATTGTCTCCCTCGGGCCGACCAACACCGAGAATGTCTATCTTCTCGGTGCCGGAGATCGTCTGGTCGCCAACACCAGCTACTGCGTGCATCCGGAAGAGGCGAGAAGCAAAGAAAAGATCGGCTCGGTGATGCAGTTTTCCGTGGAAAAAGTCATCAGCCTGCAGCCCGATCTGGTGCTGGCGACCAATCTCTCGCCCGACTCGCAGTTGCAAATGTTGCGCAATGTGGGACTGACGGTGGTGCAATTCAGTCAGACGGCCTCGTTTGCCGAAGTCTGCGACCAGTTTATTGCCTTGGGAAATCTGCTGGGTCTGGCCGATCATGCTCGGGAGCTTGTCCGCCAGGCCTCGATCAAGGTTGCGGCGATCGGCCGGGAAGTCTCCGGTCTGCCCAAACGAAAGGTATTTCTTCAGGTGGGCACTCGTCCGCTTGCCGGGGCAATCGGCAAATCCTTTACCCATGATTTTATCGCTCTGGCCGGAGGTGAAAATATTATCGCCGAACAGCATGCGCCGGCAACTGATTATGAAAAAGTGGTTGCCGACGATCCCGACGTCATCATCATTGCCATCATGGGCAGCGAATCCGGACTTGCCGCCTCGGAAAAGGAAAAGTGGCTGAGTGTTTCGGCGGTCAAAGCCGTACGGGACAACCGCGTCCATGTGATCGATCCGGACCTGGTGTGCAGTCCCTCGCCGCTGATCTTTGCCGAGACCCTGGCTACCATCGCCGGTCTCATTCACCCGGAACTCAACTGGGAGAAGAAACCATGATGATGTATGAAATCCGGATATACGGCCGCCCCAAGACGCATATGCCAACGACAAAGCAGGTAACATCATTTTTAGTATTGTATTACCCGGTCTTGACAGCGCACCCCGGTGGTGGCAAAATGTTGTGAATTTTTAACCTGGCAGTATCGATATGAATTGCCGCCGCCCATGCCCGGGCCACCGAACGTCTGAATGGTGACCGGCCGGTCTGGCTGCAACGCGCCGAGACCTTCGGCACCCCCATGCGAATTCTCGAACAGGCCGCCGCCAATATGGAGTTGGCCTGGACCATGGATGACGAGTTCATCGGTACGGCCAAGGCTCTGGGCGAGCGGATGCAGGGCCTGGGCGTTATCGACCGGCAGCCTGACTACGAAAAACTCTTCGACCTGCGTTTTGTCAAAAATGTTTCGCTTGCGCCGGCCATCCGCTAAGTTCGCTCAGGTCGCCCAGGTAGCAAAGGGGCGGACCATAATCGCGAACGGCCGGGGACGTCGGGGGATGGCGGGAGAAGGCAGAGATATCCTGCTCCCCCTGCTCATCCCGGCCCTTTGTCTCACGGCCTGGTACGTGGTCAGCGAAACCGGACTGGTGCCGGTGTATCTCATGCCCCATCCCGAAACGATCTTGCATGCCGGTGCGGGCTATATCTTCGGGATGCCGGGGGAAGGGGCCTACGCCGGCAGGTTCTTGAACAACTTTGCCGCCTCGCTGACCCGAGTGTTGCTGGGCTTTGCTCTCGCCACTGCCCTGGGCGTCCCCCTTGGCCTTCTCTCCGGCAGGATTACCCTGGTCAACCGGCTGGTTTCCGCCACCGTCAACGGTTTACGGGCAGTTCCCGGAATCTGTTGGCTGCCACTGGCGATGATCTGGTTCGGCATCGGCATCAAGACCACGGTTTTTCTGGTGGCGATGGCGGCATTTTTCCCCATCTATCTCAACACCTTGACCGGTGCCCGACTGGCCCCGCCAATCTATATGCAGGCCGGGGCCATGCTGGGCGTTTCCCGGTTGCGCGGGGTCTTTGCCATCCTCATCCCCCTGGCCATGCCCAATATCATCGCCGGGCTGCGCCTGGGCCTGGGTATTTCCTGGGCATATCTTGTTCTGGGTGAGCTGACCGGTGTGCCCGACGGACTGAGGGCGGTTATCATGGATGCCAGGATGCTCGGCCGGATCGATATCATTGTCGTCGGCATTCTCCTCATTGCCGTGATCGGCAGGATATGCGACCGGCTGCTCTTTCTCGCCATGCGCCTCTGCTTCAAGAGCGCCGGGAGACAACTGCGATGACCTCGAATATCGTCCAGATACCGGGCCAAGTCGGCCGGACGGACCGGCCGTTTCTGGAGGTCTCAGATGTCAGTCACGCTTTTGCCTGGGAAGGCGATGGCAAAGCCGTGCTTTGCAATATCTCCTTTACCGTGGCCGAGGGCGAACTGGTCTGTCTGCTTGGCCGAAGCGGTTGCGGCAAATCGACCCTACTCAATATCCTGGCGGGCTTTTTTGTTCCGACCTCGGGCCGCTGTCTGCTGCAGGGCAAACCGATTTCCGGCCCCGGCCCGGACCGCTGCGTAGTCTTTCAGGAGGATGCCCTTTTCCCCTGGCTGACCCTCAGGGAAAATATCGCCTTCGCCCTGAAATCCGGGGACCTGTCCGGCAAGAAACCGGTGGGGGAAGTCGACCGTTTCCTCGACCTGGTCGGTCTTGACGGCTACGGCGACTATCTGCCCCGGGAAATCTCCGGCGGCATGAAACAGCGGGTAGCCCTGGCGCGGGTGCTGATTCGCTCACCCCGGATCCTCCTTATGGACGAACCCTTCGGGGCGCTTGACGCCCAGAGTCGGGAAGCGAGCCAGGAACTGCTGCAGGATTTATGGCGGCAGCGGGCGCAAACCATCCTTTTCGTCACCCACGATGTCCAGGAAGCCGTCACCCTTGCCGACCGGGTGCTGATCTTTGGCCAAGATTCCGGGACGATTCAGGAGGAGCTGGTGATTGCTCTGGAGAGACCCCGTGACCGGGCCTCGGAGTTGTTCCAGGCATATTGCCGCAGGCTTCGCCAAGGCCTGCGGTAATGATAGGGTCGCCCCCTTATCCTAGGCAGCCCCGGCAGATCGACTGCCCGTCTTTTTCCACCATCTTGGTGCTCATGGTCGGCTCACCGCAGACGGCGCAGTTGAGCGAAGGCTCGATCCGCGCTTTTTCCGGCGCAGGCACGGTAATCTCGCTGATGGTGAACAGCTCATAGGGGCGAAGGTCGAGAATCCTCTTCGAGGCCTTTTCGTGCTTTGCCCTAACCAGGCTGCGCTCCAGATCGGTGGCCGTACCTTGCCTGATCTTGGCCAGCAGTTGGCGATGTTCCGGATCGATGGGGTCCTGCTGCTCCGCTTTGCGGGCGACGCGCACGCCTTGGCCGGTCTTGCGGTTGAAGAAGGTGAAGGCGGTCTTGCCGTAGTCGCGGTAGATGAAGTTGCCCTTGCCGAAAGTGCAGCCGGTGACCACCTGGATGGCATCGCAGCCGCAGGCGTCGGTCTCGACGATGGCGACGACCTCCTCGTCTTCCGCCCGCCGGGCGGAGAGCCATTCCATACCGGCGACGGCTGCCTGGTAGCCCAGGGACAGACCGGGGCAGAGGTGGCCGTGAAAATCGAGACATTTTTTAAAAAGATCGCTTGCTAAGATGGTTTGCGCGGACATGCTGAAATCTCCTCTGTTGGTATGAATTATTTCGGCCCTGCGGCCATTGTTAATTTCTGGTGACGGCCGGCATGGACATGGCAAGGCTGTCGGCCGGACCGTTTAAAACCTCGAAGGCGGCACCTTCCTCGACGATATAGCCCTGATCGAGGACATAGACCCGGTCGGCGACCTTTCTCGCCAGATGCATGTCGTGACTGATGAACAGCATCGAAAAGCCGCGCTGATGCTGCAGCCCTTTCAGCTCACGCAGGATGACCGCCTGGGTCGACGGATCGAGCATGGCGGTGATCTCGTCGGCCACCAGCAGCGCCGGTTCAGTGACCAGTGCCCGGGCGATGGCCACCCGCTGCCGCTGCCCGCCGCTGAGGCCATGGCAGGTTCGGCGAAGGAAATCCGTCGAAGTCGGCAGATGCATGGCGGCAAGGGCCGCCATCGCCCGCCGCTCACGGTCCCCCCGTTCGCCATGGCCCATGATGTCAAGGGGTTCGCGCACCGCCTCGAGGACCGACAAGCGATGGCTCACCGCCTCGGCCGGGTCCTGGAAGACCATCTGCATGCCGCCGATGACGGCGGTGGCCTGGCGGTCAAAGATCGATCTGCCGAAAAAGTGGACCATCCCGCCGTCGGCCGGCAGCACCCGAACGAGCATCTGGGCCAGCGTCGATTTTCCCGAGCCGGATCTGCCGACCAGGGCGACCACCTCGCCATGACGAACGACGAGATCGACACCTTTTATCGCTTTTACCGCTTCGTCGCCCAGCCGGTAGGTTTTGACCATTCCATGGGCCGACAAAACCGTCTCGATGCCGCCCTTGTGGCAGGCAACCCGCCGATCGCTCCCCTGCTCCCGCAGCTCCGGCGGCAACTCGGCGCAGAAGTCGCCGGCCTGGCAGCAGCGCGGGGCAAAACCACAGCCGGCAAGACTGCCGGCCCGGGGCGGGACTCCGGGGATGCCCCACAGATCCTTATAGGGGAAGAAGTCCGGCGCGGCGTTGATCAGGCCGCGGGTATAAGGATGGAGCGGCCGCCGCAGAACCTCGGCGGTATCGCCCTCCTCCACCACCCGGCCGGCGTACATGGTGAGCAGTCGGCCGGTGAGGCGGCGGATGGCCGGCAGGTTGTGCGAGATCATGATCATGGCAAAACCCAGGCGGCTTTGCAGGTCTTGCAAAAGGTCGAGAACCGCCTGACGGCTCTCCGGATCGAGCGAGGTGGTGGGCTCGTCGACAATCAACAGCTCCGGCCCGCAGGCCAGGGCCATGGCGAGCAACGCCTTCTGACGCATGCCGCCGGACATCTGATGGGGATAGGCGGCAAGCCAGCGGGGCGCAAGACCCGTCGCCGCCAGCATCTCCGTTACCCGCTCCCGGGCTTGCCGCGCGGTAAGACCGAGATGGGCGATAAGCGGCTCGGTCAGCTGTTCGCCGATGGTGATCACCGGATTGAGAACCTCCAGGCTGTTCTGAAAAAGCATGGCGATATGGCGCCAGCGGCAGCGGCGGCGTTCGCTCTCGGCCATGGCGGTTAGGTCGCGGCCATGCAGGAGCACCCGGCCGGAGACTGTGGCCCCCGGCAGAAGCCCCATAATGCCAAGGGCCAGGGTGGTCTTGCCGCAGCCCGATTCGCCGATGATTCCGAGGCTTTCTCCGGCGGCCAGGGAAAAGGCGGTGCCGCTGACGGCCGGCAGCGGCGAACCGTCCCGGTCGTAGACAATACTGAAATCTTCGACTGTCAACATCCTCTCCTCCGTATTCTCGGGTCGGCCATTCGTTCAAGGTCCCTGCCGATCAAGGCAAGGGAAGTCACCACCAGGGTGAGTGCCAGCCAGGGGAACACCAGCCACCACTGCCAGAAATCGGTGTAGTAAATTCCCCTGAAGCTCAGAGCGTGGTGCATGATCAGGCCCCAGGAGCGGGAGGCCGGGTCGCCGAGACCAAGAAAAGAAAGTCCTGCCTCGGCAACGATGGCCCGCCCGGCCAGGCGGATCATGCCCACCGCGGCAAGAGGCATGATTTCCGGCAGAAAATGGCGGCGCAGCAGATAGAAGGTCCCGGCGCCGTAGCTCTCGGCCGCCTTGATATAACGGCGTTCCCTCAGGGTCAGCATCCGGCCGCGGACAACGCGGGCGGTGGTCACCCAGGAAAAGGCCGAGAGCACAATAATTATGGTGACAACGCTCGGGCCGAAAAAAGCGGCAAGGACGATCATCAACGGCAGATCGGGCATGACGAGAAGGATGTCGATCAGCCGCATGGTCAGCCGGTCGGCGAGGCCACCCCGATAGCCGCAGGCGATGCCCGCCGCCGCCCCGCCGAACCCGGCAAGAAGAGCAGTCCCCGCCCCCACCAGCAGGCTGATCCGGCCACCATGGGCGACCTGCGCCCAGAGATCGACCCCGAGTTCATCGGTGCCCATCGGGTGAGCCGCCGACGGGGCGGCAAGAGCCGGGCCGGAAGCGATCCGGGGGGAATGGCGGCAAACGAAGGGTGCGGCCAGGGCGATCATCGCCATGGTGGCCAGCACCGCCAGCGCCATCCTGCCGCTGCCCGACAGCATGCGCCAAAAACTCCGGCTGCCGCCGGTCTCCCGGCATCCAAGCTCGACCACTTTCACGGTCGCACCTCCGCCGACTCGCCGATCCGTGGATCGAGGCGCTTATAGACGAGATCGGCGAGAAAATTGGCGGACAAAACAGTGACGGTGACCAGCAGGAAGATCCCCTGGATCATCGGATAGTCGTGAACCATCACCGACTCGCGCATCAAGCGGCCGAGGCCGGGATAGACGAAGACATTTTCGACCAGAATGGCGCCACCCACCAGACCGCCGAGGCTGAGGAACACCCTGGTGACGATGGGCACCAGGGCGTTGCGCAGGCTGTGCCGGGCAAAAATCCGTAAGGGACTGAGGCCCTTGGCCCGGGCGGTGCGGATATAGTCCCTGGTCAGTACGGTGATCATGGCGTTGCGGGCCAGCAGATACATGGAGCCGGTACGGACGAGAGTCAGGGTCAACACCGGCAGGGCGGCATGGCGGGCGATATCGACGGCCTTGCCCCAGAGGGAACCATGATCGGCAAAATGGGTCATCGCCCCGGACAGCGGAAAGAGCTGCAGCCCCGCCGCAAGGGTGAAGAGCAGAACGAGGCCGAGGAGAAAAGCCGGGATCTCGGCCACGGCGACCATCAGCGGGTAGAGCAGCCGGTCGAGAGCAGAATCGCGAAACGAAGCGCTGAGACCGGCCAGGAGACAGCCGGCCAGGGTGCTGAAAAACACAGCCGATAGCACCAAAAGGAGGGTCCAGGGCAACCGGGCCAGGAGGATGTCCGTCACCCCCTGGTTATAATAGATGGAATAGCCGAGATCGCCGCGAACCAGGCCACCGAGATAGCTTGCATACTGCACCGGCCAGGGGCGATCGAGACCGTACTGGCGGCGATAGGCCTCCTCCTGGGCAGGGCTGAAGCGGGCGATCTCCTCGCCATGCTCGGCCGACAGAATGAGGAAAGGGTCGCCCGGCATCGCCCGCGGCAAAACGAAGTTCAGGCTCAGCACCACCAGGATGGTGAACAGATATTCGCAAAACCGTGTTGTGTGTCGTTGTCCCATTGATCTTTCCCGTACTCTAACTCGCTCACTCAGTTCTTTTCGCCGCCGGTCCCGTCCGTTCGAGATAGGAGAGCTTGCTGTGCTGCATGGCGTGATGGTCGTACATATTCATCCAGCCGTCGTATTTTGCCGGACGGTACATGGTCGAACCGGCGGTGTAATACAGCGGGATTTCCGCCACCAGTTCCGCTGCGGCCTGCTGGATCTCCTCTATCAGCTGTCGCCGCCGTTCGGCGTCGACCTCGATTGCCTGGCGGCGGAGCAGCTCCAGCAATTCCGGGGAAACGACACCACCACTTCCCGAGGCGGATGGCGAGCTATTTGGGTCAAAAACATCGCCGACCAGATGGGACACCAGATAATCGGCGTCGCCGCCCCAGCCGCCATGACCGATTACGGCGAGCTGATAGTCGCCCCCTCTCACCTTGGCATCCCGGCTCTTGCCGTCGACACTGCGGATAGCCGTCTCTATGCCGACTTCTGCCAGGCGCTGACCGATCAACTCGGCCATCCGCACCTCCTGGGCACTGCACAGCAGGGTGAGAGTAAATGGCCGTCCATTCTGCAACAGCCGGATGCCTTTGTCGTTTTTCCCGGCAAAACCGGCCTGATCCAGCAACAACCGGGCCTGATCGGGATGGTAGGGATAGTCCCTGGTTTTTTCTGCCGCCATGACATGGTCGGGCGGAAGAATGGCCAGGCGGCCGGGGACGGCAGCACCCCTTTCGATCTTGTCGACCAGCTCGCGCCGGTCGATGGCATGGGCTAAAGCCCGGCGCACCCGAACATCCTGCACCTGCTCGCAGGCCTTGACGTTCATCAGCAGCCGGTAGCCCCAGAAGGCCGGGTTCCTGACAATCGTATTGGCGGAATCCTCGGCAAAGCGGGGCAGGACGTCGGGCGTCACCCCGGCCATGTCGAGTTCGCCGTTTTGGTAGGCGAGAATCGGTTCGCTGACCGGAACGAATTCGATACTACCCACCCGCGGCTTCGGCCCCCAGTAATCGACGTTTGCCGTAAAACGGTAGGTGCCGTGCTCCTTGCTGTAATGGGTCAGCCGGTAGGGACCGCAGCCGATCACCGCCTCGGAAGCGGTGAATTCCTTCGGCCGATCGACCTTTTCCCAGATATGCCTGGGGATGATCCGGGTCCTGCCGAGGTTGTCGAGCATCACCGCCTGGGGCCTCTTCAGCCGGACCGTCACCGTGTTGCCGGCGGCCGACACCTTCGCCACCGCGTCATGAATATACGACCAGGTGGCGGCATGGCGGTTGGCGTAGTCAAGGGAGAAGACCACGTCGTCCGGGGTAAGCGGCAAGCCATCATGCCAGTGGACACCCTCGCGGATGGTGAAGCGGTAGGAGAGACCGTCTTCTGCAATGACGTAGCTCTCGGCCAGCCAGGGAATCAGACCTTTTTCGTCACGCTCCAGCAGGCTGTCGAAGAGTAAAGCCATCTTGAAACCGCCGGGCCCCCTGGGATAGTGGGCAAAGGGCGACGGATAGCCCCAGTCGCCGCCCTCAAGACGGATGACTAACCCGGTGGCACCCCGTTCAGTCGTTGCCTCCGGAGGCTTTGTATCGCAGGCGGTCGGCAGAAAGAGGATCGTAAAGAAAAGCAGGAGTCGCCCAACTCTCATAGCATCACCCCTCATCCGGTCGACCCGCGCTCCGTTTGCCGGCAGCCCAGACCATCATGCCCCGACAGCCGCTACGACTGTCGCGGAAGACGCCGTCCCGGCAACGCGCATCGACATGAGCGGCGATGGTTGCCTGGACCTCTGCCGTTAATTCGATATAGCTTTCCAGATGGGTCGTGAAATCCTCGATGGCCTTGTCACGCGGCCAGCAAATCTGCCGTTCCCACGATTCGAAACGGAGTTCCGGCCGATAGCCCATGGCATACACCAGGTTGAAGGGATGGATGATGTCGTTGACATGGCCGCTCAGATCTTCGTCGAACAGTTTGCGCCATAATTCGCCATACCACTCCTGCCAATGTTTGCCGGCGAAGGCGGACAGGTAGCAGAAGCCACCGTTTTGACGGGAGGCGGCTATCATCTTATGAAGCATTTCCGGTCCGTCGACTCCCGGGGTCATCGAGGCGAAGACCAGGTCGAAGGATCCGCGCCAGCCATCGGCATCGAGATCGATCTCCTGCCAGGTGGCGCGGCGGACGGTGATATTTTCGGCCTCTGCCGCCCTGATCCGGCCCTGCAGTATCTCGACCATCCCCTCGGCCGGTTCCAGGGCGGTAACCTCAGCGCCGGTCGCAGCCAACGGCAGGGCCCAGTTGCCCGGACCGGCGCCGATATCGAGCACTCGTGCGCCTTGCCGTAGAGCGCCCAGCTCCCCCAGCCAGGCGATGGTTTTCTGCCGCTTATCACCATTAACCTTGTCCGAAGTCTTCTCGGCAAAGTCGCCGGCCATTTTATTCCAGCGCTGCATGGCGTCGCCACCCCGGCGACGCCTTCGCATCGGCGAGTCGGCCACAGCCGCCAGCCAGCGCTCCTCCCATAGTTGTCGATTATTGTCGGTTGCTCTCATATTTTTCCCGTGGTTAAAAGGATAAGGTCAAAGTGGTGCCGAAGGTCCGGTCGGCAGCCGGAAAGCCGGTGGCGTCGAAATATTCCTCATCCGAGAGGTTCTTGACATAAACCGTCACCAGCGCATCCTGCAGGAATCCCCTGATAGCCGGGATTTTTTGCTGTACAGCAAAATCGACGGTATGGGCGGCGTCGTTTTTCACCTCGCGGAAATCCCAGACATCCTCGGCCACCTCCTCCGAGACCTTGATGGTCTCGTCGCCCTGATAGGAGTAATCAAGGAGAAGAGCAGTGTTGGCCAGGAGGTCGTAGCGCAGACCGGCGCTGATCCGGTGGGCGGCCCGCTGATCGAGATCGGTCTGGCCGGAAGGCTCGTCGCCCCGGTTGTCGAAATCCTGCCAGGAATAGGAGAGATTGAAGGAGAGTTGGTCGACGATATGGCCACCCAGGTCGATATCGATGCCGTGGCGGTAGACCTCTTCCAGGTTAATCGTGTAATCGCTGTACCGGTTGCGACCGGCGTCGGCGCCGGAATTTTTGGCAAATTCGCTGTTAGTGGCAATGTAATCCTCGATATCGTAGAAACTGTAGTTAACTTTCATCGAAATATCTTTGACCAGCCGTCGGCCGAGGATCAGGTCGTAGCCCATGCCGTGCTCCGGCTCAAGGTAGACTCCGGCTGGGCGGCCCTGAGGATTGTAGTCGCCATGGAAATCCGGAGCCCGCCAGATCTTGCTGATTCCCGCCGACAGCGTGGTGTCGTGCAGCCAGTCGGCCAGGTCGTCCATCTTCCAGGTGACAAAGGACTTCGGCATGAACTCGTCCCAGTTCCGCTCGACCAGATCAGGCCGACCTTTGATCTGGCCCTGGTTGGTGACCAAAATAGCCACATCCTCGTAGCGGACACCCAGTCGCGCCGACAGCGACGGTACGATGTTCCAGGTATGCTGCAGATAGGCCCCCTGCTTTTTCACCCGCTCGGTCTTGTCGTTGTTCAGGCCGTTATCGTAGAGCTTGGCCAGATCATAGCCGACGATGGTGGAGTGGCTGTCGCTCCAGGCATATTCATCCTGGATCTTGGCCGCCTCCTGCCACCAGTCGGTATCCATGACGGTGAGGCTGGAATCCTTCGGCGTGGCGAAATAGGCCCGCTTGCGGTTTTCCTTGCCGGTCGAGACATCGAGATCGATTACCCCGATCGGTGTGGGTTGCCGGCCGTTCATCCGGTAGGCATAGGAGTCGCCGTTCCAGGTCGGAGAGGCATAAGGGTCGAAGGCGCCGCCTTTGGTCACCGGGTAATCGCCGTCGTAGTCACCGTTTCTCCCGGGATTATTGACCGGGGCCTGCCGGTCGGTCTCGGTGGTGGTGGCGCTGACCGTGACAAAGCCATCGGCCGGCAGCAGATAACCCAGACGGCCGTACCAGGTGTCCAGCCGGGTCTCGCTGTTGCGCAGATAGCCGTCGGTTTGATAATAGCGGTAGGCGAGGTCATAAGTGAAATCCTGCACCCCGCCCCGAACCGAAGTGGTGCTGTTGACCGTATCATAGGAAGCATAACCGCCGGTGGTGGTGAGGTCCGGTTTCAGTCCCTCTCTGCGCTCGGGTTCGGCGGTAATCATGTTAATCACCCCGCCGATGCTCTTGCTGTCGTAGAGAGCGGAGTGGGGGCCGGGCATGATCTCGATCTCCTTGATCAGAAAGGTCGGCAGCAGCGAATAGTCGACAATATTGGACGATTTCCGCCCGCCGGTCTTCTGCAGGGTCAGCCCGTCGATGGCGGTGACGAAACGTTTGGCATCGAAACCGCGCAGGAATATGGAGTCGACTCCCGGGTCGAGGCTGTTATCGCCGCGAAAATCGACTGCCGCACTGCTCTTCAGGACATCGACCACGCTGGTCGCAGGTCCGACCGTCCTGAATTCATCGAGATCGATAAGGGTTTTTGCTGGTTGGGTTATAATTCCCTCAGCACCTGTTTTCTCCTTGACCTCGATCTCCTCGAGCTTTTGCACCTCGGTCGCCAGCCCGGCGGCAGCCAGGCACGGCATTGCCGCAAAGACGAGTATGGCCGCCGCCGGCAGCATTGTGTGTAATCCTTTCATCGTTCGTATCCTTCCCTGTGATAATATTTCCTGTTAGCCACCGGCCCCCAGGTCTTGCCTGGATTGACAAAGAAGAATACTCCATGGTACTGTTTGTACCGAAGCTTCCCTTTGCCGGGACTTCACCCAAGAGGCAGCCGCTGCATCCTTCCCGGGAACGCGGCTGCCTTTTTTTATGATAAACCCAGACCTTTTTTCTAGTCGCGACTGTCAAAGACTTCTCTCATCGCCCTTCAAGGTCCTCGTACCGTATACATCGTCTCCTCCCCTCTGTGTTTCACCATGTGTTGCCCCCCCTCATTCCTCCTACTTGCGTTCCAGGTGCAGGCCACTGCCTGACCTGCCGCTTAGTTCTTGCCATCTTCCCCGGTTAAAATGTGGTGCTCCTCTCTGACCGTCCATTTCTGCCAAGGCTCTGGTCGTTCTGCAGACCGACCTTCAGCATGGCAAGTTCAGGGCCCAGGGTGTCCGTGGCGAACGTATCGAGGACTGCCAGGGCCTGGTCGATTTGTCCCGTCTGCTGCAAGGCGACGACCAGATTGGTAAGAGGCTGAGGATTCTTTGTATCGGCCAGAATGTCCTGATAGAGTTCCGCGGCTTTCACCGGCACTCCCAGTTGCAGGTACAGGTCGGCGACCAGGCGGCTTTCCTCTTTGGACAGCGGTTCAAGATAACCGGCGACCAGCAGGGCGGTGAGGGCCGGTTGGTAGCGGTTGTGCCGCAGATGGATATGAGCGAGCGCCCGCCACCATTTCGTTTCGGTGGGCAACGTGCGGCAAAAGGACTCGGCGGCGGCAAGGGCCTCGTCGTCCCGGTCGAGTTGGAGATAGTGATACAGGAGGATCTCCTGCCACTGCACCTGCTTATCGCCGCGAGACTCCTCGGCCAATCTTTTGATGTGGGGAAGAGCCCGGAGGGACTCACCCGCCCCGATCAGGGCATGGACCAGGTTTTCCCGCCATTCCAGGTGGACTTGATCGGCGTGGGCGACCAGAAGCCGCTCGAAAACAGCCACCGCTCCGGCGTTATCTTGAGCAAGAAGATGGGCCACCGCCCCGAAATAGAGGTGTTCGGGATTTTTATCCGGATCGAGATCGTAGGCATTGACAAAACACTCGGCCGCCCGCTTGTAGTCATGGAGTTCATAGGTCACCTTGGCCAGGTTCAGCCAGGCAGAACGGTGACGCGGGTCTTTCTCGACCGCCCGGTCGAGGGCGCGCCTGGCCTCTTCAAAGCGGTCCCGCAGGAGGTAGCAGGTGCCCAGGGTAAAATCGATCTCCGGGTGCGGGTGGGGAGCATCGTTGCCCGCTGAGATCCCGGCGGAAAATTCGGTCAACAGGGCGATGGCCTGGTCGTAGCGTTGTTCGTTCATCATTTTGCCGGCTTTAACCAGGATCACCCTTACAGCTGAGGGAACATCCTTCTTTTCCTCGGCCAGGGACCGTTGCGGCAAAAATGAAGAGGTCAGAACCAGGCCGCAGAAAAGCAGGCTCAGGGCAAATCGTATTGCTGTTGCATGCATGGTATACCTCCCCCTAATCCAATTTGAAGCGGACGGTGGTCTCCGCCCAGGCCTTGATCGGAACGCCGCCGACGGTGCCGGCCTGAAACCGCCAGCCGGAGACGGTGCGGATAACGGCATCGTTAAAGACGGTGTCCGGCTCGCTCTCCAGCACCGAAATGCTGCCGACGGTGCCATCCTCGTGGACAACAAATTTCACCCGCACCCACCCTTCCGTACCGCGCGTCCTGGCCCGCAGGGGATACACCGGGGGAATGCGGGAAAGGACCATCAGGGGTTTGTCGAGGTCGCCTGCGGCAAAGATCTCGCCAATACCGGGTGCTGCAAGCTCTGTCGCCGGCATCACCGGCAGCGTCAGCCTGGCCGGTCCCGCCGGCAGACCGGGATTGATCTCGAAGACAAGCGTCAGCTTGGCGGCAACCGGTTTCGGCTGGACGGGTTTTGGCGCCTGGCGCTGCGGCGGCGGATCGGGCAGTTTTTCGCTGACGCGCTTGACCGGACTGTCCGACTGCTTGAGACGGATGACATTGATCTGCGAGACGCACTGCTGCCGCTCGACCGCCGACGAGGCGCGAGTGAGCAGATAGGGCATCAGGCCGAAAAGTCCCAGATTGATGACGAGGGCCGCAACGGCGATAACAATCCACCCGAGCCATTTTCGTGCAGAAAATCGCTGAACTTTCGCCAGGAAATATCCCGGCTGCGGCGTATCGACACGAGTAGCCATGGCTTTCATCCCGCTCCCGTTCTATTCGGCCTGCGGCAACTTGGCGGCAAGCGACACATTCTGCGCCCCGGCCATGCGGCAACCGTCCATCACTTGAATGGTGGTGCCGGTGCTGCTCTCCTTATCGGCGACAACCACCACCGCCCCCTCCGGGTTTTCGGCAAGGGCTCGTTCGATATTGGCCCGAACCACCCGGATATCAACCTCGCGACGATCGAAAAAGACCCGGTTTTCGGCATCGATGCCGACCAGGATGGTCGCCTTTTCCTTGCCGGTCGCCGTTGCCGTCGTCGGCCGGCTCACTTCGATGCCAGTCTCCTTGACAAAGCTGGTGGTGACCAGAAAGAAAATGAGCAGGATAAAAACCATGTCGATCAGCGGAGCCATATTTAACTCCACGGCGGAGCGGTTGTTACGGCGGGCGGCGGCGATATTCAGCATGGTGGTCTTCTCATCCTCATTCTATCCTCAGAGCAGCCGGCTGAGCATATATCCGGCCGCTTCGATCCGTTTGTTTAGGTTGCGGGCACGCCGCTCAAGAAATCCCTTCATATAAAAACCGGGGATGGCAACCAGCAGGCCGGTCTGGGTGGTGATCAGCGCCTCGGAGATCCCGCCGGCCATGGCCTTGGTATTGCCTGTGCCGAAGATCGCCAGGACATCAAAGGTTGCAATCATCCCGGTCACCGTGCCCAAGAGACCAAGGAGCGGAGCAATTGCCGCAAGTACGCCGATAACCGCCAGCCGGTCGGTGAGGGAGCGGTGCAGACCGCGCACTGTTTCGCGCAGCAGCGAACGGTCGAGACGGCTGTCACCGCTACGGACGGCGAGAAATCCGGCAACCAGCAGGCCGACCGCCCCGCCTTCTCGATGTCCCTGGGGGAGATGACCCGCAAGCAGCAGTTCCCGGGCCTCGTCAAAACCCATCGACCGCCGGTACAAGCGGCCGATGAACACCAGCCGTTCGACGATCAACAGCCACATGACCAGGCTCACCGCAGCAAGCGGCCACATGACCGGACCGCCGGTTTGCATATAGTTTTCCAGCTGAAACCAGCTGTCGCGCAAAAAATCAATGGGCCTCATTACCCGCCCGTCCTTTTTCGACGATATTGATCAGGGCCACCGCCTTCTCCTCCAACAGGGCGATGCGGTTATCCACCGCCCGGTTGAGCAGGGTGTGGACCAGCATGATCGGGATAGCCACCGACAACCCGAGCATCGTCGTGACCAAAGCAACGGAGATTCCGCCGGACATCATCCGCGAGTCGCCGGTGCCGTGCTGGGTGATGATGCCGAAGGTGTCGATCATCCCGGTCACCGTGCCCAGGAGGCCGAGCAGTGGGGCGATGGCCGCCAGCATCCCGAGAGTTGACAGGAAGCGTTCCATCGGCGGGATCTCTTTCAAGATCGCTTCCTGCAAGGCGTTTTCCATCGCCTCCCGCTGCATCTCGCAGTAAGCCAGACCGGCGGCGATAACCCGGGCTACCGGTTTGGTCGCCAACCGGGCGCACTCCTCGCGGCAGGCCTGCCAGTTCCGGTCCCCGGCCAGGGCAATAAGCCGATTGGTCAGGGCATCGGCGTCGAGGCGGTTGCGGAAGAGGAAAAAGGACCGCTCAAAAACAATAAGAATGCCGACAACGAGGATGGCCAGAATCGGCCAGACCAGCGGCCCGCCGCTCTCGATCTGCTGCCGCAGTGTCGGGCTCCGGCTCATCTGACCAAGGGCCGCGCCCTTGGAAATATCGAGGGGCACCGCCTCGTCCTTGCCGTCCATATAGCGCCGCAACTGTCTTGCCTGGCGATCCGAGGGCAGACGGGACAGGGCGAAAAGTTTGTGCCCGGCCGGCGAGGAGTTGAGGTAGCCGATCTCATCGCCCAACCGGTACGCCGCGGTAAAGTTGCCGAGCAGCAGGATCTCCGCCTCGACCGTCCTGCCGGTCCGATCGACAATGTCACTGCGGGTGAGACGGACCGCACCGCCGTCCTCCATCTGCCGACGCAGAATTGCCGCCATTGCAGTGATGTCGGCCATCCCCGGAAACAGATTGTCACCGCTGATGGACTCGAGCAGGCTCTTGTCATCTTCGACGAGCGCCGGCTGCAGGCTGCCGGCAAGCAGGGCCTGCATGTCCTTGGCATGGCTGCGGACAACGCCGACCAACTCATGGATCATGGCGTCGGTAGCCGACAGCTTCTCGACCAGAGCAGCCTCCCGTTCCGCCAAATTTTTATCTTCGGCCTGAAGGGCGGCGACCTCCTGTTCAAGTGTTGCCACCTCGGCCTCGACGCGGTGGAGCTCCCGATCAAGGAGGACGCGGTCGCCGGCGATTTTTTCCCGGCTTTGCATCGCTTCCTCCCGGGCGCTCTGTTCCTCGGCGGCGGCTTTGGCCTGCAGGTTTTTCAGGGTAGTACGAGCCTCGATCCGTTGCTCCCGCATATCCTCGGCAGAGAAAACCGGGGAGGCAGCAAACAGAAAGAAGACAGCAGCCAAGGTAAGCGGGAATGCGAAACAGATCTTCATTGCAGGTGTATCCTTCCGAGCGGCAGGGTGACCAGTTCCGCCGGCCGCCGTCTGGCGCCGATCTCCATGGCGATCTCGATGGTGCGGTTAGAAGAAGACGGCAGGGATTGCCAGGTGGCGTCCGCCATATTGTAGAAGCCGCACGATTTGCGGTCCAGGGTCTGGAAAAAGAGGCCGACCCGCCCCAGGCGGAAGATGTCGACCAGGATGTCGCGGCCGCCCCCCTCGTCGATTGTCTCCTGATAGACTTCAATGGTATTGCCGTATTCCGCCTCAACCAGCAGAGCTTCCAGAACCTTGCGGAATTTCTCACTCACCGCAACTTCCGGATCATCGCGCAACTCGACCAGGCGCTGCAGGCGGTTGCGGCGTTCTTCTGCCAGAAACTGCAGATCGCCGGCGACGAATTCCACTAACTCTTCGATCAAAATGGTGATCATCGGGCCGATCTCGGTGCGAATGGCCTCGACATCGTCCAGCTGCTTCTGCTTGACAGCAAGCCGCTCCTTGGTGTTTTTCACCCTTTCGCCAAGAGACACCCGCTGCTCTTCCAACTGCTTTTTCATCTCTTCCAGACGATCGTAGCTGGCCAGCAGCTCCACCCGATCATCCCGCCACTGTTGTTCCCGGGACTGGGTATCCTGGCGGATGCGAATCGATTCCGCCACCGGTTTTTTAATCAAGTCGGTCTCTGCGGCCCGGCAGAACGGAACACAGAGGGCGAGCGGCAAAACCGCGAGAAAAAGGACCATGATAATACACCGCATTAGCATTTCCTTGGAATGTTTTGGGGTGACGGATTTTGCATAACCAATGTCTGTCATTGAATACCAAAGTGGCTGCAGCCTGGCGTCATCGTCTGAAAACAGGGCATGCACAGGGTCATATTACGGCTCTCGATGGTGCGGCTGGCCAGGACCTGCTCACCACAGACGGCGCAGGTCAGATAGACGGCGGCCGCTTCCGGAGGGCCGGTTTGGGCTGCCGTTTCCTCGACGGCAAAAAGCTCCTCCGGCGTTAAGGCCAGGATTCGGCGCACTCGCGTATCCAGAAGCTGCTGAAATTGAATAACCTCGTCGAAGAGCGCCTCATTGTCGGCAATCTTCTTTTCCAGTGGCTGGTAGACTTCCTCATCACCGAAGTGCAAAGGCTTCATCTTCAGTTTCCAGCCGCAATTGCCCGACCGGCTGAACAGGGTATAGTTGTGTTTGCCGTAGTCCATGACCAGCAACCGTTGATTGCCGACCGTTGCACCCAGGAGGATCTGGATCGCATCCAGGGCGGAGGTGGTGTTTTCACACAGGATGGAAAAACCGGTGGTGGGAATGGTCCCTTCATTGAAGAGATTCTGGGCAAATTCGCAGAATTTGCCGCCCACCGCCAGTTCCGGACAGATATGGCCGTGAAAATCGACTACCTTTTTCAGGGTTGTGTTGGCCAGCATTTTTCGGTCCTCCAGATACAATTTCATCAATTCACGATCATCCTGAACGCGGAAGGACAACACCCAGAACCCAGGCTCGACAAAAAACCTGCGGCTGATATTGTCCAGTTGAGAGTAAAGACAAAAAACACTCCGGTCGGGGGCCCTCACCAGATAGCCATTGACCGGTTGATCGGCAATCATCCTGAAGCGGCATAGGATTTCCTCAATCGGATGGAAGGACCCGGAATAAAAGAACCCGACCGGCTGCCGACGGCTGTTGTCGAAATCCACCCGGACTTTACGCTGAATGTATTCGAGTTGATCATGATGAATCGATCGTAATGCTTCCGTTTTGTCCATGTTCTCCACCAATTGAGGCCAGCCGTCCGGCAAGCCCTTCTCAATCCTGCGCTGCATGCGGATGCCGAAGAGTAACACACAATCTTTGTTCGTGTTACTATTCATGGATAATGGGCAAATGTCAAGAAATAATTCGAGGGATCTCTTGCAGGTTATCTTGACAGGACTATCCCGTTTTTCGGCACAATTCGTGAAAGCACCTACCTTGGGGGACAGGTGATTGCTCTGCCGATTCGGCACCTCTGCGAGGTGTCGCTGGATCAAACAAATCGCCTTCTGAGCCACTTGTCCAGTTCCACCGCCACCAGAATAGTACTTGAAATGGTTATGATCCTCACCCAGTCGGATCCTGAAAGAGGTATCGTTCGGAATACCCATTGCAGCGGCGGTGCATACAGCATGGCGAGCTGGGCAAAGAAGGCGGCAATCATACTGTAGAAGAGGATCGGATTGCTGAGGGGGTTCAGGCTGAAAACAGACACGGTCTCGGAACGGCTGTTCCAGGCCTGGAAAAACTGGAAAAAGACCATGGTCGTTACAGCAACCGTACGTGCTTTTTCGAGCGAGGCTCCTGCCTGGAGGGCCTGCATGAATGCATAGATCACCCCTCCGGTTATGACCAGGCCCACCAGCAGAGTGCGCTGCACCAGCAGGGGGGAAAATAATTTTTCGGCACTGGGACGTGGCGGGCGATCCAGCACTCCTTTTTCCGCCGGTTCGAAGGCCAGCGCAACATCCTGCATGCCGTTGGTCACCAGGTTGATCCAGAGGATCTGGGCCGGGAGAAAGGGCAGAGGGAGACCCAGCGCCACAGCGACGACAATGGAAAAAATATCGGCCACGCCGGTGGGGATCAGAAAAAAAATCACCTTGCGCAGGTTGTCGAAAACGATCCGTCCTTCTTTTACCGCACTGAAGATGCAGGCGAAGTTATCATCGGCCAGGACCATGTCCGACGCCTCCCGGGCTACATCGGTGCCGGTCATCCCCATAGCGATGCCGATATGGGCAGCCTTCAGGGCAGGCGCGTCGTTTACTCCGTCGCCGGTCATGGCTACTATCTCGCCATGACGGACCAGTTGCCGGGTGATACGAAGCTTGTGCTCCGGCGACACTCTGGCAAAAACCGAGACCTGCTCTACCCGCTGAAACAGTTCGTCGTCGCTCATCACCTCCAGTTCCCGGCCGGTAAGTACAGACGAAGAGTGATCGGCAATCCCGAGTTCCCGGGCAATGGCCAACGCTGTAACCGCGTGATCGCCGGTGATCATGATCACTCTGGCACCGGCACGCTTGCATCCTTCAATCGCCTCAATCGCCTCCGGACGGGGAGGATCAAGCATTGCCTGCAACCCCGCAAATCTCAGCCCATGGAGAATATCCTGGCTCGAGAGGCTCTCCTTCTGCCCCGACTCCTCCTTCCAGGCCATCGCCAGCACCCGCATGCCCTCCACACCGTAGGCGGCTGCGCGGTCAAGGATCGCCATCCGCTCCGACTCGTCAAGCCGGCACAACTCCAGCAGTTTTTCCGGCGCGCCTTTGACAAAAATCAGGCTGGTGTTTTGCTGCCGATGGAGAGTGGCCATCCATGCCCGCTCCGACTCGAAAGGTATCATGGCGAGGTGAGGCAGACGCTCCCGCTCGATTTCCGGCTGCAGTCCCCCTTTGATTGCACTGACAATCAGCGCCGCCTCGGTGGGGTTGCCATCCGCCCGCCAGAGATCTTCTTCCCGGTACACATCCGACTCATTACAAAGCAGACCGATCTGCAACAGCCGACGCAACCCGTCGCCGGGTTCCAAAGGTGTTCCATAGAGCAGCATTTTGCCGACAGGCTCATAACCGCTGCCGGTTACCTCATAGTCATGGACGCCGTCAAACAACCGGGTAACCGTCATCTCGTTTTTCGTCAGGGTACCGGTTTTATCCGAACAGATCACCGTTGTCCCGCCCAAGGTCTCGACCGCCAGCAGTTTTCGAATGATAGCGTTCTGCCGCGCCATTCGGGACACTCCCACAGCCAGAGCAATAGTGACGACAATCGGCAGACCTTCAGGGATAGCGCCCACTGCCGCAGCAACTGCAGTCAGGAACATCTCCTTGACACTGTTGCCCATCAGCAGCCCGACCAGGAACAAGAGAGTCGAAGCCCCCATAACCAGCATCCCGACTGTTCCGGCAAATCTATCGATTTTCTCCTGGATCGGGGCCTTTCCCTGATCGATTTGTCCCACTTCACCGGCAATTCTGCCCAGCAAGGTCTGCCGACCTGTTGCAACCACCAGGCCCCGGCCTCGGCCGTTCACAACAGACGTCCCCATGAATACCATGTTGGTCTGGTCGGCAGGCACCAGGTTCTCGGCAGCAATCGTTTTACTGCTTTTTTCGACCGGCAGCGACTCACCGGTAAGCATCGCCTCGTCGACCCGCAGGTCATTGACATGCAGCAGCCGCAGATCTGCCGGCACCTTGACCCCGGAGGTCAGCAGAACCAAGTCGCCGGGCACGAGGCCTGCCGCCTCCACCTCCTGCTCATGATCGTCGCGGATCACCCTGGCTTTGGCCACAACCAGTTTCTTCAGCGATCGGACTCCTTCTTCGGCTTTCACCTCCTGGATGAAACCGATAACGGCATTGATAACCACAACCGCCAGAATCACGCCGGTATCGATGAATTCCTGCAAGAGAAAGGTGACAAGGGCGGCTATCAGCAGCAGGTAGATGAGCGGACTGGTAAATTGATGCAACAGCACCCTGAACCTGCCGATCCGCTCATCTTCCCCAAGGCTGTTAGAGCCGTACGTCCGCAAACGTTCCCGCACTTGAAGTGAATCAAGGCCATTGCCGTTGGAACGTAGACTCTCCAGCAGCTCCGCGCTGTCCATTTGGTACCACATCGCGCCCCCATCCTTAACATGTCCGGTCACATAAAATGGCTGCTGTCATTATACTGCATAATGGACGATAAAATCGATGCTTCCCCATCGTATTCGCCGGTTTTGAAAATTCATCTTTTTGTCAACCTTGGCTGACGCCGTCAACAAGAGTTGACTTTTTTGTTGACACCTTTTTCTCCGAAGAAGGCATTTCAGCCTTCCAGGCATGTCCCGCGGATTACCGAGTGCATGGCATGTAATTTGTACCGCAAGAGATCAACCGGCATTTATTCGACCTTGTCAAAGCAGATGAATCCTCGCAGAAAGAACAAAGGAACCATGAAATTCAAGACCAAACTGACCCTTCTCTGTATTTCCCTGGTAACATTTTCGTTGATGATTTCCATCATTATCGCCTCCCTGACCATAAGGCGGCAGAACGCAAAAATGGCCTATGAGGGATTGGAATCGGCTTTCACCGTCGTCCAGCGGGAATTGGCAGAAGACCGAAGTCAACTCCTGAAGATCGGCAAGCAGATCGCCAAACTGTCGGAAATCGGCAGCACCCTCAAGTTCCTCGATGGCTTCAAGAATAACCCGGCAATGAGCAGGGATACCACGCAGAGGATGATCGGTCAGTTGCACAACATGGCGATGTCCAACAATTTATGGCAGCTGAGTGTAGTGAATTCGGACGGAGAGATGGTGCTCCTGGTGCGTGTTCAGGACAAGGGGGCCGTACTCCTTTTCCCTGAGAACACCGCAGGCGCCAAGGGATATCAGGTTGCCCGGATGCAAGCGGAAGGCAGCCTGCAGAATGACAGCTGGACGTTCAGTACATCTTTGCCGGTGCAGGATTCAGGCAGGGGGGAAGGGGCAACGAATGCGGAGACATCGTACATCCGGGAGATCGAGGGCAACCTCTGCCTGGTCGCCCTGATTCCCGTCTCCGCCAGCTATTTCGATGTCGACGCGGACCAGCAAAAGGAAAAGCAGATGGGCTATCTCCTGGCGGCAAAACCTATCGGCAAGGAATTTGCCGACCGCATCTCTTCATCCACCAGGACCGAAATCAATATTTTTTCCAGGCAAGGACTTGTGGCAGGAACCCTTGCCGGGTATTCCGGGCCGAACGGCTCGGAAAAAGAGGACCATCGGGTCGATCTGGACGGCGCCTCCATCCGCCTGGGCGATGTCCGGGTCGGTGAGCAGGATTATGCCTGGGGTTCCCTGTCCCTTGGCACGGCGGAGCAGCCGGTCGGCACCGTTGCCGCCCTGTTCTCCCATGCGGTGCCCCAAGCCAATACCTGGCAGATGATTCGGCTGCTGATGATCGTCGGAGGCATCTGTGTTCTTATAACCGTGCCGGTGGTGCTGGTTTTTGCCGGCTCGATGACCAACTCCATCTCCCGGATTGTCGCCGGCTTGAAAGATATAGTCAGTGGAGAAGGCGACCTGACTGCCCGACTGGAAATAGAAAGCCGGGATGAGATCGGCGAGCTGGCTCACTGGTTCAACACCTTCATCTCTTCCCTGCATGAATTGATGCTGGAAATCGCCCGGAGTTCAAACGCCGTGGCCCTGGCTTCAAACTCGCTCTCCTCCGTTTCCCACCACATGTCCGACACTGCCGGGCGCAACTCGAATCAGTGTGATTCGGTGGCTGAGGCCGCGGCCAGCATGAGTGAACAAATGGACAGAGTGGCCGAATCCATGGATCAGGCCTCGGACAATCTGGGGATCGTGGCGGCCTCCTCGGAAGAGATGAGCGCCACCATCACCGAAATTGCCTTGAACTCGGAAAAAGCGAGAACCATCACCGATAAAGCCGTTATCGAGGCCGGCGAGACCACCGAGAAGATGAATAAACTCAACCAGGCAGCCGCCAGAATAAACATCATTACCGAAGAAATTACCGAGATTTCCGAGCAGACCAACCTTCTGGCACTGAATGCTACGATAGAAGCGGCCCGGGCCGGGGAGGCAGGCAAGGGATTTGCCGTAGTCGCGGGCGAGATCAAGAATCTGGCGCGGCAGACCACGGCAGCAACGGAAAACATCAAAGCCATGGTCCAGGAAATCCAGGGCACCACCGCCGGCAATGTCGAATCGATTCAGTCCCTCACCGGGGTCATCCACAGTATCGGCCAGATCGTCTACTCCATCGCCTCGGCGGTGGAGGAGCAGTCAGTGGCTACCAGAGAAGTCGCCGGCAAGGTCAATTACGTCTCGGACGCCATCTCCGAAGTCAATACCATGGCCCGGCAAAGTACCGAGTTCGCCAATGCCATCAACCGCAATATTGTCGAGCTGAATCAATCCTCGACGCAGATCTCTACCTCCAGTTCCCAGGTCGACACCAATGCCGACGATCTTTCACGGATGGCGGAAGGACTGAAGAAACTGGTGGCTCGGTTCACGGTCTGAAAAGACCGCAACCGCTTTCAAAAAAAGGACTTCACCCTTATTCCTCCTCGCACCCTACGCGAGGAGGAATAAAGGGTGAAAGTGCTGTCGACCGTCAATCCGCTGTGGTGACACTGCCCGGCGGTATTCCCTCCGCGGTCCAGCCTCGCTGCCGGTAGTAGTCCTGCAGCAGGTATTCCATTTCATCCTCGGTAAGCGATCTGCCGTCGGGGAGTTTTTGCCGGTGCAGCCTCTTCGGCAGCCGGTCGTCCTCCGGCCTCAGCCCTTCGCGGACATTGAACTGTCTGGTCATATCGGTCACCCGGACGGCGATTTTTTCCAGCTCTTCCCGGCTTGCGGGCAGGCCCGTGGCAAGAGCGATCGATTTTTCAAGCTCCGCCCAGGAATAGAGATCGCGATAAAACCGGCAGAGAATCAGGGTATCGAAGATATTGAGGCGATTCTCGAAATCGACCAGCATGGCCGCTTTGTCCTCAATCTGGGCAGCCGGGATCATCCCCGACAGCTCCGGCTTATAGAAGGTGGTCCGCAGATGGCAGGCGCCACGGGGAGAGGTGCCGAAAGTCAGTCCCATCCCTTTCAATACCCTTGGATCGTAGCCCGCCGGCTCCATGCCTTTGACGTGAATGGCCAGATCGGTCAGGCCCCAGTGTTCGGATGCCGGAATAATCCCGTCGGCAAGAATGTCGCCGATATCCTCGCGGGCAGCAATCTTTTCGATAAGAGCGGCGAGCTGGTCGGCATTGCCGTACTCGATTGCATAGTCGAGCCGTCCCTTCTCTTTTGCCTCCATAACCAGGGCGCAGAGATTGCCGGCGGTGATGGTATCCATGCCCAGACGGTCGCAGAGATCGTTGAGATAGGCAACCTCTTCCATCTCGGTGATCATGCACAGTCCGCCGAAAGAGTAGATGGTTTCGTACTCCGGGCCTTCCAGCTTGAGGTCTTTGTGGCGGCCCTTGCTCAGCCGGGTCATCCGGCCGCAGGCCATGAAGCATTTGGCGCAGGCGTGGGGCTTCACCTCATGCTCTTCATGATACTTCTCGCCGCTGAGGTTTTCCCAATGGTCGCAGGTGCCCTGGTTCCAGTATTTGGCCGGGAAGGCCCCGGCGGTATTCATCAGGGCGACCATCATCGTCGTCCCGAGCCGCTTATAGGCTTTCACCCCGGCGTGCTCCATATTGGTCTGGGAAAAATTCTTGGCATAGGCGGCGATTCCGTCCGGATCGGCATACTGCCGTTTCCGGTCGCCCTGGAAGACCACAGCCTTGACCAGCTTGGCCCCCATCACCGTACCCAAGCCGGCCCGTCCGGCACACCGCCATTTATCATTGGCGATGATCGCATAGCGGACCAGCTTCTCACCGGCCGGGCCGATGACTACCGCCCCCGGCTTCCGGAACCCTTCCCGGTGAGAAGCATAGCGCTGCAGCGCCGCTTCTTCGGCGGCAAAGGTCTCCATTCCCCACAGGTCGCCCGCGTCATGGAATTCGGCGCCGTCGGGGTTTACCGACAGCACCGTCGGTACGGCAGCCTTGCCGTGCAGGACAATCGCGTCGAAGCCGGCGGCGTCGATTGCTTCGGGCACCTTGCCGCCGGAATAGGATTCGGCATAAAAGCCGGTCAGCGGCGATTTGGCGAACACCCCGAACCGGCTGCCCCCCCAGAGTCGCCCGCCGCAAAACGGCCCGGTGGCAAAGATAAGGTTATTCTCAGGGGCCAGCGGATCCACGCCTGCCGGATTACGCTCAAGGAGCAGGCGGGTGGCCAATCCCTTGCCGCCGAAACACCCGCGCAGCACCTCGTCGGCGATCTCTTCAATGACAAAGGATCTTGAAGTAAGATCAATCGTCAGGATACGATTATAAAAACCAAACATCGGTCACTCCTCCTGCTCATTTTTTTTCACGACCTGATTGCGGTCAACCCGTCACGGACGATACCAAGCCCTTTCTGCAGCTGCTCGTCGGTAATCACCAGCGGCATCAAAAATCTGATGATATTGCCGTAGGCGCCGCAGGCGAGGATGATCAATCCCCGGTCGAAACAGAATTTCACCAGCGCTTTGGTCTCGGCTGCAGCCGGTTCTTTGGTTTTTTTATCCTTGACCAGTTCCATCGCCACCATCGGCCCGAGCCCGCGCACATCGCCGATCAAATCGCACTCTTTCTGGAAACCGAGCAGGGTTGTCCGCAGGGTCTCGCCCAGCCGCCGGCCTTTTTCCAGCAGGTTTTCTTCCTCGAAAATATCGAAAACGGCAAGAGCTGCGGCACAGGACAGCGGATTGCCATTGTAAGTTCCGCCGATTCCGGAAGCATGGACACTGTCCATGATCTCTTTTTTGCCGACTACCGCGCTGAGCGGCATTCCGGCAGCCAGGCTCTTGGCGACGGTGGTCAGATCGGCCTCGACTCCGTAGTGCTCCATGGCAAACATCGTACCGGTCCGGCCGATGCCGGTCTGGACCTCGTCGGCAATGAGCAGCACGTTGTTTTTCCGGCAGATTTCCTGCAGTTTCAAGAAATATTCCTTCGGTGGCGCGACAAAACCGCCCTCGCCCTGCACCGGCTCGAAGATGATCGCGGCGGTCTGTTCGGCTGCGACATGGTTAATGAAGAAATCCTCCAGACGCTTGGCGCATTCCACCCCACAGCCCGGATATTCAAGGTTGTGCGGGCAGCGATAGCAGTTGGCAAAAGACATCCGATAGACTTCCGGCGCAAAAGGTCCAAGGCCGAATTTATAGGGCTTCACCTTGGAAGTAAGCGTCATTCCCATCAGGGTCCGACCGTGAAAGCCGTTTTCAAAAGCGATGATCCCGGTTTTTTTGGTGTAATAGCGGGCAATTTTGACAGCATTCTCGACCGCTTCCGCCCCGCTGTTGGCAAACATCACCGCCTTGGGGGAATCGCCGGGCACCGCGGCAATCAACTTCTGCGCCAGCCGTACCGGGCCTTCGTACGGGGTGACCATAAAACAGGTATGGGTGAACTTATCCGCCTGGTCCTTGATGGCCTGCACCACCTTCGGATGGGAATGGCCGACATTCATCACCGCAATGCCGCCGCCAAAATCTATATATTCCTGCCCCTCGACATCGGTCAGCAACGCTCCCTTGGCATGGGCGATATACCGGTCGGTACCGCTGACATTGCCCTTGGCGATAACACTGTTGCGAAGCTCGTGCAGGCTGTTGTTGGTGTGTGTGGTCTTCATCATTTCCCTCGAAAGTATAATAATAATCTGGCGATGGAATCCGATATGGTGGGAATCATCGTGGTAATGGTCTGATCATGCTATGCAAGATATACGCCACCGACAGCTTTCATGGCATCTCCCGGAAGTTGGTTTAAAATGCGTTTTCTGCAAATCGACTTTCTGATCAAAATCCGGATCAATTTGCGATTTCATCAATCATCATAAGGATTTAATTTTGATCCATAATCAGATCTTGGCAAGATATAGTTTATATTGTTAATTTTCAAGATGATAAACATTTTTCCGATCCACAGGCAAATCAAAACCTCTCCGCCGCAAATGGCCCTCCACCGATTCAAAAAAGGCCTGCTCCCGATCGCCGTGATAGACCATCGAAGAGGCTATTTCTCCGGCGAGAATGGCAAACTTGATCTTGTCCGGCAACCGGTCGATCCGCCCGCAAAACCTGCCGCCCGCCTTGGTCAGCATCGCCGGGAGATGATCGAGGATGGCCTGGCGGTACAGGGGTTGCCCGCAGACTTCCGGATGAGCCTGGAAGTAGCGGAACAACCGGGCATAGCAGCTGTTGATTTCGCGGCTGATATCATTTGAAATATCGGTGTAGAGCAATTCTCCGCACGCCTCGCGGTGACGCCTGAAAATGACCATGGCCTCTTCTTCCGCCCGTTTCTCGAGAATTCTCAGGACATCATCGACATATTCCTGCTTATTGGCAAGAAATTCCTCCTCCGACAAAAGCAGATTGGCAATTATCTCATAGGACGACGAGATCACCCCGCATTTATTGGCCGAGGCATCGCGCATCAGGATGACGCCACGCTGCTGCAGGCCCTTCCTCGCCTCCGGGGTGATAAAGGAATTGGCCCCTTCGACAATGACCCGGCACAAAGGCTGCCCGGCAGCATCGAAAAACCGCTGCCAGTTGTCCGCATCGACCGTCTCCGGCCGGCCTCCGGCGGGAATAAACAGGTCGGCGGGGACAGTGAAGATGAGACTGTTGTAGTCTTTATAAAATTCGTCGTTGGAGATCCAGTATTCGACGAGTCCGTCCGGCTCCCGAACCACCTTTTTAAAGAGCTCCTGCATGCCCTGCCGCCTCGTTTTCGTTCGATACAGCAGATAACCGCCCGGGTGAAGAGCCAGAGGGTCAAAGGCGGCGATATCGTCGCGCAGAAGAATCGCCCGCAGGGCGTCGTGATCGGCACCCTCCGGATCATAAAGGGCTGCCGAGCCGTCGACGATCAAGGGAATGCACACCTGGTCGCAACGTTTCAACAGAATATTCATGCAATTGCCGGCGACATCGCCATTGGGACCGCCGGTAAAATTCACCCGGAAAGGATCGCGGGATATATCGATGCCGAGCGTCTTCAGACAGACCTCGGCAAACCGGACCACGCCGGTTGAAGTCACCCCGTATTCCTTATGATTGATGCCCGCCTGCTTGCTGGACATGATGCCGGTGCCGAGCAGATAGCCGCGGCGTAAAGCTTCGCGGGCGACAAGCTCGATCATGTTGTCGTGCATATTCTCGTCGGGACCCAGCTCGATCGGTTCGTCCTCCCGGTAATAGTCAACCACCCGCGGGTCGGCAGCCTTCCCGTCGCGGGTAACAAAGAGATCGAGAAAGCCGGCCAACAGGCTGAATTGCAGAAAATAGAGCTGCTGTCGTATCCGCCGCGGCTCCACGCCCTCGTCCGCCTCCAGCACCGCCACCATTTTCGAGCCGCCCTCATAGATATCCTTGTTTTTCAGGTGCTGGGTATGCGCTAGAACATAGGTTTCCCGGAACAGACTGTTGGCCGCAGTCACATAGTCGTCGCGTCCCTGGGTGATGATCGTCCGCCACCCGCCCCTGGCAATATCGGAGAAGCCGATATGATAGGCGGCCCCGGACCTGCTGGAAAAATAGGTCACCCGGAATGGCCGGTCGGCCGGCAGATCGAGGGTGAAATCACCGCCCAGCCGGTCGATATAGGCCGGATCGAGCCGGAAGGCCAGTGCGCGTTTTTCGGCAATAAAAAAATTGGTCTTCAGGGTATGGGTAATAAACAGCAGGCAGCATCGAAAAATGGTCCGCCGGAATTCATCGAGAAAGCGCCTGCCGGTGGTAAAATTTTCAACCAGCCCGGAAGTCTCGTCAAGCACCTCGGCGTACCGGGCGGCCTGGTCCTTTCCCTCAGGGTCGAAACGGACATGGAAAAGTTTCACCAGCTGCAGGGTGATTTCCGGGTGATTATGAAAGGCCCGCGACACGCCCTCCAGATCGAAGCTGTCGGGATGGGCATGGGCGAGGTTGGTGTGGCAAAAACCGATAAAGGCCCGGATCAGCGACCCGTCAGGCCCATTGGCGATACCGCCGGCAATCATTTTGTCATAGGTCAGCGAAGTCATCGGCATCAGCTGGGTGGCGTACATCTCTGCCCGCAGCTTTTGAAAAAGCGGCGAGTCCTCTTCGATCAAACCGCTATCCGCGGTGGTGACATAAAAGGTCGCAAGAAAGTACGGGTGCTCGCCGTCATGGATAGTCAGGCAGTAGGAGCGATGCACGGTAAGATGCAGTCGCCGGAACGCATCTATGATCTGGAGGAGGAATTTCCGGTCGGGCGGATTGGCGACGCCGAACAACACCCGGGATTCCGGGCGGTTGTCAACCCCCTTGCCTTTCTCGACAGCAAGACTGATCCCGCCAAGGGTGCGGCATTTGGCAAACAGCCGCAAAATCCTGGCGATCCTGGCCGGCGGCGAAGTGCGGACGTATTTCTCATTATTCCGCCACAACAGACGAAGCAGCACGGGAATCTCGCTCGCCGTAAAGTCGGCATAGCGGGTCGCCGCTTCCTGCAGCACGGCACTCTCCAGATCGACCGGCAGCCCGGGCTGAGCCGCGTCCGCGGCCACTGCCATATCCTCCGTCGAATCGTAAGAAAACTCCAGCACTTCAAGGGGAAACCCGGTTCTCGGCACGCAGCCGTAAGAGGTATGAATCTGCGCGTACGTGATGGATCTCTCCGGCAATGACAAAAGAGCGGCATGAAGCGCCCCGGGAACCCCGAGCTGAGCAATAATGATGCTCTTCTCGTTGTCCGCCAGGGTGAATCGACGATTGCGTTCGAGGTGATGCAGATCGGTGGCAAGCACCGAGACCGCCTCGACATCCTCGCTGTTGCAGGAAAAAAAATAAGGGTGCATTCTTGTTTTCAGCCAGGCGAGATTGGCTTCCGCCATCCCCAGGCTTTTACCGATAGAATTCTGGATCTCTGCAATTACCGGGCTGCAATCATTGTCGGCCATGTTCCACCTCTCAGCTCTCATTGTCGATTAGTACCTTACAGATTATTTCGTTCATAAAAAAAGAAAATAATCTGTCTAAAGGTACTGATACCCCCTTGTGGGGTGTTTATAGGGTGATACGCCAGTTACATCACTCTCAAGTGACATCAATAATGGCTGAGAATGCAAAACATAGACCAGGCTGGATGTTTCTCACATTACTCTGGTTTTTGAGGATGTTTTCGCTCATCTGTCGCCGATGAAAACGGTTCTGATAGCAAAACGGATCATAATTGCCCGGATCGTCCGGCACTCGGGTACTTTCTGTCGATCCAGATCAGGATCTAGGAGACATGTATAATTTATTGTGCATTTTCAATGACAAGATGGCTATTTCGATCCTTTACCGAATCAACCTGCCGATTCTGCGGGTCGAGGTTGCTCGCTGCAAAGAGCCTCGGAGCCAGGTGCTCCGCATATAACCTGTCAGCGATTGGAATGTAAGTCTGGTACCAATTGTCATTACCAGTCTTATTTCCACCTATCAGCAATATTGCTGCTCTTCTTGGGTCAAATGCATATAAAGTTCTGGTAAGGATTTCCAACGTGCTGTGTTCGCAATTCCTTCATGTTACTGAAACAAGAACCTTTTACAGGCGCTGCGGGAGGTCCACTATTCACAAGTATCATCCGTCAGATATTGGCACAACACAGTTCGCAGCACATCATTCCCACGCCTGAGAGTGGTTTCGTTCACATCTTCACCGCCGAGCTCAAGAAAATTCAGCCAAAACAACGCTATGAGCCAGATTGCATTAACAAAATGTTCTTTTGTTGCTGTATTCATGGGCTTGATGCTGCCAATGGCAATGCCGCCGTCGATAGTGAAGCGGATCATGTCCTGCATCTGTCTATTTGTCGCATGAAAACGTTTTTTAAGCAGAGGATCGTTCATTATCAGGGAAGTTAATTCGCGCTTGAAGAAACGATAGCGCCAGTTGTACTCCTGAATCATGATAAAGGTTTGCTCCAGAGCCTCTACTGTTCCTGGCTGGTATGTGTTGAGGATACGTCTGTACTGCTCAACACCATAGGCGTCCATGTGCTCGAAAATGGCGCGGATAATGTCTTCCTTGTTGCGAAAATGGTAATAAAGGTTGCCTGGACTGATGCCGGCATGAGCGGCGATATGGTTGGTCGAGACTGCCTTGGTGCCCTGTTCGTTGAAAAGCTGAAGTGCAGTGTCGATAATTTTTTCTCGGGTTTTCATGACTTGGATGTATATCAAATAAAATACTGGATAACCACGTCCATGGTGAAGAGTCTCTTCACCTTGAAGAGGCTCCTTCAGCGGTTACACACGATCAATAATCAAGATGCAGCAATTTACACTTGGCGAGAACTCGACTGAATATTCTGATTCGAGCCAGCATTCCGTGCAGCCCAAAGCGAAAAAGTGTCGGCATCACCCTGTGCAGTGGAACGGCCTTGGTCCACAGGTTGGCAAGCTCTTTATAGAAATCTTCTATCGGCAGGGTCGTGGGAAACAGAGCATGAAGCATGTCGTATAACTCGGGTTTGCGGGAGAGCAGTTCCTGCTCTCGGGCAGCATAAAGTTCTGTGCCGGGGAGAGGAGTCAGAACGGTAAAGGACGCGCATTTATGTTTCATTTTTCTCACATAGGCCATTAATGATGTGAAGTCTTCGTGAGTAAAGGTCGGATCAACCATGTATGAGGCATACATCATAATCCCCAGCCGGTCGAGTATCTTGACGGCTTCTGCCTGCTGCGCCGTGTTAATTCCCTTATTCATGGCTGCCAGTCGCTTCTCTGAAAAATCTTCCATTCCCACAAATACCTGGGAAAGACCAATCTTGGCCCACTTGGCAAAAAGTTCGGGATGATTCACTATGGTGTCCACCCGGCCATAGAGGAAGTACTTCTTGCGGATACCGGCCGCGGCGATCAAATCGGCAAGTTTGTCCATCCGTTTCACATCGCACATGGATTCATCATCGCAGAAAAAAACATTTGCTTCAGCCACCGTGAGCAATTCTTCAACTACTTTTTCGGGTTCACGGCGAAGATATTTTCCTCCAGTTATTTTCCATAAAGCGCAAAAATTACATCGTCCAGTGCAGCCAAGGGAAGTGCGTACCGAAGCCAGCGGTTTAAACCACTCGCTGAAATAGTGGTTTCGATAGGCAGCAGAGAGCGATCTATCAGGAAACGGCAGTTCGTTTAGATTCGTGTACGGCCTCGGTGTACTGAAGGTCATATCCGCAATGTTGGGGATGGCGACACCGTGAATGGCAGAGAAATCGCCTCCCATCTCCCACGTGCGAAGGATTTCCCGCAGTGTGAAAACTCCTTCACCAATAACCACCACATCAATATGTGAATCATTGAAATCTTTTGGCTGTACAGTGGCATGGTGACCACCTACTACAATCAGGACCCTGGAATTCATTGACTTAATGCGGGCAGCAATAGATTTGATGATATTGACATGGCTGGTAAAGCCGGTCAGACCCACCACATCAGGCTGAAACCTACGGTAGGTGCTCTCGTAATCGGGATCAATCCGGGCATCGAGCAAGTGAACCTCATGGCCATCCTGTTTCAAACCAGACCCTAAATATTCCAGGGCCAGAGGCTCAAAAAGAAAAATCTGATCTGTCAATGGATCAACACTCGGGGGTTGGATAAGAAGCGCCTTCATTCAATTCCTCCATCGCATTATGGTATTTGCGGTCACTTAGTGCATTTACTCTATAATGGAGTATTAACTCTAAAATGGCAAGGGCAAAAAAGAATTGACAGAAAACCTGTTGCCAAGTATTTAAGCAGTAATTTACTACTTTACTCATTTACTAAATTTGTTCTATCGCCATTTCGGAATTACCAAGGGAAGAAAAACTTGAAGATACCGACATCATTGAAACATAAGCCAGTCATTGTTGCCGAGGACTATGACAGGGTGGACGGCAGGTATGCAGGCAATACAGATGCCAAGGGACTTTCTTTGGGTCTTGCCCAGTGGAATGACCGGGGCAAGGTGGAAATATCCGCTAAGGTCTGGCGTCATACCGGAGATAAATGGTCCCGGCAGTCGGAAGAACTGCCGCTGCACAGGGTTCTCGATCTCGCCTTGCTGGTTTGCCGGACAAAGGCATTCATGACTGGGGCCTATCGACAAAAAGACATTTTCGATCCGCAGAACCCGCAGATCGACAAATTGCCTTTACAGGGGGGTGCCTTTGATCTTTCGGTGTGCACCGACAACCCGATGATCAATGAGGATATCAAGCTATTCCGGCAATGTCTGGCCGATAACGATGAAATGATCAGCGAGCGGTTGCACATCCTGGCAAGGCTGCTGCGCGAGATGGGGTATTGATGTCATTTTCTGCCCTCGGACTTTCCGATGCCCTTCTTCGTGCTCTCGAGGAAAAGGGCTTTGCCATCCCTACTGCTATCCAGCAGAAGGCGATCCCAGCAGGTCTCGCCGGTCGGGATGTCATGGCTGCGGCGCAGACCGGTACCGGCAAGACCGCCGGTTATGTATTGCCGCTGCTGCAGCGTCTGGCCGGCGGCGGCAAGGTGAAGGCAAACCACATTCGCGCACTGGTGCTGACGCCGACCCGTGAGCTGGCAGTGCAGGTGGGCGAGAGCGTAGTCGCCTATGGCAAGCATCTTTCGTTGAAGTCGGGCGTTGTCTACGGCGGGGTGAAGATCAATCCGCAGATGATGAAACTGCGTGGCGGAATCGATGTGCTGGTCGCCACACCGGGGCGTCTCCTTGACCTCTCCAGCCAGAATGCGGTGAAGTTTGCCCAGGTGGAGCTGCTGGTGCTCGATGAGGCCGATCGGATGCTCGATCTGGGTTTTATCGGCGATATCCGCAAGATCCTGGCCCTCCTGCCGGCAAAGCGCCAGAACATGCTCTTTTCGGCGACGTTTTCCAGCGACATCCGCGCACTGACCGAGGGGCTTCTGAAAAATCCGGTGACAATTCAGGTCAGCCCGCCGAACACCGCCGCCAAAAGTGTCAAACAGTTTGTCTATGAAGTCGACAAGAGCCGCAAACCGGCCCTGCTCAGTCATCTGATTCGCCATAACGGCTGGGAGCAGGTGCTGGTGTTCGTCCGCACCAAAGACGGTGCCGACCGTCTGGTTCAGAAGCTGGAACACGATGGCATTTCCGTTGCCGCGATCCACGGCGATAAAAGGCAGGGAGAGCGCAGCCGTGCCCTTGCCGACTTCAAGGCGAACACTATTCGGGTCCTGGTTGCAACCGATGTTGCCTCACGCGGTATCGACATCAATGAACTGCCGCGGGTGATCAACCTCGATCTGCCCAAAGTGCCCGAGGATTACATTCACCGGATCGGCCGTACCGGACGGGCCGGTTCCGACGGTGAGGGAATCTCGCTGGTCAGCGCCGATGAGGCGGGACTGCTCGCCGCGATCGAGAGCCTGATCCGCCAGACGCTGGTGCGCGAGGTCGAAACGGGATTTATCCCGACGCATAATGTGCCGCTTACCCGGCAAATGAAGGTACGTCCGAAGAAACCGAAAAAACCGAAACCGCCGCGGCAGGAAACGCCAACACCGCAAGAGGCTCCGGTAGAAAGAGGAAAAGGGCGACGTTTCCGGAACATAACAAAGAAACGCTAACGGTTCTTCTCCCTTTCGAGCAGGGCGGCTTTCCGCTCGACGCCCCAGCGATAGCCGGAGAGCCCGCCGTCTTTTTTTATCACGCGGTGGCAGGGAATCGCCACAGCCAGGACGTTTGCCGCACAGGCCCGAGCCACCGCCCGGGTGGCTTTGGGTTCGCCGAGCCGCTCGGCAACTTCCGCGTAACTGGCCGTCGTTCCCGCCGGAATATTCTGCAGGGCCTGCCACACTCGCTGCTGAAATGCCGTTCCGCGGATATCCAGCGGCAGATCGAGTCCTAAACCGGGCGCTTCCACGAAGGCCACCACCCTGGCGACATGCTGTTCGAATTCGGCATCGCCGCCTATCAGGCTTGCCTGCGGAAATCGGTCCTGAAAATCACGGACCAGTTGTTCCGGATCTTCGCCCAAAGAAATCGCACATATCCCTTTTCCGCTGACGGCGATCAGGATTGCCCCGAGCGAACACTCTCCGATGGCAAAGCGGATTTCCGTATCGGCACCGCCCAGGCGATAGGACGTCGGCGTCATGCCCAACAGCTGGTTCGATTTTTCATAAAACCGTCCGCTGGAATTGTAGCCCGCACCGTAGATGGCCTCGGTAACCGAATCCCGCTGCACCAGTTCCGTCCTGACCCGTCCGGCCAGGTGGGCCGCCGCATAGGCCTTTGGCGTGAGTCCGGTCGCCTTTTTGAACAGGCGATGGACATGAGAAATGCTCGTACCGGCATGGCGTGCCAGTTGTTCGAGATCCGGCATCTCTTCGCTTCTTTCAATCAACCGACACAATTCGACGGTAAGCGATATGTACTTTTCGGCAGTCGGCGGCTGATTCGGTTTACAACGTTTGCAGGGGCGAAAACCGGCACGCTCGGCATCCGCAGCAGTGGAGTGAAATGCGACGTTTTCAGGTCTTGCGGTCCGCGATGCGCAGGATGGCCGACAATACACCCCGGTTGTGCTGACAGAGTAAAAAAAAGTCCCGTCGGCCTGCGGGTCACGGGCAACTAAAGCCGCCCAGCGAAAATCGCCCACAGTCATTGCCGCATCCTTTTCCGTTCTTCTCGACATGACATTGCCTCCATTACTGTAATCGCTTCGGCGGATCGAGCACCGTTCACCGGGACACATCAAAAGATTGCATAACCTGCATCTGTAACCGTTTATCCAGTGCTCCAGGTTCGTTCAAGCAGGCCGCCGAGCTATAGTTGGCTATGTGAGGTGGCCTGATCGGACGAAAATGGGGTGCTGGTGAACGGTTACGGATCGAGCACCGCCGCATGAATACAGTGTAGCCACCGTCTCATGGATGCGCACTCCGATTCTTATCGGCAAATTCATGTCGAGAAAAAATATAAAAAAAGCCGACCCGTCGGCCACTTCAAGAATAATCGCGGCGGACGGATCGGCTGAGGGCAATCTTCACCCAAGCGATCGAACTTAAGGGAAGTTTATGGTAATCCTGTCGTCGCCACCTTCATGGCGCGATTTGATCTTCAGATCCATGCTGCTGTCGCGGATCCCGAAGGCAAGGGTCATTTTGTCCTTGTCTTTTTCCATATGGGTCATCTCCCGCATCGCCGCAATGACTCTCTTGCCTACAACCGGGCCGGGAGAAGGCAATTCAGCCCTTCGGTACTCAGCGGTCACCTCCACCTTGCCGTCCTTGCCGGTTGTCAGGGAAATCTTTTCGGCATTGCTGTTGACTCCATGTAAAATAGCCAAGGCAATCCATTTCAGTGCGGCTTCATCGTCTTCGGGAGTGCGCTCGACTTCGCACATTTCCTTCAGCGGGTCGGTGGTGGCAAAACAATCGCAAAGCTCTTGAACTTTCAAATGTAAATTTGCAGAGTCTTTCATAACAGTTCTCCTTATTCATTGAGCCGGTCGTAAACGAGCCGGGAATAACCGATAAATGACTTCCAAACTACACCATCTAGGATAAACACCTTTTGTCCTGACGCAATTAACCCCCATCCGATATTCCTTCCGGTGACACGTCATCTCCTCTCCCGTTCATCCGTCCTTTTGCTGTTGGAACAACGGATGGCTGAACATCGTCAACTCCCAATACCCATCCGCCATTGCGTGGCGCAGGATATAGGTGCCGTTGTCGTCGCCGCGGACTTTGCAGTAGCGGTAATCCGGGCCGTACCACTGGTCGATCACCTCGACAACCTCTATACGGCGCTGTTTCAGATAAAAACGAAGAGGCCGCTGCTCGCCACGATAGCCGGCATAACACTCAACCCGTACGTGCAACAGCCCTGAACCCGTGCCCTTCTTCATATCCGCCAAATTCCGGTTCACCAGAATGTTGTCCTGGGGCCATTTCGGCTGCTGCCAACGCGAGCCACGCCCAGGCTATACATCCGGTTTTCTGATATTACATATATAGCATGGTCTTCCCTGAAACCAGTCCGGGAGAACGGAAATGATACCAATCCACAAGTTGTTGAGTCGTATCCGCTGGGATCCCGAGTTTGGCGGAGCCGACTTCAAAATCGGCTATTATGACCGGATAGAGGACGATATTGTCATAGTGCCGATGAAAAGGCTCAGCCTCGACCCCATCGACCACTTTTCCTTCGCCGTGTACGACGACTCCGACGGCTTGCAGAGGGTGCCCTTGCACCGGATCAGGCGGGTCTACAGGAACGATGAACTCATATGGGAGCGGCCCCGCTGAATCGGCAGCGTCAGGACATTTTCTTCAGCGGATTTTGTACTGCTTGAACTTCCTGACTACCGACGGCTGACTGATGCCCAGCCTGCGGGCGACCTCGCGGGTGGTCCTGCAGCGTTTTCTCGCCTCGGCCAGCAGTTCCTTCTCATACGCCTGCAGCTTATCGGCCAGACTCTGTTCGCCTGCCGGAATAGCCGCACTTCTCTGCCGGAGATCGTCCTGCGGCATATCGCTTACGCTTGCGAGAATAAATTCATTGATCTGGTCGTCGTTGGACATCACCACGGCATTTTCCAGGATATTCCTCAGCTCGCGCACATTCCCCGGAAACCGGTATTCCTGCAGGGAACGCATGGCCTTCGGGCTGATGGTCTTGGCGCATTTATAGGTGCGATTTGCTTCACTCAGGTAGAAGCGGGTCAAGCCGGCGATATCCTCGCGACGATCCCGCAAGGGTGGAATCTGCAGGATGAAGGAATTGAGCCGGTAATAGAGATCCTTGCGGAAGGTTTTTTCGGCTACCAGGCCCTGGAGATCCTTGTTGGTTGCGGCAATTGTGGCGCACTCGATCTTGATCGAACGGGTGCCGCCGACCCGCCTTATCTCTTTATTATCGAGATATTTCAGTAGCTTCGCCTGGAGAGGCAGCGGCATGTCGCCGATCTCGTCGAGAAATAAAGTGCCGCCCTGGGCGAGCTCGAACAAACCGATTTTACCCTTCTCGTCGGCTCCGGTGAAGGCCCCTTTCTCATAGCCGAAAAGCTCGGCCTCCAGGAGGTTTTCCGGCAGGGCGGCGCAGTTGATTTCGACCAGGGGATGGGTAACGCGCGAACTGTTTTTGTGAATCAGCCTGGCGAGAAGTCCTTTGCCCGTCCCCGACTCGCCGAGCACCAGGATATTGGAAGCGCCGATATGGGACAATTTCAAGGCCATCTGGAGAATGCGCCGCATCGCCGAACTCTCGGCAACGATATCGTTGCGCTCCAGCTCCAGAAGGGAGATGTCGCTCAGCTCCTGCCGGTATTTTTCCCGCACCTGCTGGCTCTCTTCGAACTCCTGGCGGAGGGTATTCAGCTCGGTCATGTCCCGCTCGTTGACTACGATCAGGGCAATCCGGCCATCCTCGGTCAGCGATGGAGTGCCGGTCGACAACAGATCTTTGCCGGTCTTGGGAATATGCTGCATGACCGTCTGCCGTTTGCCGGTGGCAAGGACCCTGGTTGTCACCGACTGATCGAACACCTTGCGGGCCACCAGATTCTTGATACTGTGGCCGACCACATCCTCCGCCCGAATGCCGTTGAGGGTCTCGCTGGCCTTGTTGATATTGATAACGACACCATTGCCGTCACACACCCAGATTCCGTCGGAGGAAGAATGGAAGATGGTTTCGAACTGGCGATTAAGGTATTCATACGAAAGTTCATCAAATTTTCCGACTGCACGCATCTCGACACCTCCTCCTCTTGCCCATCCTGGCCGGATATCCGGTCAAACCTCATTAATGGGCCGGCCAATCTTGGCCGGCAACTTCCCTCGCAAATAGTGCAACAACCGTGCCCGGAACCAAATCTCCCGCAACAGACGCAGATTGTCAAGGCGATGCATGCGGTATCGGTGTAATCTTGCACGCAAACTGAGAAACTTTTGCGAGTAAACGCAGAAACATCAGCCTCTGAATTATTGCTCATCGCATGCTCTCCGATACATCCTGAACGTTCCAGGATAGTCAGAAACATCTTCATTCTGAGAATTTACAGTAGGAACCTTAACTTAAGGATGCTGAAGAAATTTTAAAGATTAGAGATGGCAGTATAAACAATAAGGATCCCAGCATTTTATTTGCATTCGAAATATCATTAAGTCAAGTCCGACCCTCTCTCGCAATGCCTAAGGGCGTAGTCGAGCACTTCCTGGAACTTCTGAATATTGTAAGGTTTGGCGATGGCCCCGCTAAATCCGTAATCACGATAATTTGACATGATGGGGTCGTTCGAATAACCACTTGACACAATCAGGCAGGCGTTAGGGAACTGAGAGAGTATCCGCTCCGCTGCCTGCTTGCCTCCCACTCCTCCTGGAATGGTCAGGTCCATTACAACTGCCAGAAATGGAGTATCGGAGTCCATCGACGCCTTATAGTGATCAATCGTTTCTTCTCCGTTTGAGCATGTTGTCACTTTATATCCAAGATAGGCGAGCATCGAGGATGCAACATTAATGATCATTTCTTCGTCATCCATGACGAGAACTGACCCGCCTATATGCTTGCCCACCGGCTGTCCTGGGGTTTCTTCCTGGTAATGTGCAGAGGCTTTTCCGATTGATGGCAGGTGGATTGTAAAGGTCGTTCCTTTGCCAATAGTGGAAGCTGCTTGAATATGGCCGCCATGCCTGTGTACGATAGAGTGGACCGATGAGAGTCCCATACCGGTGCCGGTCGATTTGGTCGTGAAGTAGGGGTCAAAGATCTTTTTAAGATCATCTGTGGGTATTCCGCACCCCTGGTCGATAAATGTCAGTCGGAGATAGGGGCCTGGGGGAAGTGAAAATGAATTCTTTCCGTTCAGTAGTTCATTTCGGGCGGAGACTGTCAGCACGCCTCCTCCCGGCATCGCCTGCGTGGCGTTGATGATGATGTTATGAAAAACCTGGGTCATCTGGCCTCCGTCGGCTTCGAGGGCATGGATGGACTCAGGTATGTCAACGATTCCTTTGATATTTGAACCCCGCAGGACAAAGGAAAGCGCTTCGTCTACAAGGTGTTTAAGCGATACCACGTGCTTGATCGGTTGACCGCCGCGTGCAAAGGTCAGGAGTTGTTGCGCCAGCTCTCCGGCTCTCACAGCTGCCCTTTCAGCCTGTGCCAAGGGTTTGCTGGATTTATGGGTGGTATCGAGAAAAATTTTCGCAAACGAGATATTACCCATGATCCCAGTGAGGATATTGTTGAAATCATGGGCAATTCCTCCAGCAAGCACACCCAGGGATTCCAGCTTCTCAAACTTCAGTTTTTCATATTCGAATTTTTTCAGCTCCGTTATGTCGCGGGTGACAGAGAGGAGATGTGTAACCCCCTTGAGGGAGATAAGTCTCGCCGATATCAATGTGGTAATGATGCTGCCGTTTTTTAATCGAAATTGCGTCTCAAGATTCTGGTAAAACCCTTTTTCCCGAAGCCCGTGGACTAATATGCTCCGATCAGCTGGATTGTGCCAAAGGTTGAGTTCCAGGACCGTCTTGCCTATAACTTCCTCACGGGTAAAACCTGTAATTTTCGTAAAACCTTGATTGATATCGACAAAACAACCGTCATCCAGACAGCTGATGGTCACTGCATCGGGATGGAAATCAAATGTCGTACGGAACTTTTCCTCGCTTTCCCGCAAGGTGTTATTCAACCTCTCAAGCATTTCATTTTGCTCGGCGAGTTTAAGATTAATACGCCGGAGTTCGTTTTCCTGGCACTTCCTGTTGTTGATGTTGAAGGTCACACCGATAAACCGCCTGCCATGCTTATAATTCGAACTCTGCATGATTTTTCCGTAATTGGCGTACCAAACCCATGAACCGTCTTTGGCCTTCAGTCTAAACTCGCATCGGTATTCAGGCGTTACCCCTGTCAAATGCTCATTGATCGCTGCCTTGACTAAGGGGACATCCTCTGGATGGACAAAGGCAAACTGGTCATCTATGCAGACAAGGGCCTCCTCTTCGCTATAGCCGAGTTCAGTAAATGTTTTAGATGCCTTGCGGGTAACCTCACCGGTAACCAGATCGTTCTCCCATAGATCAAGTCCCGCAGCCTCCAAAGCAAGTGCCAGGCGATCTTTATCCAGCTCTTCTTCACCCATCGCTTTAAATTCCAGACTCTAGCTCTTGAGGATATGGGAGAGCGCCTGCATACCCGATGTTGCGCAACAGCCCGGCAAAAGAAGCGACCACCCCGGGAGTCTTGCAAAGTGTCGGCGCTGCATTGACCTTAATGACGCTCACCGTACTGCCTGTGCTTTTCCCTGTTTTGGAATTGAAATAAAGAGTGAGATCGTTAGTCGCATTGGAAAAACCGAGTCCATTGCTTTCCGAATAATAGCAGATAGAATCCGGGGCGATGATGTTTGGAGCACTGCCAAGATTTGAATACATGATTAAGTTCTCGTTGAGATTGTATAAATAATGAGTTTCCGTACTTTTGCTCTGGTCTGGTGAATTGTCCAAACGAATGATGCCGGCATCAAGGGAGCCGCTGGTTGTCGATTGAGTGATAGCGGTGATATAGAAATTGGTAAGCACAGGTGCTGCAGCTCGACCAGTGAGATCTGCAATCTTACAGGCAACGATGGCTGTTGGTGGAGGCGTTGTTGCAGTCAGCAGAAATTGCCCTAAGGCTCTGGTTTGGCTGACAGTATTCTTTATATAATTTCCCGACAATGCATATTGATTGCTGATATTGGATGGCCAGAGGGCTATGCCTGCAAAGCTTCCAAAAGCAGAAGTGATGCCGCCGGCTAAGGCTTCCATTTGCGCTGCAGATCCTGCCTTTAGAGTGGCAGATTGAATAGCCGTTAATGTCCCGGCGTTATTTGCCAGTGAACCGGGGCTTACTGCCAGATTAAGGCTGCCGCCGTAGCTGGTTTGCGGCAATTCCGGCACGGCTCTGCCGGCCCCGTCGCCATCGACGACCCAGCTGATAGAATTATCGGCTTGAGCCGCTGCCAGGAAGGGCACGATGGTGTTGATTGCCCCGATTTCAACTGGAATGATGCAACTCAAGACGAAGCCTGCTGCTTGTTGAAAGGTGCTGATGGTATTGGCGATGGAATGATTAACATCAGATAGCGTCATGTTGGCGGCGGCATCCGGTGAACCCATCATGGCAAGTACGCAGCAGTTTGTTGCGCCATCATATTCTTGTACGGGAATGGCACCGCTCCAACCAGTAGCCTCAAATTCTTTGATGATATTCACAGCGTCGAGATAGCTTCCACCGCCACCGCTGGCCAGGATTGCAGCACCTGCAGCAATATACTTAAGATCAGCAATCCTGTAGTAATCATTGACCATACCAGCCTCACTCCATATTGTTTTCCAGATTATTTATTGGCTTTCCCTATATCGAACTGCTTTTTGCAAGCGGCTAGCGCTTGATTCAAGCAAAAGTGAGATATTAGGTGGTTAGCCATCGCTCTCTATTCAATCAACGCTGCATCGTATCTTTTTCCAGCCGTATATGCAAGGTAGCTTTCCGTCTTGTTCATGTCGGGTTTTCAGCTTTACGGGTCTCTCCAGGGCTCGCACAAATGTTACCTGAGTGTTAGTCAGAAAAAGGAAATCTCCTTACGATCGCCTTTTTGCATTTGTCACATCCACGAATCGGAAGCCCTAACTACAGGAAAGGAACAAAAGAAAACCTCGACCGTCAACAGCTTTGTTTGATCGGCAACAGCAGGGTAAAGGTAGTTTCCTTTGCCAATGGGAGCGAAGATCTTGTCGATGATTCCAAGAGGAATGCTGCATCTATCATCCAAAAGTTGAATTGCGACATTATCCCCTTCTTTTATGCTTTTGATCATTGTCTGCCCTTTTCGTCCGTCTTTCTACTTCTGTTCGCCAATAGAAGATGGTCACTGGCAATCCTAAGATTATGATATGATGGTCAGCATGACCTTATTCCTGAAAGGGTTGGTCTGGATGAAATAACGCACAGTCCTTGCCTGACCATTTGAAGATTTTTATCTGGTTAGGCTCGTTTGTGTTGATGGGCTATATGAAATGGACTGGTGACACGGTAAATTTATTCTAACCCTCAAGCTGCGGAAGAACTATGGGTATTGCCAGATATTCTCAGATAATCGAAAACCATGCGCGGAGAAAAACTGAGCTGCCGCATTTTTTGAGCTACATTGCGTATACCCTTG
>Ga0209643_1000543_pt1 | contig 62897 bp, 57 predicted proteins | sample AutmiccBRH37_all_FD_187383 | JGI IMG/M metagenome (GOLD analysis project Ga0209643, IMG submission 187383) | Deep subsurface microbial communities from Mt. Terri, Switzerland - Autotrophic microbial communities BRH/37_all (SPAdes) (version 2) | ecosystem: Environmental > Aquatic > Deep... | reverse complement strand
TCAAAATGAATTAACTTCAATTCAAGTGTGAGCATTTATGCTAGTTGCTACCCCAGCCTAAACCAGGACAGCTACCGCAACAACACCCACACCTATCGGCTGTAAATTGTTAAAGATCAGTCTCTTATGACTTCGCATTCGTTGCGTTGCCGTTTCGAGAGGTGCGCATTCTACGTAGTTCACATAAAACGTCAACACTTATTTCGAAATGGTTGCGGGGGCAGGATTTGAACCTACGACCTTCGGGTTATGAGCCCGACGAGCTGCCAGACTGCTCCACCCCGCGCCTGTCGCAATGTTTCGCGTCAATCGAGAAGCGGAACTATAGCAAAGCCTCCCTGGGGACGTCAACACTTCTTCGGCTTTCCGATCAGGCCAGCCTGCCTTAAAAGACGGATCCCTCAATGATTTCAACACGCTGACAATACAAAACCATTTCCTCCCACCGTATGGCGCGGTGGCGACGATCCCGCCACGTGCGCCATGGCCAAAATTGCCAGGCAGACAGGCTGTTGCCCTTGTCGCTACCATACAAAGCTTGCATGGACAGGGAGTTGAGTGTGCGCATGACAGAGTTTTCCCTTTCGCGCTTGCCGCGCATTGAGTTTGGCGCCGGCGTGCTGGCCAGATTACCAGCCATCGCTCGCGGATATGGCGCGCATGCCTTGCTCGTCACCGGTGCGGGCTCGCTGAAAAGCTCGCCGTTCTGGCCGGCCGTGACAGCGGGTCTTAAAGCGCAGGGCATTTCTTGGCTGCACCTTGCCATCCCGGGTGAACCGTCGCCGCAGATGGTGGACGAGGCCGTGCGCGCCTTGCGCACAGAGCCTGTTGATGTCGTGATCGGCATCGGCGGCGGCAGCGCGCTGGATGCTGCCAAGGCGATCGCCGGCCTGCTTAAGCCCGGCAATTCGGTGATGGATCATCTGGAAGGCGTGGGTCCCGAGTTGCCGTATGCCGGCCCTGCCACCCCGTTCATCGCCGTGCCGACCACGGCGGGCACCGGCTCGGAAGCGACCAAGAATGCGGTATTGAGCGTGCAGGGGGTGGATGGTTTCAAGAAGTCCTTCCGCGACGAGAAACTGGTGGCGGAAGTCGCGCTGGTCGACCCGGATCTTTTGGCGACCTGCCCACCTGCTGTCATCGCGGCGAACGGCATGGATGCCTTCACCCAGTTGCTGGAGTCCTTTGTCTCCAGCCGTGCCGCGCCACTCACCGATTCGCTTGCCTGGGGTGGCATGAAGGCTGCGCGCGACGGCCTGCTGGATTTATATGCGGACGCCGGCGACGCCATGGCGCGCGAGCGGATGGCGTACGCGGCGCTGGTGTCGGGCATCACGCTGGCGCAGGTCGGGCTCGGCTCGGTGCACGGTCTGGCCGCGCCACTGGGGGCATTCTTCCCGATTCCGCATGGCGTGGCGTGCGGCACACTGGTGGCGATGGCCACGCGCATCAATATCGAAGCGCTGCGCACGCGCGAACCGGCGCATCCGGCGCTGGAAAAATACGCGCAGGTAGGGCGATTGCTGAGCAAACAAGGACGTCTTGATCAGGCCGCCGCCCATGCCGCCCTGATCGACACGCTGGAAGCCTGGACGCGCGCGCTTGGGCTGCCGACACTGGCGCATTACGGGGTGACGCCCGCCGACATCCCGCGCATCGTGGCCAACAGCCGCGGCAGCAGCATGAGAACCAATCCGGCCTTGCTCGCGGACAGCGAAATCGCAGCCATTCTTGCGGCGCGGATTTGACCATGCCGCGCTCAAGTTAAACGCACGCCATCCGCTATTTCTGCGACTCAATCATCTGGAGCACATCATGTCCGGCCTCCTGGTTTTTTTTATCGTGCTCGCCCTGTTCGCCGTTTTCGGCGTGTTCATCTTCAACCAGCTGGTGACGCTGAAACACAACGTCGGCAAGGCCTGGTCGAACATCGACATTCTGCTCAAGCAGCGCCACGACGAACTGCCCAAACTGGTCGAGACCTGCAAGCAATACATGCAGTTCGAGCAGGAAACGCTGGAAAAAGTGATGCAGGCGCGCAGCCAGGTGGCCAGCGCGCGCGCCTCGCACGACATTCCCGCGCTGGGGCAGGCCGAAGGCGCGCTGCGGCTGGGACTGGGCAACCTGTTTGCGGTCGCCGAAGCCTACCCCGAGCTAAAAACCGACGAAACCTTCCAGCACCTGCAGGCGCGCATCACCGGGCTGGAAAACGCCATCGCCGACCGCCGCGAGTTTTACAACGATTCGGTCAACGTCAACAACGTGCGCGTCGAACAGTTCCCCGACACCGTCGTCGCGCGGCTGTTCGGCTTCCGCCAGTTTCCCCTGCTGCGTTTTGCCGCCGAGGAAAAGAAAGACGTCGACCTGAAACAGCTCTTCAATAGCTGATGTTTTACGCGCGCTGGGCGGCAGAATGGCGGCACAATTACGCCAACCTCGCGCTGGGCGGCGGCAACCTGCTCATCCTGCTGCTCGGTTTCCAGTTGCACTCGCGCATCGGTTGGCAGATCAGTTTTACGCTGGTCGGGCTGACCAGCTTCTGGGCGTGGCACGCCAATCTCAAGCGCTATCGCACCGTGGCGGACACGCCAACCTCGCGCATCGCCTCCGCGCCGCAAGGTTATATCGAACTGGTCGGGCGCGGCCAGCAGCCGCCGGGCGCCGGTCTGGTCAGCCCGATCAGCGGTCTGCCCTGCCTGTGGTACCGCTACCGCGTCGAACGCAAGAATGGCGATCGCTGGGAACATGTCGAATCCGGCATCTCGCACGACACCTTCGGTATCAGCGATGGCAGCGGCCAGGTCCTTGTCGACCCCGACGGCGCCGAAATTCTCACCTCACGCAAGCAGGTTTCAAACGCGGGGGGCTACCGCAAAACCGAGTGGACGCTGATTGAAGGCGAAACCCTTTACGTCATCGGCGAGCACGTCACCCTCGGCGGCCCCAACGCCGTGCTCGACAAAAAATCCGATCTTTCCACCCTGCTGGCCGAATGGAAACGCGACAAGTCCGCCCTGCTGGCGCGCTTCGACGCCAACCTCGACGGCGAAATCAGCCTCGACGAATGGGCGCGCGCGCGCCAGGCCGCATCCGATGAGGTCGACCGCACCCATCTCGATACCCGCCTGAAAGACGGCATCCACCTCATGCGTCAGCCTGCGCACGGCCGCCCCTTCCTCGTTGCCAACCGCGAAGTCACCGCACTGGTGCGGCATTTTCGTCTGTGGAGCTGGGCGCATCTGGTGCTGATCATGGCCGCGCTGCTGGGTCTGGCCTTCGTCGAGCGCACGCTCTGAGTGACGCTTGCCCTGCCCGGCTTGGCGCCCTATAGTTGAGACACGGAGGACGCACAATGAAACAGTTCATACCCGAAACGCCAGCCGACTACGACCACACTCGCATCGTCGAGCGACCTGATGGTTGTTACTGGATCGATGCCGATAGCGGCGAGGAATATGGGCCCTTCCCCAGCATACTGGAAGCCGTGCAGGACATGGAATACAGCGCCGAAAGCGACTTTGAACCCGGCGAAACGGTGGAAGAAGCCGAAGAGGAAATCGGCATATCCGACTGGATCGATCCCGACACCGGCGAACCCGGTGAAGGCGCTCACCGCCCGATAGAGTGAGTTCCGGCGGAGTCTGGCCGGACAGATTTTTCCGGGACGGCAGCCGCCGCGGCACGCGCCTCACGTTCAAATAAATTATCGCGATACGGATGGCCGCCGCGCACCCAGGCGAGCAGGCCGGCGAGTGGATACAACAGCAGCAGCAATACGCCCCAGCGCTCGAACTGCCTGACATGCGCGCGCTCGTGCGCACGGGTTGCCGTCAGCGCGTCCAGCGACACGCCCACCACCACATGGCCCAGCGTGATCGCCGCCACGGCGCCACTGAACGGCAAGCCCCGCTTTAACACCCATGCTGGCCAGCCGCCCGCGGCCTCCAGCACGCCATCCACCCGCAGCAGGGTACCGCCGCTGCTGCGTGCGATGAACGCCACCAGCATGCCGAGCAGGGTCACCGGAAGTGCCCACAGATAAAGCAGGACCCGCAGCATTCAGCCGTCGATCGCGCCCGCGAACCAGCGTACTTCCGGCAGGCCATGGCGCACAAAATGTGCCCGCGCCTGATCCAGTTGCGCCGCGGTGCCCGCTGCATAAACGTCGAACCGATGCAGGTCGGGATAATCCAGCACGATGGCGGCCAGCACAGCATCGAGGTCGTCGCTCTGCGCATGCGGCACGTAATTGAAATTGTCCAGCGCGTCGGCCCAGGTGCGACACAGGTTGCCCTGGTAATGGCCGGCTGCGTCAGCCAGCCAGTGCAGGTCCATCGACTCGGCCAGCTCCAGCGACATGGCGTGCTGGATTAGGCTTTTGATCGGCGCAAAGCCGGCGCCAAATGCGAGAAAGATCACCGGCCGCGGCGAATCCTCGTCCAGCACGAAGTCACCGAACGGCCCTTCCAGCCTCACCGTGTCGTTGGCCTTCAACGTGGTGAACAACGCCTCGGCAAAAGCATCGCCGGGGCGGCGCGGAATCTGTACCTCGATGTGACGGTCATCGCATGGGCAACTGGCGATCGCATAGCGCCCGCTCACCCCGTTGACCCCGACCTCGATGCTTTGCCCGCCCAGATACCGCAGACGCTGGCTGCGCGGCGCCAGAATGTGCAACGCGGCCATCTGCGGATTGAACACCTCGACCGATTTGACCTTGGCGGAGATCTGCTGCACCGGGATGTCGTGCGCGCCCGAAACATTGGCCTCGATCACCACGTCGTTCACCGGCGCATACGCGCACAGCAGGATCACCCCGGCGTCTTTTTCGGCCTGCTTCAGCACATAGTCGTGGGCGTGGACTTTCTTCACCTCGCCCGACACCACGCGCGCCTTGCACTCGCCGCAGTTGCCGTTGCTGCATCCATAAGTGAGCGACACCCCGTTGCGCAGCGCGGCTTCGAGCAGCGTGTCGTTGCCGTCCACAAAGAATTCGTGGCCACTGGGCTGAATGGTCACATGAGCTGACATGAGTCTAAGTATCCTTTCCTGTGCAATCACCGCCTGCGCCAACACGGCATCCGGCGGCGTTTCAGCCAAATTTCGCAACAAAAATGCGCGCAGCGTATGCAGGGCATGGTGCGTCTCGGCGCTCGCGTTTTCCTCGAGTTCGTCGATCTTGTCGTCCAGCCAGGCCATCACATTGCCGTAGTGCAGAAGCAAGGCCTTCGCAGCCGCGTACTCGTCGCCCAACTCGTTCAGCCGTGCCACCAGCACATCCTTGTCCGGCAGCGCGCGCTCGCGCACCCGCTTCGCAAACGCCTTGTCCTTGATTTCGGTCACCCGGCGAAACTCCGCATCGTCGTCCCACGCCACCTCGGGAAACGCGCGCAGCAACTCGTCTAGTTCGACCATGCCGTCGAAGGTCGACAGCGTGCCGCTGCGGATCATTTCCTGCAGCGTATGGCGCGGCTGCCCAACCAGCTTGACCACGCGGGAAAGCGGAAGTAAATGACTCATGGGTTCATGTTACTACGTGCATCGGACGGACAGCATCGGCAACCCACCGGATTCCGGATTCCCGATTCGCTTGCCCGGTGCTTCTGCCAATACAATCGCACCACGCTCTAATTACACGATGTTCCATCGCACCATGCCTTCAGTCTCCACCCGCCCCTGCCCCGCCGACGCCCGCGCCGCCCTCGAACAGGCCGGCCTCGCGCCCGCCTGGGCGCGGCTGTATGCCGCACGCGGCGTCACCCATCCGGAACAGATCGCGCACCGTCTGCCGCAGCTGCTGCCGCCCTCCGGGCTGCTGCACATCGAGCGCGCCGCCGCGCTGCTGGCCGACGCCATCGCGGCAAACAAGCGTCTGCTCATCATCGCCGACTACGACGCCGACGGCGCCACCGCCTGCGCGGTCGGCGTGCGCGGCCTGCGCCTGCTCGGCGCGCAGGTCGATTTTCTGGTGCCCAACCGGCTCGAACACGGCTACGGTCTGACCCCCGACATCGTCAAGCTCGCCGCCGCGCGCCAACCCGACCTGATCGTCACCGTCGACAACGGCATCGCCGCCGTCGACGGCGTGGCGGCGGCGAACGCGCTCGGCATCCCGGTGCTGGTCACCGACCATCACCTGCCCGGCGACGCCCTGCCGGACGCCGCCTGCATCGTCAATCCCAACCAGCCGGGCTGCGGCTTCGCGTCGAAAAACCTGGCGGGCGTGGGGGTGATGTTTTATGTGCTGCTGGCACTGCGCGCCGAACTGCGCGAGCGCGGCGCGTATGCACAACAGCCCGAACCCGATCTGCGCGCCCTGCTCGACCTGGTCGCCCTCGGCACCGTCGCCGACGTCGTCAGGCTCGACGCCAACAACCGCACCCTGATCGAAAATGGCCTGGCGCGGATGCGCGCGGGCAAAGCCTGCGCCGGGATCAATGCGCTGTTCCGCGCCGCTGCGCGTGACCCCGCGCGCGCCACCGTGTTCGATCTCGGCTTCATGCTCGGCCCGCGGCTCAACGCCGCCGGCCGCATCGACGACATGGCGCTCGGCATCGAATGTCTGCTGGCCGACGATCCCGCCACCGCGCAGCAGCTTGCGCAGCAGCTCGACACCCTCAACCGGACGCGGCGCGACGTCGAAGCCGACATGCTGGAGGAAGCACTCACCATCCTCGCCAGCTTCAACCCCACCGACAGCCACAGCCTCACCGCCTATCAGCCCGACTGGCACATCGGCGTCATCGGCATCCTCGCCTCAAGGCTGAAAGACAAATTCCACCGCCCCACCATCGTGCTGGCCAGCAGCGATGCCGGCGGAGCGGGAGGGTCGCTGCAGCCGCAGCGGGGACCCACCGGCCTACCCCTTGCGGGTGAACTCAAGGGCTCCGGCCGGTCCATCCCCGGCCTGCACCTGCGCGACGCGCTGGATCTGGTCGACAAGCGCCATCCCGGCCTCATCCTCAAGTTTGGCGGCCACGCCATGGCGGCCGGGCTCAGCCTGCCTGCCGGCCGCCATGACGAATTCAGCCAGGCATTCGAGGCCGTGGTGCGCGAACTGATCGACCCCGCCGACCTCGAAGGCGTGATCGAAACCGACGGCGAACTCGACGCCGCCGACCACAGCTACCAGCTCGCTATCGATCTCGACCACGCCGTCTGGGGACAGGGCTTCCCCCCCCCGCTGTTCAGCGCCACCTTCGATGTTGTGTCGCAGCGCGTCGTCGGCGAAAAACATCTCAAGCTGAAGCTCACGCGCGAAGGCGAACTGTTCGAAGCCATGCGCTTCTTCCACCCCGACCCGCTGCCCGACCGCATCCGCGCCGTCTACGCCCTCATGCCCAACGAATACAATGGCCAGCAATCGGTGCAGCTGAAGCTGCAACACTGGGAACCCGCGGGGGAATTCTTACAAGATTCAAGTTGCAAGCCACAAGGCGATCCTGGTTGACCTAAAGCGCGTAGCCTCTTGGGTCCTGCAACGTGGAATTGCAGTGAAACTGGCAACTTGTTACTTGAAACCGCCTTTCATGCCCACTGCCAAGCCCAAGGCATTGGACTGCGATTTGCACGCGCCGGCACGGGGGTTATGTGCATTGCCGCGTCGGGCTTCATTCCATTCAGCCCAACGCGGGTTTGAATCTTGAATCTCGCCGTTCAGGCGTAGCCGTCAGGATTGCCCTGCTGCCAGCGCCAGGCATCCGCGCACATGCGCGGCAAGTCGTATTCCGCACGCCAGTCCAGGTCGCGCGCGGCACGCGAGGGATCGGCCCAGCATTGCGCCACGTCGCCTGCGCGGCGCGCGACGATCCGGTATGGCACCGGCCTCCCGCTCACCGCCTCGAACGCATGCACCATGTCCAGCACGCTCACACCGCGGCCGGTGCCCAGGTTCCAGGTCTGCACCCCGCCCAACTTCAGCAGCTTGTTCAGCGCCGCCACATGTCCGCGCGCCAGATCGACCACATGGATGTAATCGCGCACCCCGGTGCCGTCGGGTGTTGGATAGTCGCCGCCGAACACGCTGAGTTGCGGCCGGCGCCCCACCGCCACCTGCGCCACGTACGGCATCAGATTGTTTGGAATGCCGCGCGGGTCCTCGCCGATCAGCCCCGACTCGTGTGCGCCCACCGGATTGAAATAGCGCAACAGCGCAATGTTCCAGCCCGCGTCCGCAAGCGCAATGTCGCGCAGCATTTCCTCGATAAAGAGCTTGGAACGGCCATAGGGGTTGGTCGCCGACAGCGGGAAATCCTCGGTGATCGGCACCGTCGCCGGGTCACCGTACACCGTGGCGGACGACGAGAACACCACCGATTTCACGCCTGCGGCAGCCATTTCCTCGAACAGCGCAATGCTGCCCGCGATATTGTTGTCGTAATACAGGATTGGTTTTTCCACCGACTCGCCCACCGCCTTCAGCCCGGCAAAATGCACCACGGCGTCGATCGCATGCCAGGCGAACAATGCGCGTAGCGCAGCGCGCTCGCGGATGTCGCCCTGCACGAACGTCACCGATTTGCCCGCAATCTGCGCCACCCGGTCCAGCGACTTCACACTGCTGTTCGACAGGTTATCGAACACCACCACCTCGTGCCCCGCCGCCAGACACTCCACTGCGGTATGCGACCCGATATAACCTGCCCCGCCGGTTAATAGAACCTTCAATTTCAACTCCCCTGGTTTGCCTGCAGGCCGATCTCTCAATCAGCGCAAGGTCTATGCCGTCCTGCGTGGGCTCCGCCTACCCGCTTGAAGCGCGGAGGCATCAATGCGTATTTGCCGCCATGTAATCCTGATACGCCCGCGCCAAGCCTTCGCGCATTCCAGTTTGCGCCTTCCACCCCATCGTATTTAGCCGCCCCACATCCATCAGCTTGCGCGGCGTGCCATCGGGCTTGGTGGGGTCGAATTCGATCGCGCCTTGATATCCCACCACGTCCTTCACGGTCTCGGCCAGTTCGTGGATGCTGAGGTCGTGGCCGACGCCGATGTTCATCAGCGGCGGCAGGCCATCGTTGCGGTCCTGCCCCAACAGCGGGACGAACTTATCGTCCGGCAGGTTCATCAGATACACACAGGCATCGGCCATGTCCTCGCTGTAGAGGAATTCGCGACGCGGCGTACCGCTACCCCAAACCGTCACGCTCGGCGCATTGGCGAGCCTGGCTTCATGGAAGCGGCGGATCAGCGCGGGGATGACATGGGAGTTTTCCGGGTGGTAGTTGTCGCCGGGGCCGTAGAGGTTAGTGGGCATCACCGCCAGATACCGCGTACCGAACTGGCGGTTGTAGGCCCAGCACATTTCGATGCCGGCGATCTTGGCCAGGGCATAGGGGCGGTTGGTGGGCTCCAGCTCGCCGGTGAGCAGGTGTTCTTCCTTCATCGGCTGCGGCGCGAGCTTGGGATAGATACAGCTGGAGCCGAGGAACAGCAGGCGCTTGACGTTGTTCTTGTACGCGGCGTGGATGATGTTGGTCTGGATGGCGAGGTTGTCGCGGATGAATTCGGCGGGATAGGTGTTGTTGGCGTGGATGCCGCCGACCCTGGCCGCGGCAAGGAAGACGTAGTCGGGCTTTTCCGCGGCGAAGAAAGCCTCGACCGCGGCCTGGCTGGTGAGGTCGAGCTCGGTGTGGGTACGGGTCAAAAAGTTCGTGTAGCCCCCGGCGCGCAGGTTGCGCATGAGGGCGGAGCCGACCAGGCCGCGGTGGCCGGCAATGTAAATCTTGGCGTTCTTGTCCATTGGTCTATTCGTGATAGTCCATGGTCTTGTAGCCATGCTTCTTCACCAGTTCGTCGCGCTCGGCGGCTTTCAAATCCTCGCGCACCATCTCGGCCACCAGTTCGCCAAACGTGATCTTCGGCGTCCAGCCAAGCTTGTTCTTGGCCTTGCTGGGGTCGCCGAGCAGGGTTTCAACTTCGGTGGGGCGGAAGTAACGGGGATCGACGGCAACGATGCATTTGCCGTGGGCGTCATAACCCTTTTCGTCTACGCCCTGGCCTTCCCAGCGGATGGTCATGCCGAGCTCTTTTGCTGCGGCGTTGACGAAATCGCGCACGGAATACTGCACACCGGTGGCGATGACGAAGTCTTCGGCCTGGTCCTGCTGCAGCATCAGCCACTGCATTTCGACGTAGTCCTTGGCGTGGCCCCAGTCGCGCTTGGCGTCCATGTTGCCGAGGAACAAACAGTCCTGCAGGCCGAGCTTGATGCGGGCCAGCGCCCGGGTGATCTTGCGGGTGACGAAGGTTTCGCCGCGCACGGGGGATTCGTGGTTGAACAGGATGCCGTTGCAGGCATACATGCCGTAGGCTTCGCGGTAGTTGACGGTGATCCAGTAGGCGTACAGCTTGGCGACGGCGTAGGGGCTGCGCGGATAGAACGGGGTGGTTTCCTTCTGCGGGGTTTCCTGGACGAGGCCGAAGAGTTCGCTGGTGGATGCCTGGTAGAAGCGGGTTTTCTTTTCGAGGCCGAGGATGCGGATGGCTTCGAGGATGCGCAGCGCCCCCAGGGCGTCGGAGTTGGCGGTGTATTCGGGTTCTTCGAAGCTGACGGCGACGTGGGACTGCGCGGCGAGGTTGTAGATTTCGTCGGGCTGCACCTGCTGGATGATGCGGATGAGGCTGGACGAGTCGGTGAGGTCGCCGTGGTGCAGGATGAATTTGCGGCCGGTCTCGTGCGGGTCCTGATACAGGTGGTCGATGCGGTCGGTGTTGAAGAGGGACGTGCGGCGCTTGATGCCGTGGACTTCGTAGCCCTTGCCCAGCAGGAATTCGGCAAGGTAGGCGCCGTCCTGGCCGGTGACGCCGGTGATGAGGGCTTTTTTGGTCATCTTTCTGGACTCACAACATTGGCTAAGTCCGGAATTGTCTTATCTTTCACGCCCACCTGTCATTTCTTTTGTCAGAGCCCTTTTGTCAGAGCCAGTTTCCAACCCTAAGCCAGGGTACCCGGGAAAACGCACTCGTATTTGCCGTCACCAGAGTGGGACCGTTGTCCGCCACCTCGGTGGGAATAAAGGGGAATGAATTCTGTTCGTTTCTTTTTTACCCCCTCTGGGTTGTGAATGCGAATAGCCAGCCGTAGACGAGGCCGGCGATTCCTTGCTTCTCTAATTTACTTCAGGCCGGAAACACCTTTGCTGATTGCGTCGGCGTCAGTGTCGGCAGCGGGTGCCGCATCCGTCGCCGGGGCGGCAGCGGGCTCGGCAGGTGCCGCGGCAGCCGCTTCCTTGCCGGCATCGACAAACTCGCCCATGTACTCGATCTTGGCGGCAGCTCTCAGCGTATCCATCTCGGCCTTGGCCGCCTTCTGGCGCGCCTCTGTCTGCAGCAGACGTGCGATGGCGGGTTTGGCCTGCTCCAGCGTCACCGGCTGCATCTGCGAATCGACTAGAACGATCACCATCAGGCCGTCCGGCGTATCCACCACCATGGCCTGACCGTCGGGCATTTTGGCCAGCTGGGGCAGCATCTGCAGCGGCAGCTGCTCGGCCGTTTTCACGCCCTGCGCCGATTTCACCGGCAAGTTTTCAGCCTTCAGCCAGGTGGCAAAATCTTCCAGCGTTCTGGATGCACCCAGCTGGGCGCGTATCACGTCGTACTTGTCTTGCGGCGCCTTGATCGAGATTTCTTGCAGGCGATAAATCTTGCGCTTGGCAAACAGCTCCGGGTGCTGGTCGAAATAGTCCGTCACATCGGCGTCGGACGGCTCGGCCGGCGTGCCCAGCTTGCGGCTCATGTAGGCCTCGGCCAGGATCTGGCGGCGCGCCGCGTCCAGCGCTTGCACCACTGCGGGATCGCGATCCAGCTTATCGGCCAGCGCCTTCTGCGCAATCACTTCCTGGTCGACCAGGTTGCGCACCACCTGTAGCGAAGCCGCCTTGGTCTGCTCCTGATCGAGATTGGGGATGCGCTGCAGCGCGTAGTTCACCTGATGCACCGTCAATTCGGTGCCATTGACCTTGGCCGCCACTTGGGCGGGGGCCTTTTCCGCGGTTGCCGCCTCGTCCTTCTTGTCGCCGCAGCCGGCAACCAGAACTGCAACCAGCAAGGGCAGATACAATTTCTTGAAACTGTGCATTTCCGTCTTCCTCTTCATCCAGATTATAGGAAATAATGTGGTACGAATGTTACACCAAGCGTACCGCCGCGCCGGATGACAAGTGCAGAATTCGCGCCAGGGATCCCGGAAAACGCGGATTTATTCCATCGTCGCGAGGCCGCTTCTCCCGCCAGAATGGATGAGGCACCATTTGCGGGAAGCTTGCCGGGCACAGTCCTCGCTGCAAATTTCATACCAGACTGCTGTCAGCAAAGTACTGCCAACTTGCAATTGGCCCGACCCGAGTTTTGCATCATGGCAATTTCCACGGCATCGGACCGGGGCGAAGCTCCTGCAACGGCACGGAACCTGATGGGGTACCCTTCGGCTTTTCCCCTGTCATTGCCGAGCCATGAACGAGCCGCTACAAATGCTGGAATACGCCCGACAAACCAGGATCGACCGCGCGATCCATATCCGGCTCGGTGCGGCATGAAGCGCCCCCGCCCTGCTGCCGCCCTCGCGTCCAAGCCAAGTTTCAGCGACCCGCTGGCGGATGTGCTGCGTCCCGGCCAGTCGATCGAGCTGCTGAAGGAACTGCACATCCTGACGCGCGACGGCAAGCTCAACCAGGACAGCCGTCGCAAGCTGAAGCAGGTGTATCACCTGTGCAATTTCATCGAGCCGCTGCTGAACGAGGTGCTGGCCCGGCAGGACACGCTGACGCTGGCCGACCACGGCGCGGGCAAGTCGTATCTGGGTTTCATCCTGTACGACCTGTTTCTGAAAGAGCGCCCCGGCAGCCACATCTTCGGCATCGAAACGCGCGACGATCTGGTGGAGAAGTCGCGCGAGCTGTCCGTGCGGCTGGGGTTTGCGCGCATGACGTTCCTCAACGCAACGGTGGAGGAATCGATCGGATCGGACCGATTGCCGCCCACCATCGACATCGTCACCGCGCTGCACGCCTGCAATACGGCAACCGACGACGCGATCCGGTTTGCGCTGGCCAAGCAGGCCCGCCACATCGTGCTGGTGCCATGCTGCCAGGCCGAGGTCGCCGCCGTCCTGCGCAAGCACAAGAACGAATCGTTCGGCAAGACGCCGCTGTCGGAAATCTGGCGCCATCCGATCCACACACGCGAATTCGGCAGCCATCTCACCAACGTGCTGCGCTGCCTACAGCTGGAATCGCACGGCTACCAGATCACCGTGACCGAACTCGTCGGCTGGGAGCATTCGCTGAAGAACGAACTCATCATCGCCACCCGGACCGACGCGCCGCGCGGGAATGCGCGCGAACGCCTGCAGCAGATCCTGCAGGAACTCAACCTGCAGGAACTCGAAGAACGTTTTCTCGGCCCGCAGTCATCCTGAAAAAAGTCTATGCTTTTATAAGCGTGTGCTTTGTCTGGATTGTCTGATGCGCCTGCCTGCCCTGACGTTCTCCTTCGCTGCATTGGTTCTGCTCGCCACCCTGGCGGGCTGCGCCACGCCGCAGTACCAGACGACGGTTCGCCTGATTCCGCCGGCCGATGCCCAGGGCCGGGCCTGCGTGGCGGACTGCGAGGCCCGAAAGAACGCGTGCCAGGGCGATTGCCAGGCCCGCTACCAGGCTTGTGTGAAGGACATCGAGCCGCAGGTGGAAGCGCGCTATGCAGGGGCGCTGAAGCAATACGAACTCGAGCTGAAGCAATACGCCGCGGCGCTGCGCCGCTATGAAATGGAATTGCATTTCGAATGGCTGCGCAGCTATCCCTACAGCTATCCATACCGTCACCCCTACTGGTGGGATCCCTGGCCGGGAATGTATTTCCCGCCGCCGTATCGCGAGCCGGCGATGCCGACACGAGAAAGCGTGCGGATACAGCTTGCAGCCGAGAACTGCCAGGCCGACTGCGGCTGCCTACCCACCTACGACGCCTGTTTTGTCGGCTGTGGCGGACATCGCGTGAGCGAAACGGTCTGCATCAAGAACTGCCCGCCGGGAAAATGACGCTCAGCGTGCCGCCTGGAGCGAAATCAGCGTCACCGGCACGCTTTCCTTGTCGGTATTGATCCAGATTTCACCGTCCTGCACCATGCATTGCAGGCGCATGCCTCGTTCGGCCAAGGCGGCCAGCGCCTGGCTGGTTTCGGCGGGCAGCTGCAGCACGGTCAGATTGGTAAAGCGCGTGAGCTTGCTGGCGATCTGCTTCCACCATACGTCGCAGCTGCTGCTGTAGCACAGCACCACGACCTGCTTGGCGCGACCGCAGGCGCGGCGAATGCGCGCGTCGTCGGGCTGTCCGAGGTCGATCCACAAGTCGATTTCGTCGGTCAGGCTCTTCACCCACACTTCAGGCTCGTCGACCTCGAACAGCCCCTTGGTGAAGGCGATGCCGTCCCGGGCGTACAGCGCATAGGCCAGCACCCGCGCCATCATGCGCTCGTCGGTTTCGGAGGGATGGCGCGCGATGGTCAGCGCGTGGTCGGCGTAGTAATGCCGGTCCATGTCGGCAATTTGCAGCTCGGCTTTGTAGATGATGGCGCGCAGGGCCATACGGTTTATCCCCTTTCCAAAACGCTCCTGCAGGCCTAGTGCCGCTGCAGGAGGCCCGCCCCCCGCCGAAAGCTGGCGGATGCATGGCGTTCGTCCATAAAAAAACCCCGGCGAACCGGGGTTTTTTCACATCAGGTCGGAAAGATTACGACACGACCTGGATGTTCGAAGCTTGCTTGCCCTTGGGGCCAGTCGTCACTTCAAAGCTGACGCGCTGGTTTTCCTGCAGGGATTTGAAGCCGTTGGAGTTGATTGCGGAGAAATGTGCGAAAAGATCCTCGCCGCCGTTATCCGGGGTGATGAAACCAAAACCTTTTGCATCGTTGAACCACTTAACAGTACCCGTTTCCATCTTTTGTTTCCTATCTATCTAAAAAAAATTGGGCGACATGCCCTATCGATCGAATTTCAAGGAAAACGCTTACCAGAGGTACCGCAATTTAAAGCTTGAATCCAACAGACGGGCGTATTAATAACACAGAATTGCAGCGCGTCAAAGCATTTCTTTAATCATTTACCAAAGCACGCAGTATCAGGGTGTCACCGCGCTGGGTAAATTCCAGATGCTTCAGCACGCTCATTCCCAACAGCACCTGATCGCCCCCCATACCGGGGTTGAGGCTGGCCGGCACGCCGCGCAGATCGAACGGCCCGAACGCCAGTGCATCCAGCCGGGTGGCACGGGTGGTGATCGTGCCGTTGGCGGTGACCGACTGCTGGCGCGCACCCGCCTTGAGCCCCAGTTCATCCGCCAGGTGCGCCGGCACCGACACCAGCGTGGCGCCGGTATCGAGCAGGAAAGTAACGGGCTGGCCGTTGATGGCGCCCGGGAAAAAATAATGGCCGTTGCGGCTGCGTTTCAGCACCAACTCGCTGCCTGGCGCGATCTGCAGTTGCTGGTTGGGGTGGTTGCGCGCCTGCAGGCTGTTTTCGAAGTAAAAATAAAACAGGCCCAGCAACACCAGGCTGGCGGCCAGCGCCATTCCTCGTCCAAGGCGACGGTGCGGGTTGTAAGCGGGTCCGGATTCTTTTGCGTTCACAGCGCGTGAGACAGATCAGGCGGTTCATGGTTCGGCGGCGCCAGGCGCGCCGGGGTGACCAAGCCTAATTCAAATCCCGTGCGCAGGGGAAGAAACGCGTGCCCAACCGGCAACCCGCGCACGCAAGGCTCAGGCGACGTGCTGCATGCGCGGCTGGCTGAAGTGGCAATGCGGTGCGTCGCCGAACGCTTCGCGCAGGTGGCGGGTCTGGATATGCAGCAGGCGCTTGTGGTCGCCGGCCTCCAGATAAATATCCGGCTGCGCCATCAGCGCGTCGTCCCACACCATTTCCACCCCCCAGGCATTCGGCAGGCCCGGCACCACGCCGGGTTCGCACTCGGTGAACAGGCGGCTGACGCTGGCCTCGTCGGCCAGAGCGAATTCCACTCCGATATCCTGCCTGAGCTTGCCGAGCTGGACTTCCTGATCGGCGGGAATCATCGCCACCATCTGGCATTCCATGCTGTCGAGCAGCACGCCCTTGGCCACCCGATTGAGCGGCACCCCGGCCGCACGTGCGGTCTCGACGCTGGTCTGGGTGTGCGGATGCATCACGATTTCGAACGGAATCATGTGCTGGTCGAGAAAACGTTCCATGCGATGAAGTGAATTCATGATCGGCTCCTTGCAAGACGATGGGATAATTTTCAATATAGATCACCCCTCTACTGCCTGCCAGCGTTAGGCAACGCGACGCGCTGATTCGTTTGTCATTGCGAGGTGCGCAGCGACGCGGTGATCGCGGGCAAGCCCGCTCCTACATGCATGGCTGCGGGAAATGGTTCGGCGGTATGCTCGCAATGGTGAATTTAGCGTTGCCTTAGCGCCGATGCGGATGCTCGCCTGCGCGAAAATGCCGCCGCAGCCGCTTGGGGTGTTCCTGCATCTGGCAGGCGCGGCGGAATGCCAACAGGGTGTCCTGTGCTCGTCCCAGCACGCTGCCGCGGGGGTAGAGCCCTGCCGCGTCCAGTTCGCCCGCCGCCACGCCGGTCAGCAGCGCGATGCCTTCGGTCACGTGATCCGCGACATGAATGTGGAAGCGCCCGCCGGCGACGGCTTCGACCAGCCGCGCCGCCAGCATCAGGTGGCGGCGGTTGCGGGCGGGGATCAGCACGCCTTGGCTGCCGTCGAGGCCGGCAGCCTCGCACACGCGGAACCAGCCCTCGATCTTTTCGTTGATGCCGCCCACCGGCAGCACCTCGCCGTGCTGGTTGAGCGCGCCGGTGACGGCGATGCCCTGTTTGAGGGGCAGGCCCGACAGCGCCGACAGCAGGGCATAGAGCTCGGCACACGAGGCGGAGTCGCCCTCCACCTCGTGGTACTGCTGTTCGAAGACGATGGATGCATTGAGGGAAAGGGGCGCCAGATGGGCGAACAGCGCGGCCAGGTAATTCTGCAGGATGAACACGCCCTTGTCGTGAATCGGGCCGGACAGCTCGACTTCGCGCGCGATGTTGAGCAGGCCGTCCTCGCCCGCATAGGCATGCGCGGACAGCCGCACCGGCAGGCCGAAGCGGTAATCGCCGAGATCGATCTGGGTGAGGCCGTTGAGCTGGCCCAGCCGCTCGCCGCTAAGCGCGATCACCACATCGCCCTCGGCGATTTCCTCGCGCAGGCGCTGCTCGGGGTAGTCGTGGCGCCCGGCGTGCGCCTGTATTGCCGCTTCGACATCCTCCACCGTCACCAGACCCGGCCCGCGCACGCGGCAAATCGCAGCGCCTTCCATCACCAGTGCCTCGGTGCGGGCGAAAATCGCGCTCTCGCGTGCCTGGTCGCCCGCCTCGCGGTGCGATTCCTCGATCAGGCGCGCCACCGCCGCCGCCGAAAAATGCGGCAGGCCGAATTCGCGGCAGGCATGGGCGACGAAAATCGACGAGGCGCGGCGGCTGTCGGCCGTGGCGACGAAGCTATCGGCGAAGTCGACCTTGGCACGGAAATGGCGGGCGAATTCCGGCGCCGCCTCCTGCAGTTCGTAGTACTGCTCGCGCGAGCCGACCAGCACCAACTTGACCTCGACGTCAACCGCCTCCGGCACCAGCGACACCGCCGCGATCGGCGAAAACGACACGCCCGGCTCCTCGATCTGCAGCCGCCCGCTGCGCAGGAAGCGCCGCAACTGCTCCCACACCAGAGGATCGGCCAGCACATCGCGCAAATGCAGCATCAGAAAGCCGCCATGCGCCTGCAACAGGCTGCCGGCACGGATGCGCGAAAAATCGGTGACCAGCACGTCGTTTTCGGACTGGTACTCGATACTGCCGAACAACGCGCGAAACAGCGGATTGTCCTCAACGATCACCGGCGCGCCGGCGCTCCCGCCGTTGTCGACCACCAGGTTGACGCGGTAGCGCGCCAGCACAAAATTCAGGGCTTCCAGCCGGCTTTCGTCGTCCTCGCTGCCGCTGAACAGGTCCAGATTGTCGAATACGTCCTGTTCCAGCGCATCGAGCCAGGCGTTGAGCTTGGCGGCGTCCTTGATCTGCTTCTTCAGGCCGGTGCGGATCGCCTGCAGTTCGCGCTCGACGAGCGGCTTCACCACCTGCCTCCGCAACGCCGCCAGCGCCTCGTTCATTGCGCGCTCCAGCGGCTGGGTTTTCTCGATGTAACGGGTGATCTCGGCGCGCAATTCCTGCTCGGCCTGTTCCACCTGGGCGCGGCGCGCTTTCGGCAGCGCCAGCACCTCGTCCTCGGTGAGCGCCACGCCCTTCTTGCCGGTCAGCGTGAACAACATGCGCCCCGCGTCACGGTGCAGCGAAAAGCTGCGTGCCTCGGCAAATGCCGACAGCTCGGCGTAATGCCGCGCCACGTCGTCCTTCCAGGTTTTCTCGATGCGTTCGCTCTCGGCCTTGTAATCCTGGCCGTCCAGCCGCTGCGGGATTTCATCTTGCAGCGTCTTCATCGCCTGCGCCAGCCGCTGGCGCAGCAAGCGCCCCTCGCCGGCCGGCAGGCGCAGTGCCAGCGGCCGCTCCGGGGCGTCGAAGTTGTGCAGATAACAGAGGTCGGGCGGCACCCGCTTGCTCGCCGCGACTTCGTGCATCGCCTGTTTAAGCAGAGAGGAACGGCCGCTTCCCACTTCGCCGAGCACGAACAGGTTGTAGTTGGGCTGCTCCATACCCAAGCCGAAGCGGGCGGCCGCTTCGGCGCGCGCCTGCCCGATCCAGGGCAACGGCTCCCCCAACAACTCGGAGGTGTCCGCAAATCCCAGCGACGCGGGGTCGAGGGTCAGGCGAAGGTCGGCGGGGGGCAGGGTGGCAATCGGCATGGTGTGGGTTCAGGCCCGTGTAGAGTTTCTGGATTATTGCGCAAGACCGGCGGGCCGGCCTGATTCATGGCGTCAACAGGCCGGTCCACTGCGCCTGGCCGTGCAGGTAGCGCGCGCGCAGACTTTCCGCATTGTCGCGCAGCAGGTCGGCGGGCACGGCCAAGGCCTGCAGCAGCGCGGACTCAAGCTGATCGACTGCCACGCGGCGCGGAACCACGCCGGGCTCCCAGGTTTCCGCAAAGGCCGTGCACTTGTCGGGGCGCCAGCCCTGCTGCGGGGGCATCAGGCTGACCCTAAGCAAACCGTGGGCCAGCGCGACGATGCGGGCGTGCAGGCTGCTGCCGACCACGCCGCGACTGGCGGCAATAAGGGCGCAGATGTCCCACAGGTGAAGCGAGGGAAAGCAACGCGCGGTGCCGGGCGGCAGCCGGCGCTGCAGGCTTTCGTACAGCGCCGTATCGTCGTGCCATGGTGCCGCGCCGGCGCGGAACAGCGCCAGCCCGAGTCCGGTCGCCGCAGCTGCCCGCGACAAACCGCGTGCCAATGCATCCAGGCTGGCGTCGTCGGCAAAGTCCGCGCTGAACTGGCACGCCAGATAGCCCTGCGGGAAGGCGTCCAGGATGGCACTCACCGCGCCCTGCTGCCGGTGCTGGTCAATCACCTCGCCGAAGCACTGCGCCACCATCACCGCTGGGTCGGGGCACAGCGGGGCATTGATCCCCTCCGCCCGCAGCGCGGCCTGGGTGACGTGATCGCGCACACTGAGCCAGTCCGCCTGCCACAGCGCCGTCTTCACTTCGTCCCGCTGCGCGGCCGCCAGGCCACCCCACTCCACTCCGCCCACGGCGTTGAAGATCAGCTTGCCGCCCGCCGCCAGCGCGTCGCGCCCGACGACGTAGGGCATGCTGCGCGAGGTGCCGAGCTGGCGGGCGGCCCACGCGGCGCCCGCAGCCGGATCGTTGTCATAGCATGCGATGGCTTCAGCGGCCACGACGGGATCGAGCAGCATGACCGCGGCCTGCCACGCGCTGCAGGTCAGCAGCTCGCCGCCGGCGTGGATCAGCTGCGCGGGCGGCGCGGCGAACGGCTTCACCCGATGCCCGCCAAAGGCCCTCAGGTCGCGTTCCGCCAGCCCGGCGAACCCGAACGCCTGCCCCGGCAGCAGCGCTACCAGCAGATGTGGAAACAGCAGGTCGCCGAAGTTGTGGCGGTCGAAGGCGCCGAACAGAACCGGTGAGCGGTGAATATTCATATTCTGCTTGCTGGATGTTCCAAGGCCGTTTGTTCACGGCGCCGTCATTGCGAGGCGCGAAGCGAAGCGGCAATCCGGCAGCTTGAGTAAAGCAAGCGCGCCGGATTGCTTCGCTTCACTCGCAATGATGGTTTGCGCCGCATTTCTCAAAGTTAGCAACATCATCGTTCTCATGATTTTTTCGCATGCCGCGCGATTTCGCACTACATTCTGAAAAAATCCATCGCACGCAGCCTGATGAAACCCGCCCTTCCATCGTTCTTCGTCCTCATCGCGTTCATCGGCGGGCTGGCCATCTTCAGCTCCACGCTGTCGAAAACCCCGGTGCTGCCGCTGTTCGCGCTGTCGCTCAAGGCCACGCCGGCGGAAATCGGCTGGATCGTCATGGCCTCGACGATCCCCGGCATCCTCATCAGCTACCCCGCCGGCGCGCTGTCGGACCATCTGGGCAAGCGCCGCCTGCTGCTGGCCTCGCTGTTCGTGTTCGCCAGCGCGCCCTTCCTGTATCTGGTGATCCAAACCGCCTGGCAGCTAATGGCGGTGCGCTTCTATCACGGCTTCGCCACGGCGATTTTCGGCACCGTGGCGAGCGCGGCGATCGCCGAGCGCTACAGCGCCGACCGCGCGGCGCGGCTGTCCACCTATTCCTCCGTCACCATCGTCGGCCGCTCGATCGCGCCGTTCCTCGGCGGCACGCTGATCTCGCTGGCAAGCTTCGGCGCCGTCTACATCACCTGCGCGATTGCCGGCGTGCTAGCGCTGGCGGCCGGCCTGCTGCTGCGCGACGATACGCCGCCGCCGACGAAGAAACGGGAGCTGCCGCACTTCTGGACGAGTCTGCGAACGGTACTGCGCGACCGCGGCATCATGCTGGTGAGCCTGGTCGAAGCGGCGCAGTACCTGGTGTTCGGCGCCATCGAAGCCTTCCTCGCCCTGTTCGCCGCCTCGTTCGGCATCCCGGCGTGGCAGATCGGCGCCATCCTCGGCGCGCAGCTTCTCAGCATCGTCTTCGCCAAGCCGCTGATGGGCCGGGTGTCCGACCGCGTGGGGCGCCGCCGCGTCATCCTGCCGGGCTTGCTGATCGGCGCGGCAAGCGTGGTGTTGCTGCCCTACTTCCCCAGTTTCATCGGCCTGTCGGTGCTGAGCCTGGTGTTCGGCCTCGGCTTCGCCACAGTCACCTCGTCCACCGCCGCGCTGGTCGCCGACCTCACCAAAGACGGTCGCTACGGCTCGTCGATGGGCGTGCTGCGCACGGTGATGGACGTCGGCCAGTCGATCGGCCCGGTGCTCACCGGCTTCATGGTCGGCGTCGCCGGCTACGCCAGCGCCTTCACCCTGCTGGCGGCGATCCTGGTGGCGGCCGCGCTGATGCTGGGGTTGCTGCTGCGAGACGCGTAAGGCCGCGTTTGATCGGCTATAGTGAGGCAGCCCATTTCTCCCAAGGAGACTCCCATGCGCTTCCGTTCCCTGCTCGCCGTGCTGGCCTTCGTCCCGGCCTGCTTCCTGCTCCCAGCCGCTGCCGATTCAACTGTAGACCGCACGCCTGCTGCCCTGCAGCAGACATCGATTTCAACCGAGGCTTGCCTCGCGAATGCCAAGGGCATGCAACTCGCCCAGATCCAGACAGCATGCTGCAAGGCCCACAAAGGCATCTGCGGCTGCCGCGCCGGTAAGATCGTGTGCTGCGACAACTCCACCAGCAAGGAACCGGGGTGTACGTGCCATGGGGATGAAGGTGTCGTTGAGTAGCAAGCCTTTTCCGACATGACCAAGGGGCGAGCCCATCGGATAAGACCAGGACCATGCCTTACAGCGTGGCCGAACAGCTACGCACCCCCGAGGAAATAGCCGCCTATCTCGATGCCTGGCTTATTGAAGCAGGCGACGCTAGTGGCATTGTCCGTGCCCTTGGACAAATTGCCCGTACGAAGGGTACTCAGCCGGGAAAGTCTCCACAAGGCGCTCAGTGAGAACGGCAATCCGAGCTTTGCAACTGTACTCAAAGTCGCGCGTGCACTTGGCGTGCGACTGCATGCGGAAGCCGCTTAAAAACCAGGTTGCGGGATGGCGCTTCGCCAGCCGTCTTACTTGCTCAACGCCACCCAAACCCCATCCCATTCCACACCCGGCGGCGCCTGCCGGAACGCCGCAATCCGTGCCAGCATGACCTCGCTGGGCTGATCCTTTGGGTCGATCGCAAGGCATTCACGGAACGCCGCTTCCGCAGCCTCCCAATCCTGCGCGCGATAGCGTGCCAACCCGGCTTCGTACGTCTGCACCCGCTGCCGGTCACTCTCGCTCAATTCAGCGGCAATCCCCAGCAACTCGAACACCCTCACCGTTTCCAGCTTGCCGGCGACGCGCAGGCTGTCGATTTCGCGGAAGGCCAAGTTGTCGCCCGCCAGATTTCGCGTCGCCTCGCTCACCAAAATGCGCGTGCCGTAGAACTTGTTGGCCTGCTCCAGCCGTGACGCCAGGTTGACGGTGTCGCCGATGACGGTGTAGCTGCGCGAGGTTTCGGAACCGATGTTGCCGACGGTAACTTCGCCGCTGGCGATGCCCATGCGCACGTTGACTACGGGAAGGCCATGGGCGACGCCGAACATCTCGGGCAGCCAGGCGCGGAAGGCTTCCATGCGGGCCATCTGTTCCAGGGCGGCGATGCAGCTCAGCGTGGCGTGGTCGGCGGCATCGGTAAAAGGCGGCCCCCAGAACGCCATGACCGAGTCGCCGATGTACTTGTCGACGATGCCCTGGCGGATCCGAATCACCTCGGACATCAACGAAAAATAGCGGTTGAGGAAGCGCACCGCGGCGTCCGGCGTCAAGCCCTCGCACAGGCGGGTGAAATCCTGCAGGTCGGAGAAGAACACCGTCATCACCTGACGTTCGCCATCCTCCGACGGCATGCGGTTTTCCAGCAGGCTCTTCACGATGCGCGGATCGACGTACTGGCCGAAGGTATCGCGAATGCGTTCCTTCTCGCGCAGCCCGACCACCATGTGGTTGAAGGAGGTGGCGAGCGTGGCCAGCTCGTCGTGGGTTCGCACCAGGATTTCGACGTCGAGGTCGCCCGCCTCGACCGCGCGCGTGCCGCCCACCAGGCGCTTGACCGGATCGACCAGCGAGCGCGTGACGAAGCCAGCGAAGATCAGCCCGAGCGTGGTGGCAAGCGCGGTGATGATCCAGTTGAGCGTGGTGGCGCGCGCCTCCTCCGCTTTGGCCTGCAACGCGGTGTCCTGGGTCAGCTTGTTGAGGATGTCGATGGTTTTGCCGATTTCGATGTCGACGGTGTCTTTCTCGCGCAGCAGGGTTTCGCGGACGATTTTCTGCGAACGCGGGGTGCCTTCTTCCGCCTCGATCTGAAACAGGCGGAAGGTCCTGTGAAAGTGCTGGCGTGCGGTCTGGATCGCGGGCAGCTGTTTTCCGAGTACGGCGAGCGTCGCACGATCGAGTTCGATGCCCTTTTCCGTCTCCCCCTCGGCGAGGAATCGCAGCGAGGAATCGACGATCTGGTCGGCATTGATCCCGCGCATGTCGAAGCCGTTCGATTCTTTGGCGAGAAATTCAGGATCAGGACGCGCCACCTCCATGCCCGCCAGCACGCGCTCCATGTGCACCATCTGCTGGCGGATGAGAATTTCCACGCTGGCCACCTGCTGCTGCAGCGGCAGGTAGTAATCGGAAAGCGCCCGCACCTGGTTGTTGAGGTTGCGGAAATTGAGCACCGACAACCAGGTGACGGCCACCATCAGCGCCAGCAGGGCGGTGGTGATGCTGAAGATCTTCAGGCTGATGGGCAGTCGCATGGTTTCAGGTACGGAAGGCGCAGGAATTTAAACATAGCAGCCTGGCCGCCAGAATCCCGGGGAGACGCGCCCTATGGGCGGCGGGAAAGTATTCCCGCCCTACGGGAAATGGTTTGGCCGCCAGCCCGGAGCGGGATGTGGGAGGGCCGCCCCCGGCCCGATGTCGTGGTGATTACCACGGTGCGAAAATCGGGGCGAGGGCGCCCCTCCCACAGGGTTCGCAATGACAGATTAATCAGCGTCACCCTGGATCGCGCCCGGAACCACCATCGTGCCAGGCGCCACATCGCCGCACTGCGCGCGGTGGCGCAGCGCGTGGTCCATCAGCACAATCGCCATCAGCGCCTCGGCGATGGGGGTGGCGCGGATGCCGACGCAGGGGTCGTGGCGGCCGTGGGTGACGACCTCGACCGGCTGACCATCGAGGTCGATCGAACGGCCGGGCAGACGCATCGACGAGGTGGGCTTGATCGCGATGTGGGCGACGACGGGCTGGCCGCTTGAGATGCCGCCGAGCACGCCACCGGCGTGGTTGCTGAGGAATCCATCGGGGGTGATTTCGTCGCGGTGCTCGGTGCCCAATTGCCGGGCGGCCTGCATGCCGTCGCCGATTTCCACGCCCTTGACGGCGTTCAGCCCCATCAGCGCATGGGCGAGGTCGGCGTCGAGCTTGTCGTAGAGCGGCTCGCCCCAGCCGGGCGGCACCTTGTCGGCGACCACGCTGATCCGGGCACCGACCGAATCGCCGGATTTCCGCAGCGCGTCCATGTAGGCCTCGAGCTCGGGCACGATGGCGGCGTTGGGCGAGAAGAAGGCGTTGTTGCCGATTTCGTCCCACGACTCGAAGGGGATGTCGATCGGCCCCAGCGCGCTCATGTAGCCGCGGATCACGATGCCGTATTTTTCCGCCAGCCATTTTTTGGCGATGGCGCCGGCGCCGACGATGGGTGCGGTCAGCCGTGCCGACGAGCGCCCGCCGCCGCGCGGGTCGCGGAAGCCGTATTTCTGCGTGTAGGTGTAGTCGGCGTGGCCGGGGCGGAAGGTCTCGCCGATGTTGCCGTAGTCCTTGCTGCGCTGGTCCTCGTTGCGGATCAAAAGCGCGATCGGCGTGCCGGTGGTCTTGCCCTGGTACAACCCGGAGAGGATTTCCGCAGTATCGGATTCGCGGCGCTGGGTGACGTGGCGCGAGGTGCCGGGCTTGCGGCGGTCGAGATCGTGCTGGATGTCGGCCTCGGCGAGCGCCATGCCGGGGGGGCAGCCGTCGACCACGCAACCGATGGCGGGGCCGTGCGATTCGCCGAAGACGGTGACACGGAACAGTTTGCCGAGTGTGCTGCCAGACATGGGAATAAGCCGGAAAATGAGCCGAAATAGTGCGCCGAAGTCTAGCACAGGCGCGGCTTTGGCCGCCGCCAGCGCGGAGCGCTGAACTTGCTGTCACAAGACCGTTCTATCCTTGACTGTTACCCTGAATCCAACCCAACACAAAGGACCGCCCATGAACGCCGCCCAGCACATCGCCACCCTCGGCCAAAGCCTCTGGCTCGACAACCTGTCGCGCAGCCTGCTCCGCGACGGCACGCTGGCCGGACTGATCGCGGAGAGCGGCGTGTCGGGCGTGACCTCGAACCCGTCAATTTTCCAGAACGCACTCGCTACCAGCCCATACTACGCTGACGATCTGGCGCGGCTGAAAGCCGACGAGCCGGATGCTGAGCGGCGCTACGAAGCGCTGGTGATCCCGGACATCCAGGCCGCCTGCGACCTGCTGCTGCCGACCTACGAGGCCAGCGGCGGCAACGACGGCTACGTCAGCCTGGAAGTCGCGCCGCGCTGGGCCTACGATGCCGCGCGCACGGTGGAGGAAGCGCAGCGCCTGTCGGCCGCGGTCGATCGCCGCAATCTGCTGGTCAAGGTGCCGGGCACCCCCGAAGGCGTGCGCGCGTTCGAGGCGCTGACAGTGCTCGGCATCAACGTCAACGTGACCCTGCTATTCTCGACCGCGCAGGTCAAGGCGGTGTTCGACGCCTACCTGCGCGGGCTCGCCATACGCGCTGCGGCCGGCGCCGACGTGCGCCGCAGCAAGGCGGTGGCGAGCCTGTTCCTGTCGCGCGTCGACACCCTGGTCGACACGCAGCTGACCGCCATCGGCACCGATGAGGCCTTGTCGCTGCGCGGCCGCGCAGCGGTGGCGATGGCCAAAATCGCTTATCAGGACTATCTGCAAATCTTTCACGACGCGCCCTTCGCCGCGCTGGCGCAACAGGGCGCGACACCGCAGTACCTGCTGTGGGCGAGCACCGGCGTGAAAAACCCGGCCTACCCCGACCTGCTCTACGTCGAACCGCTGATCGGCCGCGAGACCATCAACACCCTGCCCGACAAGACGCTCGCCGCGCTGGTCGACCATGGCAAGGCGGCGCTCACCCTGGAAACCGGGGCGGACGAGGCCGCCACGCAGCTGGCCGCGCTCGCGCACCTGGGCGTGAGCATGGACGCGGTCGGCGAACGCCTGCAGATCGACGGGGTGAACAGCTTCGAGGCGTCGTTTACAAAATTGCTCGAACAGACCGCGTAGGGCCACCGCGCATTATCGCCATGCAGCCGATACTGCATCATCGAATCCACCGTTACCGTTTACACGTCAGAAAAAAGGAATCGCCATGAAATCACGTGCCGCCGTCGCCTGGGAACCCAAAAAACCGCTGTCGATCGAGGAGGTGGACGTCGAAGGTCCGCGCGAAGGCGAGGTGCTGCTGCAGGTCGTCGCCAGCGGCGTCTGCCATACCGATGCCTTCACCCTGTCGGGCGACGACCCGGAAGGCGCCTTCCCCTGCATCCTCGGCCACGAAGGCGGCTGCGTCGTGGTGGAATGCGGATCCGGCGTCAAGACGCTGAAGCCGGGCGACCACGTCATCCCGCTCTATATCCCCGAATGCGGGCACTGCGAATACTGTGCCTCGCCCAAGACCAACCTGTGCCAGTCGATCGCATCCACCGTGTGGACCGGCTACATGCCCGACGGCACCCGCCGCTTCTCCAAGAACGGCAAGCCGATCTTCCACTACATGGGCTGCTCGACCTTCTCCGAATACACCGTGGTGCCCGAGATCGCGCTTGCCAAGATCAACCCCGCCGCACCGTTGGACAAGGTGTGCCTGCTCGGCTGCGGCGTGACGACGGGAATTGGGGCAGTGCTCAACACCGCCAAGGTCGAGCCGGGTTCGACCGTTGCCGTGTTCGGCCTGGGCGGCATCGGCCTGTCATGCATCCAGGGCGCGGTGATGGCCAAGGCCGGCCGCATCCTCGCCATCGACCTCAACCCCGACAAGTTCGAGATGGCGAAGGCACTCGGCGCGACCGACTTCATCAACCCGCGGGAGGTCAACGGCTCGATCTCGGAATACATCCGCGACCTGACAAAAGGCGGCGTGGACTACTCGTTCGAGTGCATCGGCAACGTCAACGTGATGCGCGACGCGCTCGAATGCACCCACATGGGCTGGGGGGTTTCCACCGTGATCGGCGTTGCCGGCTCGGGACAGGAAATCTGCACCCGGCCGTTCAACCTGGTCGTGGGGCGCACCTGGAAAGGCAGCGCGTTCGGTGGCGTCAAGGGCCGCAGCCAGCTGCCGGGCTACGTCGACAACTACATGGCCGGCAAGATCGAGCTGGACAAGCTCGTCACCCACACCATGCCGCTGGAAGACATCAACCGCGCCTTCGACCTGATGCACGAAGGCAAGAGCATCCGTTCGGTCATCATTTTCTGAGGCGGCGATGAAACAAGTCGAAAGAATCAAGGAATTCGGCGGCTGGCTCGAACGCTGGCAGCACAACTCCGAAACCTGCCACTGCACGATGACCTTCTCGGTCTACCTGCCGCCGCAGGCGGCCACGCAGAAGCTGCCGGTGGTGTATTGGCTGTCGGGGCTGACCTGCACCGACGACAACGTGCGGGTGAAGGCCGGCGCGCAGCGCTACTGCGCGGAACTTGGCCTCATCCTCGTCATGCCCGACACCAGCCCGCGAGGCGACGGCGTGCCCGACGTGCCCGAACGCTACGACCTCGGCCAGGGCGCTGGCTTCTATGTCAACGCGACACAGGCACCGTGGGTCACGCACTACCAGATGTACGACTACGTCACCCGCGAGCTGCCGGCGCTGGTGGAAGCCAACTTCCCCGTCATTCCCGGCAAGCGGAGCATCAGCGGTCATTCGATGGGCGGCCATGGCGCGCTGATCTGCGCGCTGAAAAACCCCGGCCTATACGCCGCGGTCTCCGCCTTCGCACCGATCTGCAACCCGGTGCTCAGCCCCTGGGGACAGGGCTGCTTCGAGGCCTATCTCGGCGAGGACCGAAAAGCCTGGGAAGCGTACGACGCCACCTGTCTGGTCAAGGCCGGCGCGCCGCTGCCGCCCGCGCTGATCGATCACGGCACCGCCGACGAATTCCTGGCCGGACAGCTCTATCCGCAGAACCTGCAAGCCGCCTGCGACGCGCGCGGCATCCCGCTCACACTCAGGATGCAGGACGGCTACGATCACAGCTACCACTTCATTGCCACCTTCATCGGCGAGCATCTGGCGTTTCACGCGCGGGCGATGGTGTCGTGAGGGCGGATCGATGGCGCTACGCCCGACACCACGCTGGATCAAGCAGAACAATTTATATCCCGCAAAAAAATCTTGAATAGACAGGCGGGCCTGCCGGGAACACGATTGCACTTTCCCCATCTACTTTTAATCAGGTGTGGATGCATTCCGCAACCATGAAAAGGAGACCAGCCATGACCACAACGTATACCCGTCTGCCTTCCCGCAATCTCGACAAGGCCGCCGGTCTGCTGCGCCCCGCTTGTGTGTTGCCGGAGCGGGTCGGCCTGGACAATCCGGCGCTCGACGCGATGACCGATTTCCGCCGCCTGACCGCTTTCATCGCCACCCCCGGCGACACCATCAAGCAGGCTGAGGAGCGCATGATCCGCCGCAAGGTGCGCCTGCTGTTCGTGATGGACAGCGAGGATCGCGTCGCCGGCCTGATCACCAGCACCGACATCCACGGTGAAAAACCCATGCAGGTGGTGCAAAGCCGCGGCATTCTTCGCCACGAAGTGCTGGTGGCCGACATCATGACCCCGGTGGAACGCCTGGAAGCGGTGGACTTCGAGGACATCGCCCACGCCCGCGTCGGTCACGTGCTGGAAACGCTCAAGGCACGCGGCCGCCAGCACGCGCTGGTGATCGAAAACGTGAAAGGCAAGCAAATGGTGCGCGGCCTGCTGTCTCTGTCGCAACTGTGCACGCAGCTGGGCGTCACCGTCGAGACCACCGAGGTGGCAAACACCTTCATCGAGATCGAGCAGCACCTGGCGCACGCCTGATCCGCGCACCTGCGACCGGGCGGGTTGATATGCGTGGATTGCAGCCGAAAATGCCGCCAATCCACGCGGGCTGCGCACCCGTTTCGGGCTTCACGCAACCCCCAAGGTTTTCCCGCGCGGCGTCTTGTGCTCAAATCCGGGATTTTCTGTCGCGTCATCCGCGCGCACCGGCAGAACACGGGACCCCGCACAGCACATGAATATTTCCGTCAGCGAACTGATCGTCCGGTATCTGGAGCGCCTGGGGATCGACCACATCTTCGGCATGCCGGGCGCGCACGTGCTGCCGATCTACGACCGCCTGCACGACTCCGGCGTGAAGAGCATACTGGTCAAGCACGAGCAGGGCGCAGCCTTCATGGCGGGCGGTCTGGCGCGCGTGTCGCACCGGCCGGCCGCCTGCATCGCCACGGCGGGCCCCGGCGCGACCAATCTCATCACCGGAATCGCCAATGCCTACGCCGAGCGGCTGCCGGTGCTAGCGATCACCGGCGAGACCTCCACCTACATCTTCGGCAAGGGCGGGCTGCAGGAGAGTTCGGGCGAAGGCGGCGCCATCGACCAGGGCGCGCTGTTCGCCAGCATCACCCGCTACCACAAGCTGATCGAGCGCACCGACTACCTCGGCCAGGTGCTGAACCAGGCCACCCAGGCGCTGCTCGGGCGCGAGCCGGGTCCGGTGCTGCTGTCGATCCCCTACAACGTGCAGAAGGAAACGGTAGACGACAGCGTGCTGGCGCAGATTCATTTCCCCGGCAAGGCAGCAGTCCGATACACCACGCCCACCGCGGAATTCATCGAGCTGCTGCGCGCCGCGCGCAATCCGGTGATTGTCGCCGGGTACGGCTGCATCCAGGCGGGTGCGCATGACGTCATTGCCGCCTTCTCCGAACGCTTCAGCATTCCGGTCGCCACCAGCCTCAAGGCCAAGGGCGTGGTGGCCGAAGGAACGCCGCTGTCGCTCGGCTGCCTCGGCGTCACCTCCAACGGCGAGGCCTACCGTTATCTCGTCGACCACGCCGACCTGCTGATTTTCCTCGGGGCGGGCTTTAACGAGCGCACCAGCTATCTATGGGACACCAAGCTGCTAGCCAACAAGAAAATCATCCAGGTGGACCGCGACGCGGCGCAGATCGGCCGCGTGTTCCAACCGGACGTGTCCATTTGCGGCGACATCCGCGCGGTGATGGAAGACGTGCTCGACGTGCTGGAAGCCGACGGCATGTCACCAAGATCCCGTGTCCCGCTCGATGTTCACCGGGCAGCGCTTGCGCAGCCCGCGGACGACAGCGCTGCTCAGGCGCAGCAACCCTTCCACCTGATGCAGGCTTTCTTCAGCGGACTCGCCCAGCGCTTTCCGCACAACGCGCTGGTGTTCGACGATAACATCGTCTTCGCACAGAGCTACTTCGACGTTTCCGACCGCAACCGCTACTTCCCGAATTCCGGCATCTCGTCGCTCGGCCACGCAATCCCGGCCGCCATCGGCGCGCGCTGCTTTGCGAAAGACAGCCCCACCTTCGCCATCCTCGGCGACGGCGGCTTCCAGATGTGCTGCATGGAAATGATGACGGCAGTGAACTACGGCATCCCGCTCAACGTGGTGGTGATCAACAACGGCACCCTTTCCCTCATCCGCAAGAACCAGTTCCAGCTCTACGGCGAGCGCTACATCGACTGCGACTTCACCAACCCCGACTTCGGCCTGCTCGCGCAGTCGTTCGGGGTCAATCATTACCGCATCGAGAGCGAGGCCGAACTCGACGCCCTGTTCGCCGACGCCGACCTCACCGGCACGATCAACCTCATCGAAATCCTGCTCGACAAACATGTCTTCCCCCGCTACCTGTCGGCTCGCTAACAGCCTGTCGGGTTTTCAGTTAATTTCCTTCAAGCCCGACAGGCTTCTGGGAAATGCCGGCCTTGCAACTGGAATTTGAATAAGGCGTATGGGGGATATGTTTCTTTTTTGGAACTTTCTTCCGCCAACTTCGTTATATGTTTCATGGAAATAGCCGTCGGCCAGCACTCCGGGGCCCTCTTGATGGAATCAACCAAGGTAGTGGTATGGCTGCAGCAAGGAACAGGACGTCGATGAACAGAGTGCCGGATGGACAATAGTGAGGCATGCGGCAGCTGGCGGCAGTTGCAGGATCACGAATGCGTCGCACTGTTCCTGAACGGTGAACAGGCTGCGTTTGCTGAGCTGGTGCGACGCCACCAGAATCGTGTTTTCCGTTTCCTCCTGCGCATGATGGGTTGCCGCGAAGAGGCCCTGGAACTGACTCAGGACACGATGCTCAAGGCTTTTCGCTCGCTACCCGGCTGGCGGCCGGACGCCACTTTCTCCACCTGGCTGTTTCGTATCGCCAGCAACGCTGCCACGGACAGATTGCGGCGCAAGAAGGTGGTCAAGTACGTGCCGATCGAGGAGCACATGGATTTCCCCGACCCTGCCGCCGGGCCGGAAGACGAACTGCAATCGGCCCAGCGCTACCGTATCCTCGAGGCGGCGCTGCAGCGGCTTCAGGCAGACTACCGGCAGGTGCTCCTGTTGCGGGAACTGGAAGGAATGTCGTACGCCGAAATAGGCGATGTGCTGGGGCTGCGCGAAGGCACGGTCAAGTCCCGTATCGCGCGGGCAAGGCAGGCTCTGCTGGAAGTCTGCAAGGGCAAGATCTAAGGTAATCATTTGAAATTTGGCAAATCGGAAAGCAGCGAACATGAGCAAATATTGTAGAAGAAGCGAGGAGTTATCCGCCTACCTCGACGACGAGCTGGACGGAAAGTCTCGTCTGAAATTCGAGATGCACTTGGGCGGCTGTTTTGCCTGCAAGGAAATGCTGCAGGATTTGCGCGGTCTCCAGGGATGCTTCCAGGCCTTGCCTCAGCAGGAAGTAGGCTTCGATCTGGCGCCGGGGGTGCTGGCAGCGGCGGGGCGCAGAGCCTCCGCGACAAAATGGCCGCGCCTGAACTTGTGGCAGCTGCTGCCTGTTTCCTTCACGGCCGCGGCCACGATTTCGCTGGGCGTGTTTTTGGGCACCAGCCTGACCAGCCCGCACAATGCTGAGCCGGTTGCCCCGACCCTGGCCATGTTCGACCCCATCCCGCCGGGCGGCCTATGCATCGGGTTCGCAGAATGCTTTCCGAAGGAAAAAATATGATGAAACGTCATTGGCTTACTACGCTGCTGGTATTTTCCCTGCTTCTCAACGTGGGGGTGCTGGGTGCAGTGGGTTATCAGGCGTGGCAAAGCGGCACGTGGCCCGGGCAGCATGCCGACGACAAGCATGACCATCTGGCGAAATACCTCAATCTCAATGCGGAACAGCGTCAGCACTGGCAGGAAAAGGAAGCAAAATTCCTGCGGGAAATGGAGGCCGACTGGGAGGACGTTCGCGTTCACCGCGAACGCATGATCCGCCAGATCTTCTCGCAGCAACCCGACCTTGCAGCAATCGAGGCCGATCGCGCAGCCATTTCAAGCCTCCAGGAAAAACAGCAGCGCCATGTCATTGCGCAGTTGATGGAGGAGCAGCGCATACTCGATGCGACACAGCGGGAGGCCCTGGCCGGACTCCTGATCCAGCAGAAGCCTGCCGGCTCGCTCGAGGAGCGCCTGCACGGCCATTGAGTCGCAACAACTTGTTATCGGCATGGCAATCGATGCCATGCCCGGCCGCATCCCGAGATAACCATCGTATATCTCGCCGCTGCTTTCCTGGGTAATAGAAACGACTATTGCCCGGCGAAACCGTCAAAACATTCCCTCGCCAAGCCGGATTTTCGCTTCGCTTCTTCAAATCGCGAACACCGCTTTGTTGCCCCGTCCCGCTACCGGGAAGTGCCTTCTCCCGGAATGCACGCATAACGGCCGTACAGCACGCCCCCGCCCCACCGCAGCCATCGCCCGCGTTGCGCGCAGCCTTTCCTCAAGACTTCCACACGACTTCATGCCGCTGAGCAGGCGGGTTTTATGAAGCCTCACAAAAATCCGGAACATTTCCTCCACTCGTCCGTTTACGTTTGTGAAGAGCGAATTGTCTTCAAAGCTGCCAGCGCCGAATCAGAAGAAGCCGACAGCTTGCATCAAGGTTTGTCCACCGAAGTAAAAACATAACGAGGAGGAGAACACAATGCATGTCAATAGAAAACTAATCGCTACAGCCTTTGCTGCAGCCGGACTTTCATCCGGCGGGGTCAGCCATGCCACCAACTGGGTGATGGCGTACGGGACCGAACCCGCCACCAGCACGCACCGCTTGCTCGGTGCGGTGCAGCTCACCTACGAAAACAACTTCGACTGCACGGAACCGGACAATCTGCAGGGCGCCGCAAAGGTCAACAACGGCGGCGTAGTAAACAACTGCCGGCAGGGGCCGGAACTGAAGGACGACGAATCCGGCCTTGCTCTGCAGAACCTGATGCTGGGCGCGCGGGGAAACCTGATCCCGGGCCGCATCAATTACCACGTTGCCGTCAACGCCGGACAGAACTCCGCCAACTATCACCCCTACAAGACTGAGCGCGACTACCTGGCGAGCCTGGTCGGGGCCAGCGTCTCCTTCCACTACATTCCCGGCGTGCGAGTGCGGGCGGGCCTTCAGCAGAAGCCCGGCCCCGAGGAAATCTATCAGGGGCTGGAGGCGACCGACTACATCTTCCTCACCGACTTCGTGCAGCGTGTGCAGATCGAGCGCTTCATCGACGGCAACGCCAAGGGCACCAAGGCGATTCCGGGGCAGGGTTGGGGCGGCCAGCAGGCCAATGGCCAAGACCCGATTACCGGCAATGTGTCCAGATGGGGATACGACGTGGATGTGGGGCGCGACTGGGGGGTGCAATTCTTCGATGCCTTCAAGCGCGACAAATGGACCCACACCTATTCGGTGATGTTCGCCAACGGCAACGGCATCCATCGTGGCGACAACAACAGCGACAAGGATCTCAACCTCTATCTCTCCTCCGAGTACGACCTGCCCGGCGGCAAAGGCCCGCTGAAACACGGGGTGAAGCTGTATGGCTACCACCAGCAGGGGGTGCGCAACTTCGTCATCGATGCCGCCGGCACCCAGAGCGAGGACTTCGACCGCATCCGCTACGGAATCGGGGCAAAGGCGATCGGCCACCTGTTCGGCGAGGATCGCGGCAAGCATCGCCTGGGGTTCGAGCTGATGTTCGCCAAGGGGATGATCAATTACACCCCCACCGCCAACATGGCTGACGCCCCCTACGGCGGCCTCGTCCAGTTTGCAGCCGAGGAAGGCAACAAGGCGAAGGGCATCACCCTCGACTACGGCTACTACCTCAACAAGCGCTGGCAGTTCGACGTCCGCTACTCGCGCGACAACCTGCTGTACGAGACAGACGACTCGACCCCCTACTGGACCAGCGGCGACGAGCGCGCCCTGACGTACACGACCTTGGGGGTGAACTACTACTTCGCGCCCAAGACCCGCCTCACCTTCAACTACGAGTTCCGCAAGGCCGAAGCCCCGAACCCTGCACTCAACCTGAACGGTACCGTCAACCCAAGCGCCACCATCAACGCGAACGAGATTACCGGTTCGGTGGGCGACCGCTTGGGTCTCAGGCTGACACACAGCTTCTAGGCTCCGGCCACCTAACAGGAATACACAAGAGGAGAACTATTCATGAGATCAATTTTTGGAAAAGGCCTCGCCGTTGTGCCGCTGCTCCTGGTCGCCGCGCTCGCCGGATGCGCAGCCCAGCCGGGCAAGCCGACGCAGGCGGCGGGGGCAGGCAAGGCATCGGACTTTTCGGAGTGGCCCTGCCTGAGCATCACCCTGCCCTGCGGCAAGATTCCGAACCGCAAGCCGGTCAAACAGGCGCTTGCCGGCGCCCTCAATGGCGATGCCGCCCGCGGCAAGGTGCTGGCCAACGAGCGCAGCAAGGGTAACTGCGTCGCCTGCCACCAGATTCAGGGCGCGGAACAGCCCGGTTCCAAGGGACCGGACCTGACCACCTACGGCACCTGGGGGAGAAGCGACGAGGAAACCTACGCCCTGGTCTACGACATGCGCTGGCGCAACCCGGACACTGTCATGCCGCCGGCCGGGATCAACCAGGTCCTGAACGACCAGGAACTGCGCGACGTGATCGCCTTTTTGCAGTCATCGAAGTAAAGGAGCATCTGTTATGACTGGAAATCACCGTTTAATTCCCCTGCGCGCGCTTGCCCTGGCGGCACTGTATGCCGTAGCGGCCAACGCACAGGCTGCCGATGCCGACGTATACCGTGAAACCTACCCGCGCGTTGCAATAGACCCCGCCAAGGGCGTCGCCGGCGCCGACGCCGCCGACTTCGGCGCCACCTTGCAGTACTGGCAGGATGAAAAATCCCTGGAACAGAACAGCCAGTGGATCGGCGACCTGGAACACGAGTGGAAGCTCAACTGGAAATTCCTGGATCTCGACCGCAGCGACGACATGCACCCTGGCTACCTGGCGCTGGAGAAGGGGGAGAAGCTGTTCAAGTTCTGGGCCAAGCGCGAGCCGTCATTCCGCACCTGTCTCGGCGAGGGCAAGACCGACCTTAAGGGCCTGGCGGCAAGCTATCCCAAATACGACCCCAAGCTCAAGAAAATCATGACCGTCGAGAGCCGGGTGGAGCACTGCGCCCAGACCGCCCTGTGGGAGAACTTCAAGCAGGGTTCGCCGGCAAACAACCAGATATCCCTTTACTTCAAGTCTCTTTCTGCCTATACGCCAATCAAGGTGGACACGGGATCCGCCGAAATCATGGCGTCCTACCAGCGCGGCGAGAAACTGTTCTACGCCAAGGTCGGCCAGTACAACTTCTCCTGCGCCTCCTGCCACACCTCGTCGGGCCTCCTGGGCCAACGCTTCCGCGGCCAGGTGCCGACCTCCCCGTTCGGGGACGCGGCCCACTTCCCCACCTACCGCACGGGCCTGGGGGATATCGAGTCGCTGCAGCAGCGCTTCATGCGCTGCAACATGCAGGCCCGCACCAAGGCGCTGCCACCCGGCGATCCGGCTTACACGGACCTGGAGGTGTTTTACACCGTGCTTTCCAACGACTACCCGGTTTCCGTGCCCTCGGTGCGGTGACCACTCATTGCAACTTCACATGGAGAACGACATGAATGAACTGAACACACTACGCAGGACTTTGCTGAAGGGCGGTTGTGCGGCCGGCGTGGTTGCCTTCGCCGCATCCGCCGGGCTGCTTGTGCCGGGTCGCGCACTTGCCGCGCAGTGGAACAAGGCCGCCTTCGAGGCCAAGAGCGTCGCCGATGCCCTCAAAGGCATGGGGGCAGCAGGGCTTGCCGACAGCAAGGATATTCTGATCAAGGCTCCCGACATTGCCGAAAACGGCTCCATGATTCCCGTCGAGGTGACCAGCCAGATTGCCGGCACCCAGTCCATTTCCATCCTGGCGGAGAAGAACCCCCTGCCGCTTCTGGCGGTGTTCGAGTTCGCCGAGGGGGCACAGGGGTATGTCTCCACACGCATCAAGATGGGCCAGACTTCCAGCGTGCGTGTGGTGGTCAAGGCGGACGGCAAGTACTACAGCGCGGCCAGGGAAATCAAGGTCACCATCGGCGGCTGCGGCGGCTGAGAACCGAAACTTTAAACAAGGAAAGGAATAGAAAATGGCAGAACCAATGAAAATCCGCGCACAACTCTCCGGCGACCTGCTGAACATCAAGGTCCTGATGGGCCACATCATGGAGACCGGCCAGCGCAAAGACCCGAGAACCGGACAGATCGTGCCCGCCCATTACATCCAGCGCGTTAGCGTCGGCCTGAACGACAAGACGGTCATGGCCGCCCAGTGGGGCCCGGCCATCTCCAAGGATCCCTTTCTGGGGCTAAAGGTGAAGGGGGCCAAATCCGGCGACAAGGTGACGGTGAACTGGGAAGACAACAAGGGCGAAAAGAATAGTGCAGAGGCCACGGTCGGCTGAGCATGTCTTCCGGTGGGCCCGCACGCACAAGAACCATGCGGGCGCCATGCAGGGATCGAACCATTATTGATTTTGGAGCAATTCATGAAACTACATTTCAAGGCGGCATGGCTTGGCCTGGCGATCAGCCTGGCCACGGCGAGCGCGGTGGCGATGGACATTGGCACAGACGACCGGGTCAAGCTGGTACTGAAACCGGACGAGCGCCATCTGGTGCTGTTCGAGATGCGCAGCTTCCTCAACGCCTTGCAGATCATCTCCGACGCGGTGACCCGGGGGGATATGCAAGCGGTGGCAGATGCGGCACGGAGCATGGGCAGCGGCGCCGCGAATCTGATCCCGCCCCTGACCGTGGCAAAACTGCCGGGGACCTTCCAGATGCTTGCCGGCACCGTGCACAACACATTCGATGTGATGGCGCTGGATGCGGAAAGCCTGGGCGACCCCATGCACACCCAGAAGCAGTTGTCCCAAATGCTGCAGACATGCAATGCCTGCCACGGCATCTACCAGGTCGCGGTCGAGACCGAGCCTTTCCCGCCTCTGAAGCGGTAAGGTTTCCCTTTCGGAAATGCGACGCTTCCATTTGCGCTTCGTTTTCATGCACAGAGATCCGGCAACTGCCGGATTAGAATCGGGCGCCTCCGCGGAGGCGCCTAAACCCAACCTCCAACGGAATAAATCATGAAATCCATCCTGCTTTCACTGTCCGCCGCCATGCTGGCTTTTCCCCTGCTGGTGCAGGCCGCCGACCCTAGCCACCACGATCATGGCGCCAGTGCCCCGCCCTCAATCGAACTCAATGCCGGCAAGAAGTGGGGCACCGACGATGCGTTGCGCCATGGCATGGGATCGATCCGCACCCTCGCTGAAAAAGCGCTGCCGGCCGCCCACGCCGGCAAGCTCACGCCTGCCGGGTACGACGCCCTGGCAAACGATGTCAACGCGCAGATCGCGTTTGTCGTGGAGAACTGCAAGCTCGACCCCAAGGCCGATGCGCAACTCCATATCATCATCAGCGACCTAGCCAACGGTGTCGACGCGATGCAGGGGAAACAGCCCGGCCAGGATCGTGCCATGGGGGTGGTGGAAATTTCCCGCACCCTCAATACTTACGGCAAGTATTTCAATCACCCCGGCTGGCAGACCATCAAGCTGCCTCATTAAACCTAAAAACCGCAGTTGACCACTCATCACCCTTGCAAACGCCGCATGAACACAAGATTGAGTGCCTTCAATGCCGTTCACCCGGGGGGTGAGTCCGCTACACGCCCGATGGCACGCCTGCTCGTGCGCCTGCCTTTGTACCCGCAAGGAGTAGGCCGGATTCGTAAAGCCGCTAAAGCGGCAACGACTGCGCTCTCGCGCCTCCTTGCGGGCCTCGGCCCGCGGCGTCGTTGCTTCGCGGCAGACACCCGATCAGACGCACCCTCGGGCGCGTTCAACTGCGGTTTCCAGGTTAAACCTTCTCCTGCCGGGTTGCGGCAAAAAGGGCGTTGACGGATTTTCCGCAAGCTGCGCTACCTGGCGAGCCTCGCCAGAATCGGGTTACCGATCAAAACGGCGCACGTCTCTCGAACACAAGCCCCTCCCCCGTCACCGGATGCACGAAGCACAGCGCACAGGCATGCAGCAGCAGGCGCCCGGCCATGGCGTGCACATCCGGCGGCGCGTAGAGGGCATCGCCCAGGATCGGGTGTCCCAGTTCGCGCAGGTGGACGCGCAGCTGGTGCGAACGGCCGGTAATGGGTTCGAGTTCGACCCGGGTGCAGGTTTCCTCGTGCCCCAGCACGCGCCAGCGGGTGAGGCTCGGCTTGCCGTGGACGTGGTCGACGATCCGCAACGGCCGGTTGGGCCAGTCGACGATGATGGGCAGGTCGATAATGCCCCAGCCTTCCGATGGCGCTTCCAGCCGGCCGGCCACCACCGCGATATAGCGTTTCTTCACCGCGCGCGCCGCGAACGCCCTGGAGAGTTCGCGCTGTACCGCCGCGCCGCGCGCCATCACCATCAGCCCCGAGGTGGCCATGTCGAGCCGGTGCACGATCAGGGCATCGGAGTAGCGAGCCTGCACCCGCGCACCCAGGCAGTCCTGCTTGTCGGCGCCACGCCCCGGCACCGACAGCAACCCACTGGGCTTGTCGAATACCAGAATGGTGTCGTCGGCGTAGAGCGGCTCGATGGCGAGGCTGTCTGGATTCGGCGTCTCCGCCATGGATGAAGTGCCTTACGCCTGCAAGCCGTCGAGCAACGCCATTCCCCACGCCACGCCGAAACCGTTGGCGTCGCTCATCACCGCGCCCAGGCCACCCTTGCAACTGTGGCCCGACAGATCCATGTGCAGCCACGGCGTGTCGCCGACGAAGCGCGACAGGAAGCGGGTGGCGAGGATGTGGTCCGCCTCACCCTCCATGCTGCACTGCTTGACGTCGGCCACCGTCGAATCGAGGCTGCTGTCGTAGTCCTCGGGATAGGGGAAGACGACGATGCGTTCGCCGCTTGATATTCCGGCGCGCGAGGCCTGATGCGCCAGCGCGCTGGAAGTGGCGAAGACGCCAGACATGCGGCTGCCGAGCGCGTAGTGCATGGAGCCAGTCAGCGTGGCGAAGTCGGCGATGAGGTCGGGCTTGCCTTTTGCGGCCAGCGTCAGCGTGTCGGCCAGCACCATGCGGCCTTCGGCGTCGGTGTGGACGACTTCGATGGTGGTGCCGTTCAAGGCCGTGATCACTTCGTTCTGCCGGTAGGCCTGCGGACTGATGTGATTCTCCGCGAGCGCGACCCAGCCTTCCAGCGCGACCGGCAGCTTGCGCTTCGACGCGGCGGCGAGGATGCCCAGCACCACCGCCGAACCATTCATGTCCTCGTGCATGCCCTGCATGTACTTGGCGGGCTTCAAGTTGTGGCCGCCCGTATCAAAGCAGATGCCCTTGCCCACGAACGCCACCTTCCTCCCTGCCCCCTGACCCCTGCCCCCTGACCCCTTTTTAGGCCCCTTGTAACGGATCCGGACAATCGCCGCATCCTTGGCCGGCGAACCCTGCGCCACGGCGCAGAACGCCCCTGCGCCCATCTTCTTCAGCTTGTCGAAGCTGAATTCCTCGACCGTCCAGCCGTATTGTTTGGCCAGCGCCTTGATGCGCTTGCGGTAGACGCCAGGGGTGAGTTCGTCCGGGCCCTGCACGGTGAGGCTGCGGGTGAGCGTGTTGCCTTCGGCCAGCGCTTGCGTGCGGGCGAAACCGTCGGCGGACTGGTGGCCAAAAAGCTGCACGGATTTGAGGACCGGATCGGTTTTGGATTTTCGCGACGGCAGCGGCACGGCGTTGACCAGCGCGGTATAGACGGCAACCTCCGCCGCGCGCGCCGTGAATTCCGCCTCACCGAACACGGCCAGCGTCAGCGCCTTGGGGTGCTCGGCCAGCAGCAGCGCAAGCGCGCGACGCACCTGCTCGTGAGCCTCGAAGGTGCTGGCGTCGGCCTTGAGCATGGCAACCACCGCGAGCGTTCCGCCGGGCAGTTGCACCGCCACCGGCGACTTGGCCAGCGCGTCGATTTTAAGGCCACGTCGCTTCATCGCGGCCTTGATCTCAACGCTGCCCGGCACCTCGGGCAAGGACTTTGTCACCGGCAGCAACAGCAGCGCATGGCCCGCTGTTTCGAGCGATTTTGCGCTGATTTCCTGTTTGTTTTCAGTGAGTTTAGGCAGCATGGCGGTTCCTTGTGGGTGGCGTTTTTCTTGATGGTTGGCGGGGTTTGCCGGATAATTGCGCGTTTGAATTTTTCCGGCGCTTTTTCCAAGCCTGTCCACCAAGGGTAACCGAATGAAGATTGAAGACAAGAAACGCGTGCTGCGCGAAATGGTGCTGCACCGCCGTTTCGAAGAGCGCTGCTATCAGGCCTATATCGAACGCAAGATCGGCGGTTTTCTGCACCTCTATCCCGGCCAGGAAGCCTGCTGCAACGGCGTGATGGAAGCCGCGCGCCCCGGCCACGACTACGTGATCACCGGCTACCGTGACCACGTCCACGCGATCAAGTGCGGCGCCGACCCGAAGGAAGTGATGGCCGAGCTGTATGGCAAGGAAACCGGATCAAGCAAGGGGCGTGGCGGTTCGATGCACATCTTCGACGCGGCGCACCGCTTCATGGGCGGCTACGCACTGGTCGGCGGCCCCTTCCCGCTGGCGGCCGGCATCGCCAAGGCGATCCAGCTGAAGGGCGGCGACGAAATCGCCATCTGTTTCCTCGGCGACGCCGCCAACAATCAGGGCGTGTTCCACGAAACCATGAACATGGCGGCGCTGTGGAAGCTGCCGGTGCTGTTCGTGTGCGAGAACAACCTGTACGGCATCGGCACCTCGATCGAGCGCTCCACCGCCGTGGTGCACCAGCACAAGCGCGTTGCCGCCTACAACATCCCGGCCGACGAATGCGACGGCCAGGACATCGACATCGTGTACGAGCATGCGCGCAAGGCGGTCGAACACGTGCGCGCGGGCAACGGCCCCTTTTTCCTCGAGCTGATGACCTACCGCTATCGCGGCCACTCGATGTCCGACGCGCGCGGCTACCGTTCGCGCGAAGAGGAAGAAACGTGGAAGCAGCGCGACCCCATCCTCATGCTGCGCGACCGCCTGATTACGGCGGGCGCGATGACCATGGCCGACTACGAGGCGCTGGAAAAGGAAACCGACGCCTACATCGAGAACGAAGTGATCAAGTTCTCCGAGGAATCGCCCGAACCGCGCGTCGAGGATCTCGAAAAATACGTTTTCGCCGACCGCGAAACCCAATTGCCCTGGCTCACGGGCAAGGCCGCTTAAGGTTTAAGGAAAAGACAGCATGGCAAACATCATGTACTGGGAAGCGATCCAGCGCGCCCACGACGAAGAAATGGCGCGTGACCCGCTGGTCATCTGCATGGGCGAAGACATCGGCGTGGCTGGCGGCACCTACAAGGCCACCAAGGGCCTGTATGAGAAATACGGCCCGTTGCGCGTGATGGACACGCCGATTTCAGAAGGCGGCTTCACCGGCCTGGCGATCGGCGCCTCCTTCCTCGGCGTGCGTCCGATCGTCGAAATCATGTCGGTCAACTTCGCCTGGCTGGCGATGGACCAGATGTTCAACTCGGCCGCCAAGGTGCGCTACATGTCGGGCGGCCAGCTGACCGCCCCGTGCGTGTTCCGCTCCGCCGGTGGCGCGGCACACCAGCTCGGCGCGCAGCACTCGGCGCGCATGGAAAAGGTGTTCATGGGCATCGCCGGCCTGCGCGTGGTGACGCCGTCCAATCCCAAGCAGGCCTACGGCCTCTTGAAGTCGGCGATCCGCTGCGACGACCCGGTGTTCATCAACGAACACGAACTGATGTACAACATGAAGGGCGAAGTGCCCGACGGCGAATACTTCCACCCGCTGGAAGGCTCGGACGTCGCGCGTTCCGGCACTGACGTGACGCTGTTCGGCTACAACATCTCGGTACACTGGTGCCTCAAGGCCGCCGAAATCCTCGACAAGCAGTACGGCATCTCGGCCGAAGTCGTCGACCTCTATTCGCTGTCGCCGCTGGATCGCGCAGGCATCCGGAAATCGGTCAGCAAGACCCACCGCGCCGTCATCGCCGAAGAAGACGAAGCGCCCGTTGGCGTCGGCTCCGAAGTCATCGCCATCATCAACGAGGAATGCTTCTTCGAACTCGACGCCGCCCCGGTGCGCGTCCACTCGGCACTGGTGCCGCAGCCCTACAACCACACGCTGGAAAAAGCGGCGATCCCCGATCACGAGGATGTGGTGAAGGCTGTTCTGAAGTTGTTCGGGAAAGCGTAAACCCTTCTTTCCGCGAAGGACGCGAAGGGACACGAAGAAAAATGTCTTCCCGGTTTGCCTTCTTCGCGTTTCTTCGCGTCCTTCGCGGATGAACGTTTTTCAGGAATAAATATGTCCCAACACTACGCAATTACGATGCCGCAGCTCTCGGACACCATGACCGAGGGCGTGGTCGTCACCTGGGAAAAGCAGGCCGGCGACCGCGTCGAGCGCGGCGACATCGTCGCCACGGTCGAGACCGACAAGGCCATCATGGACGTCGAGGTGTTCAAGGCCGGCTACCTGGCCGGTCCGCTGGCTGACGTCGGCGCAACCATCGCCGTTGGCGCTGCGCTCGGCTACATCACCGACACCGCGGGCGACGTGGCGATTGCCGCCGACGAAGTGGTGGCTGAGCAGGCGCAGACCGAAATGATCCCGCACCACGCCGGCACGCCGATCGTGATGCCGCAGTTGTCGGACACCATGACCGAAGGCGTCGTCGTCACCTGGGAAAAACAGCCCGGTGACGTCATCAAGCGCGGCGACATTGTCGCCACGGTGGAAACCGACAAGGCGATCATGGACGTCGAAGTGTTCCAGGACGGCTTCCTCTCTGGCCCGATCGCCGACATCGGCAGCGTGGTCGAAGTCGGCCACCCAATGGGTTTCATCGTCGACGACGCAGCCAAGGCCAACGACACCGGCGTCACGATTTCCGCCGACCACAAGGTCAAGGACACGCACAAGGTCGCGCCGCATGCGGCCGACAAGCCGGCGCACATCCCCATGCCCAAGGCCGCGCCAGTGCAGATTTCCGCCGAGGGCACCCTGCCGCCGGTGGCGCGTCCGCAGGGCCGCCAAGCCAGCCCCTATGCGCGCAAGGTCGCGGCGCAGCTGGGCGTCAACCTCACCGGCCTGGCCGGCACCGGTCCGTCGGGCGTGATCGTCGCCGCCGACGTGGCGCGTGCGCGTCCGTCGATGCAGGAAGTCGCGCACTCGCTGCCGCAGGTCGATGTGCCGGGCCAGGGTCGCAAGATGACCTCGATGGAAAAGGCCGTCTCCCACGCGATGACCGCATCGCTCACGCTGCCGACCTTCAACGTCACGATGAACATCAATACCGCCGCACTGACCTCCGCCGCCAAGGCGAAGAAGGTCTCGGTGACGGTGGCGATCGCCAAGGCCTGCTCGGTCGCGATGGCGAAATTCCCACGCATGAACTGGGCCTACCAGCCGATCGACAAGCTGGTCGAACGCGCCAACCACGATTTCGGCGTCGCCGTGATGTCGAACGACGGCGGTCTGGTCGTGCCGATCCTGCACGGCATCGAGAAAAAATCGCTGGAAGCGCTGCAGGCGGACTGGACCGGGCTGGTCGAACGGGCACGCGTACGCAAACTGGCGCCGGCCGAGTATTCCAACCCCACCTTCACCATTTCCAACATGGGCATGCTGGGCGTATCGCACTTTACCGCGATCCCCACCCCCGGCATCGCCGCGATCCTGGCGATTGCCGCCAACGGTCCGCAGGGCACGCCCTTCACCATCACCGGCGACCACCGCGTGCTGAACGGCGCCGACGTCGCGCTGTATCTGGCCACGTTGAAGCAGGCCATCGAAGCGCCCGAAGCCTGGCTGGCGGGCGGCGCGGCGGCTGAAACCGTCGCCGGCGCAACCGCCACCACCAGCGTACCGGTCTCGCCCATCCCCGAGGGCAACTGGGACGTTCAAGTCATCGTCGTCGGCGGCGGCCCCGGCGGCGAGGACTGCGCGCGCGACCTGGCCGATCACGGCGTCAAGGTCATGATGGTCAACAACGAGCCCTTCCCCGGCGGCGAATGCCTGTGGCGCGGCTGCATCCCGTCCAAGGCCTGGCGCGCCGCGGCGGACGTCATCCGCAATCGCGCGCACGACGCCGACATGGGCGTCGACGGCACCAATACGCCCAAGCTCAACTGGGAACAGGTCGAAAAACACCGCCGCTGGGTGCAGACCAGCCGCGGCGAAATGGCGCTCAAGGCCGACAAGGGCATGAAGATCGACGTGCGCGAAGGCTACGGCGAATTCGTCGACGCCCACACGCTGAAGATCACCCCGGTCGAGGGCGAGCCCTACACCGTCCGCTTCGGCGCCGCGGTCATCGCCACCGGCGCCCCCGCCTTCGTGCCGCCGATTCCCGGCGCGCGCGAGAACCTGACGAATGGCGGCGTGGTCACCTCCGACACCATCTGGAATCTCGCCAAGCCGCCGAAGAAACTCGGCATCGTCGGCGGCGGCGTCATCGGTGTGGAAATGGCGCAGATCTTCCGCGACTTCGGCACCGAGGTGCTGATGCTGGAGCGCCACGACCGCATCCTCGCCGAGATCGAAGAGGAGATCGGCAAAGTTCTGATCACCTCGCTGAAGAAGGAAATCACCATCGTCACCAGCGCCGCCATCAACGAAGTCTCCGGCAAGCCGGGCAAGATGAAGCTGCGCTACGCGAATAAAGAAGGCGTCGAGTCCGTGTTCGACTGCGACGTCGTCCTGATGGCCACCGGCAAGCGCCCCGACACCAGCCGCCTCAACCTCGACAAGGTCGGCATCGAACTCGACGGCGCGGCAATCAAGGTCGACGCGCGCTGCCAGACCAGCGCCCCGCATATCTACGCGGTCGGCGACGTCATCGGTGGCTACATGCTCGCCCACACCGCCGCCACGCAGGGCCGCGTCGCCGCGTCCAACCTGCTGGGTCACGCCAGCGAATACGACCAGGACCGCGACTGCGCCGTCACCTTCTCGCGCCCGCAGGCCGGCTTCGTCGGCTTGAGTGTCGCGCAGGCCAAAGCCAAGGGCATCGACGCGGTCGAGGCGAAGATGCCGATGAGCATCGACGCCAAGGCGATGATCACCGGCGAGACCGAAGGCATGATCAAGCTCGTCGCCGACACGGCCAGCGGCCGCATCATCGGCGTGCACTTCCTCGCCGACCACACCGACACCCTGATCGGCACCGGCGTGATGATGGTGGCGGGCGAGATGACCCTGACCCAGGTCGCCAGGGCGATCTTCCCGCACCCGACCCAGACCGAACTGTTCGGCGAACTGGCGCGGCGGTTGTTGAATCGTCTGCGGCGGACGGCGAAGAAGTAAACCTTTGCAAGCATCAACAACAAGGGCCGCATTTGCGGCCCTTGTCATGTCCAGATGTACATTCAAGTCAGTCAATTACGGCAATACAAAAATTGACTGCCCCGCTATTTGAGACTACATTTTTACTCTCAATGGTCAAATTGAACACACGAATGCAAGTATCTATCCGTGAATTGAAGGCACATTTATCGCGCTATCTGGCACAAGCGCGCCAGGGCACGGCGCTGGAAATCACCTCTCACCGACGCATCGTTGCCCGCGTAACCGGCGTTCCAGAGCCTGCCATGCCAATTCTGGGCGCACTGATTGCACGAGGTGCCGCGCAATGGGACGGCGGCAAGCCGCAGGGTGCGTACATCACGCTGACACAAGGTGGCATCCCGGTGTCGCTCATCGTTCTGGAAGATCGCGGATAAGCATAGGTGATTCTGTTTCTCGATACTTCCGCGCTGGTCAAGCTGTACATCGTTGAAGCAGACAGTCCGGCCGTCCACGAAGCGGTAGCCCGCGCGGAAACCGTAGGGGTATGCCGCATTGCCTGGGCGGAAGCGTGCGCCGCGCTGGCGCGGCGCACGCGCGAGGTACCCGTCGACGAGGCCGCGATCATAGCGGCACGCCAGGCTTTGGCGCAGGACTGGCCACATTTCTTCATCGTCGAGGTCACGCAGCCGGTCGTCGAGCGTGCGGGAGAATTTGCCGATACCTTCGCGCTGCGCGGTTACGACAGCGTGCAACTTGCCGCCGCCTGCGAGATTCTGGCCGTCGCACCCGGCGAGGTCGCATTCAGCAGCTTCGACAACCGGCTCAACAAAGCCGCCAGGGTTTTGGGGCTCGACGTTTCCGGATCGGCATCGGCGTGATGATCTGCCGGCAGCCTGTCAATGCTACGGATATAGACCTGACCCCGTCGGTTGCTATGGATATAGACCTGACCCCACGATTGGACCTGACCCCACGATTGCACGGGAGCTTTATGGCGGCGCCGAGGACTTCCTGATGCGAGATCGGCGATTGACTTAGGCCGCCAGAGCCGAAGACACTCCCGAATGTCGCGTTGGATTTCCTATCCTTCGCCAGCTGTTCAATACCTTCGTCACCCTGTTTCGCTGATCCGGCCCAGGGGAAATTCGGCTAAGCTGAATCTGTATACTTCATGTTATGCAGGAGTTTCACCATGACTCGCTCTTTACTTTTTGCTGCCGCATTGTGCCTCGCGGCAAGCGGCACCTGCGCAGCGGATTCGGCACGCGCCCAAGCCATCGTCACCAATAAGTGCCAGCTGTGCCACGGCATGGAGGGCGAAAGCTCCAATGCCATTTATCCGCGCCTCGCCGGCCAGAATGCCGCCTACATAGCCAAGCAGCTGGCCGACTTCAAGAGCGGCCGGCGCAAGGGCACCATGAACGAAATGGCTGCCGATCTCACCGAGGCCGAGATGGCCGCACTGGGTCAATACTTCGGCAGCAAGCCGCCGCAGGCCCATCGCGTCTCCGACCCCGACCTGGCTGGCGTAGGCAAGTACATCTATCACAACGGCAACAAATGGTCGGGCGTGGCCGACTGCGCCTCCTGCCACGGCCCGGACGGTGCAGGCACCGACAATCTGCCGCGCATCGCCGGCCAGCACATGCGTTATCTGGTCACCCAGTTGCAGGACTTCACCAGCCGCGAACGCACCAACGACAATGCCATCATGCATTCCATCGCCTCCAAGCTCACCGAGATGGAGATCGAGGCGGTGGCGCGCTACCTGAGCGGGAAATAGGAAAAACAGTTTCGAGTTTCGACAAAAGCGGAGATGGCATGAAGGTATTGGTCAATTTGCAGGTGGTGCCCATCGGCACCGGATAAACCGTGGTCTGTCCCCAATGTCCCCACTTCCTCGCACAAGCGCCGCTCGGAACGGATGCCGTAACAGTACCCGACGATCAGCATCCGGATCATGAGTTCGGGATCGATCGAAGGACGCCCGGTGTGGCTGTAGTAGTCCGCCAGGTGCTGACGCAATTCACTCAGATCAAGGCAGCGTTCGATGCCACGCAGGAGGTGATTCTGGGGAATGTGTTCGTCGAGGTTGAACGAGTAGAAAAGTCGATCTTGGCCACCTGTCTGACACCCCATCATCGCTAGGCTCCCCGCTTATCAGATGATGAGAATCATAGCTGCGGAGGCGGCGTTATTGAAGGGAGTTTTTCAACAGAATCGGCCACAAGCAGCCATCTGAACATTTCTCCCACAGCAGACATTCGGTCCGGATTATCATTACATATGCGGACAGGCAGCTTCAATGAACCGATCATGAATCAAGTATTTAGGACACATCGGCATGTTCTGCGAATTTTAATAAACTGACCGACCGGTCTGGTGAATAACTGTTATGCAGGGAGACGATGCTTATGGAACTGAAAGAATTCATCAGAGAAACTCTCGCGCAGATCGCAGCAGGCGTTGAGGCTGCTCAAACTGAAGTTCGAGATGCTGGCGGTTTTGTAAACCCGGCCCATCGAGCGGGAAAGCAAGAGCAGGAAAAGTCGCATTTCGGCTCGCTAACTTCTGGTCAGAATATTTTTCTTGTCGACTTCGATGTAACCGTGACCGTGATTGAGGCAACAGAAACTGAAGGCAAGGCGAAGCTGAATGTTGCAGGCCTACTTAATCTAGGCACTGGCGGCCAATCAAATTCCTCGAGCACAGCTACAAATCGCATTAGTTTCAAGGTACCACTTGCAATGCCAGTCGATGCTGTCTCATTAGAAGAATTGCAGCGGCAAGATCAAGCGCTTGCAGAAAGACGCCGCCGGCACACAGAGCAAATTCGGGCGCACAACCAAGGCATTTCGACGAGGTGGCCGTAATGCATAACATGGCGGTCGAGAGGGACGGTTTACAAGCTGCGCTTGCAGGTTCCCTCCGCGCTTCGCGCTCCGGCTACCCCTCACCTCTACGTTGTGTTTTTCGGAAAGGGAGCCGCTGATGGAGAAAGTGCGCGCTAGGCACAGAGGGCACAAAAACATCTATGTGCACAACGATCTCTCCAATGCCGCACATCATTTTATGGAGGCAATCAGCGCGAAGCTTGCCTCAGGCGACCATAAGGGAATCACTTTCGATTACATGGCATGCCTGATCTCGTTGGCGTTCACCTTCGAGGCAAGAATCAACTTCCTTGGTCACAAGCTGGTCAAAGGTTGGAAGGAGCGTCAGCCATTCAATGACAAGATCGAAGAGGTGCTAGTCACTTTAAAGGTCATACCGGATTTTCAGGTGCGGCCGTACAGCTCCATTGAAATGCTCAAGACGTTTAGAGACACCCTCGCACATGGGAAGCCAGTTGAAGTTCAGTTCGACGAAGAAGTTGTGCTTCCTGCAGATGCAATAGATCGGCGAATCGATCTCGACGGAGAGTGGGCAGCCTATTGCGAACACGAGAACGTGTTCAATGCACATGCCGACATTGATGCAATATGGAAAAACCTTCTGCAACTGGGGCGCCTCGACTTATACGAAACAATCACACACGGCTCCAGTGGGCTTACGTTCATTGAAAAATTTGTGGATGCCAAAACATAACACTTCGGTCAACACGGACCTTGCGCGAAAAGCCGCGCAGGCCGGTGAATTCAGACGTTGAACGTCCGCTTTCCGAATCGGCCAATTTCCGCTTAGGGTCGATAGCCGACTAATCGTCCTCCCCACAAAGGCAGGGTCCGCCCAGCGAAGTCTTGCATTGCAACATCCAATTTCGTCATCCATCAATCGAAATGTGTCATTGCAAAACCTAACCTTGGCTTGCTATATGGCGGTTAGTTCCTACCGCCTCATCAACTCATCTCATGCGCGCATGCGCCCGCCGGGCCTATCCCAGCGCGGACAGTGGCACGCACGCGTCGCCGCTTCTCGCGCTGCCGCTATCGATTTGCTCTGCTTCGATCGGTTCGAGCGGATCGGCGCCGAGGGTGCCGATGAAGTTGCGCCACGCGTCGGGATGCGCCAGGGCGTCGAGTTGCGCCTGGGCGTAGGCGATGCGGGGGGCGAGGTCGAGGCGTTGCGCTTCGTCGGCGTTGTGCGGGTTTTGCTGGAAGCGCAGCAGTTCGTCGAGGTTGCGCCGCCACAGCGCGAGGTCGCGCTCGCGCTTGACCTGCAGGCGCTGGCGGTACCAGCCGGACGCGAGCAGCGCTTCGCGGGTGAACAAGGCGCGGATCTGCGGCGCGTGCACGTCCAGGCCCTGGTAATTCCCGTACGCCATGATGGCGAGCAGGGCCTTCAGTGGCGGGCAGGCTTCCTCGATACTGCCGTCCTCGAAATAGCGCCGTGCCACCCGCTCCTGCGCTTCGACGATGTTGTGCACGCCGTCGGCGAAGCTCGGCCGGTCCTGGGTTTCCGGCTTGAGGATGGCTTCAGTGAAGACCGCGCGCGGATTGTCGAAGATCTTGCCCATGAAGTGGGCAACGAAGCGTTCGGTGATGCGATAGCCGAGCCGGCTCGCCAGCACGCGCTTGCCGTCGAAATCGAAATCGCCGAGCGCTTCCATGTAGCCCTGGTCGATGAGCCAGGCTGCCTTGCGCTGCCCGGGGTGCAGGCGCGCCCAGATTTCCGGCACCAATAGGCTGATGTCGTGATCGACCCGCACCTGGGCGCCGACGTGGCCGGCCGAGGTGGAGAAGCCGTCATGCCCGGTGATGATCATCGACACCAGGGCGTTGTTGAGGTCCGCCGTGGGGTGCAGCGCGTTGAATGGCCCCTTGGTGAGCGCGCCTTCCGAGCCCGCGCCGGTGGTCGAGGGTGACTTACCGGTGAGGGAACAGATGTAGTCCATGAACAGTTCCGGCAGGGCCTGGTAATGGATCGGGTTGTATACCGCCAGGGAACGGATTCCCGCCTCGGGCGGGTTGTTGCGCCGTCCGGACAGCACTGCGTCGACGCTGATGCACACCGGCGCCGCGGCCGCCAGCTTGCGGTGGAAGCGCATGCCCATCTCCGCCGCGTATTTGCGGATCGGATTGGCAATGTCGGGACGAACCTGCAGATAGCGCGGATTTTTCGACGGCTTGCCGTCGACCAGGCGCGGGCGTGCAGACGACACGACGGTCTGTCCGGCCTGCGCGGCCGCCGTCAGCAGGTCGCGCATCGGCGGCGTGTAGGCGTGCAGCCGCATGACGTTGTCGACTTCCGCGGCCAGCGCGTCGCCGCTCAAGGGCTCGAAGTTGGCGATGAAGTTGCCGGGCAGGGCCATGTCGGTCTCGGTCTGCTTGTCGTAGCCGGGGATGACCGCGTCGTCCGGGCGCTGGAACAGGCGCAGCTCGCAGTTGTGCGTCAGCTTGACGCTGCCGGCCGGATCCAGCCCCGGCTTGCAGCCGTCGAGCCAGGCCACGGGCGCGACCACCGAGGCGGTGATGTCGTCTTCCATCTGCACCTTTTCGGCGGGGATGAAATCCTGGCGCAGCTTGAAGGTGCGCCACTGCTCGTCGGTATCGAAACCCACGCGCAGGTAGCTGGCGACGATGCGGCGGCCGAACATCTTCAGTTCGTGGCCGGGTGCGCCGTCCACCACGTCGACCGCGAGCTGCTCGTCCCAGTGATCGCCCCATTCCGGGCGGTGGAAGCGCTTGATCAGGAACACCAGCGCCAGGATGCGCGGCGGGATGCTGTCGAGCCAGGCGTTGTAGACCTCGGTGTGACTGGACGAAGGCGTCAGCAGCTTGATCACCGAACCGAGGCTGCGTTCCATGGAGAGCGGCTTGCGCGCGGGGTCGCGGTCCTCGTGCTCGAATCCGGGGCGGAAGCGGTTGGTGTAATCGTGCCCGAGGATGCTGCGCACCCATTCCTGGTCGCGGTCGAGGTCGTCGATGAACAGCGGGCCGTAGATGACTGCATCCTCGAGCGACTTGGAAATTTCCGACTTGCCACCGCCGGAGACCGTGCACGGCTTGTGGCAGAACGTGCCTTCGGGCTCGATGCCGACCAGGCGCCAGGACGGCGCGCCCGGGTGCTGACGCATCTCCACCTTGTAGCCGTTGGGCTGCATGTAGATCTTGCCCGGCATGAGGCGGATCTGGCAGGTCCGGCCTTCCTGTTCCCAGGTGATGCTCTGCGCGTTGAGGTCGAAACGCACGTCCTGCGGAACGTAGACGATGTCGGGATAGTTGACGTCGAGCGCGTGGCCCTCGGGCATGAGGCGCATGCACTCGCCATAGCGCGCCAGCAGATCCGGGAACGAATAGCCCGGCTCGCGCGTCTGGCTGTCGACGCCGTATTCCTCGCCGTGGTTTCGGCACTGGAACAGCAGGGCGCCACCGGCGTGCTCCTCCTCGGCCAGGCCGTAGAGGTTGGCGGCAAAGCTGATCTGGGTCTTGACCTCTTTCTTGCAGTAGCCGAAGTAGTTGTCGGCCAGAATGGTGACCATCACGCCGCTGGCATCGCGCGCGGTGAGCTTGAACGCCTGGCCTTCGTTGTAGCGCTCGTCGGGATCCTTCCAGCACATGCCCTCGCGGCGCTGGCGCTCGGTCGCGTCATCCCGGTGCGGCAGGCCCAGTTCACGCTTGGTCAGCGTGACCAGATGCGGGGCGAGCACCACGCAGCCGGTGTGCCCGCTCCAGTGTTCCACGTCGAGTGCGGCGTCGTGTTCCGGCAGATAGGGATTGCCGCCGTTGCCGAAGATGCTCTCGACGAAATCCAGGTTGCTGACCAGGTTGCCGGGCGCGAAGAAGCGGATTTCCATGCTTTTCTCCGGCGCCACGCCGGGAATCGCCGGGCAAATCACCGGGCGCAGCAGCAGCGAGACGAACATGCGCGCGGATTCGGGCTGGTTGACGGCATAGGGCAGCGTCAGAAGTTCGACGGGCGGATTGAAGGCGTGCTTGAGCATGCGCGCGAACACTTCGCGCGGCACCGCCTTCTTGTCGCCGGGGATCGGCAGGCCGCCTTCGCTGATATGAAACAGGCCCTGGGTAGTGCGCCGATCGCTCGCCGGATTGTGCAGCACGCCCTGACGCACCCGGTAGCTGGAAACGATTTCCGAGCGAAACACGTCCGCATCGGCCGCCAGCGACAGCTCGCGCGCCAGCCCCTGGTGGTCGAGGATGAAGCTTTGCCCCGGCAGATGCGGCATCTCGTCCACCCCGGCCAGGTAGCGTTCGAGAAAGTCCTGGATGCGGCGGTCGGGCGGACACAGATAGCCCGAAAGCAGCCAGTTCTTGGCGCGATAGGCCATCAGCAGATCGTGCGCCACGTCCATGAAGCCGTCGCTTTCCTGCCCATGCACGAACGGCTGGCCGGATGAGGCCAGCTTGAGGTTGATGTACAGGCGCAGGTTGTCCTGCTGGCGCTGCGCGTCACTCGCCGGGACCGGGCCCGAAATGTCGGTTCTGTTCATGCGTGTTTCCTAAATACGGCGCCCGCAATCGCGGGCGCAATCTGGCCAGGCGCCATCAGTTCAACCCGCTATGATAAACGCTCAGGGCAATGCAGGGCCATCAACGATCGCATCGCCAGCCTGGGCGGGCGCCAAAGCGCCCAATTTCAGGGGGTTCGATAAGCGCTCCCCGAAAGAAACGGCCACTTTTCCGGTGGCCGCCTTTGACAAGCCGGTTTACGGCGTTCGCATGCGTCAGCCGAACAAGCCCTTGAAGAACAAGCGGATGCCGTCCCACATGCGGCGGAAGAAACCGCCTTCCTCGACCGCTTCGAGCGCGACCAGCGGCGCCTGCATGACGACCTTGCCGTCGGCGCCGACCAGTTCGATGCGTCCCAGCGGCGCGCCGGCGGCGACAGGCGCCACCACCTCGCCCTCGGCCAGCACGATGCGCGTCTGGACCTCGCCGCTGGTGCGCTTGGGCAGCGCGGCGGCGAAATCGGCCGCAACGCCGGCCTTGAGCGTGCGCGCAGCGCCCTTCCAGATGGCCACGGACTGCACCGTTTCGCCCTGCTTGAAGAAAGTCTTGCTGTCGAAGAAATTGAAGCCGTAGGCCAGCAGCTTGGCGGTCTCGGTCGCGCGCGCGTTTTCGCTGTCGGTGCCGAAAACAGAGGCGATCAGGCGCTGGCCGTCACGCTTGCTGGAAGCCACCAGACAGTAGCCGGCCTCCTCGGTGTGGCCGGTCTTGAGGCCGTCGACGGTGGGGTCGCGCCACAGCAGCAGGTTGCGGTTCGGCTGCTTGATGCCGTTCCAGACGAACTCCTTTTCGGCATACATCGCGTAGTGTTCGGGATCCTCGATGACGATGGCCCGCGCGAGTCTGGCCATGTCGAGCGCGCTCGAATAATGGCCCTCGGCCGGCCAGCCGGTGGCATTGACGAAATGGGTGTCGGCCAGCCCCAGCCGTTTCGCTTCCTGGTTCATCAGCGCGGCGAAGGTGTCCTCGCCGCCCGCCAGATGCTCGGCCAGCGCGATGCTGGCGTCGTTGCCGGACTGCACGATGATGCCGCGCAACAGATCGCTCACCGCGACCTGGTTGCCGACCTTGACGAACATTTTCGAGCCGCCCATGCGCCAGGCTTTTTCGCTGATGGTGACGAGGTCGGTCTCCTTGATGCGGCCGCGCTGGAGTTCCAGTGCCGCGACGTGCGAAGTCATCAGCTTGGTCAGGCTGGCGGGAGGCAGGCGCGTATTGCCCTGATGGTCGACCAGCACGCTGCCGCTGGCCGCGTCCATCAGCACCCAGGATTTGGCCGCCAGTTGCGGCGGCGGCGGGACGATGTCGGCGCTCCAGGCGGCGGACGCCATCAACAGGCTGAAAAGCAATACGAGTCGCTGCGGAAAGTACGGGGTCGTCATGAGTTTGTCGCTAAGTGAGGAAACGGGCATTGATTGAAGCTTGCAGGCACGCGCAATCGCATGCAAGTTCAGCATAACATCGCCTGCCCGTCGTGCAACAGCCCGGCGGCGGCGCCCTGTTAAACTCGCGTCTTGTCGACGCCTGCACCGACCCCCATGGCCGCACCCGAATCCCACCGCCTCACCCGCCAGATCGTCGTTGCGATGCTCGCGGGCATCGCGCTGGGCGTTGCGCTGAACCTGCTGGGCACGGCGCCCTGGATGCAGGCATTCCTGGTCGACGGCCTGCTGCACGTGGTCGGCTCGGTGTTCGTGGCGGCGCTGAAGATGATGGTAGTGCCGCTGGTGTTCGTCTCGCTGGTGGTGGGCGTCACCGCCCTGTCGGACCTGAAGGCGCTGGGCCGCATCGGCGCCAAGGCGCTGGCGCTGTACCTGGCAACGACCGCGATCGCGGTGACGATTGCGCTGACGCTGGCCGGCATGGTCGGACCGGGGAAGGGATTCGATGCAGGGGAAACCAGTGCCAGCTTTTCCGGCAAGGCGGCGCCACCGCTGACCCAGGTTCTGATCGACATGGTCCCGACCAACCCGGTGGCGGCGATGGCCGACGGCAACATGCTACAGATCATTGTTTTTGCCCTGCTGTTCGGCATCGCGGTGACGATGTCGGGCGCGCGCGGCAAGCACGTGCTGAACTTCTTCGGCGACCTCGACACCGTCATCATGCACATGGTCGAATGGATCATGCGCCTCGCGCCCTACGGCGTGTTCGCGCTGATCGCCCGCACCTTCGCCACCCAGGGGCTCGACCTGCTGCTGCCGCTGGCGGCCTATTTCCTCACGCTCACCGCCGCGCTGGCGATCCAGCTGTTCGGCACCTATCCGCTGCTGCTGCGCCTGCTGGCCTCGCTCAATCCGCTCACCTTCCTGAAGAAGATGCGCGACCCGGCAGCGTTCGCGTTCTCCACCGCCAGTTCCGGCGCCACCATCCCGGTCACCCTGCACACGGTCGAATACAAGATGGGGGTGAAGAACAGCGTCGCCTCCTTCAGCGTGCCGCTGGGCGCCACCATCAACATGGACGGCACCGCGATGATGCAGGGTGTGGCCACCGTGTTCATCGCCAACGTCTACGGCATCGACCTTTCGCTCACCGACTATCTGATGGTGGTGCTCACCGCCACGCTGGCCTCGGTCGGCACCGCCGCGATTCCGGCGGTCGGCCTGGTGACGCTGACCATGGTGCTGGGCCAGGTCGGCCTGCCGGTCGAGGGCATCGCGCTCATCATCGGCGTCGACCGCCTGCTCGACATGATGCGCACCACGGTCAACGTCACCGGCGATTGCGCGGTCAGCTGCATCGTCGCCAGGAGCGAGAACGCGCTCGACCAGGCCGTGTTCGACGACCCGGAAGCGGGCTCGGTCGAGGCCGCCACGCGCCATGCCCTTCCCCCCCACCCGGCTGCCTGAACCATGCTCTATCCGCTGCTCCGCCCCGCCCTCTTCTCGCTCGACCCCGAGGACGCGCACCACTTCACCCTTGCCAGTCTCGACCTCGCGCACCGGATCGGCCTGCTGGGCCTGCTGCCACGCGCCACCGGCAAGCCGGTGCAGGTGATGGGCATCGATTTCCCCAATCCGGTGGGCCTCGCGGCCGGGCTCGACAAGGACGGCGCGCACATCAACGCGCTGGGCGCACTCGGCTTCGGCTTCATCGAGATCGGCACGGTGACGCCGCGCCCGCAGCCGGGCAACCCGCAGCCGCGCATGTTCCGCCTGCCGCAAGCGGAAGCCATCATCAACCGCATGGGCTTCAACAACCTCGGCGTCGACAACCTGGTGAAGAACGTCGCGGCCAGCGGCTTCACCGGCGTGCTCGGCATCAACATCGGCAAGAACAAGGACACGCAGAACGAACACGCGGTCGACGACTACCTGGCCTGCCTCGACAAGGTCTACGCGCACGCCCGCTACGTGACGGTGAACATTTCCTCGCCCAACACGCAGGGCCTGCGTGAACTGCAGAAGGACGAGGCGCTCGATGCGCTGCTCTCCGCAATCAAGCTGCGGCAGTCCGAACTCGCGCAGCGTCACGGCAAATATGTGCCGATCGCGCTGAAGATCGCGCCCGACCTCGACGACGTGCAGATCGCCGCGATTGCCGCGCTCTTGATGATGCACCGCATCGACGCGGTGATCGCCACCAACACCACTCTTGCGCGCGACGCCGTCACCGGCCTGCCGAATGCCGGGGAAGCCGGCGGACTGTCCGGCGCGCCGGTTCGCGATGCGTCGACGCGGGTCATTCGCGCGCTGGCGCGTCATCTGAAGAACGAAGTGCCGATCATCGGCGTCGGCGGGATTCTTTCCGGCACCGACGCGCAGGAAAAAATCGCCGCCGGCGCCTCGCTGGTGCAGCTATATACCGGCCTGATCTATCGCGGCCCGGCGCTGGTGCGCGAATGCGTGCAGTCTCTCGCATGATGGGCATGGCGTTTTTGTGCGGCCTTTTCGCAGCGCTGCCGGTGCAGGCTGCGGCACACGCCACGCCGCCCGAGCCGGCGCCAGCGCAATAGGTCGCCGCACTTCTGGCGCGCAGCGGCTTTGGTTATGCTGCGGGGTATCCATCCCCCGCGAGGCTCGCCATGCACATCGGCATTCCCAAGGAAATCAAGAATCACGAATACCGGGTTGCGCTCACCCCCGAGGGCGCGCGCGACCTGACCCAGGCCGGCCACGCGGTCAGCGTCGAAGCCGGCGCGGGCGCCGCAGCGGGGTTCGGCGACGAGGCCTACCGCGCCGCCGGTGCGGTCATCGTCGCAACGCCAGACGAAGCCTTTGCCGCCGATCTGGTGGTGAAGGTGAAGGAACCCCAGCCGGCCGAACTGGCCCTGCTGCGCGGCGGGCAGCTGCTCTTCTGCTACCTGCATCTGGCCGCCGCGCCGGAACTGGCGCGCGAACTGATGGCGCGAGGCGTGACGGCGATTGCCTACGAAACCGTGACCTGGCCTGCCGGCGGCCTGCCACTGCTGCAGCCGATGTCCGACATCGCCGGGCGGCTGGCGCCGCAGATGGGCGCGCTGGGACTGCACAAATTGCACGGCGGCAGCGGCAAGCTGATCAGCGGCATGCCCGGCGTCCCCCCCGCGCACGTGCTCATCATCGGCGCCGGCGTGGTCGGCATGAGCGCCGTACGCACCGCCGCCGGGATGGGCGCGCGCGTCACCCTGATCGACCACCAGGCCGACAAGCTCGCCCGCGCCGAAGCGCTGTTCGGCGCGCGAATTGAAACGCGTTTTTCCTCAGCGGACGCGATCGCCGACAGCCTGGCGCACGCCGACATCGTCATCGGCGCCGCACAGATTCCCGGCCGCCACGCGCCGCGCCTGATCGACCGCCAATCGCTGCAGCGGATGCCGCCTGGCTCGGTGCTGGTGGACGTCGCCATCGACCAGGGCGGCATCGCGGAAACCTCGCGCCCCACCACCCACAGCAATCCGTTCTTCGTGGCCGAAGGCATCGTCCACTACTGCGTCACCAACATGCCCGGCGCCGTCGCCCGCACCGCCACCGAGGCGCTCACCCACGCCACCCTGCCCTACGTGCAGGCACTTGCGGCGCTTGGTCTCGCCGCGCTGGACGCCGATACCGGTCTCCAACAAGGCCTGCAGGTCCACGCCGGAAAAATCACCCATGCCGGGCTGGTGCAGGATCTTGGATTCGGCATGTAGGGGCATCGCACCCTCGCAGCTTCGGCCCGAGGGCGGACTTCCTGCAATAAGTGCCGCAGCTTGCGCTACACTGATCATCACTCCCGATCCGTTCCAAGACCATGAATTTCACCCCCCACAACGCACTGGAAGAACAGCTCGCCGCCGTCCACGCCGGCACGCTCGACCCCGAAACCTTCGTGCTGCAACTGGTGAGCCAGCAGCTGTTCATGCCGGTGCGCGACGAAAAGAACCCCATCCAGGGCTTCCAGCGCTCGACCCAGGCCGAGCCGCTGATCATCGAAGACGAGGACGGCGAGCGCGTACTGGTCGTCTTCACCAGTCCCGAGCGCGCCAAGCCGTTTGTCGAGCACTACCCCGATTTTTCGGGCGGCCTCCTGACCGAGTTTTCCTGGCTGCTGCGCCGCATCGGCGGCGGCGTGCCGATCGCGCTCAATCCGGGCTGGGACATCGGCATGGACCTCGACGCCGACATGGTCGGTCAGTTGCTCGCGCAGCTTCCCCCCGAACACCCGGTCTGACCCCCGCTGCCCACGCCATGCTGCCCGATCGCGCCCTTGCCGCTTTCCGTTCCGCCCTCGGCAATGAACGCGTGTTCGACGACGACGCCACCCGCGCGCTCTACGCCTGCGACGAAACCCCGCGCCGGGTCGAACCCGACGCCGTGCTGTTCCCTTCGTCGCACGACGATGTGGTGGCGCTGGCGCGCATCGCCCTCGAACACCGCATTGCGCTGACCCTGCGCGGCGCCGGCTCCGGCAACGTCGGCGGCGCCCTGCCTGCGCCCGGCAGCGTGGTCGTCAGCTTCGAATGCATGCGGCGCGTGCTCGAATTCGATCCCGCCAACCGCCTCATCGTGGTCGAGGCCGGCGTGGTTACCGAGGAAATCGACCGCATCGCGCGCAGCGCCGGCCTGTTCTACCCGCCCGACCCGGGCAGCAGCGCGTATTGCCGCATCGGCGGCAACCTCGCGATGAATGCCGGCGGGCCGCGTGCCGTCAAGTACGGCGTCACCCGCGATTATGTGCTGGGACTGCGCGCCGTCACCGGCGAAGGCCGCGAAATCCGCACCGGCTGCCGCACCACCAAGGGCGTCACCGGCTACGACCTGACCCGCCTGCTGGTCGGCTCCGGCGGCACCCTCGCGCTCATCACCGAAGCCACCCTGAAACTGCTGCCCGCGCCGGAAGCCGTCGCCACCCTGCGCGTGTGTTTCGCCAGCACCCGCGACGCGCTCGATGCGGTCAGCCGTGTCATGCACCAGTCCGTCGTGCCCTGCGCGCTCGAATTCATGGATCACCGTTCGATCGACGCCATCCGCCCAACCGGCACGGCGGACGACCTGCCGCCCGACACCCGGGCGCTGCTGATGGTCGAGGCCGACGGCGCCGTAGAGGACCTGCCGCGCCAGATCGCCGCGCTAAAACAGGCGCTCGGCGGCACCGGCCTGCTCGAAATCAGGAGCGGCTTCGAGCGCGACGCCATTGTGCAACTGTGGGCCGCGCGCAAATCGCTGTCGAACGCGGTCAAGCAGATCGCCCCGCTCAAGATCAACGAGGACGTGGTGGTGCCGGTGTCGCAGCTCGCCGACTTCGTCGACTTCATCGACCACACCGCGCACGCGCAAAATTTGGCGGTGGTTTCGTTCGGCCACGCCGGCAACGGCAACCTGCACGTCAACCTGATGGTGCATCCCGACAACGCCGACGAAATGGAACGCGCCCGCCTGGCGCACGAAGCCATCCTGCTGCGCGTGCTGGCGCTGGGCGGCACCCTGTCGGGCGAACACGGCATCGGCACCGAAAAGCGCCGCTTCGTCCCGCTGGAAATCGAACCGGCCACGCTGGCCATCATGCGCAGCATCAAGCAGCAATTCGATCCGCACGGCCTGCTCAACCCGGGCAAACTTTTTCCCGATTGAAATGAATTGAAATGACCGCAGAGGCTTTACAAGAACGCACGGCATCTATAGAATGCGCGGCTTCGTTGGGGGTATAGCTCAGCTGGGAGAGCGCTTGCATGGCATGCAAGAGGTCAGCGGTTCGATCCCGCTTACCTCCACCAACTTACAGGATGTACCGATGCACAAACTTGGCATCACCACCACGCTGCTGGGGTTGATACTGAGTGTCGTCGGACTGGTTGTTGGATTTTGGAAGATGCTGAATGGCAGCGAGAACGCCGAAGTCTGGATCTCGCTGGTACCATTGGGTTTCGTCGGATTGTTACTCGGCGTCACCCTGACACAGCTTTCCGATAAACGTTGACGGCGCAAGTCGTGTAGTAAACGTGTAGTAAAAATGACGGTTCACACTGTCGTCCGGGTCCCCATCGTCTAGAGGCCTAGGACACTACCCTTTCACGGTAGGTACCGGGGTTCGAATCCCCGTGGGGACGCCACCTTACATTCGGTAAGGGGCACAAAATCCAGTCTTTTCCGGACTGCGATAAAAAACCAAGTTGTAAAAAATGATGCAAAAAAATAGCGGCCAAAGCCGCTATATTCTTTTGTGCGCCGCACCCGCCGGCTATTTTCGATCGGCAATCAGGCCATCGCCGCAGGCTGGTAGAGATATTTCTGAAAGCCCGCAAATACCCGCCCGATTTCTTCGGGTTTGCCGAGGTCGGCCACGGCATCCGCAATCGAATCGTGGTATTTCAGGCGCAGCAGCGGCGTCAGCTTCGCCTGGTCGAGTTCCTCCACGCCAACGCTGACGTAGTGCGAAAGCACGAAATCGAGAAAACCCTGCTGCTTGCTGTTGAAGTGCGCGCCGATGCTGTCATGCGCTTGCGCGGCACGCACCTCGCGAGTGAGCGGCGCCAGGGCATAGGCCACGTGCGCCAGCACGTCGAACAGGTCGCTTTTCTCCGCGTCGATGATCTTCTGCATTTCCGTCAGCTGATCCCGGCCGAATCCTTTCTCGGCCAGCCCCTCCAGCAGCCTCCTGCGCGTCTCTGGTGCGCTCCACAGGGTGCGCAGCTCATCCTCGTCCCGGAAGAACTCGGGAAGCTTGCCAAACAGCGCTTCCATGAACTGGGCTGCCGACATCGGCGTGCCGTCGGGATGCCAGAAACTGGTGGCCATCATGTGCTGAATGGTGCGCGACTTGCCGTCGGCCAGTTTGATCTTGATGGACTGTCGCTTGCCGTATTCACTTGCAGGCTCGCGTGCGCTGAGCGGTTCGGGCAGCGGCTGCGTGGCGGGCCGGTTCTCGTTCGGCTCCGGCTCAATCGGCTCGCCGTCCCACTCCGGGTCGCTGAAATGATGGTGCGCTTTTACAAAGTCGTAGATCGTGAAGTAGTCCTTGCCGTCGTAGAGCCGCGTACCGCGCCCGATGATCTGCTTGAACTCGATCATCGAATTGATCGGCCGCAGCAACACGATGTTGCGCACGTTGCGGGCATCCACGCCGGTCGAGAGCTTCTGCGAGGTCGTCAGGATGGTGGGGAGGGTCTTCTCGTTGTCCTGAAAGTCGCGCAGGTATTGCTCGCCCAGCGCGCCATCGTCCGCCGTCACCCGCACGCAATAGAGCGGGTCGGCGCCGGCCTTCATCTGGTTGATCAAATCCCGGATCACCAGCGCGTGCGCCTGGTTCGCGCAGAACACCAGCGTCTTTTCACGCTGGTCGATCTGCGACATGAAGATGTCGACCCGCTTCTTCTCGCGCTCCCGGATCTCGATGATGCGGTTGAAGTCCGCCTCCTCGTAACGCTTGCCCGCCTCGATCTCGCCTTCGACCAGCGTGTCGTCCGGCGTATAGACGTACTCGTCCAGCGTCGTGGCGATCTGCTTCACCCGGAACGGCGTCAGGAAGCCGTCGTTGATGCCGTCCTTCAGCGAATACGTAAACACCGGCTCGCCAAAGTAGGCGTAGGTATCCACGTTGTCGCGGCGCCTGGGCGTGGCGGTCAGGCCAAGCTGCACCGCCGGGGCAAAGTAATCGAGAATGCCGCGCCAGTTGCTCTCGTCGTTGGCGCCGCCGCGGTGGCATTCGTCGATGACGATGAAGTCGAAGAAATCCGGTGGGTACTCGCCAAAATACCCTTCGACAGGCTCAGGGGCCGCGTTGACAGGCTCAGGGGCCGCGTTGACAGGCTCAGGGGCCGCGTTGACAGGCTCAGGGGCCGCGTTGACAGGCTCAGGGGCCGCGTTGACAGGCTCAGGGGCCGCGTTG